>OEPS010000443.1_pt1 | contig 14839 bp, 8 predicted proteins | sample 1539411 | NCBI WGS metagenome assembly OEPS01 (sample SAMN02671747, study PRJEB22543) | soil metagenome | biome: bacteria | place: China:Hunan Province, Lengshuijiang City | collected 2012-10-15 | depth 0.08m m | reverse complement strand
GCCGGCGCCGCGCCTGCCGCCGGCGCGAGCCCGCTGGTGGTGCCGCGAGATGCGACCAGGGTGCCCGGGCTCCCATCGGGCCCCCTCGGGATCCGGTCGCCCTTCGAGACCCCGACGCTGGCGCCGACCGGCGTGATGACCGGCGCCTCGGGGACCCCGCTCCAGGACATCACGGGGACGATCACTCCCTCGGACCTGCACTTCGAGCGCCATCATAACGGGATCGCGGTGATCGATCCGGCGCGGTACGAGCTGGCCGTGCACGGCCTGGTCGACCGGCCGCTGGTGTTCACCCTCGACGACCTGAAGCGCTTCCCCTCCGTCAGCCGCATCTGTTTCATCGAGTGCGCGGGCAACGGCCGGGCCGCCTTTCGCGCGCCGAAGCGGGAGATGACCGCGCAGGCGGTGGACGGGCTGACCAGCAACTCGGAGTGGACGGGGGTGCCGGTGTCGACGCTGCTGCGGGAGGCGGGGGTTCGCCCCGCGGCGACCTGGGTGCTGGCCGAGGGCGGCGACGCCGCGGTGCTGTCGCGCAGCATCCCGATGGCGAAGATGCTCGACGACGCGATGATCGCCTACGCCCAGAACGGCGAGCCGCTGCGGATGCCTAACGGCTTTCCGGCCCGGCTGCTGCTCCCCGGGTACGAGGGGAACATGTGCATCAAGTGGATCCGGCGCCTGAAGGCGATCGACCAGCCGAACATGTCCCGCGACGAGACGTCGAAGTACACCGACCCGCTGCCCAACGGCACCGCGCGCCAGTTCAGCTTCGTGATGGACGCGAAGTCGATCATCACCTCGCCCTCGTACCCGGCGAAGCTGACCGGGCCTGGGTGGTGGCCGGTCTCCGGGCTCGCGTGGACGGGGCGGGGGAAGATCACCCGCGTCGACGTCAGCACCGACGGCGGCCGGTCGTGGAGCGAGGCAGTGCTCTCCAGCCCCGTCCTGCCTAACGCGCACGTCCGCTTCCAGCACATGTGGAAATGGGATGGCAAGCCGGCCCTGCTGATGAGCCGCGCCGTCGACGAGACCGGCTACGTCCAGCCCTCGCGCGAGACTTTCACGAAGGGGCGCGGCCCCGGCACCGACTTCCACTTCAACTCGATCCGCAGCTGGATCGTTGAAGCGGACGGCGGCGTCTTTTTCGGAGGATGACGGTGACTCGCGATACGATCCGGACCGCCCGTCGCGCGATCGCCGCCGCGGGGCTGTTCGCCGCCCTCGCCTGCCGCGGCAGCGACACGCAGACAAATCAGGCGGGCGGGAACGGCGGAGCCGCCGCGCCGGGCGCCGCTGCGCTCCCCGCCCGCTTCGCGCTCGGCAGCCCCGCGGACTCGGCGATGCTCGCCGCGATCAACATCGACGTGAATCCCGCCGGCGCGGGGCTCCCGCCGGGGCGCGGAAGCTGGGCCACAGGCAAGCCGCTGTACGCGGCGAAGTGCGCGATGTGCCATGGCGTCAACGGCGAGGGCGGGAACGGCGGCTTCTACCCCGCGCTCATCGGCCCCGAGCCGCGCGACAGCTTCCCCTTCGCGCACGACGCGAAGATCCCGCACACCATCGGCAATTACTGGCCGTACGCAACCACGCTGTACGACTACATCCACCGCGCGATGCCCTACACCGCGCCTGGATCCCTCGCTCCCGACGAGGTGTACTCGATTGTCGCGTATCTGCTCGCCGAGAACCAGGTGATTCCGCGCGATGCGGTGATCGACGCGACCACGCTGCCGAAGGTGAAGATGCCCGCGCACGACCGCTTCGTCCCCGACGACCGCCACGGCGGGCCGACCTTCCGCTGATCGTCCACCCGACGCCGAGCCGGCGCCGGCGGAGCAGACCATTCCCGAGGAGAACCCACATGATCGATCTGACGAACGCCACTCCCCGCCGCGGCTTTCTCGGGCGCCTGGCCACCATTGCCGCGCCGATCGTCGGCTATTCGCTGTTCGGCACACGCGACCTCGCCGCGGCGGTGCCGCGCCCGGGGAGCGGCCCCGACATGGGGTGGCTCGACAACCTCAAGGGGAAGCACAAGACGGCGTTCGACGCCGACAACCACAAGAACGGCGCCGCGCTGGTCCAGGCAAAGAACTTTCTCGACGCGTGGCAGAACTCCTTCGGGGTCCCGCAGAGCGAGGTGAACCTGATCATGGCGGTGCGGGGCACCGGGATCCCGCTCGTCCTCACCGACGAGATGTGGGCGAAGTACAAGATCGGCGAACAGTACGGGATCACCGATCCGGCGACCAGGGCGCCGTCGGTTCGCAACCTCTACATCGACGCCAACCTTCAGGTGAACGGCCCCGTGAACAAGGACCAGACGGTGGAAGCGCTGCGGAAGCGGGGCGTGGTCTTCCTCATCTGCATGAACACCATCGCCGGGGCGACGAAGAAGCTGGTCGCGGCCGGGATGGGCACCTCGGAGCAGGTGCACGGGGCACTCGTGAACGGAATCATCCCCGGGGTCATCAAGGTCCCGGCAATGGTGGTCGCGTTCACGCAGATGCAGGAGCGCCACGTCGCCTACGTCTACGCCGGCTAGCCGGGAGGACACCCGGCCGCGATCCGCCGCGGCCGGATCCGGCTCGCCCTGGGGTTGCTGACGCTCCGTCGCCTGGCTGGCGGAATCGCCCTCCTGCAGCCGCCACCGCACCGTCGAGACCTGCGACCCGCATGAGTCGTCCATCGGGGGAGGCCAGCTCCGGCCCGCCCGCCATTCCCCGATGAGATGACCCCCAGCATCACGCCCGGCCCGAGATGGAAGTGAGCGCCGGCGCCGAAGCGCGTGCCGCTGCAGCGGAGCTCGCGCTCGCCGCCCTGCGGAAGGAGCTGGCGGCGCTGCAGGCCGCGCCCGCGATCCCCGGCAGCGCTGATTCTCCGTACGGGCTCATCTTCCGGAAGAACCCGCAACCGCAGTGGGTCTACGACGCCGGGACGCTGGCCTTCCTCGAGGTCAACGAGGCGGCGGTCCGCGAGTACGGGTGGAGTCGTGAGGAGTTCCTCACGATGACGATCGCCGATATTCGCCCTCCGGAGGACGCCGCGATGCTCCGCCAGCGCCTCCGCGAACTGCACCGCGGACGGCCTGCCGTCGGGGCGGCGCGACACTGCACGAAGGGTGGCGCACAGATCGACGTCGAGGTGATCTCGGACGACATCGAGATCGGCGGCCGGCACGGGCGGCTCGTCGCGGTCACCAACGTGACCGAGCGCATCCGCGCCGAGCGCGAGCGCGATGAAGCGGCGGGGTCGCTTCGCGCGAGTGAAGCGCACTACCGCTCCATGCTCGACTCGCTGCCCGTGCTCGTGTACCACGCGGCGCTCGCCCCGTCCTTCACGCCCATGTACGTGAACGGCGCGGTCGAAACGTTAGGCTTCACGCGCGAGGAGTGGCTGACCGAGCCCGATCGCTGGCTCCGCCACCTCCACCCGGATGATCGCGACCGGGTCCTCGCCGGGAGCGTGGCGGCCGCCGCACGCGGGGAATCGGTCGATCTCGAGTACCGGATGATCAGCCGTGACGGGTCGGTGCTCTGGTTCCACGATCGCGGCAGCTTTCTCCGCGACGCCGACGGCCGGGTGACGGCGTGGCGGGGAATAATGATCGACATCACCGCGCGGAAGAGCGCCGAGGAAGCGCTGCGCCGCAGCGAGGAGCGCTTCCGCCTCGCCGGCCGCGCCACCAACGACGTGATCTGGGACTGGGACGTGCCGACCGGCAGGCTGGCGTGGGGAGACGCCATCACCGCGGTCTTCGGGTACCCGCAGGAAGAGATCTCCGACTCGATCGACTGGTGGACGCGGGGAATTCATCCCGCCGACCGCGATCGCGTCGTCCGCGGAATCCACGCCGTGCTCGACAGCGGCGGGACGATGTGGAATGACGAGTACCGGTTCCGCCGCCGGGACGGATCGTTCGCGGCGGTAGTGGACCGCGGGCACGTCGCGCGCGATGCCGAGGGTACTGCGATCCGGATGGTCGGTTCGATGATCGACCTGACCGAGCAGCTCGAGACCGCGAGCGCGCTTCGTCTCCAGGGGAAGCTCCTGCAGACGGTGCAGCAGGGCGTGCTCGCGACCGACATCAAGGGGCGCGTCACCTTCGTCAACCGCGCCGCCGTGGAGCTACTCGGGTGGACGGAGCCGGAGATCCGCGGCCGTGTGGCGGCCGAGCTCGTGATCCCGCCGGAAAGCGCCGCCGCCGCCGCCGAGGCCATCGCCTGCATCACCGAGAAGAAGAGCTGGTCCGGGGAGATCGCAATGCTCCGCAAGGATGCGACGACCTTCGTCGCGCATCTCACCGGCTCGCCGATCGAAGGGCCCGACGGCCGCATCCACGGCTTCGTCGGCGTCGTCAGCGACGTGTCGGAGCGCCACGCCCTCGAGGAGCAGCTGCGCCAGTCGCAGAAGATGGAGGCGATCGGGCGACTGGCCGGCGGCGTCGCGCACGACTTCAACAACCTGCTCACGATCATCCAGACGAACGCGGAGTTCCTGCTCGAGGATCTCGGGCAGGAGGACCCTCGGTCGTCGGACGTGCTCGAGATCCGGAACGCGACGGAGCGCGCGGCGGGGCTGACGCGCCAGCTGCTCGCATTCAGCCGCAAGCAGCTGCTCCAGCCGCGCCCGCTCGATATCGAGGCGCTGATCGGCAACCTGCAACCCATGTTGTCCCGCCTGATTGCCGAAGACATCCGGATCGAGACGCGACTGCGGCGGAGCGACGGCTGCATCATGGCCGATCCCGGACAGCTGGAGCAGGTGCTGCTGAACCTCGTCGTCAATGCCCGCGATGCCATGCCCGATGGCGGCCGCATCCTGATCGAAACGGCCGATATCGAGCTCGACGGAAGCTACGTCCACGGCGACCGGGCCCCGGTCATCGCCGGCACGTACCGGATGATCGCGGTGAGCGACACCGGCATCGGGATGGCGCCCGAGATCCGCGACCGGGTATTCGACCCCTTCTTCACCACGAAGCCCGTCGGCAAGGGGACGGGGCTCGGCCTGGCCACCGTGTACGGTATCGTCAAGCAGAGCGGGGGCCACATCTGGGTGTACTCCGAACCCGGCATCGGCACGACCTTCAAGCTGTACTTTCCGCGGCTCAGCGCCGCGGCCGCGCCGGGCGCGATCGCGGTTCCCCGCGTTGCCGCGCAAGGAGGCTCGGAAACGGTTCTCGTCGTGGAGGACGAGGCCGGCGTGCGCGCGAGCACGACCCGGATCCTGCGGCGGCAGGGGTATGAGGTCCTCGAGAGCGGCAACGGCGCCGAGGCTCTCGCGTTCGCCACCGAGTATGCGGGGCAGATCGACCTGGTCCTGACCGACGTCGTGATGCCGGGGCTGAGCGGGCCCGCGCTGATGGAGCGGATCAAGGCTGTGCGTCCAGGCGTCGCTACGCTGTTCATGTCCGGGTACACCGACGATGACATCGTCAGGCGGGGGGTGCTGACCCCGGGGCGGGCGTTCCTGCAGAAGCCGTTCACCCCGGCGCGGCTGCTCGACCTCGTGCGGATGACGCTCGACCGGCGGAGCTGACCGCTCCGCTGCCGGCGGTCGAAAAAGCTCTTGCCCACTCGCTGCACCCGCCTCACATTCGCGGGCCATGTCTCACTCCCGCGACCTGTCTCGTCGCGCGATGCTCCTCGCCTCGGCCGGGGGTGTCGGCGCGCTCGCGCTCTCCCCTGGGGGGGTGGCCCGCGCCGCGGTGACCGGCGCAGGGACTCCCGCCGCCGGCCGGCTCCGGCAGTCGGTCTCACGCTGGCCCTACTCGACGATCCCCCTCCCCGACTTCGCCCGCGCCTGCAAGGCGATGGGGCTGGCGGGGATCGACCTCCTCCAGCCCGAGGAGTGGGCGGTCGTCCGCGACGCCGGGCTCGTTCCGTCGATGGGGTATCCGACGAAGCGGAACGACTTCATCGCCACCGGGTTCAACGACCCGAGGAACCACCGGATGCTCATCCGCGAGCTCGAGGCGACGATCCCGCGGGCGGCGAAGGAAGGGGTGCCTAACGTGATCGCGATGTTCGGCAATCGCAACGGGCGGAGCGACGCCGACGCGATCGCCAGCTGCGTCGCGGGGCTGAAGCAGGTCGCTCCCCTCGCCGAGGAGCAGCGGGTCACCATCTGCGTCGAGCTGCTGAACAGCAAGGTGGACCACAAGGGCTATCAGGGCGATCACACCGCCTTCGGCGCGGCGGTGGTTCGCGGGATCGGGTCGCCGCGGGTGAAGCTGCTCTACGACATCTACCACATGCAGATCATGGAGGGGGACGTCATCCGCACGGTGCGCGACTACGCGGCGGAGATCGGCCACTTCCATACGGGCGGTGTCCCCGGCCGCCACGAGCTCGACGCGACGCAGGAGCTGAATTACCGCGCGGTCGCCGCCGCGATCGCCGACACCCATTTCACCGGGTTCATCGCCCACGAGTTCGTGCCGACCCGCGATCCGCTGACATCGCTGCGCGCCGCGGTCGAGGTCTGTGCGGTCTGACGCAGTTCACGTCATCACGTGAGAGGAGGAGAAGTCTCGATGGACACAGCACAGCAGATCACGCGGCGCGACGCACTGCAGCGCATCGCGTACGTCCTCGGCGGGACGCTCGCCGCGAGCACGATCGCCGGCGCGATGGCGGAGAACGCCTTCGCCTGGACGACTGAAGGGGTCAGGGGGCAGGGGCCAGCCACCGCGGCGCCGCGGACGCTGACGGCGGCGCAGTTCGCGCTGGTGACCGCGCTGGTCGAGCACATCATTCCCCGCACGGACACCCCGGGGGCGCGCGACGCCGGCGTCCAGAAGTTCGTCGACGACCTGCTCACCGATCACTACAGGGCGCCGGAGCGGAATCGCTTCCTCGCCGGGCTGCAGGGCGTGGACGTGCGGTCGCTGCGGAGGTACGGGAAGAAGTTCACGGCGGCGACCCGCGCGCAGCAGGTCGCGGTCCTCACCGAGATGGACAGGGAAGCGTATCCGGCGCAGGGGATGATCGCGCAGCAGGAGAAGAAGGAGCAGGCGCCGCCACGGAACACGGTCGTCGGGCCGGGGAGCGGCGGGAGCGGTTCGCTGGCGCAGCCGACGGCGGCCGACGTCGATGGGGCGACTGAAGAAGTGCGCACCGAGATCGCGTCGGGGTGGTTCTGGCGCCGTCTCAAGGAGATCACCCTCGTCGGCTATTACACCTCGCAGCCCGGCGCGACGCAGGAGCTGCACGTCAACCCGATGGGCATCTGGAAGGGGGATATGCCGTACAGGACCGGGCAGAGGGCATGGGCATGAACGGCCACGAGCTGAGGAACGCGTGATGTTCATTCATACGAAGGCCGACGACTACGACGCGATCGTCATCGGATCGGGGATCAGCGGGGGCTGGGCGGCGAAGGAGCTGACCGAGAAGGGGCTCCGGGTGCTCGTCATCGAGCGCGGACGCAACGTCGTGCACGGCAAGGACTACATCACCGAGCACAAGCCCAACTGGGAGTTCCCGCTGCACGACCGGCGGATCAACCCCGAGGTGCAGGGCTCCGAGGACTACCAGGTGCAGGCGCGGACCGGACAGTTCCGCGAGTCGAACAAGCACTTCTTCATCAAGGACACGAAGAACCCGTACATCGAGGACAAGCCATTCACCTGGATCCAGGGCGACCAGGTCGGTGGCAAGTCGCTGATCTGGGGGCGTCAGGTCTATCGCTGGAGCGACCTCGATTTCGAGGCGAACCTCAGGGACGGGATCGCCGTCGACTGGCCGATCCGCTACGCCGACATCGCGCCGTGGTACAGCTACGTCGAGAAGCACGTCGGGGTGAGCGGGGAGAAGCTCGGGCTGCCGCACCTGCCTGACGGCGAGTTCCTCCCGCCGATGGAGATGAACGCGGGGGAGAAGTTCGTGAAGCGCGGGATCGAGCGGAGCTTCAGGGACCGGCACTTCACGATCGGCCGCGTCGCGATCCTGACGCAGAACCACAAGGGACGCGCCGCCTGCCACTACTGCGGACCGTGTGAGCGGGGGTGCTCGACCGGCTCGTACTTCTCGAGCCAGTCGTCGACGCTCCCCGCCGCGCAGAAGACCGGGCGCCTGACGATCGTCCCCGACTCGGTCGTCCACTCGCTGGTCTACGACGACGCGAAGAACCGGGTCACCGGCGTCCGCGTCATCGACGCGAACACGAAGGAGCAGCGCGAGTACCGGGCGCGCATCGTCTTCCTCAACGCCTCGACGTTAGGCAGCACGCGCATCCTGCTCAACTCGAAGTCGGCGCGCTTCCCGAACGGGCTCGCCAACTCGAGCGGGGTGCTCGGCCAGAACCTGATGGACCACCATTTCATGGCCGGCGCCCGCGGCGAGATCCCCGGGCTGAAGGAGCACTACTACCAGGGAAACCGGCCTAACGGGATCTACATCCCGCGCTTCCGCAACCTCGACGAGAAGACGAAGCGCAGCGACTACATCCGCGGCTTCGGCTACCAGGGCGGCGCCAGCCGCTCCGGCTGGGGACGCGGCGGCTCCGCCCCCGGATTCGGCGTCCAGCTCAAGCGGCGGCTGCGCGAGCCCGGCGACTGGTCGATGGGGTTGACCGCCTTCGCCGAGTGCCTCCCGCGCGCCGAGAACGCGGTGACGCTGTCCGACGAGACCGACGAGTACGGGATCCCGAAGCTCAGGATCAACTGCGCGTGGGGCCCGAACGAGCTGGCGATGCGAAAGGACATGGCAGATTCAGCGGCCGAGATGCTCGAGGCGGCCGGCGTGAAGAACGTCGCCACTTACGACCTCCTCAAGCCCGACGGCCTCGGCGCCGAACCCGGACTCGGCATCCACGAGATGGGCACCGCTCGCATGGGTCGCGACCCGAAGACTTCGGTCCTCAACGCGCACAACCAGGCGCACGACGTCCCGAACCTCTTCGTGACGGACGGCTCGGCGATGACCAGCGCGTCGTGCGTCAACCCGTCGATCACCTACATGGCGCTCACGGCGAGGGCGTGCGACTACGCGGTGAAGCAGATGAAGGAGGGAGCGATCTAGAAGGACGGACCGCGGTGGGGGTGCGCGGCTCGAGCGCTCGGCGCCGCACGAGCACCAACAGGGGGAACGACGATTTCGCGGATTTCGCGGCTGACCGCGGATCGTTCGGCATGGCAGGTGAGCGCCACTCGCCGGGTCAACGGCTCTCGCCGATGACGCCGATCGTTCCCGGTGGCCCGCGGCGCCCCGCGGTGCCGACCCGAGGCCGTATCCGCGTCATCCGCGTCATCGGCGAAATTGCCGTTCACCCGTTGACGCCGATCAGGCGCGACGTCCTCCCCCGGCGCCCGGCACCAGGGCACTGGGTGAGGCGCCGGGTTCTCATCCACCCGGTGCCGGATCCTTCGTCGTCGGCGAGCTCGCCGCTCCCACTGCTACGAGCCCGGGCTGCTCAACCCTTGCGGGCTGTCCTCTGCGCACCCTCTGCGTCGCTGCGTCGCTGCGTCGCCGTTTCGCAGTCCTCCGGCGCTCCCCGCAGCACTCCCTCCGTCACCGGATCGCCCTCGCCAGCGTCGTCTCCCCGCGCAGGTGCGCTCTCGCCTTCTCCAGCGCGTCGTCGACGTTGTCGAAGACGTTTCCGGGTCCGATCTCGTCGAGAATCGGCGAGCGTGTCAACGCGGCGAGTGGTTGTGGCTGCACGTCGGACAGGAGCACGAGCGTGCCGTCCTGCCGCGAGCGGTGGACGACGTCCTTGAGCGCGTGCATCCCGGTCGAGTCCATCGCCGGGACGTTGCGAAGGCGGATGATCAGGACCTTCGGGTTGCCGGCGATGCGGCCGATGGTGTCCTTGAAGGTCGAGACGGCGCCGAAGAAGAAGGGACCGTTCACGTCGAAGACGTTCACTCCCTTCGGCACGGACTTGCGCCTGACGCTGTTGGCGGCGACGGTGTAGGGATCCTCGCCGTCCTCCAGCTCGTCGGTCACCGCGCTGACGTTGGTCACTTCGGCCATCCGGCGCATGAAGAGGAAGGCGGCGGCGACCATGCCGACGCCGATCGCGACGGTGAGGTCGACGAGGATCGTCAGGAAGAACGTCGCGAGCAGGACGGCGACGTCGCTCTTCGGGGCCTGAAGCTCGGCGCGGAAGGCGCGCCACTCGCTCATGTTGTAGGCGACGACGACGAGGATGGCGGCGAGCGACGCCAGCGGGATCAGCGCCGCCCATCGCCCGAAGAAGAGCGTGATGAGGAGCAGCGTCGCGGCGTGCACCAGCCCGGCCACCGGGGTGCGCCCCCCGTTCCTGACGTTGGTGGCGGTGCGCGCGATCGCGCCCGTCGCCGGGATGCCGCCGAAGAGCGGGGACGCGATGTTGGCGACGCCCTGTGCGACGAGCTCCATGTTCGAGCGGTGCCGGCTCCCGATCATCCCGTCGGCCACCACCGCCGACAGGAGCGACTCGACCGCGCCAAGCATCGCGATGGTGAACGCCGGAACGACCAGTGCGGTCAGCTGCGCGAACGAGACATGCGGCAGCGCGGGATGCGGAAAGCCCGCGCTGATCCCGCCGAACCGGCTGCCGATCGTCTCGACGGGCCAGTGCAGGAGCTGCGCGGCGACCGCCGCTATGATCAGCGCGACGAAGGGACCGGGGATGCGCCGGCTGACGCGCGGCCAGAACACCATGAAGGCGAGGCTGAACACCGAGATGCCGAGCGCATACGGGTTGAAGCTCGGCAGGTGCTGGACGATCTGCTCCCACTTCGGGAGGAACTCCGCGGGGAGGGGGCCCATGCGCAGGCCGAGGAAGTCCTTCACCTCGCTCGAGAAGATGATCACGGCGATCCCGCTCGTGAAGCCGATGACCACCGGCTGAGGGATGAACTTGATCACCGAGCCGAGCCTGACCGCGCCGATCACGACGAGGATTACGCCGGCCATCATCGTCGCGACGATCAAGCCGTCGATCCCGAACTTCTGGACGATGCCGTAGACGATGACGACGAACGCGCCGGTCGGGCCGCCGATCTGGACGCGCGATCCGCCGAGCGCGGAGATCACGAAGCCGGCGATGATCGCGGTGTAGAGGCCGCGCTCCGGGCCGACGCCGCTGGCGATGGCGAAGGCGATCGCGAGGGGGAGCGCGACGATGCCGACGACGATTCCCGCGACCAGGTCGGAGAGGAACTGTTCGCGGTCGTACGTCTGCAGCGTGGTAAACAGCTTCGGGACGAGCAAGGCGCGATGCTCCAGTATTCGAAAATGAACCTTGAAGGCGGGCAGGGCACGCCGCTTTCGTAGCCTACAGGCTGACGACGCTGGCCAACAGCCGAGGTAACACGCAGCTTCTGTCGGCGAATCCCTCACCATCACAGCTGGCGCGCGCCTCGATGCGACCTACTTCTCCTGGCGAATCCGTGGGGCCCGAGCGACAGCGCCGGATCTTCCTCGATGGCGTCGCCGGCAGGCGTCCAGCGATACCGGTTGACGCTGCACGCCTCGAGGACGCCGCTCGTGCGGTGATGAGCGCGGAGGCGTTCGCATACGTCGCCGGCGGCGCCGGCGCCGAGCGAACGATGGCCGCCAATCGCGAGGCGTTCGAGCGCTGGCGGATCGTGCCGCGCGTCCTGCGCGACGTGTCCGAGCGCGACAGCTCGATCACGCTCTTCGGGCAGCGGCTGCCCTCACCGATGCTGCTTGCGCCGATCGGTGTGCTCGAGATGGCGCACCGCGACGCCGACCTCGCCGTCGCCCGCGCCGCCGCGGCGGAAGGAGTGCCGATGATCTTCTCGAGCCAGGCATCGGTGTCGATGGAGCAGTGCGCGGCGGCGATGGGCGATGCGCCGCGCTGGTTCCAGCTCTACTGGAGCCGTTCCGATGACCTGGTGCGGAGCTTCGTGCGCCGCGCCGAGGGGTGTGGCTGCAGCGCGATCGTGCTGACCCTCGACACGACGCTGCTCGGCTGGCGCCCGCGCGACCTCGACCTCGGGTACCTGCCGTTTCTTCACGGGAAGGGGATCGCCCAGTACACGAGCGACCCGGTCTTCCGGGCGAGCCTCGGTGAACCGTCAGGCGGGGAGCCCCCGCGGACACGGCTCACCGCGTCGTCGCTTCGCGCCTTCGCGTCGATGGTGCGGCGCCATCCGGGGCGGCTCTCGGCGAAGCTCCGCTCGGGGGCGCCACGCGCCGCGGTGCAGCGCTTCGTCGCGACGTACTCCCGTCCGTCGCTGACGTGGGAGAACCTCTCCTTCCTCCGCGACCTGACGGCGCTGCCGATCGTGCTCAAGGGAGTGTTGCACCCCGACGACGCGCGCGAGGCGATCGGCCGCGGGATGAACGGGATCATCGTCTCCAACCACGGCGGCCGGCAGGTGGACGGCGCGATCGCCTCGCTCGACGCGCTGCCGGCGATCGTCGACGCGGTGCAGGGACGGGTGCCGGTGCTGCTCGACAGCGGCATTCGTGGCGGCGCCGACGTCTTCAAGGCGCTCGCCCTCGGCGCCACCGCGGTCTGCCTCGGCCGCCCCTGGGTCTACGGCCTCGCGTTAGGCGGCGAGGCCGGGGTGCGCGAGGTGATCGGAAACGTCCGCGCGGAGCTCGACCTGACGATGGGGCTGGCGGGATGCGCGCGGATCGCGGGCATTACCCGGGCATCGCTGGAGGTGGGCCCGGGGCCAGGGGCCAGGCGTTAGGCACGGCGCAAACCGCAAGGTGTCAGGGGTCAGGTGTCAGGCACGGCGGGAGTACCGGCCACTGCAGGCGGTTGCCGACCCCTGGCACCTGACACCCCCTTTGCCGTTACGGGTGCGGCGTCACGGCCCCACTCCCCCAGACGTTGTTCCCCCGGTTGATGTCCGGCAGCCGCCTGTCCGGGTCGAGGTCGATGCGCGTCAGGCGCTTGCCGGCGAATTCGTACTGCCGCAGGTACCGGCTGGTGTTCGTGCTCCAGACTTCGGCGGGGTAGTCGTAGTTCTGCGTCGAGCCGTCGCTGAAGGTGAAGCGGGCGTGGATCGGGAGCACGCCGCGGGCGTGGTTGCCGTAGACCACCGCGACGGTCGTGGAATCGCCGTGCGGCTGCGTGACGACGGTGTCGACGGCCTGGTCGAAGAGCGGGTTCTCGATGAACCACTCGCGGAAGAACCAGTCGAGCCGCCGGCCGCTGACGTTCTCCATCGTGTGGAAGAAGTCGGTCGGGCTCGGGTGCTTGAACGCCCAGCGGGCGGTGTAGGTGCGGAACGCGTCGTCGAACGCCTCGTGGCCGAGGATCTCCTCGCGGAGAAGCTGGAGCCCGACGGCGGTCTTCACGTACGCGTTCTCGCCGAGGAGGCGCGGGTCGATTCGGTCGGGGTTGATCTCGAGCGGCCGGTCGGCGCCTCCGCTCATGTACTGCTCGACCAGCGCCATGTCGTTCTGCGCGCGCGCGGCCTCCGTCCCCTTCTCGGGAAAGCGGCGCGCCTCGGAGAAATAATTGATGAAGGTGTTGAACCCCTCGTCCTGCCACATGTGCTCACGCTCGTTCGAGCCGACGATCATCGGGAACCACATGTGCCCGATCTCGTGGGTGACGACGTTGTACAGGTCGTACTTGTCGGCGCTCCTGTTCTCCATCGCGACCATCGGGTATTCCATCCCGCTGATCGGTCCCTCGACGGCGGTGATCTGCGGCCACGGGTACTGGAACCAGCGCTCCGAGTATTCCTGGATCGACATGCGCGACATGTCGGCGGCGTCCTTCCACGTCGCGATCGCGCTCGGCCGGTAGTAGGCATGGGCCATGTGGCCGTTCCAGCTCGACGCATCCCACATGTAGTCCGGCGACGCGGCCCACACCGCGTCGCGCACGTTCTTCGCGACGAAGTGCCAGGTCAGCGTGCCGCTCTTCGTCCTGCGCGCGGCGCCGCTCGCGAGCTCGTCCTCGGTGATGATGTTGACCGGAGTCGCCGAGCTGCTCGCCTTCTTCAGTCGCGCGATCTGCGTCGCGGTCAGCACTTCGCCCGGATTGGCGAGGGTGCCGGTGCCGGCGACGATGTAGCCCGCCGGGACGGTGACGTACATGTCGAAGTCGCCGTACTCGAGATAGAACTCCCCCTGCCCGAGATAGGGCTCCGTGTTCCAGCCGCGCAGGTCGTCGTAGACCGCCACGCGCGGGTACCACTGCGCGAGCTCGTAGAGCGCGCCATCGCGTCCCATCCGGTCGGCGCCGTGCTCGGGGATCTCGAAGTGCCAGCCGATGCTGAGCGTCGTGGTCGCGCCGGGGGCGAGCGGCGACGCGAGGTCGGCCTTCATCATCGTCCCCTCCACCCGCGACGCCAGCGCCTTCCTCGACTTCCCGGAGAGCTGGTCGAGGTGGTCGATGACGTCGCCCCCCTCGAAGTTGCGCGCGCCGAAGCGCGAGGCGGCGGGAAAGACGTAGGAGTTGAGCGAACCGTCCTTGAACGCGTTCTGCTCGACCTGCAGCCAGACGAAGTGCAGGGTGTCCGGCGAGTGATTGGTGTAGCGGATCGTCTCCTCCCCCCTGAGCGCCTTCGTCGCGGTGTCGAGGGTCCCGCGGAGCACGTAGTCGGCGCGCTGCTGCCAGTAGCGCGGGCCAGGGGCGCCCGATCCGCTGCGATACTCGTTGCCGGGCTGCAGGCCGAGCGGCGCGAAGATCGAGGTGTCGCCGGCGCCGCGAAGCTCGGCGGGGGTGAGCTTTTCCGGCGCGCCCTGGCCGTGGACGGCCTGCGATTGCGCGGCGAGCGGGGCGAGGGTGACGAGCGCGGCGAGGAGGCACGCGCGGCTCGAGAGGTGAGATCGTCTCGACATGTGATGTGTGAAGGGCGGAAGATGGGGCGCCCCGGAAGTCCACGAAATCCGTGGCGGCCGCGCGTCCAGAATAC
>OEPS010000442.1_pt1 | contig 14866 bp, 11 predicted proteins | sample 1539411 | NCBI WGS metagenome assembly OEPS01 (sample SAMN02671747, study PRJEB22543) | soil metagenome | biome: bacteria | place: China:Hunan Province, Lengshuijiang City | collected 2012-10-15 | depth 0.08m m | reverse complement strand
GACCAGCAACAAAGCGGCGTCGAGCCGGTCTACCACCGCGGGCTGCTCGGTCTTCACCATGACGGCTAACTCACGCCGCAATAGGTCGGCTTCGCGATCCGTTCTTACTGCGGGTGAGTAGCGGTCCCCGATGGCGGATTCCCCGATGGGCCCTTCATACATTGTTGCTCTCCTATCGAATACCCACCCGATAATAACCCCAGAAGCTGTGCTTCTCTTGCCCTTGACTGAGGCCGGAGATAGGGGGCGTCGGGATGATGTAGCTGAACGTTGCTGCGATTTCGACCGTATCACCCGTGTGCAGTGAGTGGAAGGTCCACGGAGCGTCACCTGTGAACTTGAAGCGACCCATCGAAGAATGAAATACGTACACAGCAAGCTCCTCATGAGTAGTGTAATTCTCCACCATTCGTCCGCGAGTCGTCACGGTGTAATCAAACCGCACCGGGTCATGTCCGGCCTCTTGAACCCACTTCGGGGCGATCTTAAAGCCCCACGCCAGAACGTTATTCGTGTAGGAGAATTGCACTGAAAAGGTGCCGATATACGAATTGTCGCCACTCATCGGGACTTGGGGGGTTGTTTGCAAATACACGAACCTGGTTGATGGCCGGGGACCGATCTGCGCCTCTGCCATGTTCGCAGTACTTGTGAGTAATAAGATTGTTAGGAGGACAGTTGTGACGATGCTCGAGGCGGCGCGCAGCGGGCATCTCGGTCCGCAACGCCCGTCAAACTGTAGGAGCGGCATCCCCACCTCAGAAAGGACGTCTCCACTCGGAGGGTTCGACCCAGAGCAAGCACATGTTTTGGCTGGACCGATGGATTACACTATAACCAGAAGCGTGGTATGTCGAGACGCTTTAGGCTGCATGAGCGTGAAACGAAGCTCATGCTCCAGGCTGGAAGGGTGCTCACTCCAATGTGAGTGCCGAAATGCCATCCGATCGCCTGCAAGGCGCGCGTGTGTGTTCCCGGCCCTCCTGGGAAGATCCTCGGCCATGTGCCCACAACTCGTCTGGCTGTCGTCACGCGCATTCGTCAGCTGACTCAGGATGTTCGCTGAGAGGAGCGGACCCCAGGCCGCCGGCTAACCCGTCGCCTGAACGAGAGGGTTACTCTTCGTCGGTCACCGGAGCGAGGCCGACCAGGGTGACCCCCGAGTCGAGCCGCATCACCCGGACACCGGTGGTGTCCCGGCCCTGGCGGGCGATCGAGCGGGCCTCCATCCGGATCACCTGGCCGTCGCTGGCGATGAGGAACACCTCGTTGCCCGGCCGGACGACCCAGGCACCGGCGATGACCCCCCGCTTCCCCGGCAGCTTGGCGGTGATCACGCCCTTGCCACCCCGGTGCTGGGTCGGGTAGTGGGTCAGCAGGGTGCGCTTGCCGTACCCGCCGTCGGTCACGATCAGCAACTCGGCATTGGGGTCGACGACATCGAAGTCGACGACGACGTCCTCCGGCGACAGCGACATGGCGATCACCCCGCCGGCAGTCCGGCCCATCGGCCGGACATCGGTCTCGGGGAACCGGATCGCCATCCCCTTGCGCGACACCATGATCACCTCGTCCTCGCCCGAGGTGGCCTTGACCATGACGACCTCGTCGTCCTCCCGTAGCGTCAGGGCGATGATCCCGTCCTTGCGCGACGTGTTGTAGGCATTGAACTCGGTCTTTTTGATGATCCCCTTCTTCGTAGCACTGACGAGATACTTGTGCGCCTCGAAGTCCCTGGTGTCGATAACCGCCGCGACCGCCTCCTCCGGCGTGAACGGCAGGATGTTACGGATCGACGTGCCCCGGGCAGTCCGCTCCTTCTCCGGGATCTCGTGTGCCTTGATCCGGTACACCTTGCCCCGGGTGGAGAACACCAGGACGAAGGCGTGGTTGGTGGTCGTCAGCACCTGGGCGACAATGTCCCCCTCCTTTGGTTTGGCCCCGATGACCCCCTTGCCACCCCGACCCTGGATCTTATAGTTCGCCGACTTCGTCCGCTTCACATAGCCGGACCGGGTGATCGTGACCACGACGTCGTCGTCCGGGATCAGATCCTCGATGTCGATCTCGCCCTCGTCGGCGATGATCTGGGTCCGCCGGGCATTGGCGAACTTGTCGCGGATGGCGATCAGCTCCTCGCGGATGATCCGGCGCAGCCTGGCCGGCGAATCGAGGATCGCCCGAAGCTCGGCGATCGTGCCGGCCAGCCCGGTCGCCTCCTCCCGCAGGTTCTGGCGCTCGAGGCCCGCCAACCGCCGTAGAGCCATGTCGAGGATGGCGGTCGCCTGCCGCTCGGACAGGTGGAACCGGCCCTCGGCGTCGAGGCCGAGCACGGGCGGCTCTTCGCCATCGGCCGATCCGCCCGTCCCGCCCCCCGATCCAGCCACCGCTTCCGCGGCAGCCGCCGCCGACGCCCCGGCCCGCTCCAGCAGCGCGGTCGTCTCGGCACTGACCTCCCAGGCCCGGGCCATCAACTGGGTGCGGGCGGCCTCGGCCGACTCCGCCTCCCGGATCAGCATGATGATCGCATCGAGCTGGTCGAGCGCGACCAGCAGGCCCATCAGGGTGTGCATCCGGTCTTCGGCCTTGCGCAGCCGGAACCGGGTGCGCCGGGTGATAACGGCGACCTGGTGGTTGATGTAGGCCCGGAGGATCTCGACCAGCGGCAGCGTCCGGGGCACGCCCTCGACCAGTGCCAGCATGTTGATCCCGAACGAGTCCTGCAGCTGGGTGAACTTGTACAGGTTGTTCAGGACGACCTGGGGGATGGCGTCCCGCTTCAGCTCCAGGACGATCCGGATCCCCTTGCGGTTCGACTCGTTGCGGCCGTTGGTGATCCCGGTGATCCGCTTGGCCTCCAGCAGCTCGTGGATCTTCTCCAGCAGCCGGTCGCCGGACACCATGTACGGGAGCTCGGTGATGACGATCCGCTGGCCCCGCTTGGTCTCCTCGACCTCCGCCTTGCCCCGGACCCGGACACTGCCCCGGCCGGTCTCGAAGGCGTCCTTGATTCCAGTTATCCCCAGGATCGATCCGCCACCGGGGAAGTCCGGGCCCTTGACGATCTTCATCAGGTCCTCGCCGACCAGCTCCGGGTTGTCGATGAGGGCGACCGTGGCGTCGATCACCTCGCCCAGGTTGTGGGGAGGGATGTTGGTCGCCATGCCGACGGCGATCCCGGTTGACCCGTTGACCAGCAGGTTCGGGAACCGGGCGGGCAGGATGACCGGCTCCTCCTCCCGGCCGTCGTAGTTAGCGATCATGTCGACGGTGTCCTCATCGATGTCTCGCAGCAGCTCCATGGCCAGCGGCGCAAGCCGGCACTCCGTGTTGTGGTTCACGAACCCGTTGGCCACGAAAGCGTGGGCGTCGCTGTCGACGCGGATTGAGTAGACCGGCTGGACAGCAGCGTCGGTGACCGCGGTCACCTTGGCGAAGTAGTACCGCCCGGAGACGAGGGGCTCGATGGTTGCCGCCACCTCGGCCCTCCGCCGGTCCCCCTCGGAGCGGATGTACTCGGCCACGAACGGGACCCGCTCCCGGGGCAGCGCCCGGTGCCCGGGAGCAACAGCTTCCGTGCCCCGGAACCCGACCCCGGCGAACCCGACGCCCGGGAACCCGACCCGGCGCTCGAACAGCTGGACGTTGTGCCGGCCGGCGATCCGCAACCCGTCCGGCTCCCGCCAGGAGATGACGCCGAACTCAAGCAGCAGGCGCTGCACGCCTTTGACCAGCTCTCCGTTCTGGCTCGACAGCCGGATCGTGCGCGAGTTCCGGCGCCCGGCGCTCACCGATCCACCCCACTCGAACACCCCTTGGAGGAAGGCCCGCTTCCGCTCCCCGCTTCCCACCCAGATAAAGGAAGGGATCCCGCCACACGCGTCGCCGGCCTCGCCGGCGGCAACGAGGCCGGAGGCCCGATCCGACTCGCCGGGGCTGGGCCCGCCCGCCCCGTCCTCGCGCACCACGACCACCCACGCCCCCGGCCCGATCTCGTCCAGCGTCCGCCACTGGAGCAGCGGCACCCCGGCGATCGACTCCAGGCAGAGCAGCGGGTGGTTGCCGGTCCCGGTGATCTCGTAGCCCTCGGCCGTCTGCAGCCGGAGCGTCGGGTGGTCCCCGCTATGGAAGAACTTGGTGGCCAGGACCGGATTCCCGTGGTGGTCCAGCACTTTGATCGCTATGTCGACATCCGAGTTCGGCTCAGCAACTGCCAGTGCCCTGATCGGCACCGTTCCGTCCACCGTCCGCACCAGGGTGTCCCCGGTGACGCAGTACCGCTCGGCGGCCGGTGGGTCGCCATCGACTGACCCGAAATTCCCTTTCCCGTCTACCAGCGGGTGCCGCATGGCGAAATCCTGGGCCATCCGGGCCAGCGCGTCGTAGATCGCCTGGTTGCCGTGGGGGTGGTACTTGCCCATGACCTCGCCGGTGACCCGGGCGCATTTCATGTGCTGGACCCCCGGCCGGGCGCCGAGGCCGTCCATACCCCACAAGATCCTCCGGTGCACCGGCTTCAGCCCGTCGCGGACGTCAGGCAGCGCCCGGCCCACGATCACGCTCATCGCGTAATCGAGGTATGACCGCTGGACCTCGTCCTCGATGTCGACGGTCACGATCTCGCCGTCGTCGAGCGGGGGCTGGGTGGGAGGGATGTCGTCGGCCATCCTGGAAGATCCTTACACGTCCAGGGTTGCGTACTTTGCGTTCTTGGTGATGAACTGGCGGCGGCTCTCGACGTTCTCACCCATCAGGATCGTGAAAATCTCATCCGCGATGGCAGCGTCTTCCATCTGCACCCGCTTCAGGATGCGGGTGGCCGGGTCCATGGTCGTCGACCACAGCTCCTCGGCGTCCATCTCGCCCAGGCCCTTGAACCGCTCGAACTTGAGGTTCTTCTTCGGGTACTCAGCCCGAACGGCATCCCGTTCCTCGTCGCTGAAGGTGTACCGCTTCTTCCCCTCGACAACCGTCTTATAGAGCGGAGGCTGGGTGAGGTAGACGTAACCGGCATCGATCAGGTTGGGCATGTACCTGAAGAAGAAGGTGAGAAGCAGGGTCGTGATGTGCTGGCCGTCGACGTCGGCGTCGGCGAGCAGGCAGATCTTGCGGTACCGGGCCTTGGACAGATCGAACTCCTCGCCGATCGAGGTACCGATCGCTGTGATCAGCGACTGCACCTCCTTGTTCTCCAGGATCTTGTGCAGCCGGGCCTTCTCGACGTTCAGGATCTTGCCCCGGATAGGAAGGATCGCCTGGAACTCGCGGTCCCGGCCGCCCTTGGCGCTGCCGCCCGCCGAGTCGCCCTCGACAATGAACAGCTCCGAACGCTCCGGGTCCCGGCTGGAGCAATCTGCCAGCTTGCCCGGGAGGCCTCCGCCGTCGAACGCCGACTTGCGGGCGATGTCCCGCGCCTTGCGAGCGGCCATCCGTGCCCGCGCCGCCTGCTCGGCCTTGGCGACGATCCGCTTCGCCTCGGTCGGGTTCTCCTCCAGCCACTCCCCGAGCCCGGCGTAGACCGCCCCCTCGACGAAGGAGCGCATGTCGGAGTTACCGAGTTTGGTCTTGGTCTGGCCCTCGAACTGGGGCTCGCGGAGCTTGACCGCAAGGATCGCGGTCAGCCCCTCCCGGATGTCCTCACCCTGGAGTGGGCCCTCCTTCTCCTTAATAAGCCCCTTGTCCTTTGCATACCGGTTAAGCACCGTGGTGAGCGCCCGCTTGAGTCCTTCCTCGTGCGTGCCGCCCTCATGGGTGTTGATGGTGTTGGCAAAGGAATGGATCGACTCGGTGTACGTGCCGCTCCATTGCAGGGCGACCTCCATCTCCTGGCCGTCGCCATCCCGTTCGATGTGGATCACCCGGTGCAGGCTGTCCTTCCCGGCAGTCAGTGACTTCACGAAGTCCTTGATCCCTCCGGCCGCCTTGAATGTCTCTGAGACCACCGGATCGGACCGCTCGTCGGTCAGCCGGATCTCCACCCCCTTGTTCAGGTACGAGAGCTCCCTGAGCCGCCGGGCAATCGTGTCGTAGTCGAACTCCGTGGTCTCCTCGAAGACCTTCGGATCGGGCCAGAAGGTCACGTCGGTGCCCCGCTTGAAGCCGGGCTTCGCCGGGCCGAGGCGGGTCAGCGGCTGCTCGACGTTGCCCCGCCGGAAGCTCGCCGAGTACAGCTGACCGTCCCGGGCGACCTGGACGTCCAGCCGGACCGACAGCGCGTTCACCACCGACACCCCGACACCGTGGAGGCCTCCGGAGATCTGGTAGCCCTTGCCCTCGAACTTCCCGCCGGCGTGGAGCTCGGTCATGACGACCTCGACCGCCGAGCGGCGCTGCCCCTTCGGCGGGTCGATCGGGATGCCCCGGCCGTTGTCCCGGACGGTCACCGAGTTGTCCGGGTGGATCCACACATCGATACGGTCGGCGAAGCCGGCGAGCGCCTCGTCGATCGAGTTGTCGACGACCTCGACCACCAGGTGGTGCAGTCCGCGGGGTCCGGTCGAGCCGATGTACATCCCAGGCCGGCGGCGAACGCCGTCCAGGCCCTTCAGCACCGTGATGTCGGCGCCGGTGTAGTTGGTCAGGCCAGAGCGTGCCCGGGTGGCCGGGACGACCACATCCGGCCGCTTCTCTGCCGGGACGTTCGCCGGCGGCCCGGCACCATTGCCCGACGGCGATGCCGGCGCCAACGGCGCGCTTTCGGGTGGGGTCTGGGCTGCTGCGCTGGGCTCCGGCCCGCTTGCTACCGGGAGCGCGGCATTCCCAATCTCGTCATTCATCGGTTGCCTCGTGCATCCGCAAAAGTGGGGGGCGCGCGGCCCGGGCCCCGCAGCAGGTGATGGCTTAAGTATACCACTAGCTACCAGTTCTTCGGATGTGTTTTGGCTGCTAGAAGCGCACGTTTGGTCGCTGCGGCCAGTCGCTCGTCACCGATCCCACGGACCAACTCGTCAACATTGAGCGCCAGCCCTTCCCGGGGCGGGACCTTGCTGGGAGCCGCCGCCGGAGCCCTCGTGGGCCCGTCCCGGTGGCCGGCAGCGGGCCCGTCCGGTGGCCGGACCGACACCTTGACCTCACTGACCAGCACGGTCCCGACGCCGGCGTTCACCCGGCGGATCATCTCCGGCGCCAGGTAGCGCAGCTCCGAGGCCCACGCCGGCGTCGCTGCCCACACCTTCAACACCCCCCGGGACAGGCCGGCCGGATCGCACCGGGCGGCGACCTGGTCCCCGACCAACTCCCGCCAGCAGGCGAACACCTTGGCAGTCGCCATCGGGTGCTGGAAGCCCATCCGTCGGGCGCCTTCAGCAAGCATCGCCCGCAGCGGCACAACGTCGGCCCCCTCCGCGCCCCCGGTCCCATCGGGCCGCCACACCTCAACCACCGGCGGTCACCCGCCCGGCGTCGACGGTCAGTGTCCGCTCCACCGCCAGCGGCCACCCCGCGGCGCTCGTCGCGGTGGCAATCGTCTGGCCCGACCCGGCCACCATCGCGACCAGCCGGCCTCGCCGGTTCTCGTCGAGCTCGGAGAAAATGTCGTCCAGCAGCAGGATCGGGCTCTCGTCCCGGGCATCGGCCACCAGGTCCCGCTCCGCCATCCTGAGCGACAGCGCCAGGCTCCGCTGCTCGCCCTGCGATGCGTACAGCCGGGCGTCGGTGCCACCGAGCGAGACCTCCAGGTCGTCCCGGTGCGGCCCGAGCGTGCTGACCCCGCGCTCCAGGTCCCGTGGTCTGCAGCCCGCCACCGCGGTCCGCAGCGCGGAGGCGATCAGTTCCACGCCACCCGGGCCAACCATCTCCTCACTCACTCCCTCCGCCCAGGTCGGCCGGTAGTTCAGCCGCACCTCGACCTCCAGCCCCGACAGCTCCCGGTACCGCATCCGCACCCGCCCCACCAGCCGGTGCACGACATCCAGCCGGTTCCGCACCACGACTGCCCCGGTGCGGGCGAACGACTCGTCCCACACGTCCAGCGTCGCCAGCGCCCGCCGGCTGTTGACCGCCGCCTTCAGCAGCCCCGTCCGCTGCTTCAGCACCCGCTCGAACTCCTGCCGCTCCGAGCCCGCCAGCGTGCGCAACCGGTGCGCCCCCTGGTCCAGCAACCGCCGGCGCTCCTCCGGCGGACCCTTGATCAGCACCAGGTCGTCAGGTGAGAACGCCACCGCCACCAACGGTGGCGGCCCAACTGCCCGGTCCGCTGCCACCCGGTTCACGACCAGCCGGGTCCCGCCGCTGCGCCGCACCTGGGCGTCGACCCGGACCTCCCGGCCGGCCGCCGAACCAGAGGCGGAGATAATCGACTCCATAGCGCCGTGGCGGACCATCGCCTCGCCGGTGGCGCCCCGGTGTGACCCGAGCCCGCACAGCACGTAGATCGCCTCCACCAAGTTCGTCTTGCCCTGCCCGTTCCGCCCCAGGACCAGGTTCAGCCCGGGGGCAAACCCCACCGCCTCCTCGGCGTAGTTACGGAACTCGCGCAAGCGCAGTTCGGCGACGTTCACGCATCACAGCTTCTACCTGGACAGCCGGACAGGCATGGCAATGTAGGTGAACTCAGCATGGTCCTCGCCGCGCAGCACCCCTGGCTTGGTCGGCGAGGCCACCTCCAACACCGCCCCGTCGCCCTCCAGCCCATCGAGGCCGTCCCCCAGAAAGTGCGGGTTGAAGGCCACCACCATCGCCTCGCCCTCGTACACCCCTCCCTCGAGCTCCTCGGTCGCCTCCCCCACACCGGCCTCGACTGCGGTCAGCCGCACGCTGTCCGCCAGATGGATCTTCACCGGGGTGTTCGCGCCGGCGACAACGCTGACCCGCTGCACCGCCTGGGCGAACTCGGCCCTGGTCACGGTGAGCCGGTTCGGGTACGCGTCCGGGATCAGCTGCCGGTACTTCGGGAACTCACCCTCGATCAGCCGGGTGACCAACCGGGTCCGGCCAGCAGTGCAGGCTGCCTGCGACTCACCGATCCGGATCGTCACCTCCGTCACGCCGGCGGCACCCAGGTGACGGCCGAGCTCACTCAGCGCCCGGCCGGGGATGATCATCTCCCCTTCCGTCGGCCCCTCCTTCAGGGCGACCTCGCGCAGCGCCAACCGGTAGCTGTCGGTGGCCACCAAGCGCACCGACCCCTCCGAGAACGACCACAGCACACCGGTCAGCACCGGCCGCACCTCGTCGGTACTCGCCGCCCGGACGACCTGGCGCAGCGCCCGGGACAGCTCAGCGGCCTCACCCACCGCCACAGTGCGCTCGTCGCCGTGGGCGAACTCCGGGAAGTCCTCATTCGCCAGTGTCGTCACCGAGAACTCGACGCGGCCGGCCCGGATCGTCACCTCACTCCCGGTTGTCGCCAGCGACACCTTCCCTGGAGGCAGGCTCCGCAGGATCTCGCCGAACAGCTTCCCGGGAACCACCACCACCCCGTCTTCTGGCGTGGCCACGTCCTCGGTCACCGCCACATACAGCTCGAGGTCAGTCGCCGCCAGTTCGACGACGCCGGCGGCGGCAGAGATGCGTATCCCACCGAGGACCGGGTGGGTGGCCCGAGGGGACACCACCCGTAACACCGCCTGGCTACATTCGACCAGCCTGTCCCGATCAGCTTCCAGGTGCATCGTGGACCTCCTTCGTCATCGCCAGAACAAGTGTACGGGTGGGTAGTGACAGCCAGCTGCCGGGTTATCCGCAGGGGCAAAGATTTTGAGAAAGGTATCTATTTGGGTTGTCGAGGTAGTAGGGGCTGGGGATCGTGTGGATAAGGAGCTGTCGCGGCTGGTCAGGAGCCAGATCGCGCTGCGCCGGGCATGGTGGATAACTCGGTGGGGATTGGGGTGGACGGGGGAAGAGGAACGCGAACTACCGGGGAGTGCGTAGTTATCCGCAGCGGGGGCAACCGTCCGTCCCAAGGCGGGCTGGGGTGTGGTCATGGGCTGGGGTGTGGTCATGGGCTGGGGAGGTTCTTGGCCCGGGTGCGGATGCGCGAGGTCAGCTCTTGGATCTGGGTGTAGGTGGAGCGCTGCTCGGCCATCTGCTTGCGGATCTTGGCGGCGGCGTGCATGACCGTGGAGTGATCGCGTCCCCCGAAGATCTGGCCGATCCGCGGGAGCGAGAGGTCGGTCAGTTCCCGGCAGAGGTACATGGCGATCTGGCGGGCGGTGGCCACTGGGCGGTTCCGGCTGGGTGAGAAGAGTTCGTCCGGGGTGATGTTGAAGTAGCGCGAGGTCTCGGCGATGATCAGCTGCGGGGTGATGCTGCCTGGCCCGCTGTCCGGGTAGAGATCCTTGAGTACGGTCTCGGCCAGTGCCAGCGACACAGGCCGTTTGTCCAGGCTGGCGAAGGCGATCACCCGGATCAAGGCGCCCTCGAGCTCGCGGATGTTGGACTCGATCCGGCTGGCGATGAAGGTGAGTACGTCGTCGGAGAGGTCGGAACCGTCGAGGGCGGCTTTCTTGCGAAGGATGGCGATCCGGGTCTCGAGGTCGGGGGGCTGGACGTCGGTGATCAGGCCCCACTCGAACCGGGAGCGGACGCGCTCCTCCAGGCCGAGTTGCTTGGGTGGCCGGTCGGAGGTCAGGACGAGTTGCCGCTGGGCGTCGTGCAGCGTGTTGAACGTGTGGAAGAACTCTTCGACGGTCGCCTCTTTGTTCTCCAGGAACTGGATGTCGTCGACGAGCAGCACGTCGTTCTCCCGGTAGCGGCGCTTGAAGCCGGAGATCCGGCCGGTGTCCCCGACGGCGGTGATGAAGTCGTTGGTGAACTTCTCGGAGGAGACGTAGCAGACCACCGCGTTGGGTTGGGTCTGATGGATGTAGTGGCCGATCGCGTGGAGGAGGTGGGTTTTGCCGAGGCCGACGCCGCCGTAGATGAACAGCGGGTTGTAGGCCTGCGCCGGCGACTCGGCGACAGCGAGGGCAGCAGCGTGGGCGAACCGGTTTGAAGCCCCGATCACGTAGGTGTCGAAGACGTACCGGGCGTTGAGCGATGGCAGGCTGGCCGCTGGCGGACCGGTTGGCCGGCCGGGAGGCGCCGGAGGCGGTGCGCCGTTGGGGCTGGGCCGGGGCGCCGGGGCGCCGGTTGCCGGGTCGGGGTCGACCTGGAGTTCAATGGGGATGTCGGTGCCGGCCAGGGTCGCCACGGACTGTGAGATCAGGGCCAGGTAGCGCGGCTCCAACCAGTCTTTGGCAAAGCGGCTCGGGACGAAGAGGACGAGGCCGTTCGGTTGGAGCTGGCCCGGGCGGATGCCAAGGAACCAGGTCTGGAAGATCTGCGTGGAAACGTGGTCCCGGATGCGGTCGAGCGCGCCGTCCCAGATTTGTTCCGCCGAATCGATAGTCATGAGGCGCGAATTCGGGAGCGGTTGTCCACAGGACCAGCGGGGGCCGGGGAGCGGCTGAGGGCAGACGAGGGCGCTGATCGGGCGGCAACAGGCCGCATCCCCACTAGGGTTTGGCAGTTTTCAACAGCCGCATCCCCAATTGTGGAAAAGCAGTGGCGAGCCATCGGCTTTTGTATGCCCTCCCGTGGTTGTCCGGCCTGCAACTTCGGTCCTGCCCCTACACACACAAGCCGTGGCAAGCGCCAGCGCGCGGACCATCGGCCACCACAGGGAAGTGGGCCAGCTCAATACGACTAGAAGCCGCGAAACACTGGCGGGCGCATTATAGACCCGGCGGCGCACAGCGCTCAAGAACGGGAAGTCTTGGGGGCAGCTGTGGCGCGAGGATGAATCGGTGGCTCCGAGCGGTGGGGGCCGCAGCGAACCACAGTGTGTCACAGATGCCGAGACCGGCTACAGTTGGGTGTGCGGCGGGTGGTCCGCGCGTGCGCTGAGACGTGCCTGAAGCGCAGGTGGTGCCGACTCCTCCGGCCAGGAGAGATCTAGAGGTGAGCAGTGAAGCGAACGTACCAGCCCAACACGCGGCACCGCAAGAAGACGCACGGTTTCCGGATCCGGATGCGGACCAGGGCCGGCCGGGCAGTGATCTCGCGCCGGCGGCAGAAGGGGCGCGCCCGGCTGTCGGCGTAGCGGGAGCCGCATCGGCAGCGCCACGCCGTGGCGGGATCCGGCGGCCGGAGGAGTTCCGGTGGGTGCTCAGCGGCGGCCGGAGCCGGTCTGCCCGCGGGATCGTTGTCCACGTGCGTGAACGGGACGGAGGTGGGCAGCCACGCCTGGGACTGGTTGTGCCGAAAGCGGTCGGGCCGGCAGTGGTCCGGAACCGGATGAAGCGCCGGTTGCGGGCGATCTGGCGCGCGCTGGCGCCCGCCGCGGCGATCGACTGTGTGATCGTCGTGCGTCCGGAGGCGGCGAAGCTCACCTACCGGGAGTTGGCGGAGAGTGTCGGGGCCTGCCTGCGCCGAGCGGCGCAGCGCCCGAGGACATCGGTGGGGGTGGCGCGGTGAGTGACCAGGGCCGGCAGCTGCCCCGACGCGGGGCGGTGAGGGCGATCCGGGCCTACCAGCGGTTCGTCTCCCCGGTGCTCGGTGCCCGGTGCCGGTTCTACCCGTCCTGCTCGAGCTATGCCGCCGAGGCGATCAGCAGGTACGGGCTCGCCCGTGGGGGCTGGCTGGCGGCGAAGCGGCTGGGCCGGTGCCACCCGTGGAACCCGGGGGGAATCGACTACGTGCCTGGAACCCACACCGAACACGACGAGGACCGCCCGGTGTCCTCGGCTCCCGTAGGCTAGGACCATGCTCGCGCCCTTCGACAACGCCTTCCATGCGCTGCTGAATTTCCTGGGTTCGGCCTTGGCGGCCTTCTACCAGGTTGCCCCGAACTACGGGGTCGCCATCGTGCTGCTGACCATCGCCACCCGGTTGGTGCTGCTGCCTGTGACCATCAAGCAGACGCGGTCGATGCAGGAAATGCAGCGCATCCAGCCGGAGCTTAAGAAGCTCCAGGCGAAGTACAAGGGTGGCGACAAGGCCAAGATGAATGAAGAGATGATGAAGATGTACAAGGAGCACGGTGTCAACCCGTTGGGCGGATGCTTGCCGCTGCTGTTGCAACTGCCGATATTCTGGGCGTTGTACCGGGTGCTTGACGCGTGCGGGAAGACGAAGGCGCATTCGAAGGCCTGCCTGCCCCAATACGTGGGTCTCGGCCACATTCCGAAGGGGACCTCGCTGTACACGGCGCTGCTGCACGGGCATAACAGCTTCCTGGGCATGAACCTCGGGCTGTCGCCGGTCACCATCCTGCACAGTGGCCTGATCCAGGCCCTCCCAGCCTTCGTGCTGGTCTTCCTGATGGTGGCGACAACCTGGTACCAGCAGAAGCAGATCATGAGCGTTTCGAGCGGCCAGCAGGCTGATCAGATGAAGTTGATGGGCCAGATTATGCCGCTGTTGCTTGGTGTGTTTTCTCTTGAGTTGGCGACGGGGATTTCGGTGTACTGGGTGGTAAGCAATGTAGCCATGGTCGGCCAGCAGGCTTTCGTGCTGAAAAAACCTGCGGGCGAGGCGCCCCCTGGCGGCGCCGACGCCGGCAGGAAGGTGCTGGAGGCCGGCCCGAAGGGCGGCCCGAAAGGGGCTGCGGGGGTGGGGAACGGAAAGCCGGGCGGCCCCGGGAAGCCCGGTGCGGGCAAGCCGGGGGCGAGAGTAGCCCAGACCGGGAAGGTGCCCCAGACGGCGGGAGTGAAGGCGGCGGCGAAAGCCGGCGGCGGCGACAGAGCGGCGACGAGGAAACCCAGCGCCCCGGCCAAGGGTGGTTCCGGCAACGGCGCGGCCAAGGCCGGCTCAGGGAGTGACGGGGAGGCCGGAAAGGGCAGCCGGAAACCGGCGGGGAAGGCTCCGCCGAAGCGGCCGGCGCAGCCCGGCGATGGGGCGCCGGAGAAGGCCGATGTCGCGGCGGCTGGGGAGGAGGCCAGGCCCACCGGGGTGGCGGGTAAGACCGCGAAGAACGGCGCGCCCGCGCGGGAGCCGGAGCCGACGGCCGAAGTGGAGGTCAATGTGTCGAAGACGCCCGCCGGGAGCCGGGAGGGCGGGGAGCCGGAAGCGACCGGGAACGGTGCCGAAGCGGGGGTTGCCGCGCAGGCCGGGTCTGCTGGCGCGGCGGCTGCCCGCCCACGCCCCAAGCGCGCCCAACCAGGCAGCGCCGGGGGCGGGAGCGGGAGGAAGCGCCGTCGATGAGCGAGTCGGACGAGGCGGGGGCGGTGATCGACGACGAGCCGGGTCAGCCGGCGGAGCCGGAGGAAGAGCCGGAGCCGCCAGCGGGGAAGGCGGGCGGGGGCTACGACGATGGGGGTGAGCCGGAGAGCGAGGAGGACCGGCTGATCGTCGCCCAAGAAGACGCCCTGGACTTCGTGGAGGGGTTGCTGGAGGCGATGGACGTCGACGGCGACGCCGCCGCCGAGATCCGCGATCGCCGGGTGTACGTGACGGTGGAGGGCGAAGAAGCCGCCCTACTGATCGGGCATCACGGCCAGACGCTCGACGCGATCCAGGAGTTGCTGCGCAGCGCGATCCAGCGGCAACTGCGCTCGCGGGTGTGGGTGACCCTGGACGTCCAAGGCTACCGGGAGCGCAGGAAAGAAGCGCTGCAAGAGCGGGCGAGGGAGATGGCGGCGCGGGCGCTGGACGAAGGTGAGGTCGAGTTCGAGCCTATGAACGCCTTCGAACGGAAGATCATCCATGATGCGATCGGTGAGATCGAGGGTGTGACCAGCTTCAGCGAGGGCGAGGACCCGTACCGTCGGGTGGTCATCGCGCCGGAGGACTAGCGGCGCAGAACGGGCCCAGTGCCTCGTTTCACGTGAAACATTGCCCCTGGCAAGATCCGTGGAAAGATCTTGGGCGCAAAACCTTCGGATTGGCCTCACCGGCCCGTATGATGGCCGCTGGGGGCTGCCTGGCCGGGGGGGTGCCTACTCCG
>OEPS010000440.1_pt1 | contig 14919 bp, 14 predicted proteins | sample 1539411 | NCBI WGS metagenome assembly OEPS01 (sample SAMN02671747, study PRJEB22543) | soil metagenome | biome: bacteria | place: China:Hunan Province, Lengshuijiang City | collected 2012-10-15 | depth 0.08m m | reverse complement strand
TTCTCGGCGATCAGCCGGTCGGTCAGGCATTCCGCCTGATCGGCCTGGCCGATCCTCCGCGGCCAGACGCCGCCGACCTGGTGGCCGAGCTCGGATCCCTCGGAGTGACCGTGAAGATGATCACCGGCGACACCGTCCCGACCGCCGCCGCCGTCGCTTCGGCGGTGGGCATCGAGGGCGAGGTCGTCAGCGGAGCCGAGGTCCGCGCTGATCCAGCCCGCGGCGCCGCTGCCGGGGTGGTGGCCGCGGTCTACCCCGAGGACAAGCACGCCGTGGTCGCCGCCCTGCAGGCCGCCGGCCACACGGTGGGCATGACCGGTGACGGGGTCAACGATGCCCCGGCGCTGCGCCAGGCGGAGGTCGGGATTGCGGTGGCCGGGGCGGTCGACGTCGCCCGGGCCGCGGCCAGCCTGGTCCTGACCGATGCGGGCCTGATCGACGTCGTCGCCGCAGTCAAGGTCAGCCGCTCCATCCACCAACGCATGCTGACCTGGGTGCTGAACAAGGTGATCAAGACCGCCCAGGTGGCCGGCTTCCTGATCATCGGGTTCTTCCTGACCCGGCACCTGGTCACGACGTCGCTCGACATCGTGCTGCTGCTGTTCGCCAACGACTTCGTCACCGTCTCGCTGGCGGTCGACCGGGTGCGGCCGTCGTCCCGGCCCGATCAGTGGCGGGCCCGGACGATGACGGTCGCCGCCCTCGCCATCGCTGCCGGGATTGTCGTCGAGTCGTTCCTCGATCTCTACCTGGCCCGCCACGTCTTCCATCTCGGCTGGCCGCAGACCCAGACCCTGATGTTCGTCATGCTGGTGTTCACCGGTCAGGCCACGGTCTACCTGGTCCGTGAGCGGGGACGGCTATGGTCCTCCCGACCGGCAAAGCTGCTGCTGACCGCCACCGGGTGCGACATCGTGGTGGTGAGCCTGATGGCGACGCTGGGGATCCTGATGCCGGCGGTGGCGCTGTTGCCGGTGCTGGTGGTGCTGGGGGTGGCGGTGGTCTCGACGCTGCTGCTCGACCCCGTGAAGGTCGCGGTCCTGCGCCGGCTGTCGTTCTCCTGATCGTTGGCACGTAACGGCGAGCCGGCGAGCCTCGCCGGGCGTCACCGGAGCGTCAGTGGCCGAAGAAGCCCCGGCCCCTGGCGTCGGGCACCTGGTACAGCACGACCCCGCGGTCGGCGCACAGTGCCTGGGTCTCGGCGTCGCGTACCGAGCCGGTCGTGGCCCAGATCGCGCTTACCCCGGCGTCGGCGAGGACGCCCGGCGCATCGGGGAACGGGAAGAAGCTGTCGCTGTAGGCGACCGACCCGTGCGGATCGTGCCCGGCGTCCCGCGCCCGTTTGACCGCCAGCTCGCAGCAGCCGACCCGGTCCTGCTGGCCGACCCCGTTGCCGATCAGCTGGCCGCCCTTTACCAGGGTGACCGTGTTCGAGTTGCTGGTCGACCCGATCGCCCAGGCAAGGATCAGGTCACGGCTCTGTGCCGCGGTCGGCGTCCCTGTCGCGGTCAGCTCGGGGTCAGTGAGGCTGGCGACGTAGGTGTAGTTGGGCTGGCCGAGAAAGCCACCCCGGACGTAGCGCCAGCGCGGCTGGGCGTCGAGCGAATCCCGGCCAAGGTGCTCGAGGGCCGGGTTGGCGAGGAACCGGCACTTGTCGCCCTTCCGGCTGAGCATCGCCACGGCAGCGCCGTCGAAGGCGGGGGCGCTGATCCCGTCGAGCAGCCGCCGCCCGCCGCCGGTGCCGAAGCTCAGCAGCTCGTCGGCCAGGGCCTCGGTGAGCGGGAAATTGAGCATCACAAGGCCGCCGAAGATGGCTCGGGCATCACCGGTGACCATCTGCCGGATAACCGTTGCACGGTCCTCCCCGACCGCCGCGCCGCACGGATTGCCGTGCTTGGTGCCCACCGCCATGAACGGCACGGCGCCGAAGTTGGCTTCGAAGCCGGCGGCGATGTGCGTGATGGTCTGGAGCTGCCGGTCGACCTCGGCGAGGTTGTTGTAGCTCGGGGCGGTACCGGCGACGACGCTGAACTGGTCGAGGGCCAGCGGGTCCGGTGGGCCGGCGACGGCCAGGTTGGCGCTGAACAGCCCGGCCGGGGCCTGCCAGGCGTTCTCTCCGTACTTGCCGGCGAGCGTCTCGGCAGCCACGACGCCGTTGATACGGCTCTGCGAGTGGTAGCGGGCCGACTCGAGGCAGTAGGCGGCCACAATCCCCTCGGCACGGGCCGCCAGGGCGGTACGGAAGCTTTCCGGGTCGGGTTCTCCGGCGGTGAGCCAAGCCAGCACCTCGGCCCGCTGCGCCGGCTCGGCGATCACAATGCGGCGCCCCTTCGCCGCCGAGCGGAGCATCGTCGGGCCGCCGATGTCGGTCTTCTCGAGCACCGACTCCCGCGTCGCCGCCGGGTTGGCCAGCTCGGCAGCGAGCGGGTACAGATCGACGCACACCAGGTCGATGAACGGGATCCCGAGGGCATCGAGTTCGGCCAGGTCCTCGGCGACGGGCCGGGCCAGCAGTGCGGCATGGACCTCCCGGGAGAGCGTGACCACCCGGTGGCCGAGGATCGCTCCCCCGCCGACGAGCCCGGCCACGTCGCTGACCGGCACACCGCCTCCTCGCAACGCGGCCGCGGTGCCCCCCGACGAATAGATGGTCCAGCCGAGGTCGGCCAGGCCCTGGGCGAACTCCGCGATGCCGGTCTTGTCGTACACGGAAAGCAGGGCTGCGCGGGACTGGTTCATCGTGGTCGGGGTCCTCCGTAGCTCGGGCTCGGGTCGGGGGCAGGGTACACGGGGCGAAGGGGCGACGGTTTCGCTCCCCCCCGATCCCGGGTAGGTCATTTAATGACGCCACTCCGGAGACGGCGGTCACCGACCCCGAGTAAGGAGGTGTGCCATGGCCACTGATGCCGAGCGGCTCACACAGCCCCTCACGCAGGGCGCTGAGGACAACGGGGATCTTGCACCCTCGATGTCAACGGATTTCACGAAGGTAGAGGCCGGTTCGGAGTTACGGGACGAAGCGGCTCCTATCGGTTCCCGGCCACTGTCGGTGTCGCAGTCCGACATCCCGCACCACCCTGGGGCGGACCCGAAGGTCGCTGACCAGCGGGCGGAGGAACAGGCCTAGGGATCCACCCGTACCACGCGTAACACGAACCAACACGTTGCACCCACGGCGGGCCCACGCCACGCGGGCCCGCCGTCGCGGGTCATGAAGCCTCACGTCGATACTTCCCTAACTTAACTTAACTTAACTAACTAACTAGAGGTGAGTGCACGGGCACAGATCAGGGCAGCAAGTCTTGAGGGCCTCGGTATCCAGCCCCACACATGTCTTGGTAGATCAACTCGGCCTCCGCGCTGTCAACCAGCGCCATAGATACCTCCATCGACTGCGGATCCCGGGACCGCTTCAACCAGTAGCACTCGCTGCGACCAATCTCGCTCAACAAGGCGGCGATCCCATTCGGGTCCTCGTCGGGGTTGAGTACCTGACGGGGGACCTTGACTATTCCCCCGAGGATCCTGGAGAGGAGGTCGAACTGACCGGCAAGGGCGAACTACCGCACCGGTGTCGTGTCGCAGATCTCCGCCTCAGCCGGACTGTGCAAGGTAACTGAACTCCTCCTCATCCAGCGTTGAGGGGGGCGGTCCGGAGATGAGCTCTTCGAGATCCTCTTCAGCCATATCCGTCACGGCCGCGGCGCCGCGGATCGACATGAGGCCGGAGGTCAGCGCCCGCCGGAGCAGGCCCAGGTACCTCGGCGGGAACCTGTTCAGTCCCCAGCGGTCGGGTTCCTGACTCCACTCCTCAGGGCCGATGGAATAGCCAAGCTGTTCGGCAAACTGCACCGGGTGGACCTGGCGGAGCTACTCAAGCCCGGCACTCGAGACCAGGTTCGCCGCTTGCAGGCGCACGAGCATCATGGCCCAGGACACCCGGAACAGCCGCTGAAGGTACACGACCACTGCGGGGTCCTCGACTTTGGGCAGGCCAATCGTCTCGACGACTCCGCGGAGGCTTTGCACCGGCACCAAGAACTCCGAGGCGAACTCGTCGGCGAACCGCTCATCCCGCTCCCGCCGTCCGAAGAATCCGACGTACCAGCTCTCGGTGTGGAACAAGGCGTGAGCCAACTCGTGGGCCAAGGTGAACTGTTGGCGCCCCGGCGTCGTCTCCCCGTTGATCAGGATCGCCGCACCCACGGTGGCATGCCGCAGGAATGCACCCGAGACCGTCTCCCGGAGATCCTGCCCAAGTGGGGCGCGGTAGACAGCAATGCCGTGCAGGTCGGCCAGCACGCGGAGATCCCCGACGGGCCCGGACCCCAACCCGAAGAAGGCCCGGGCCTCGTCCGCCTTCCGCTTGACGTCCTCCTTGGAGGCGAAACCGCGGCTACGCCCAGGACCGAGGCATCGAGCCCGCGCTCATGCCGCTCAACCCCATCGTCGCCTCCCAGGGCATGATGGAACTGCTGGCGTTCGCCACCGGATTTCGGCCCGTGGCACCCTTCTTGCGCTACGCCCTCGACTGAGGAGCTAAGGCCCAGCGCCGGTCCCCCCCCCGACTCGGGATCCACCAGCGAATCCAGGTCGGACCACAACGGTGGCGTCACGATGCAGTAGGTGGGGACGCCCGCCCAGGGTCGGCGCACCCGCTGCGTCGGCCCCACCCCCGAGTGCGGAATTGTGGAGTTCTTTCCGGCTCTTCGGCGAAAGAACTCCACAATCTGGAGCTAAGCGGCCAGCACCCCCGGGCAGTGGCGCGCGGCCCGCTGGCGTAGGGTGCGGTTAGGAGGAACCCTCGCATGACCCGGCAGCACGTCATCCTCGAGACCCATCCAAACGCCGTCGGTGCCCGGGGCGAGGGCATAGCCGAGGACCGCCGCCACCGGCGGGTGTTCGTCACCGGCGCCATACCGGGCGAGCGGGTGGTGGCCCGGGTGCTCGCCGAGCGGCCGGACTATGTGCGGGCACGAGTCGAAGACGTGCTGGCGGCATCGCCGTTGCGGACCGGGCCCCCCTGCCCGGAGCTGGACCGCGGGTGTGGCGGCTGCCAGTGGCAGCACATCACGGTCGAGGGGCAGCGGGCACTGAAGCGGGACGCGATCGAGCAGAGCCTCGAGAGCCTCGCCCACCCACCGATCAGGCCCACCGTCGTCCTGCCCGATACCGGGTACCGCACCATGCTGCGGGCGGTGGTGTCCGGGGGCCGGGCCGGCTACCGCCGGGCGCGCCAGCACAGCCTGGTCCCAGTCGCCAGCTGTATGGTCGTCCCCCCGCTGCTCGAGGACCTGCTCGTCAACGGGCGCTACGGGGAGGCGACCGAGGTGATTCTCCGCTGCGGCGCCGGCACCGGGGACCGGCTGGCGCTCCCGGACCCCGAAACCGCAACCATCGACGTCCCGGGCGGCGTGCGCCGCGACAGCATCCGGGAGGTCGCCGCCGGAAGGGAGTGGCGCATCGGCGCCAAGTCGTTCTTCCAGAGCCGCCCCGACGGCGCCGACGCCCTGGCGCAGCTCGTCGTCGCCGAGAGCGGGGAGCCAGCGACGGCGGTCGACCTCTACTCCGGCGTCGGCTTGTTCGCCGGTGCGCTCGGCAACGCCGGCTGGTCGCTCACCGCGGTGGAGGCCTCGGCCGAGGCGGTCGCCGACGCCCGGTTCAACCTGCCCGGCACCACCGTCGTGCAGGCCGACGTCGCCCGGTGGGCGGCCACTCCCGCCGACCTCGCCGTCGCCGACCCCAACCGGCCAGGCCTCGGGCCGGAGGGGGTGCGGGCGATCGCCGCCACCGGAGCCCGCCGGGTCATCCTGGTCAGCTGCGACGTCCCGGCGCTGGGCCGGGACGCCCGCCTGCTTCGCCGCCGCGGCTACACGCTCTCGTCGGTCACCCCGGTCGACCTGTTCCCCCACACCTTCCACATCGAGGCGGTCAGCGTGTTCGACGCCTCGTGAAGCTCCGCCAGGTGTCCATGCGCTACGGACGCCTCGTCGTCCTGAGCAACGTGAGCCTCGACCTCCCGGAAGGGGCGCTGATCTACCTGCGCGGCGCCAACGGTTCCGGGAAGAGCACGCTGATGCGCATCGTCGCTGGGATCACCCGGCCCACGGCCGGGTCCGTCACCGGCAGGCCACCCACGGTCGGCTACGTGCCGGAGCGGTTCCCGGCCGGGTTGCGGTTCACCGCCGGCGAGTACCTGACCCACCTCGGCGCCATCCGCGGGTTACGGGAACCCGCCGCCCAGATGAACGAGCTGCTGGACCGGTTCGGCCTCGGCCCCTACGCCACCATCCGCATGGCCAACCTCTCCAAGGGCACGACACAGAAGGTCGCTGCCGCCCAGGCATTCCTGGCCCACCCGCAGGTGCTGATCCTGGACGAGGCCTGGACCGGGCTCGACGCCGCCGCCCACGGCGCCCTCGCCGCACTTGTCTCCGAGCGGCAGCGGGCAGGGGCGCTCATCCTTTTCACCGACCACAGGGCCCAGGCGCGGGAACTCGAACCCACGGCGACCTACCTGGTGGCCGGCGGGGAGGTGGTCGAGGGCCATCCTCCCGCTCGCACCACCCGGGTGGAATTAGCGGGCTCGGCCGACGGCTTCGACGCCAACTCCCTGCCCGGTGTGATCGCCGTCGACTACCTGCCCGGGGGCCTTTTGGTCCAGGTCGACGCCGCCGCCTGCGACCGGCTCCTGCTCGCCGGCCTTCAGCACGGCCTGTCGGTGCGCCGGGTAGGTCCGTGACCGCGGTTGCCCGCTACGAGCTCCGGTCACTGCTGCTCACCCAGCGTTGGGTGGCACCCTTCCTGATCTACGCCGCCTTCCTGGCCATCCTCTACGCCGGGCCGGCCGGCCCCGGGATGACGGCGTTTGCCATCACCGCCTTCGGGCTGATCCCCATCGGCGCCTTCGTGACCCGGGCGCTGCTGCACTCCGAAGACGACATCGCCCGCCAGGTGACCGTCGCCGCCGCCGGGAGCCCGGTGCGGGTTCAGTCGGCGGCCCTGCTCGCCTGCGCGGGGCTGACGGCCGTCCTGGCGGTTGTGGCGGTGGCCTGGGGAGTCGTGGCCGACTCCGTCCACCAGCTGCCGCTGATCGCTGGCGGCCTGGCCATCCACCTGCTGTTCGGACTGTTCGGCATCGCCCTCGGGGCGGCGTTCAGCCGTCCCCTGGTTACCCCGGTCGGCCCGGCGGTGCTCGGCATCGTGGCGGGCACGACGCTGGCCCTGGGGATCCCGGTCTCGCCGGTCGCCTGGACGATCCGGGACCTGATCCACCACTCCGCCGCCGGGCACCTCGCCGGGCCCTCGGCCGCGGTGCTGGTGCTCGCCGTCGCCGGCATCGGTGCCTCGGTGCTCGCCGCCTCCCGCTAAGTGAGGCTCATACGAACGCGCTCTGCCCGGTGATGTCCCGGCCCACGATCAGCGTCTGGATCGTCTCGGTGCCCTCGTAGGTATGCAGCATTTCGATGTCGGTCATGTGCCGGATCACATGGTTCTCGAGCAGGATCCCGTTGCCCCCCAACAGGTCGCGGGCCTCAGCGATCACCCACCGGGCCTTGCGGGTGTTGTTGAGCTTGGCCAGCCCGGCGATCGAGTCGGTCAGCCGGCCCGCCTCGGTGAGCCGGGCGATCTGCATGCAGTACAGCTGCATCGCGGTGACCTCTGCCAGCATGTGCACGAGGCGCTGCTGGACGATCTGGAAGCTGACCAGTGGCTTGCCGAACTGGCTCCGCTGCTTGGCGTAGGTAAGGGCGGTGTCGTAGGCCGCCACCGCATGGCCGAGGGCGGCCCAGGCGACTCCGGCCCGGGTCGTCACCAGCACCCGGGCGGTGTCCTTGAAGCTCCGCGCCCCGGGCAGCCGGGCATCGTCGCCGACCCTGACCTCGTTCAGTTGGATGTCGGCCTGCCACACCGCCCGGGCGGCGCCCTTACCGGGGATGACGCTGGCCTCGTAGCCCGGGGTGTCGGTCTCGACCAGGAACCCCTTGACCTGGCCGTCCTCCATCGAGCGTGCCCAGACGACGCAGACGTCGGCGATCGTCCCGTTGCCGATCCAGCGTTTGGTGCCGTTGATCACCCAGCCGTCGCCGTCCTTGCGGGCAATCGTCTCCAGCGCCACCGAGTCGGAGCCGTGGTTGGGCTCGGTCAGAGCGAAGGCGCCGATCTTTTTCAGTTTTGCCATCGCCGGCAGCCAGCGCTGCTTCTGCTCGCCCGAGCCCACCATGTCGATCGTCTTCATCGCCAGCCCGGACTGGACCCCGAGGAAGGTGCCCAGGCTGCCGTCGCCGCGGTGCAGCTCCATGTGGATCAGGCCAATCGTCAGCGGGCTCAAACCGGGGCACCCGTAGCCCTTGATGTCGTCTCCGACGATCTCGAGCTCGGCCAGCCGCCGGGCCAGCGGCCAAGGGAAGTCCGCCTTCTCCCAGTACTCGTTGATGGCCGGCAGCACCTCCCGGTCGACGAAGCGCCGGGTGCGGATGAACAGTTCCCACTGCTCGTCGGTGAACTGCTCACGGACGAAGAAGTAGTCGGTGGCCAGCGCTTCGCCCAAGTGCTCGTACGGCATCGTCGATGTGGTCACGGCAGGCTCCTGTCTTTACGCGAAGTTTAGGGCTCACCCCGCCTCGACGATGTCCACCTCGGTGTCCAGCGCCTCGGCCAGCAGGTCGGCTCGCTGCGCCGCCGAGAACAGTTCCAGGCCGAGGTCGGCGCCGTCACGGGGCACCGCCTCCACGGTCAGCCGCCCGCCGTCGGCCAAGACCACGGCCCTGGCGACGTTGGCGTTGTGGGTGCGGTCAAGCCCGATCGCCACTCGGAGCAGCCCGGCGCAGCAGCGCACCAGCCGTCTGTCGCTCTCGGAGAGCGCCGCATACTCCGGGTGCGAGCTCCGCGGCGGGCCTTTGCGGTGGTACCGGGCGATCAGCGCGATCAACTCGATCTCACGGTCGGTGAAGCCGGTCAGGTGCTCGCTGTTGCGGATCAGGTAGTAGCTGTGCCGGTGGTGGCCGGCGTGGGAGACAAACAAGCCGATGTTGCAGAGCAGGGCGGCGGCCTCCAGGTACTCCCGGGCGTCATCGCCGAGGCCGTGCAGGCGGGTCGTCTCGTCAAACAGGTCCAGGGCCAGCCGGGCCACCGTCGTCGAGTGGTCCCGGTCCTCGTCCATCGCCTCGGCCAGGTGGACGACGCTGCGCCGCCGCAGGTCGCTCAGGTGATGGAGCGATCCCCCGTGACGCCGGCGCCAGGCATCGAGCAGCACCCCCTCACGCAGCGCGTAGTCCGAGTACTGCATCGCCTCGACGCCGAACTCCTCGAAGACCTGCTCCAGGATCAGTGCCCCGGCGAGCAGGATGTCGGCCCGGCGCTCGTCCACGCCAGGCAGCTTGGCCCGTGCGGCGATGGTCGGGGCCTTGACCAGCGACTTCAGCACGGCGCCGAGGTCGGCCCTGGTCAGCTCGAAGTTGTTCCAGGTCCTCGGGGCCGGCTCACCCCGGCGTGCGACCGCCATCGAGCACAGGGCTCCGATCGTGCCCGAGGACCCGATGGCGACCTCGTAGCCCAGGCGGCGGACCTGGGCGCTGAACGACGACAGCGTCGCCCGGACGTGGCGGCGGCACGACTCCACCTTGTCGCCGGTGCCGCCGGCGAAGAAGCGCTCGGTCAGCCGGATCGCACCGAGCTTCATGCTGCGGGCCGCGAGCATCTCGCCCGTCCGCCCGATCAGCAGCTCGGTCGACCCGCCACCGATGTCGCAGCCAAGCAGCTGGCGGTCGTAGGCCGGCACCGCCTGCAGCATCCCCAGGTGGATCAGCCGCGCCTCCTCGATGCCGGAGATGACGTCGACGGTGACCCCGGCCTCGGTCGCCGCCCGCTGGAGGAATTTGCCCCGGTTCTTCGCCTCGCGTACCGCCGAGGTCGCCACCGCCACCAGCCGTGCCCCGTGCACCTCGGCGATCTGCCGGAACCGGGTGAGCACTGCGATCCCCCGGTCGATGGCGTCCGGCTCGAGGTACGCCATGTCGCCGCCCCCCGAGCCGAGGCGGACCATCTCCTTCTCCCGCTCGACGACTTCGAAGCCGTGGCTGCCCCCCATGCGGGCCACGACGAGGTGGATCGAGTTGGTCCCGATGTCGATGGCGGCCAGGGTTTCCTCGGCCACACTTGCATCGTCTACAGGCACGACCACGATTTTGCCCTCCCCCGCCGGATACAACCTGCACCCCGGCTACGATTGGCGGCCATGGGCACCAGCAAGCGGAAGCGCCCCGCTCGGGCGGCACCGGACAGCGGCCGCAACGGCGACAGCCCGGACCCCCCAGAGCTACGCCGCCGCCGGACGCCGCTGTTCAACGTGTCGCTCGTCGTCGCGGTGGCAATCCTTGCCTTCTCAGTCCTGTTCTTAGCGGGGTACCTGTTCCGGAACGCCCTGTTCTCCAACCCCCTCTTCCCGGTCACGTTGCACAACGACGGGGCAGCGGCAGTCGACGTGCGCGGCTGCGGCACCAACTGCACCAGCGCCGACGTGCCCTACCGGCTGAACCCGGGCGGATCGGTGCAGGTCGCCGCCGAGGACAACGGCGAGGTGACCTTCTACCTGCATGACCCCACCACCGGCGCCGTGACCGGCTGCCTGCCCCTGAAATTTGCGCGCAAGGTCACCGGGGTCACCATCCAGACCAGCCAGGCCGAGACCTGCCCGGGGGTGCCCCTAACTCCCTGACCGCTTCCGGGTCGGGTATTTGCCGAGCAGCGGCTGAACGTCGTCGGAGACCGACTGCATGAGCTGCCGCTGGACCGCCTCCAAGTCGGAGAGCCGGAAGCGCAGCTGTCCACCAAGCGTGCGCGTGTGGCTGATCCTTCCCTCCTGGGCGTACCGGCGGATCGTCCCCGGAACTACCCCTAACATCTCCGCGGCAACGCCTGCGGTCACCCAGACATCGTCGTGGTCGCTGCCCGACTGCTCCTTCGCCATCCCCCACCTTCCTTCCCATCCGGTCGGGTGGAACCCTCCCGCCCACATGAACCATTGTGAGCGCGAACGCGCCTACGTGTGGGCCGGGCGGTCCGGCAGGGCCAGCGCTGGCGGGCGAGGTGTCAGGTTTACGGCTTCCGGTACTCGTCGTTGGTGCCGAGCAGGTCGGCGAGGGCCAAGACACTTATTGGGGTGTGGAGGATTTGGTACCTGCCAGGTGCACTATCCTCCACACCCCGCCCCGCCCGGGTGAACTTCCACTCGAAGGGCCTGGCCGTCTGCTCATAGCGCCGCTCGAAGGCGATCAGCCGAGCTTCGACCTCAGCTAGGTCGGTGAACTCGTTGGGGGTCAGCACCTTCCGCTCGATGATCGAGTTGTAGATCTCGATCTGGTTCAGCCAGGAAGCGTGGATCGGGCAGTGGATCAGGCGCAGCCGTCGGGCTCTCGGAGGCTGACCCTACCCTAATGGTGGCCTGAAGTTACGTTGGTGTAATTATGGCGGCGCCCACGTAGCTGCTGATTGTGGAGTTTCTTCGCCGAATAAGCCGGAAAAACTCCACAATTTCGCGCTTGAGTATTCATCTCGCACCGACCGCGCCAGCCCCCACCGCTGGCGCAGCGGACGCCTCAGTACCGGTGGCGCGGGACGTGCTTGGTCCGTCCCCGCGGCTTGGTCTGTCCCCGGGCCTTGGCCTCTCCCCGGGGCTTGGCATCGCTTCGGGGCTTGGCGTCGCTTCGGGGCTTAGCGTCGCTTCGGGGCTTGGCGTCGCCCCCTGCCTTTTCCCGGCCGAACACGCGCTTGAAGAGCCCCGGCTGCACGGCTGCTGCCGCGGCGGGAGTGCCGGTCAACCCCCCTTCCCCCGACAGGCCGGGAAGGGACGGCTCGGGCACGCCGGGAGGGGCTTCCGCCAACGGCTGGAGCACGTTGGGAGGCATGTCCCCCCACGGCCCGACGCTGCCGCCCCCGGCCGCATCAGCCTCCGGAGGGATGCTCAGCCAGCGGATCTGGCCCCGGTCGCCACCGGCCGCCACGACCGTCTCCCAGGTCGCCGGCTCCGGCAGCGGCTCCCACTCCGGCTGGGGCGGGTACTGGCTCGGCTCCGGCGGGTAGGCCGGCCGCTCCTCGACCGGGATCTCCACGCCGGGCGGCGCAGGGGGCCAGCCCCACGGCTCGATCTCGTGCAGGTGCACCGGCTCAGCCTCCGGGAGCGCCTCATGGACGGCGGCCTCCTCCTGCCCGGTGCCGGCCCCGGCGGCAGCCGGCTCCTTCGCATTGTGGCGGTGGCGGCGACGGAGATGCCAGTGGCCGCGACCGGTTGCCCCACCCGGCCAGTCGTTGCGGATGTCGGCTGGGGGAACCAACTTGGCGCAGGCCTCGATGATCCGCGCCGACACCTCCGCCTTGGCATCGACCATGACCACCGGCTGCCCGGCGTTGAGCGACCGGGAGACCTCCCGGGCATAGGGCAGGACGGCGGCGAAACCGCCCGGGTACACCCGCAGCAACTCCTCCAGGTCGATGCCGTTATCGGGCTCTGCCTTGTTGAGCAGGCAGGAGACGTCGTCAGCGGGCAGTTTCAGCCGCTCGATGGTCTCCAGGAACACCTTGAGGTTGCGCAGCGCCGGGACGTCCATCGTGGCCATGACGATCAGGTGGCGGGACTGGTCGAAGGTGGCGAGCACGACCTCGTTCAGCGAGGGCGGGGTATCGACGACGATGTAGTCGTACAGCGCCCGGGCCGCCTCCAGGACCGCCGTCGCCTCGCGGGGGCCGACCATCTCGGCGGAGAACGGGTCGTTCGGTGCCGACAGCACCTGGTAGCCGGCCGAGTGGTCCATCACGTACTCGGGGAAGGCCCGGAGGTAGGACGGCTCGCCGATCAGGTCGGCGACCGTGCGCTGGGGCTGGAGGCCGAGAGCAAGGGACACCTCGCCGAACTGCAGGTCGAGGTCGATCAAAAGCACCCGGCCCCCGGTGACTCCGGCCAGGTAGGCGGCCAGGTTGGTGGCGAAGAAGGTCTTGCCACAGCCCCCGGTCGGCGACGTCACCGTAAACACCCGGCCACCGGCGGCGGAGAGGGGCAGCTGGGGATCGACCGCAGCTGGGACCTCGGTCACAATTTCGCGGACGACGACCTGCTCCCTCCGGGCTTCTGCGACGGCAAGGATACGGATGAGGGCATTGCGCATCTTTGCCGGAGTCGCCGGGTAAACGAGGGACTCGCTGGCACCGCAGCTGGCGGCGTCGGTCATCGACACCGGGGGGCCGCCCTGCTCCTGGGTCAGCACGATCACGCAGGCCGGCACTGCCCGGTGTACCTGGGCCAGCCGGCGCAGGCCGGTCGTCGTCATCTCCTCCGGCGACGCCAGGACGATGTCCGGGGCCTCGGCGATCACCTGCTCCATCACCCGGGTGGGGCGGCACTCGACGACGACTTTCAAGGCCAGATCGAGGTGCCCGGCCGCCCGCTCCACCTCGGCGCAGAACTCGCCCTTCCGGTCAATGATCAGGATCTTGACCGGCCCCTGCACCCAGAGGGGGTCCGCGCCGGGGCCGGCAGGCACCTGCCCCTCGCCACTCCTGCTCCAGTGGTTGCGACCCAGAACCTGTTGGGAGTCGTGAGCCAACTCCGAGCCTCCTGCCCCCTGCCCCGCGCAGATAAGGGCTTCCAACGCGTATATCGGGCGGTCCGAAGGTCGCCTGCATAGCGAAAACCGGCCCCTTGCACCACCCTTGATGGGTGATGCGTAGGGGCTCTGGAGGCGGTCTGGCCTAGGGCACCGGGCCCGTGGTCAGGGTCAACGAGGAGCTGTGGTCCTGGCCGTTCGTGTCGGTCCACTTCACCGCGACGTGCGCGCCCGGCTTCTGCTTGCTCATGACCGAGGTCAGGTCGGAGGCGCTGCCGATGGCCTGACCGGCGACGGAGGTGATCACGTCACCCGGCCCGATGCCCGCCGAGCTGGCCGCCGTGTTGCGCAACGTCAGAACCACGAGGGCGCCGCTGGCCCCCTGGTCGGAGACGTCGACCCCCAGGAATCCCGGCAGGCCGTTGTGGACGTTGCCCGAGTTCTGGCCGGCCTCGATCTGCTTTGCGATCGACAGCGCCTGGTTGATCGGGATGGCGTAGGAACTCCCGCTGTTCGCCGAGAACTGGTAGTTGGTCGAGGCGGCGGTGTCCATCCCGATCACCTGGCCGTTGGCGTTGGCCAGCGGGCCGCCGGAGTCGCCCGGCTCGAGGGTGGCGTTGGTCTCGATCAGCCCGCTGAGGTTCTCCTGGGAGTGGGCACTGGAGTCACTCGCCGTGATCGACTGGTTGAGCGCGACCACCCTGCCCTGGGCGACGCTCGGCGTCCCGCCGACCCCCAGTGCATTGCCGAGAGCGACGACCTGGTCGTTGATTCCGACCTTGTCGGAGTCGCCTAGACTGGCCGGCTGGAGACCCGACGCGCCCTGCAGTTGCACCACAGCGACGTCGTCGTTCAGGTCCCAGCCAACCACCGAGCCGGTGTAGACCTTGCCGGTCGTCACGACCGTGGCCTGGATGGTCGTGGCGTCTTCGACAACGTGGTTGTTGGTCAGCACCTCGCCGGACGAGTTGAGGATGATCCCGGTCCCGGCGGCCTGGCCCTGCCCGAAGTCGAGCACGGTGTTGATGTCGACGATGCCCGGGTCGACCTTCGTCGCCACCTGGGCCCCGAGCGCCGGGTTGCCGCTCGTCCCGCTGTAGTAGGGGTTCGTTCCGAGCGCGTTGTTGTTCCGGGTTCCGTTCATCTGGGAAACCAGCCCGAAGCCGAGGACGGCGGCAACGATGATCGCCAGCGCCACCCCTAAGGCCACCCAGGGCCGGGAGCTCGGCTGCGCTGGAGGATAGCGGTTCCACGGATCCCAAGAACCGCCGCCCGGGCCGCCGCCGTCCTGCTGCCCGGCGGGGCCGCCGCGGTAGGGCCC
>OEPS010000439.1_pt1 | contig 14938 bp, 16 predicted proteins | sample 1539411 | NCBI WGS metagenome assembly OEPS01 (sample SAMN02671747, study PRJEB22543) | soil metagenome | biome: bacteria | place: China:Hunan Province, Lengshuijiang City | collected 2012-10-15 | depth 0.08m m | reverse complement strand
ACCTGCCGAGCGGTGATCACCACCAGCACCACGGTGGCCACGGCCACCACCGCGCCGCCCGCCGCCGGCACGATCACTCCCCAATGAACGCCGTCGCCGCCGCCGGCGAGGAACATCGGAGCGAAAAGTAGCGCTAAGCCGACGGGGTTCTGGGTCACGTTAAGTGACCAATGTCGCCGCGCAGCTCGGCCCGGGCGCGATCCCTGACAGCAGGGCTCAGTTGCTCGACGAGGACGTTGATGTCCTGTCTCCTCGCCTCCCGATCCTCGGGCGCAACCTCCTGACCAGCCTTGGCGGCCTCCCTCATGCGAGCTTGTGCGCCCATCCACGTCAGCAGGTTGCTCCGAACGGCTACGGCTTCACTGCGGTAGGCGTCGAACCGTGCTCGCACTTCCGGGCTTCCGAAGGCGTCGAGCCTTGCAGCAATCTCTTCGAGATCCTCCTCTGATACACCCGGGGGAGGCGTGAACTCCGGCGGGGGGCCATTCCAGCGGAATCCCTGCGCCCGAGAGTGCCGGTCCCAGGACTGAAGGTGATTGTCGGTTGCAATGACCGCGTGCACGAGCGGGACATACGCCTCAGCAAGGCGAGTCTGCTGCCGCTCATCGGCAGCCATCTGCCGCTCATGCTCCTGGGTCTGGCACGCTAGCTGCCGGGTCTCCCGCAACCCCCGCAATGTGGCAGCGACCCCCGCCGATGCCCCAGCCAGGACCACCAGGGCGCCCAACACTTGGACGGCAGTGGTCCGCACGTAACTCTGCGCCTGGAGTCGTTCGGATGCGGTGAGGCATTTGCCCGCGAGCTGCGTCGCCTGATCGCTGATGGCACACCCCTGAACCATCCATTCGGGCAGGAAGAAGAACGCGACCACGAGGGCGGCGACGCCAAATGCGCCAACGCCGATCCACCACCACTTTCCGTTAGCCCACCAGCTTCCCGTGCCGCGGGCAGCTACTGCGTTCTGGCTCACGTTAATCGACCTTACCGTGACCCAGAACCCGGGCCTGGGATTTGCGGTCGGCGATGATCCGGAGCGCTGTAGGTCACCGACATGATCCACTTCGCCGACGTCTAGGAGCTGACCGAGCAACGCTTCGCCGGCGCCCGACGCTTCGCCGCCTATCTCGGCGCGCGATTGAAGCGCGGCGGCCCTCGGCCAGAACCTCGGGCCAGCACGCCAGCGGCGGGCGGTCGGCGGATGCGCCCCGGCCGAGTCTCGGCGAGCACCCCGGCCACGCCAGCGGTCCGCTCCGATGCAGTCTAGTGCGCGACCAGATGCCGTCAGGCCGCCCACCGTTTCGGCAAGGCCCGGGCGCTACGCGCGCCGGCGCTGGAGATGGCCCTGAAGAGCCGGGCGCTCCCAAGGTCGCCCCGCTGTCGAAGTGGCGCCGCTTGTCCGCTGGGCGTCCTCGGTGTCCCGGGTCCACCTGGACGGCGATCGCCAGGTCCTTCGGGGGGGCGAGGAGTAGGTGGGGCAGGCCACGCCTCCTCGCCCCCGGGGAAGTAGTTAGATCACTCAGCCGCGTCTGGGCCCAACCCCATGACCTCCCGGAGGATGCGAACCGCAGCCCGCCGGGCTGGGAAACTGTTTCGCGTCCCGAGCCCCTCGGCGAGGGTTCCGGTGGGGGCCACGACACCGGCTTTGGTCCACAGCGAGTTGTCCCAGGAGAACAGATCCTGGTTCCCATCGACGGCAAGAGCTTTGAAGGCGACGTCAGGATCGACGTGGTCGGTGTACATAGCAGACATCGCGCCGACGAGGCCGTAGATGATGACCGCGCTGGAGGCGATGTTGTCCTTCCGCTGCTTCTGGCGGGCCGGTGTTGAGAGCTTGCCGAACTCGGGGCGGACATTCACCAGCGAGTTCCAGGCGCTGATCAACCAGCTCGACTGCGCACCGACATCGGCAGCGGTGACCGGGCCACCCTTCCAGGATGTCTCGATCGCCTTGGCGATGGTGTTATAGGCCGTCAGCTTGTGCGAGCTGGCAGATACCGAGTTCGAAAGCACCTCGATGTTGTCCTGGCCGAGGTGCTCGCTGCCGGCGACGAGGCGCCTGGCGACCTCCTGCTCCTTGGTCTCCGAATAGGCGTACTTGGCGGTGGAGTCGTTCACCTTGTCGCCGCGGGTGTTGTAGATCGTGGCGACCTTCTTGGCCATCTGGTCGTCGACCAGCCAGATCCGGACCTGGAACCGGGTTGCCAATTTGAAGGTCTGGAGCGGGTTGTCGGCCGCGGCGAGGATCGCTTTGATCCGTGACAGGGAGTCAACCGCACAATCGAGGACACCCTCCTCGATGATTAGGTTGGTTTGCCCAGTCTCGTCGTCAAACTCGGGATGGAACTTGGATTTCGTTGGGTCAAGCCGGACTGAGATGTTTCCAATGATCGCGTCGTTGTTCAGCAACTCACCGGTCCACTTGTTTACCTTCGTCTTTGTCCGTCCCGACAGCTTCTCCTGATTGTGGGCAGGCCGGATGTTGCCGGTGAGGCTGAGCAAGTCCTTCTGGTGCAGGTCGACGAGGTAACCCCCCGTCATCTGGCATTCGAAGTGAACGCCACCAGCGTCATCGACCTCCGCAACGTTCATGATCACCATCGGATGGGTGGATACCTCCTGTGCCTCCGCTACTGGCATCTCGCACTTTCTCCCTTCCCTGCTCGTAGGCCGCCCTCGATGACGTCCGTCTAGGGACCATGGTACGTGGCCTACGTGTATACGTCAACTCATACGTGGCGCGAGCAGCAGCCACGTGTCATCTCGGCAGGGAGAGCTGTGCCGTTGAGTCCGAGTTTCGTCCGCCGTCGCCGAGCTGGAGCTGGCGCAGTGGCCCGATGACCAGGGCCTACGCCAGGGTCGACGGCGAGTACCTGGGTGAGTGCGCCTGTGGGTGCGGCAGCGTTTTGTTCGAGCGGCTGTACCTGCGCGCCCCGGATGAGGTCGCCTTCCGCACCCGGCCCCGCTTCGCCCCCAATCACAGCCTGCGGGTTCACCACTGCGACCGCACCGGGGCGCCGACCTTTCCGGTGGCGCAGGCCCGTGCGGCGATGTTGCTCCCCGTCGGGGGCGAGGTGCACGCCACGATCCCGCGCCGGCGGCGGGAACTCGGCCTGAGCGTCGCTGAGATGAAGGACCTCCTTGGCTACGTGGGGGCAGCGTGGACAGCGTGCCCCCCTCGCCAGCGCCCAGCTTGATCAGGTCCGATCGCCGCTAGCGCTAGCTAGCTAAGCTAGCTAGCAAGTAGCGACCGGCAGCGGTGCGCCGGTGCGGGAGCCGGCCCTCCCTCGCCCACCGGGTGATGGTGTGTCGGGCAACCACAAGGAGACGAGCGGCCTCGGCCGAGCTGAGCCAGACCTCCTCCTCGTTGCCCTCAGACGCCACACCTGCATCCACTCCGCCCCCCAGGTTGGGTCAGGATCTCGTCAGGATCTCTCCAGGATCTCTATCAGTTTGGCGAGTTGGAGCTTCTTGCCGTTGCCAGCGCGTGTCTTTCCCTTACGCCACTCGACGGTCGCTTGGCCGATCCGGAGGTGGCCGATGTGCCTCCCGTCGTTGTCGGCGATCGTCAGCGTCACCCCGTTGTTGCCCAGCTCGATCGTCACGTCGTCCATAGCGAGCTTTACCTGCATGGCCCCTCACGTTCTCCTTTCCGCGACGTCGAGGCGTCCCGCCTTCAGCTTCACGCTCCCCGGGCGTACTCCCGGACTTCGACCTCCACGCCGCTGCGCGCCGAGGCCTCGACGGCCTCCAGGAGGGCGGTGGTCACGTCATCAGCCAGGTACTCCTCGCCGCAGTTGTCGCACACCTCGGCCGGGACGGCCTTGAACACCATCGTCAACGGGCCCCGGGCAAGGGCCACCGTCGCCACACCCGAGCGGGTCTCACCCTGCTTGCGGATCACACACTTCATGGCTCCTCCTCGACCGGAAGTCGGAGTCCAGATCGCCGTATCGGGCTCGTAGGCGGTGATGACCACGGTAATTTCCTCGGCGTCGTTATCGGCGGCCACAACGTGCACCGCCCGGTCGTTCACCCACCCGAGCACCAGACGGCTGGCAAAGGGCGTGTCGTCGGGGTACTGCGCGATCAACTCGCCCTCCTCCAGGACGACCCGGACTGTGCGTGCGTCGATGCCCCGCTCAGCCATGCGCTGGAACCACATGGACCCGGAAGACGAGCCGTGGGTAGGTCACAGCCATTCCCCGCCGCTCGCCTGCCAGCAGGACGAGCAGAGTTGCTGACCGCCGGCACCGGGGGTCAGCTCGCGCCACCCCCGGCAGCGCGGGAACCTGGGGGCCTCGACCACGAACCCGACGGCAGCCACCACGGCGAAGAGCGCCGCCATCACAAACAGCGAGGCCCAGCGCAGTCCTACCGTGACCCAGGATCGAGGCCCGCATTTCCCCTCACCCCGCGCCGGCGCCTGTCAGCCTGTGAAGCCTCTCGGTGGGCTCAGTGATGCCTCGGCGACTAAAGTCCGCCACCAGTTCCCGGTGCGCCCTTAGGTCCGCCTCGGTTATCTGCCCGAGCGGGACCCAGTCAGTCGGCCCCGCCGCCTCGCGAACTAGAACCTCGACCTGCCACTCCTCGCCAATGGCCTTGCCGAATTTCAGTTGCGCACCCTGCCGGGACATCCCATAGACCGCACCGACCTGCTCCCAGCTCATGCCGGCCTTTCGGGCGTCAGCTATCACATGGTCCTCGGCGACCCGAAACCACAGTGAGAGGTAGTGGATGCCGCGCACCCAGGCTCGGGGGTTCGGGTCGTCCAGCCGGTCCGCAACCCGCGGGCCCACGGCGTCAAGTTCACGCCGCAGCCATTCGCCCCGGCGGCCGAGTTCGACCACGAGGGGCGTGTCGACCTCCTCCCCCGTGGGCGCCGACCGGCCGGTGGTCGCCGCCCACGGCTCGATATCCGACCAGTCCCAGGCCGGCTGGCCGCTCACCGTCCACCTCGGGGCTGGCAGGAGCTGGCGGTAATGCCACATGGCCGCGGTCTGGCGGCGGACCTCCAACCGCTCGGCGATCTCCTTGAGGCCCACCGGGTCTGCCATGGTCTCCTCCTCCCTGATACGATGGCGGTGATCAGGGCTAGTGGCGCTGGGGGAAGCCTTCCGGGCTTCCCCTTCGTTTTTGGCGGTGGACCCGGGGAATCGAACCCCCGCCACGTCGCTTGATCAGGGCTAGTGGCGCACCCAGCCGGGCCCGTCCCGCCCAGCACCTCGCGCTTCGGAACATCCTCATTACAGAGCCTCGCTCTACAGTTTGTCAAGGCCAGGCGTTCGACTCCTTCGCAGTGGGCTCACCCAGGGTTTCGTCCGGCCGTCGTCGAGCTGGAGCTGGCGGGCAGCGGCGCCGTCCCGGGAAGCCGAACGCCCGAGCGGCGTTCGCCGAGGTCGCCGCAGCGATCGATTCGACCGGAACGTCCCGTGCCTGGGCCACCGCAGTTCCGACGAACGGAACGAACGCTGGCTCGTTCGGCTTCCCCCGATGTGGGACCGGGGCCAGGAAGGGCGAGTCGGTCTCGACGAGCAGCCGCTCGGGGGTCACCGCTGCAGCTGCCTCCCGCAGAGTCCCGGCATTCTTGTACGAGATATTGCCAGCAAACGACACGTAGCCCCCCAACTCGAGTCCGCGGCGTGCCTGGTCGGCAGTTCCCGAGAAGCAGTGGAACACCAGCCGTTCCGGCGGGCCGGACTCCTCGAGGATGGCGAAGACCTCCTCGATGGCGTCCCGCATATGGATGACGACCGTCTTGCCCAGGGTCCGGGCGAGGGCCAGCTGGCGGCGGAACGCCTCCCGCTGCACCTCTCTCGGCGATAGGTCGCGGTAGTAGTCGAGCCCGATCTCGCCGATCGCCATCACCTTGGGCAGGCAGGCAAGGGCCATCAGCTCGGCGAAGGCCCGGTCGTCCAGCGTGGCGGCGTCGTGCGGGTGGACCCCGACCGCCGCCCAAACGCCGGCATGCTCCCCGGCGATCTCCGCCGCCGCCCGGCTGGAGGCGAGGTCGGTGCCGATCGTCACCATGGCGCCCACCCCGGCCGCCCGGGCGCGAGCGATGGTCGCCGGGATGGCGGCCGGGTCGTCCTCGCCGATGGTGTCGAGGTGGCAGTGGGCGTCAACCCAGTGCCCGGCAGCCCCCAGCCCCGGCGCCGCCCCGTCCCCGGGAAGGGTGCTCAGCCCGGCCCCCCGGGAAGGGTGCTCAGGCCGACTCCCCGGCCGCCGCTCAGGCCGGTCCCTGGGCCGCCGCTCAGGCCGACTCCCCGGCCGCCGCTCAGGCCGACTCCCCGGCCGCCGCATCGATGCGGGGGAAGATCGGCTGACCGCGCTGCACCTGGGTCCCGGGGGCCAGGTCGCCCCAGACGGCCGCCGCGGCGAGGGGCCGCTCCTCGACCTCGTGCACACCGAGCTGTTCCCGGATCCGCCGGCTCGCCGATGGCATCGCCGGGGAGAACAGCACCGAGGCCACCCGGATCGCCTCGCACACCGAGTAGAGCACCGTGGCCAGCCGCTCCCGCTGCTCGGGGTCCTTGGCCAGCTTCCATGGGGCCGCCTCGTTGATGTACAGGTTGGTCGCCCGCACCAGCGCCATCGCCGACTCCAGCGCCCCGCTCAGGTCCAGCGTCTCCACCCCGCGGCTCAGCCCGGCCGACGCCTGGGCCGCCGCTGCGGCCAACCCGTCCTCGGCCGCTGTGGGCTCGCCGGGCACCGGCACCGACCCCTCGAAGTAGTTGGTCACCATCGCCAGCGCCCGGCTGACCAGGTTGCCCAGGTCGTTGGCCAGGTCGGCGTTGTACCGGGTGACCATTGCCTCCCAGGAAAAGGCCCCGTCGCTGCCGAAGCTGCCCTCGCGGAGGAAGTGGTAGCGGTAGCCGTCGGAGCCGAAGGTGTCGATCAAGGTGTGGGGCGAGATCCCGGTCAGGTTGGTCTTCGACATCTTCTTGCCGCCGACCGTCAGGAACCCGTGGGCGAAGACGTGCCGGGGCAGCGGGAGGCCGGCCGCCAGCAGCAGGGCAGGCCAGATCACCGCGTGGTGGCGCAGGATGTCCTTGCCGATGAAGTGGTAGTTGGCGGGCCAGATCCGGGCGAACCGCTCCGGGTCCGAGCCGTAGCCGACTGCCGTGATGTAGTTCTGCAGGGCGTCGACCCAGACGTACATCACATGCGCCGGGTCCCACGGGATCGGGACGCCCCAGGAGAACGAGGTCCGGCTTATCGACAGGTCCTGCAGCCCGCCCCGGACCAGGCTGACCACTTCGTTCCGCCGGCTTTCTGGCTGGACGAAGTCCGGCTGGGCGCGGTACAGCTCCAGCAGCCGGTCCCGGTAGGCCGACAGCCGGAAGAAGTAGTTCTTCTCCTTCAGCATCTCGACCGGGCGCTCGTGGATCGGGCAGCAGCCGTCGACCAGGTCCGACGGCTGGTAGAAGGTCTCGCAGGCGACGCAGTACGGCCCCTCGTACTCGCCGAGGTACACGTCGCCCTGGTCGTGCAACTGCTGGGCCAGCCGCTGCACCGGGCCGCTGTGGCGCGGCTCGGTGGTGCGGATGAAGTCGTCGTAGGAGATCTCGAGCCGGGCCCAGACCTCCTTCCACCGCGGGACGACCTGGTCGGCCCACGCCTGCGGCGAGATCCCGCGGGCCGCGGCGGCCTGGCCGACCTTCTCGCCGTGCTCGTCGGTGCCGGTCAGGAACCAGACCCGCTCGCCGGCCAGCCGGTGGTAGCGGGCGACGAAGTCGGCGGACACCGTGGTGTAGGCATGTCCGATGTGGGGAACATCGTTGACGTAGTAGATCGGCGTCGTGATGTAGAAGGTGTCTTTGGTCTGGTGGTCCATGGCGCGCTCTTCAGGTAGGTGCCGGCCCTGCTCCCGCTCCGGGTAGTCGCCCTGGAAGCTGGGCGGGGAATGAGGGATATTATCGCTCGGGGATCATCGCCAATCGGGGGAGCCGCGCCGTAGCCGGGCGTGCCAAATCGCAAGGCGCCGCATGGGGCAGTCATGAGAACCACGGGAATGGCACGGAAAGTCGACAACCTGGGCCGGGTTGTGCTGCCTTCCGAGATGCGCAAGTCCTTCGGGATACGGGAGGGTGACTTCCTCGATATCTCCGTGGAGGACGACCGCATCATCCTGGCCAAGCGCGAGGCAGCTTGCGTCTTCTGTCGTTCCCGGGACGACCTGAAGGAGTTCCGGGGCCGCCTGGTGTGCGCCACCTGCATCACCGAGCTTGCCGGCGGTGGCGAGGATCGCTCCAGCTGGGACCTGTTCACCGAGCCGGACTGAGCCCGCCTGCTCAGCCCTCAACCAGCCCTTCGTAGACCTCCCGTTTGGCCACGCCGAAGCGCCGCGCGGCCTCGCTGGCCGCCGCCCCCTTGGCGGCACCGGCCTCGACCGATTCCCGGGCCGCCGCCAGCGCCCGCCGCAGGTCGCCCCGGCCGGGGACCGCTCCCTCGACGACCACCGTGATCTCGCCCCGGACCGGTCCGCTCCCGAAGGCCTCCGCCAGTTCCGGCAGCGACCCCCGGACGACTTCCTCGTGCAGCTTGGTCAGCTCCCGGGCGACCGCCGCCCGGCGGGGGCCGAACACCTCCGCCATCGCCCCCAGCGTCTCCGCCAGCCGCCCGGGAGCCTCGAAGAAGACCAGGGTGCGGTCGTCGCCGGCGATGGCCTGCAGCCGGCGGGAGCGGTCGCCGGGCTTGCGGGGCAGGAAGCCCTCGAAGGCGAACCGGGCCGGGGGCAGACCGGAGGCGACCAGGGCGGTCAGCACCGCCGAGGGGCCCGGGACGACCTCGACCGGCACCCCCACTTCCCGGCACGCCGACACCAGGTGGTAGCCGGGGTCGGAGACCGATGGCATCCCGGCGTCGGTGACCAGGGCTACCCGGCGCCCGCCCTGCAACTGCTCCATCAGCTCGGGCAGCCGGGAGCGCTCGTTGGCGTCGTGGTAGGAGACGGTGCGGGCGTGGATCCCGTGGGCGGCGAGCAGCTTGGCGGCGCGGCGAGTGTCCTCCGCGGCCACCAGGTCGACCTCGCCGAGCACCCGGAGCAGGCGCAGCGTCACGTCCTCCAGGTTGCCGATCGGCGTAGCGCAGACATAGAGCCGGCCGGTCACGCCGGACCCCAGCCCTCGACCCGCTGCAAGCTTGTCCCCGGGGTGATGCCGAGGCGTTGCGCCTCCCCGGCAGCGAGCTCCAGGATCCACCGGGTCTTCAGCATCACGGGGCCGATCCGCCCGGGAGGCATCGTGTCTACCCGCAACACCCGGCCGTCCCTGGCCAGGTAGACCGTGTCGATGGCGAAGCGCATGCCGATCGTATGCACCTCCTTGGTTTTGAGCAGCAGCCCGGTCGCCGGCGGCAGCCCGGCCTGGCCGAGCAGCCCCTGCATCCCGGCCAGCATCCCCTTGGCCTCCAGCAGCCGTACGGGTCGAGACCCCGGCCGGGCCGGGTCGGCTAAGTGCAACTCCAGACTCCTCCCTGACGTCCCATGTGCCGAAAGAACCGGTGGGCGGCATGCTGAGAACGCCCGTGGAAAGCACGCGAAAGCTGGGAAAGCATGGCACGAGAGCTGTTCCGCCGGGCCCGGCCGGCCGCTCAACAAGGGGCCAATCCGGACCAATCCGAGCCGTATACTGCCGTTGCAGAAGCAGACCCGGGGGCGCAGCCAGCGATTTCAGAGGGGGTCCAGTCGGCCGACCAGCTTGAGACGTGGCAGGGGCCCCCGTCCGGAGAGCCGCCGCAGCCGGCTCCGCCGCCCCCCGCAGAGGACTTCGCCGGCCCGGGGGGCACCCTCGCCAGCAACCCTGCCTGGTCGCCCCTCGACTGGCTGCTGCTGGCGATCCTGACGATCGGCGGCGGCATCATCCGCTTTGTCCGGCTGTCCTTCCCGAAGGCCTACGTCTTCGACGAGATCTACTACGCCAAAGACGCCTGCCTGTACCTGGCCCACGGGATGCACTTCTGCAAGTCCCCGGGCGTCACCGAGCAGTCCTACGTCCACCCCGAGCTCGGGAAGTGGATCATCGCCGCCGGCGAGGCGATCTGGGGCTACAACTCGTTCGGCTGGCGGATCATGGCGTGCCTGTTCGGCACGGCAATGATCGTGATCGTCTTCCTGATCGGCCGGAAGCTGTTCGGGCGCTGGGGCGGCGTGCTGGCCGGGCTGTTCACGGCGACCGACTTCCTGCTGGTCGTCGAGAGCCGCACCTCGATGCTCGACATTTTCCTCGCTTTCTTCGTTGCCCTGGGCTTCCTGTTCGTCATCTGCGACCACCAGCGGGTGCTGCGCATGCGGGCGGCTGGCGAGGGCAAGCTCGATCTCCACTGGCGGATCGCCGCCGGTATCGCCTTCGGCTGCGCCGCGTCGGTCAAGTGGTCGGGGTTCTACGCCCTGGCCGGTGCCGGGATCCTGCTGCTGGTGTGGAACGTCGGCACCACCTGGAAGCTCCGCATCGACGCCCACGAGGCCGGGCTGCCGCCGCGGTCGCCGCCGCCGGTGCGCGAGCTCAACATGACGATCCTGGCGGTCGGGATTCCGGTGGCGGCGATCTACCTGCTGCAGTACGGGGTGTGGTTCGCCGACAACCGTTGGTCGCTGCCCGCCTGGTGGCACCTGCAGCAGACGATGTACAGCTTCAACATCCATCTCAAGGCGACCCACCCCTACTCGTCGCGGCCGTGGACCTGGCCGTTGATCAAGATCCCGGTGGCCTACTGGTTCGCCAGCTCGAACGCCTGCAAGGTTGCGGCCAACGTCAACCAACCGAGTTGCCGCTACGCCTACATCCTCGCCTTCGGCAACCCGGCGACCTGGTGGCCGGCGATCGCCGCCATGGGCTACATGGCCTTCCGGGCGATCAAGCGCAAGCACGGGCCGGAGCGGTTCCTGCTGGTCGCCGTCCTGTTCCAGTACCTGCCCTGGTTCAAGGCCGCCCGGACCTCGTTCTTCTACTATATGACCCCCATCGTCCCGTTCACCATGCTGGCGCTGACCGGAGCGCTCAGAGACATCGTCCGGGCGACGAAGTTGAGGGTCGTGACCGGGATGGTCTGCGTCTATGTAGCCATCGCCTGCGGTGGGCTGCTCTGGTTCTGGTTCCCGGACCTGATCGGGATCGGGATTCCGCAGACCTGGTGGCACCAGCGCATGTTGTGGCAGGCCTGGATCTGCGGGCACTGCTGACCCCGGACCGCTCCCGTCAGCCCGGGACCACCGTCACCGTCCCCGTCATCGAGGCGTGGATCGAACAGTGGTAGCCCACCGTCCCCGAGGTGGTGAAGGTATGCCGGAACGTGCCCGACGACAGGGTCTGGGAACCGAAGGAGCCGTCGTCAGCGGTCACCGTATGCGGGGTAGCCCCGTCCTCGAAGTCCCACTCCACGGTGGTGCCGGCGGTGACCGTCACCGCGGCCGGGTTGAACGCCAGGTTGCGGATCACGACCACCGTCCCCGCCGGGGCGGACCGGGAACCAGGCTGCGGCGGGGGCCTGGACGCCGAACGCGGGCTGCCGCAGGCCCCCAGCAGGAGGCCGGCGACAGCCAGCGGGGCCAGAAAGGTACTAGCCCGGGAGGTCCACACAGAGGATCGGCTGGAAGACCAGGGTGGGGTTCCCGTTGGAGAGGATCGTTGCTGAGGACCCCATGTGGATATTGAGGTACCAGCCCGACGCCGGAGGGGCGGTCATCACGGCGGTCACCGTCGACGTGCCGCTGGCGTTACCCGAAGCGTCGGCCATCAGGTCGTTCAGCGCGTGCACGACCGGCCCCTGGGCGGTACACGACCCCGAGTGGATGTGGGCGGCGTGGCCAGTGTTCGGGGGCAGCCCCGTGGCGTTCAGGTCGACGGTCAGGGTGTGAGCGGTGGCGTCGTAGCTGTCAGTCGCGGTGGCCGACGGGTGCTGGCCGGGCTGCGGGAGCGCGTGCATCGTGAGGGTGACCGGGCCGGTCTTCGAGGCGACGCCGGCGGTGCTCGTTGCCCCCATGGCGGTCGCCGTCGCGTACGGGGAGGCCGTTCCCATGGGCGTGGCCGTTCCCATGGGCGCGCCCGGGGTCGCCGTGCCAGTCGGCAGGTCGGCGCAGGCGATCGGCGTGAACGATGTCGAGCCCGGGTTGCCCAGTGTGGCGCCCGGCGCCAGGTGGATGTTGAGGTAGCCGCTTGCTGGGATGCCGCCGGCCACGGCGTTGGACTTCACGGTCTCGCTGACCGCCCCGGTGCTGTTGGCGGTGATGTCGGGGAATGGGATCACCGGAGGGTTCACCTGGTTCAGGCAGCTTCCGGTGTGGATGTGCATGGCGTGGGCGCTGCCCGGGGTGAACCCGATCATGTTCACCGACGCGGTGATCACCTTGGTCGTCGGGTCCCAGGTCAGGGTCGCGGTCCCGGTGGGCATCTGCTGGAGCGTCAGCGCGGTGGCCGTTGTGGTGGCGCCCATCGACGCGCCGGGGGTGGCGGCGCCGGTGCTGGAGGGGTGGGCCGACGGTTTCGTCGACGTCGAGCACGCGGCGAGCACCAGGCCCACTACCACCAAAAGCACCAGCTGATGACGCCGCATAGCCCACTCCTTCCGTCGGGGGGCCCAGTCTGAACCCCGCCAGCACGCTCCTGTCAAAGGCGGTATACCCGGCGTGGCGCGAGTTTCAGACCTGGAAACGCGCGGATTTACCCGGCTTTGCCGCAGCTGGGGGCGGGTCTGGGCGAAGGGGGCTTATTGGCCGCGTTTACGGGCGTACTTGCCCGTGAGCTGCGCCTGGCCCAGGACCTTGCCCGACAGGGCGTAGGGCAGATCCTCACGGGGGTCGGCTCGCTCGGTGAGGCCACTGGCCCCAGACAGCGCCAGCAAGGTGAAGATGAACCGGTGGGCTTTGCCGACCGGCGGGCAGGGGCCGGCGTAGTCCACCCGGCCGTAGTCGTTCTTGCCGCCGAAGGCCCCCGCCGGGATCTTGCCCTCCTCCAGCCCGCCAGCGCCGGGATCGAGGCCGATGACGATCCACTGCACGAGTGTCCCGCCTGGCCCGTCGGCGTCCTCGAACAGCAGGACGAGCTCGGCGGTGCCGTCGGGCAGGCCGGACCACTCGAGCGGCGGCGACACGTTGTCGCCGTCGCAGGTGTACTTGATCGGCATCAAGGTGTTGTGGGCGAACGCTGGGCTGGTCAAGGTCAGTGGCATGAAACCGATGCTACCAGCCGCCGAGCTCTATGCCGGGTCTTTGCCCGGCTGGACCTCCGGCCGGCGGGCGTTGCCGGGTGGACCCGCCGGCCGATCAACTAGGTTGTAAGGTACGGATCGATCAGCACCCCCAGCTGCAGTGTCAACATCAGCATCCAGGCCCGGCCCACTGCCGCCAGGGCGGCGGGATCGCCGAGCTCCCCGAAGGTGGCTGCGCCCGCGGGATCGAGGGCGATCGTGTTGAGGGCGGTCATCACCCGCATCTGCACCCACCCCATCAGGGCGATGGTCAGCTGGGGCGGGATCTCGACCGACGGATGGGTCCCCCCGTTGAGGACGTGGGCGTTGGCGACCTTGCGCATGTAGTCACCGAAGCTCCCGTTTTCTTCAAACGGGTCCGCCGCGGTCCGGATCCACCACGCCTTGAGCGTCTGCTTGCGCTGGGCGAGGTGGTCGGACTCGGAGAAGAACCCGGCCGACTCCGGGCGGGACAACAGGTAGGTGTAGGCCAGCGAGATCACGCCGCTGGCCGCCGGCGCAAGCAGCGCCCCTGTCTCGCCCAGGATCTTGCCCTCCGGCGGGCCGAACCCCGCGAGGTCGGCATAGGGGTGCAGTTCGGGCTGGTGACCGTGGTAGTCCCGCGGACCCTTGGGGCTGGTGAGCACCGGCTCCAGGATGATGCCGAGCTGCAGCATCAACTCGTCCATCCAGATGCCACCGATGGCCGAGAGTGTGATCGTGTCGCTGACCTCACCGAGGGCGAACAGCAACTCCCCCTGCAGCCAGCCCATCAGCCCGACGATCATCTGCGGCGGGAGCGGGACGTTGACCCCAGGGAACGTCGACCCGCCGCCGACGTGGGTGAGCTCGCGCAGGTAGCTGGCGAAACCCTCGTCGAAGGGGCCGGTCGAGGAGCGGGAGAGCCACTCCTCCAGATCCTCCCGGTCGACCACGGCGCCGGAGATCCCGGCCCGGGGCAGGCGGGAGCTGAGGTAGCTGGTGAGCAGCCCGGCGATCTCGGTGGCGAAGACCTCCAGGTCGGCGCCGCTCTCGAGCAGCATCAGGGCCTCGTCCGGGCCGAAGTTGGCGAAGTCGGCGAGCGGGTGGAAGCCGGAGGTGACCAGCGGCGCGCCGGGTGCCACCGCCATCGTTGCCTCCGGCTCGGCCGGGGCCTCGGGGATCAGCCTCCTGGTGCGGGAAACCTGTGCCATGTCACTTCCTCCTTCAAAGGTTGGACGGGTTCGGTGCCGCCGTGCGCGGGGTGTCTCCGGAGCGCCGGGAAGGGTCAGCGGCGGCCTGGGCCCGGCGGTACCGGCTTGGCGGGATGTTTCCGGGTCGTACCCCGAGCTTTCAGGGCAGCCCGCGGCTGGTCCATCGAGACCTCCCTTCCGGCCGTGATGGCCGTTGTATGGGGGCCGTAGCCGCAGTAAGCTGGAACCCAGTCGGGGCTGCCCTGCGGGGCCGGCCTAGATTGCGAAGGGTCCGTCTGGCCGGGCGGACCCTTCTCTTTTGTTTTTTGCATCATAGGGTCCGGGGGTTACAGCACTGTTTCCGGAGCGTAAAACCTGGACGCGGCTTTCCGCTGCCGCGCGTTGGGTGGCCTCGACCAAATGGGGTGGTCCGTAGGCGGCCGCGGCTGCCCCGAACGGGGTATCGAGAAGCTGCCTTTTCCCGCCGATCAAGAAGGTGCCGGCCACTTTCCGGGCGCCGGCTTCCGGGCAGGGCCCCTTCGTGGGTTCAGCCGGCGCCCGGATCCGGTCCGGTTCCCCGGCTC
>OEPS010000438.1_pt1 | contig 14961 bp, 15 predicted proteins | sample 1539411 | NCBI WGS metagenome assembly OEPS01 (sample SAMN02671747, study PRJEB22543) | soil metagenome | biome: bacteria | place: China:Hunan Province, Lengshuijiang City | collected 2012-10-15 | depth 0.08m m | reverse complement strand
GAATGACGATTACTCTAATTTCACGGTTTGGTTCGATTTCATCAAGCACTGCCGACAATTCCCTTAAAAGACCTGAAGAAAGGGCATTTGCCGGCGGACGAGCAATTGTAATCGTCGCAATATGGTTTTGATACGACCATTTTAAATATTCCAAACTAACTCCCCCCTATTGTAACATCTACCGGCTACCGCAGCCATTGATTAAAAGGCGATGGACTGGGGACGCCAGTGCAAGCAGATCATACTTTTCCTCGTTCATTACCCATGATGTCACGGTTTCATCAATTGTTCCGAATATCATTTGCCGGGCCAGACGAACATCGAGGTCGACGGAAAACTCTCCTGTTTCTATGCCTTCAATAACTATCTTATCGATTACCTGTAGATAACCTTTTAGAACATCATTAATTCGAAGTCGCAATTCCTTATTCGATTGCCTTAACTCGAGTTGTGTCACGATGGCCATATGATGGTCTTTTGAGAGCATACTGAAATGAGCTTCTATCATCTTTAATAACTTCTCCGCCGCCGTCCCTTTTCCTGCTATCATTGTATCTATTTTTTCAATAAAACTTCCCATTTTTTCTTCAAAGAGAGAGATAAGGATGTCTTCTTTGTTTTTAAAATAAAGATAAATGGTCCCATCCGCCACGCCGGCCTGTTTGGCAATCTTTGATACCTGCGCTTGATGGTATCCATTTTCAGCGATGACAACCACTGCTGCATCAATAATTTGCATGTATTTTGGTTTACTTTTCTTCAACTATATCCCTCCTCCTGAGCGAAAAGGTCCGTTTTAATTAATCCAATTATAAAGAAAAATATGAATGAATAGTCATTCATATTTTAATAATAGAGATTAACTGTATATCTGTCAAGATATACTATATACCATCTTTGCTTTTGAACAAAGGGACAGGCTTAATCTGTCAAAAAAAAGAGGGCGCTATCATCCGTAATTTATGCGTGTTTTTGACTTTCTTCTTCTGTTTTTTGTTTTTCTTCTTCCACCAGCATCCTCCTTAAAATTTTTCCAATCGCCGTTTTAGGCAGCTCTTTCCTAAATTCATATATTCTTGGAACTTTATAGGCAGCAAGATATTTTCTTGAAAAGTGGTTCATTTCCTCTTCGGTTACGGATGACCCTTCTTTTAAGACAATATAGGCTTTTACCGTTTCCCCGCGATATGGATCCGGTATTCCTGCTGCTACCGCCTCGAGAACATCTGGGTGTTCATATAATACTTCCTCAATCTCTCTAGGATAAATATTGTAACCTCCTGCAATGATCATATCCTTCTTGCGGTCTACCACATAAAAGTATCCTTGTTCATCCATATAGCCCAGGTCTCCCGTATACAGCCAACCGTCCTGTAATACTTCCTTTGTATCTTCTGGACGATTCCAATAGCCCTTCATGATTTGCGGTCCTTTGATGGCAAATTCGCCAATTTCCTTTACCGGGACAGGTTCTCCGGTTTCCATCGATACAATCTTTACTTCTGTATCAGGCCAGGGGACACCAATACTGCCCTTCATTCTTGGTACATCCCATAGAAAGTTCGCATGTGTAACGGGCGAGGCCTCCGTTAATCCATACCCTTCAACAAGTTTCCCCCCCGATACTGCCTCAAACTGCTCCTGTACTTCAATTGGCAGTGCTGCTGAACCGCTGATACAAGAATGAATTGACGATAAATCATATTTTTTTAAATCAGGATAATTTAATATTCCTATATAAATTGTCGGCGCCCCGGGAAACAGTGTCGGGCGTTGTTTTTGAATGGTCTTCAATGTTGTCTCGACATCGAATTTAGGTAATAATATCATTTTGTTAGCTTGCATCACCGACAAAATGAGTACGGTTGTCATGCCATAAACATGAAAGAACGGGATGACCCCTAGAATCGATTCTTTTCCTGGTTTACATTTGTACAGCCATGCCTGACACATCTTTGTATTCGCTATTAAATTTTTATGTGTGAGCATAACCCCTTTTGGAAAGCCCGTGGTTCCTCCGGTATATTGAAGAAGCGCCACATCTTCAGCCGGGTTAAAATCATAAATCTTTAGTTTTTGAGACTCCATTTTTATGATTTCCGAAAATAAATGGGTATTTCCTTTGTGCTGTACATTCACGACAATTCCATATTGTTTTTTCTGGATGTAGGGATAAATTAGATTTTTAGGAAATGGCAAGTAGTTCTTGATAGCGGTTACAATTATATGCTGCAAGTCTGTTTGCGGCATCACTTTTGATACGCGTGGGTAGAGGATGTCGAGTGTGATGATAGCCTTTGCGCCTGAATCTTTCATTTGGTATTCAAGTTCACGTTCCGTATATAACGGGTTGGTTTGAACAACAATACCGCCTGCCATTAATATCGCAAAATAACTAATTACAGCCTGAGGTGTGTTTGGAAGCATAATGGCGACCCGGTCACCTTTTGAGATACCTAGAGTCCCTTGCAAATAACCGGCAACATTCATTACTTCTTCGTAGAGTTTCTTGTAGGTGATTTCTTTCCCCATAAAGTGAATGGCAATTTTTTCCGGATTTTGATGAGCAGAATTCACTAAGTATTGCTGTACTGGCTCTAAGGAGTATTCCAGTGTGACGGGAATTTCTTTTGGATACAGTGCTTGCCACGGTTTTGAATCATACATAAGATCCCCCTTTTCTATGTGGATAATTATAAAAATTCAAACTTCTCTTCTATTATAGTACAGTACTATACATTAAACAATTGAAGATACTACAAAAAAAATCACCGCTGAAAGGCTTCAGCAATGATTTTTATTTAAGCAAAAAACAACATATAAATTAAGCCGATTAGTAAAAACAAGCCGCATAATCCAAGTAGTACTTTAGCTAATGTCTCCACTTTTTTCTTCTCCCCTTACGTAATCCCCGCTCCAATGACAATCGATAAGCCAATCGAAATAACCAACGAAAGAAAACCAACGGCACGGTTATCATTTTGGATTTCTTCGTCAATTTTAAATTTTGGGGTTAGAAATTCAAAGATAAAATAACCAACTAATAATAAGAAAAAGCCATAAATCCCCCAGCCAACCATGGACAGGAGCGAATTGTTCTGTTCAATCGTATAGCGAAAGATATTGGCAACACCCAAAATTTTCCCTCCGGTTGCCATCGCCACTGCCATATTACCTTTCTTTATTTCTTCCCAATTTTTATATTTGGTCACCATTTCAAAAATAGCTAAAAAGACAACCAAGCATAGAATCACTACGCTATAATAAGCAGCAATTTGTATATATTCGTTCTCCCAAAACTGGTCCATTGTCAAAACTCCTCGGACATTATTTAAACTCAACGATGGTTACACCTGATCCGCCTTCCCCAGCTTCCCCAAAGCGAATCTTTTTAACTTGACGATGGTTTTTTAAGTATTCCTGCACGCCTTGTCTTAAAACACCGGTACCTTTACCATGGATAATCGAGACCCGCGGATAACTGGACAGCAGGGCATCATCAATATACTTTTCCACCTTAAGAAGGGCATCTTCATACCTTTCTCCACGCAGGTCTAACTCCATTTTTACAATGGAATCTCGGCCTTTTACAATCGCCATCGGTTTGGTTTCGACTTGTTTTGGGGTGCTCATATATTCGAGATCTTTTTCTTTCACTTTCATTTTGAGAATTCCGATTTGAACCTGCCATTCATTCGATGAAACCTTTACAACCAACGTACCCTTTTGATCGAAGGTAAGGACCTTCACCTCATCACCAGGGGTAAACGTATGTTTTTTAACTTTCTTGTTCGCGAGCGCAGCTGATTTTGGGATTTCCGGTGCTGCCCCTTCTAACCGCCTTTTGGCATCAATTAATTCATGCTCTTTAATTTCTGCATGCTTCTCGGTTCGCATTTTGCGAAGGTCACGGATAACCTTGTCGGCCTCGCTTTTTGCCTCTTCAACAATTTCCCCGGCCTTTTCGGCCGCTTTTTCAAGCATCGAGTCCTTCTTCTCGTAAAATTCCATTAGTTGTTTTTGCAAGTCTTGATGAAGCTTTTCCGCAGATTTTAAATAATCACGGGCTTCTTCCTGCTCTTTTTCGGCAAGCCGTTTACTTTCTTCTAACGAGGCTATCATCTTATCGATTTGGTTCGTATCTTCACTCACATGTGATCGTGCGGCCTGAATGACTCGCTCATTTAAGCCAAGTCGTTTGGAAATTTCAAAGGCATTACTCCGTCCCGGTACACCTAACAACAATCTATAGGTTGGGCTTAATGTCTCCACATTGAACTCAACACTTGCATTCAATACACCTTCACGGTTATATCCGTAGGCCTTTAATTCAGGGTAGTGGGTTGTAGCAATCACCCTTGCCCCCCGCTTATGAACCTCATCCAAAATAGAAATCGCTAAGGCGGCACCTTCCTGTGGATCGGTTCCAGCACCAAGTTCGTCAAATAATACAAGGCTATTAAAATCAACTCGATTTAAGATTTCAACGATATTAACCATATGGGATGAAAAGGTACTTAAACTTTGTTCAATCGACTGTTCATCGCCTATATCAGCATACACCGCATCAAAGACGGCTAGTTCTGAGCCATCATAGGCAGGAACCTGCAAGCCTGCCTGTGCCATTAATGTACACAACCCAAGTGTTTTTAAGGTAACCGTTTTACCGCCCGTATTCGGACCTGTAATCACAATCGTTGTAAAGTCTTGCCCCAGCATGATATCGTTGGCAACCACTTCATCAATCGGAATGAGCGGATGTCTTGCCTTAAATAAGGCAATTCTTCCCTCATTATTCATGATTGGCATCGATGCTTTGATTCGTTTTCCATATCTTGCTTTAGCAAAAATAAAGTCCAAATTAGCGAGAACTTCCACGATTACTTTGAGTTCGCTCTCGTACTCGGCTGTTTCAGCGGATAGCTCGGAAAGAATTCTATCGATTTCCAGTTGTTCCTTGACACGAATATCCTGCAGTTGATTGTTTAATTGGACAATCACTTGTGGTTCGATAAACAGGGTTTGTCCGGATGCGCTTTGGTCATGAATGATTCCACCGTAGTGTCCACGATATTCTTGTTTAACAGGGATTACAAAGCGGTCATTACGAATCGTGACAATCGCGTCGGAAAGCATTTTGCTGGCATTGGATGACCGAATCATACTTTCTAGTTTTTCACGAACCCGTGACTCATTGGACCGAAGCTGATGCCTTAATGAACGCAGCAGATCACTTGCGCTGTCTAGCACCTCGCCGCCCTCATCAATGGCTTGTTTGATTGCTTGCTCAAGATTTGTTAAGGGAATAATCCGCCCTGCTTGTTCAGACAAAATTGGAATTTCTGTTCTCTCATCAGCAAAATCACCGATAAACCGCTTCATTTGCCGGCTTGCATGGATGGTACTAGCAATTTGGACGAGTTCATGCGAACTTAGCACTCCACCTATAACAGAGCGTTTGATGTGTGCGCGGATATCATGGACACCTGAGATTGGGACATTCCCTTTCACACGAAACACCGTTGCAGCCTCATCTGTTTCTGCTTGAAGTTTGACTACTTCTTCAAAATCAGTTGAGGGCACTAAATCAGTTATTTTTTTCCTACCAAGTGACGAGGCAGCATGTTCTAACAGTTGCTCTTTTACTTTCGTGAATTCTAATACCTTTAAAGCTTTTTCTTGCATGGAGATAACCTCCCTATCCTCGATTATGCAAAAATTCTAGCAGGTCATTTTTATCTAAAGCATTAATAACAGATGACTTTTTAATCCAGCCCTTTTTGGCTGCTGAAATACCGATTTCCATATGCTTTAATGTATCCATTTTATGAGCATCCGTATTGATGAGAATTTTCACCCCTGCATCCTGAGCTCTTCGTAAATATTCAGATGCCAGGTCCAGACGGTTAGGATTCGCATTTAATTCTAATGCCGTATTGGTTTCTTTGGCGAGTTGGATAAGTAAATCAATATCAACATCATATCCTTCGCGGCGGCCGATTTTTCTGCCCGTTGGATGCGCAATTAAATCGACATGGGCATTCGTCAAAGCTGTTGTTAGCCGTTCCATAATTTTTTCCTTTGGTTGGGAAAAAGCAGAATGTATAGAGGCAATCACGAAATCCATGTCAGCAAGAAACTCGTCGTCATAGTCCAGCGTGCCATCGGGAAGAATATCCATCTCCACACCCGCTAGAATAAGAAAATCATCATACTTTGCATTTAATTTATTAATTTCTTCTCTTTGTTTTAACAGTCTTTCACGCGTAAGACCATTAGCCACCTTTAGATACTGTGAATGGTCCGTAATCGCCATATATTGATAACCTCTAGCCCGGCAAGCATCAGCCATCTGTTCAATCGAATGAGCCCCATCGCTCCAAGTGGAATGCATATGAAGATCGCCCTTAATATCTTGAATTTCAATTAATTCCTCTGCCTTAGTGAACGTTTCCACTTCCCTGCCGTCTTCTCTAATTTCCGGAGGAATGAAAGGCAGGTCGAAATGCTTGAAAAATTCTTCTTCCGAAGAGAAGGTGAGAATTTCCCCTGTCTCAACATTTTCCACGCCATACTCACTGATTTTTTCACCGCGTTCCTTCGCCAATTGCCGCATCCGGACATTATGTTCCTTCGATCCAGTAAAATGGTGCAAGGTTGTAATAAACTCTTCTGGTTTAACTAGACGGAAATCAACAGAAATATCATAATCATACTCAAAGACTAAGGAAACCTTTGTATCGCCAGCACCAATCACTTCTTTTATATTTGGAAGCTCTAATAGATGCGCGCGCACTTGTTCAGGTTGAGTTGTAGCGATGATAAAATCAAGGTCTTTGATCGTCTCTCTCATTCTGCGCAAACTACCCGCACGTGAAAACTGATGAATATCCGGTGTATCTCGAAGAGTTGCTTCCATCTGCTCAGCAATTGGAAGCATATACGCTAACGGCAATCGTTCCGGTCTAGAGCCGACATTGGCAGTGGCACTAAGGATTTTCTCCTCTGTCTTCTTGCCAAAACCTGCGAGCGCTTGAACCTGTCCTGCTTCACAGGCTTTCTTTAAACTGGAAACATCCTCTATATGTAACTCTTTGTATAACTTAGCAATTTTCTTGCCGCCAAGTCCCGGGAGCTGCAGTAACGGAATGAGTCCTTTAGGCACTTCCTCCTTCAACTCTTTTAACACCGAAGAAGAACCTTCTTTTATGTATTCATCCATGACAGCGGCCGTACCTTTACCAATTCCTGAGATCGCGGTAAAGTCCTCAATCTCTGTTACACTACGTTCGTCTGCTTCCAAAGCAGTAGCTGCTTTACGAAAGGCAGAAACCTTGAATGGATTTTCCCCTTTTAACTCCATATAAATCGCAATCGTTTCTAGCAAACGAATGATTTCTTTTTTATTTATTTCCATTTCATTATCCACCTACCTGCTATTTAGCATTTTCATTTTATCCTACTTTAAGGCATGAATGAATGCTCCCGCCACTTAATTCCATTGGGGTAATTTGAAGTGGGGGTTTCTAATGTATCGGTTCTAAAAAAGCAAACGCTTAACATTAGCGGGGCTGTCACATTGGCGGTCTATTCACGCCCAGACCCTCTATCCCATTGGTCTTATTTTTGCGCCGTAGGGACTTCTTTTAAATAATAATACTTTGCGGATTCCATACATTAATGGTTTCAATATTAAAGAAACTATCGTTTTTCAATCTGCAAACCGTTTTTTTCATAATATTAGCTGCACCATTAACGTCCGCGTTAATTAGTAATCCATGTTTTGAACGGTACAAGCCCCTTTTGATACGTCTTCCGGAAAATATCTTTTTGTCGCTATTTTCTCCATAGGTTGGAATCTCATCTCCATCTATAAAGCTAGCTTTGGATGTGTATGACTCTTCTGAAATAATCACTTTGATGCCATGTTGTTCAGCTTTATACTTCACCATTTCAATAAACAAACTATGAGGAATATGGACAAACGTTTGATTGTTGCGTTTTCCGATATTAACTTCCTGTTTCCACCCTTTATTTTGACCGATGATGATAGTATGAATGTTTTCTTCTAAAGCCAAGTGAAGAACAAAGTTGCTTGCTTTATGAAAAGCATCCTTAATTTTCAGGAAGCGATTTTGGTGCAGATTCTCTAATCGTTTTGAAGTAAATGGATCTTCATTTGTTTGTTTTCCATGTCTTAAGATGCCGAAAAAATAAGCTTTCATTTTGTTATAGTATTGATTAATGGATTTGACATTTTTGCCCTTTATCAATGTAGGTCTTCGACCTGTATTGGTAACGATGGTTGCTAAATTATCATTTCCCAAATCGATACTCATATAACGATCATTATCTTCTTTTTCAATCGGTTCCGTTGGGACATCCATCACCAACTCAACGACATACTGATTATACTTCGGTATCACTCGAACCTGTTTTAATTTTCCGTTCGATAAACCTAATTTTCCGATGTTTAATTGTTGTTTAGTCTTAGGAAATTTTAAAAACCTACTATTTTTAATTACACAATCTTGATTAGTAAAAACAACTTCCTTTTCTTTCGAACGACTATATTTTGGAATCTTGGGTTTCGCTTTGTATTTAGTTGGGTTTTGTTTGTAATCTTTTAAACTAGCATAAAATGACTTCCAATTCTGAAATACCGTTTGCATGACGCCTTGACTGGATTGTGTTGGCAAGGAACGATAATCGTTTTGAGCAATAACTTTAAATAAACTATCCAAAAAGTTATAGTCAACATAGGGACTTTCCTTGAAAGGGACCTCAAATAAATTGCACTTAATTTCCTTTTTTTTATCTTCTGGTTTTGACTTTTGCTTTTCAACCTTCTTTTGATAAGCCAACAATTGAGAATCATTTATTTTATCTATATTGTGGGTTATAGTGTCTAAGACTTCTATTTGCAGTGGCTGAAGCCCTTTATTACTTGTTAATCCTGTATATACTTGGCGTATATAAAAGTTAGTAGTGTTAAACATATTTTTGGCATTTTGAGTCATATTTTGAAAATACCCATACATTCGATGGCCTTTTTTAATCCAAATCTGTTGAGTGATATAGTTTTTATTTACTTCTTTCCCCGTTAAAATTTCCATATTTTTCACCTCCTTTATTAGGAATATAAAAAACATACGTTCTTACATACCAGTCATCTGCCTCAACTAAAATAAAAAAACACCAATTCCCCCCCCTCCTTATTTTAAATTTGAAGAAGGGGTACTCTTGGTAAGTTTGATAGAAAAACTTCTCTGCTACAGAGAAGTTAAAGCAGTTGTATATTCAATCCACATGCTTTTTATCTGCTGTGAAAGGATAGGAGTGTGATTCACAATCGCTTTTGCCATGCTCGATTGATCTAAAGCGTTTTGTAAAAAGTCAATTGGCAAAAGGGCCGAAACATATAATAAAATAAAAATAACTAAGTAAATTTCAATGAAACCGAGCAGTCCCCCACCCAAAATATTCAACTGTTTAAGTATAGGCAAATGGGCAACAAAGTCGAGCATCGAACCAATAATTTGCAAGATCACTTTTACAGCAAAAAAGATGATCACAAAGGCGATTGCACGATAAAAAGCGGCCTCCATATTACTGCTGTCTGTCAGCAATTTTAAGCTTGTCACATTTCCGAAATTTGGATAAGGGATCCAGAGGGTTAGCTTAGGTGCCAACTGTTCGTAGTATGAATTTGCTGCGACATATGCAATAATAAAACCTATTAAATGAACAAGCTGCAGAATAAAGCCTCTTTTTAGGCCTACAAAGAAACCAATAATTAAAAAAATGATAATTGCTAAATCTAACATGTTTTCTTAGTCCTTTTCTTTTAGTAGTTCTGATTGAAGCCGCTCTAATTGGTCTTTTATTATCAGGTAGTCATTGACTGCATTTACGGCTGTTAATACGGCGAGTTTGCTTGCGTCTAGAATTGGATTCTTAGAACTGATTTCGCGCATTTTATTGTCAACTAATGAGGCCACATGCCGTATGTGACTTGGACTTTCCGACCCCATAATAACGTATGCTTGACCGTATATATCTACGGTTGTTCTATTTTTTTGATTATTCGACAATGTCCTGCCTCCATTCAAAGAATCCTACACTATATCATAACATGAACCGTTATCTATGGAAAAGTTAAAGCGTATTTTATATTTATTTAGAAATGTGGTGTTAGTAGTATGGGTAATATTGTATTGAATCTGGAAATGAATAAAATTATGGAAATGCGAAACTTTTACAAAAAAAACATATTAGATAAAAATATTCCCGGCAGTGTATTTGCGGCGAAAACGCCCGCCTGTATGATTACAGCCTATAAATCAGGCAAAGTATTATTTCAAGGAAACGATAGTGAAAAGGAGGCAAACAGATGGGGCAGAGCAAGTACAAGTGCCACCTCCAACAAACCGGCCTCTTCTTCAAAAGAGAAATCAATAGTGAAAGGTGACCTGCCAAACGGCATCGGTCTAATGTCTGCGATTGGTTCAGATGAAGTTGGGACAGGAGACTTTTTCGGCCCGATCACTGTCGTGGCTGCTTACGTGAAAAAGGAAAATATCCCTTTGTTAAAAGAATTAGGGGTCAGGGATTCGAAGGATTTGAATGATGACAAAATCATTGCGATCGCAAAGGTCATTAAAGATATTATTCCTTTTAGTTTAATGACCTTAAAAAATGAAAAGTATAACCAGGTCCAACAATCAGGCATGTCACAAGGAAAAATGAAGGCGATTTTACATAATCAAGCGATCTTAAATGTACTAGACAAGATTTCCCCTGAGAAGCCGGAAGCAATTCTCATTGACCAATTCGTTCAAGCAAGTACCTATTATCAACACTTAAAATCCCAAAAAGCGATTGCCAAGGAGAATGTTTATTTTAGTACGAAAGCGGAGGGTATTCATTTAGCGGTCGCTGCAGCAAGTATTCTCGCCCGCTACGCGTTTATCCAATATATCGATAAACTTAGCGATTCTGCTGGCTTTAAGATTCCAAAAGGTGCCGGGGCACAAGTGGATGTGGCGGCAGCAAAGTTAATTATGAGTAAAGGCCGCGACATTCTTCCATCATTCGTGAAGCTACACTTTGCTAATACCGATAAAGCTATCGCATTAGTTAATAAAAAACGAAATTGAAATGTTTTTTGCGGTCGTTGCGAATAAATATATATAAACGGTGTATGGAGGGATAGTGGTGGCAAATAAACTTAGTGAAGCAGAAATACTTACAGCAGTTCGTGAATTAACAGGTTGGAAATTGGACGGGAAATTTATCATAAAAAAGTACCGCTTCCGAGAATTTTTACAGGGCGTGGCGTTCGTGAATGTGATTGCCCAGCTTTCGGAAGAAAAAAACCATCATCCCTTCATTTCGATTGACTATAAATTAGTGACACTAAGACTCACCTCCTGGAATGCAGGCGGATTGACCGATTTAGATATCGCTTTAGCAAAAAAATACGATTTGATTTACGAGAAATATTAACTGAAGAACAAAAGGCGCAAGCGCCCGTTTAGCTGCGTATGGGCTGGAGCGCTCCAACTGAGATAAAGGAAACACGGAGAGCGTTAGCGCATTCGTGCTTGACTTATCGTAGGGCGGAGAGCGAAGCCCACTAGCAGTTGGGTGCTGGAGCTGGATTCAGAAAACTATTTCAAGTTATCCACCACAAGTAATTTTATAATTTCCTAATCAATGAAAAAATGCACAAGCCCTCACTAAATGTGAGAGATTCTGCATTTCTGTTTAAAGGGACTTTTTTAGTGCCCTCCCTCCAACGGCACGGGGTGGTTTTCTTGTTTTCTAGAACGTTTTCCGGAAAGACATAAGCGCTCCATTCACGCATAACTCCCTTCAGAACTTCTCGAAGAATTTCAAGAAATGTTTCCATGAACATCACCTCCTTTCCGAAACGGAAAGAAGCGTAATAACCAGCCACCCCAACAATATTAAGCTGCAACTCCATTCTACCACTTAAAATCCACCTTATATCCTATCAATCTTCGACAAATATCAGGGTGTGACCTGCACCGAAATTCAAGAACCCAGCGAAAGTAAAATAAGCGGAATTTTTCCGGCTAAATGCAAAATGGAGCTCATTTCGGGGTGAATAAGCGGAAATTTTCCGCTTATGCAAAGCAAAATCTATCATTTTCATATTTTTCGAGTTAATAGGCGGAATTTATCCGTCTATTTAAGCTATTTTTAATGATAATTACTAAATAGGCGGAATTTTTCCGGCTATTAATAAGATCGGATGCTTAACCTATTCTTATCATTTCTATTTCCGTTAAGAAGACTTAAAATTGTCATATCCTCCACCACAGACCGTCAAATCATATTCTGATTTTATGTTAATCGCTTCTTGTAGATGCTGCTGGAGGATAGCAGCAAAAACGGCAATATCCCGCCGGGGCAAAAAGATGAAGAGACCCACAAATCCAATAGGAGGGTCAACTTTCTTCGCTATAAAACGAAAGAGTAGCAAGCCTAATACATACAAACTATTAGGCCTACTGCACTTTGTGTCTATTTTTTACTTTTTACGAAAAGTACGGACAATCGCTACTAAGGAAAACAAAACTGCAAGCCCTGATAAGATTAAGGGAAGAGAGTCTCCTGTCTTTTCCGTCTTTGTTTCTACTTTATCGGTCTTTTGAGTTTCTTGGTTCGTATTCTTCGCATCATGATGGTCTTCTGTTGAGCCTGCTATAATATCCGTGATGGAATGTGGAGATTCGGAACCTTCATCACCTGTCCATTCTACAATACTACCATCTTTGTAATACTGAAATGCATCCCAGGCTGCTTTTGTTGCATTGTCCGGATTCTTTCCTACAAAAGTAAACTGTTGGAACTGACCTGACAAAATTCCTTCCCCTGTCGCTTCAAAGGTAAATGATTTGACAAGACCCTTCGCATCTTTTTCATCAGAATATTTCCATCCTGGAACGGGCTGATAGGATTTGATTTCCAATCCTGCCGGCGCTTTAATCGTAACCTTTGTTGTCGGCACATCCTTTTCAACTGGAACCTTAACTGTATACGTCTCCCACGCACCTGTTGTAGATTGTTTAGGCACTACCGTAACGTGGGCACTTGCTACACTTGCAAATAAAAATAATCCTAAAAAGCTTGGTATGAATAGTTTTAAAACCTTCATGTTGTCGTTCCCCCTATATTAAACTTGATAATATCAATTTACCTTAGACGGGGTAAACTACCTATGACCCATAAGGGCTAGTTCCTTTGAAAAGTGTGACAGATTTTTGACAGAAAATCATATTTTAAAATATTGCCTTCATGGTACTATTAGAATATAAAAACTCAGGGATTTTAGGTGAATCATCAATGTCTTACAGAGATCTTAAATGGATTACGATTTTAATACCCACCATTCTGATTGGTGGATTTGAGTTTTTGCGACACAGCGGCCCTTTCCTTCGAGGCATGTCCATGGAAACAGGAAATTATTTTATTACCATTTTAACCTTTATCGTTTCCTTCGCTTTTTCCAACTGGATGTTTAAGACGATTAAAGAACAAAACCATCGTATCTCTTCAGAACGAGAAATACGTGTCATATACGAAGAACGGGAAAGGCTGGCAAAGGAATTACACGACAACATTGCCCAAACCTTATTTTTATTAAAAGTTAACTTAAAAAAAGGAAAGCTTGATGATGCACAGGGTTTAGTCAATTCCATTGATTCGAACCTAAGACAAGCCATTTACAATTTACGGACCAGCCCAACCGAACATGTTACTTTATCAAAAAGAATAGAGAATTGGCTGGATGATTGGAATACGGTTTCTGGCATAGATTTAATACTTTCAATTACTATAAATGAAAACTATTTTACTCCCGCGGAAGAAGTTCAGCTGTTTAGTTTGATTCAGGAAGCATTCACAAATATAAGAAAGCATTCCGATGCAAAAAAAGCATCCCTTCTATTCGAAACCCGTCCAAATGAATGGAAGCTAATCATCGAGGACAATGGAAAAGGATTTTCGGAAAATGAAATTTCGGCAAACAAATACGGACTTCTTATGATGAAAGAGACCGTATCCAAATTAGGGGCTGCCATCGATATTTCCTCTGAAAAGAATCTTGGCAGCAAAATAAGCATCAAAGGAGTCAGGAAACAATAATGGAAAATTACCGGATATTAATTGCAGATGATCATCCTCATGCACGCCTTGCCATCATCGAAATGTTGGAGGGCGATTCTCTATTTTCTATTGTGGGGCAGGCAACGAATGGAAAGGAAGCGATTGAGTTCTGTGAGAAACTGCTGCCAGATATATTATTAATAGATATTAATATGCCCCTTTTGAACGGATTGGAGGCAACGAAAATAATCAAGGGGAAATTCCCCTATATAAAGGTGATCATTTTAAGCGTCTCCGATCATATCGAGGATTTATTTACGGCTATTCAGTATGGTGCACAAGGATATTTACTGAAAAATATGGATCCGGATGATTGGCTGCAATACTTACGCTCGATTGTTGAGGGGTCTAATACAGCTGCCAAAGATCTGGCAGGAAAACTTCTCTATCAATTTAGGGAACGGGATTTACAAAACGCTCCATCCATCAGTTCTTTAACACCTCGTGAAAAAGAAATACTTCTCTTAGTTTCAAAAGGGTTAACAAACAAGCAAATGGCCGAACAATTGTTTATTTCTGAGAATACCGTAAAGAACCATATGAAAAACCTTTTGGAAAAACTGAATCTAGAAAATCGAGTCCAGCTTGCTTCCTATGCTTTAAAAAATCTCACAAAGTAGTTTGCCGGCCAATGATCTGTTTTCAATATCATATTTCTTCTTGTCGCGTGACAGTGTATGGAAATTTGGGAAACCAGCGAAAGTAAAATAAGCGGAGATTTTCCGGTTAAATGCAAAATGGAGCTCGTTTCGGAGTGAATAAGCG
>OEPS010000436.1_pt1 | contig 14982 bp, 6 predicted proteins | sample 1539411 | NCBI WGS metagenome assembly OEPS01 (sample SAMN02671747, study PRJEB22543) | soil metagenome | biome: bacteria | place: China:Hunan Province, Lengshuijiang City | collected 2012-10-15 | depth 0.08m m | reverse complement strand
CAGGCGGGTGATGAGGGGGAGGGTCATCCCGGCGCAGATCGTCGCCGGCAGCATCACCGCGAGGCAGATCGCGTAGCGGGCGATGCTGAACGCGACGTAGCCGGACGCGGTGCGGGTGAACGCCGCCATGAAGCCGGCCATCCAGGAGAACGACCGCATGTAGACCGGCAGCGTGGCCACGGCGAGCAGTCCCATCGCGACCTGGACCCACGCGAGCCGCGTCAGCGCCTGCGCATCGCCCCCGGTGCGGCGCCGGATCACCAGCGCGCCGAGCGCCAGGCCGAGGATGAAGCCGGAGAGCATCAGCTCGAAGGAGTGCGTCGCCGCGCCGAGGACGAGCGAGAGCATCCGGATCCATCCGATCTCGTAGATGAACGACGAGACGGCGGTGCCGAAGCTGACGGCGAGAAGGAGGCGGTAGAGCGCGGGCGCGACCCCCGGCTCGCCGGCGATGCCCGCGGTCACCGGGTGCCCCCCGGGCGGGGCGCTCACGCCGTCAGCGGCCGCGACCGCCGAGCGTGCGCGCGTCGAGGCGATGTAGACGGCGCCGCCGACCATGACGTTCGCCAGCGCGGCCGCGAGCAGCGTCCCCGGCAGGCCGGCGGCCTGGATGAGGACGAAGCCGGCGAGCAGGACGCCTAACGCTGCGCCGAGGGAGTTGGCGAAGTACAGCAGCGCGATCGTGCGCCCCGACCCGGCGGGCTCGTTGCGGATCGCGCCCGCGGTCATCAGGGGGAAGGTGGCGCCGAGCAGCACCGACTGCGGGAGGATGAGCAGGGCGGCGAGCGTCCACTTGACGACGACGTGGGCGACGCCGGGGCCGAGGGCCGGAAAGATCGAGTCGTAGGCGGCGCGCGTCGTCCAGACGAAGACGTCGTGGAAGAGGAATCCGATCACCCCGATCGCGAGCTCGATGAGCGCGTACCAGCGCAGCGGGTCTGGCACCTTCTCGGCGCGGCGGCCGATCGCCAGCGCGCCGGCGGACATCCCGCCGAGGAAGATGACGAGCACGAGCACCTGCGCGTAGGCGCTGTGCCCGACGAACAGCCCCAGATACCGGGTCCAGATCGACTCGTAGACGAGCCCCGCCGCGCCGGAGAGGACGAAAGCGATGGAGAGGAAGAGTCTCATTGCCATTGCGACGCCCCGAAGGCCCCCCCGGTCACGGCTGGTCGATGCCCGCCGCGGGGTCATCCCCGTTTGCGCGGGGCGCGGAGGGAGTTCTTGACAATCCAAATGGCTGGGCGTAATAGAGGGTGCCCGGGAAGTCCCAATCACGCGGCGCCCTGTGGCGCAGCGTGAGCCGGCAGGTCCTCGTCTTCCCTCCTTCCGAGGCTCGTACGCGGCTGCACTCTTCATTCGTGATGTCGTGTCCGAGCGGTTCGACGACGTCCGCCGGGTCCCGCTGCCTGTTCACCCGTGCCGACGACGGAGGAGCGGGCCGCGTGGACTTCGCTCTGGATCCCGAGTCGGAGGAGAATTGCTGGGACTCACATCCCGGTCGTACCGCCGTCCCGTCGCCCGCCGACGTGGACGGCTCCTTTTTTCACCCTCAGCGCAGTTCCGCGGGGCGGTCGCGCCCGCAACGCCAGGCTGGTGCAGGGTCGGCAGCTTTTCGATGTGGAGGGTCTTCAGTCCATGAGACGACCAGGAGGAGGGTAACCACGCATGTCCGCTAATGAGAGGTCAGCTATGAGGAAGATGCCGCCGGGAGGGAATGTGCTCCGGAATGGCCTGTTCCATCGCGCCTGCGCGATGGGGATCGGGCTCCTGCTGCTGTTCGCGCCGGGCCGATCGGCGTCGGCGCAGCAGGCGGGGCGCATCATGGTGTCCGGCACGGTGAGCTCGCCCGAGGGACAGCCGCTGGCCGGCGTCACGGTTTCGGTGTCGGGAACGGAGCTGCGGGCGGTGACCGCGCCTAACGGGAAGTACAACCTGAGCAACGTGCCGCCCGACGGCGTGCTCACCTTCGCGATCGTCGGCCGCACGCCGGTGCAGACGTCGATCTCGGGGAGGACGACGATCGACGTGACGATGGAGCGGGTCGCCTATCTCGAGGCGGTCGTCACGACGGGCTACACCGAGCAGCGGCGCGGCGACATCACCGGCGCGGTGTCGAGCGTACCGATGGAGACGCTGAACCGCGAGACCAGCGCCAGCGTCCTGCAGAAGCTGGCCGCGGCGACGCCGGGAATCACGGTGGACGCGAGCGGCTCCCCCGGCTCGCGGAGCACGGTCCGCATCCGCGGCATCAGCTCGTTCCAGAACAACGATCCCCTCTACATCATCGACGGGACGCCGGTCCAGGACACCTACGTGAACTGGCTGAATCCGGAGGACATCACGTCGATCCAGGTGCTGAAGGATGCGTCGGCGGCCTCGATCTACGGATCGCGGGCCAGCAACGGCGTCATCATCATCGAGACGACGAAGAAGGGGCTGGTCGGATCGCCGCGCACCAACTTCCGCGTCCGGCAGGGGTGGGCGCAGCCGACGCGCGGCTACGACGACTTCCTCATCCAGAACTCGCTCGACTACTTCAAGGTGGTGAAGGCCGCGTTCGAGAACGCCGGCCAGCCGGTGCCGACCAACATCTACGGCAGCGTCACCGATCCGAAGGTGCCGGACTACATCTGGCCGAACAACTGCGGCCCGTCGGGATCGGGGCCCTGCTCGAACGCCGACATCGCGGCGAGCTCGTACTCCTACCCCAACAACCTGATCATGCGGGGGAGCCCCGGCACCAACTGGTGGAAGGCGGTGTTCGGGACGGGGAAGGTGACCGACGCCAACCTGCAGGTGTCCGGCGGGAGCCCGGAGAACACCTACGGCGTCTCGTTCAGCCTCTTCGACCAGGCCGGGACCGCGCGCTATAACGAGTTCAAGCGCGGCACCGTGCGCGCAAACACCGAGTTCCGGCGCGCCAAGCTGACGTTCGGCGAGAACCTCGCGATCGGCGTCGAGCGCGCCCACGGCGGGCAGGGCGACGACTCCTTCGGCGAGGGGACGATCATCGGCAAGAACATCCTCATGCAGCCGGTCGTCCCGGTGCGCGACATCGCCGGCAACTTCGCCTCGGGCAAGGCGCTCACGTTGGGCAACAACACCAACCCGTTGAAGATCGCCTACGAGTCGCGGAACAACGAGAGCAAGAACAACCGCGTCTTCGGCAACGTCTTCGCCGGCTACGCGGTGCTGCCGACGCTGGCGCTGCGCTCGAAGTTCGGGTTCAGCGTCCATCAGGGCTCCTACTCCTACTACAACGCGCCGACGCCGGAGAACTCGGAAGCGACGTTCTCGAACAGCATCGGCGAGAACCAGGAGAACGCGAACGACTGGACGTGGAGCAACACTGCGACGTACGCGGTGACGTACGGGCTGAGCACGCTGAATCTGCTCGCCGGCGAGGAGGCGAACGCCGGGAACTATCGCCGCATCGACGGGTCGATGGCGAACATCCTCAACCCGGCTGTTTCGTCGCGCTTCATCCAGGACGGACTTGGCGACGCGAGCACGAAGAACGTCACCAGCAGCGGCAACCGGTACGCCCTGCTCTCGCTGTTCGGCAAGGCGGACTACAACTTCGCCGACCGCTACATCGCCAGCGCGACCGTCAGGCGCGACGGCTCATCCAGGCTCGGGCCGGCGAACCGCTGGGGTACCTTCCCGGCGTTCGGACTTGGCTGGCACCTGAGCAACGAGTCGTTCCTGCAGAACAACAAGTGGCTCTCCGACGCGCTCATCCGGTACGGCTGGGGTGTCACGGGCAACCAGCAGATCACGCCGGGGCGCATCGTCACGCAGTTCAACGGCAACCGTGGCGCGACGTTCTACGACATCTCGGGATCGAACACCAACATCGTCGCCGGCTACCGCCAGGTCTCGATCGGCAACCCGAACCTGAAGTGGGAAGAGGACCGGTCGCAGAACATCGGGGCCGACCTCGCGCTCTGGGAAAGCCGGATCAACCTCGTGATCGACGTCTACAAGCGGACGACCAACAACCTGCTGTTCGATCCGCGCCTGCCGGCGACCGCCGGTCAGGCTGACCCGCCGATCATCAACATCGGCAGCATGAGCAACACCGGCTTCGACATGTCGATCGGCCACCGCGGGACATGGTGGGACGCGACGCTGACGGGGAGCCACTACAAGAACAAGGTCCTCGAGATCGACGGCGTCAACGACTTCTTCTATGGTCCGACGACGCTGCGATTCAGCCCGCACCCGGTGATCAACCAGGTCGGGCACCCGATCGGTTCGTTCTTCGGGTATGTCGCCGACGGGTTCTTCCGCGACGCCGCCGACGTCGCCGCCCATGCCACGCAGGACGGTGCGGCTCCGGGGCGCATCAAGTTCAAGGACGTGAACGGTGACGGGAAGATCACCGACGCCGACCAGACGATCATCGGCAGCCCGCACCCGAAGTTCACCAGCGGGCTCGATCTGAACTTCCGCTGGCGCTCCTTCGACCTCGGAACGACCATCTTCGGCTCCTTCGGGAACGACATCCTCGACGGGCAGAAGCAGTTCTACATCTTCCGCAACTTCTCGACGAACGTCCGGAAGGACCTGCTCGCGAACTCGTGGACGCCGACGCACCAGAACGCGAAGTATCCGCGCATCGACGTCAGCGACATCTACAGCTCGGCGGTGAGCAGCTTCTACATCGAGGATGGTTCGTACGTGCGCATGCGCAGCCTGCAGCTGGGCTGGACCGTGCCGGCGGGAATGCGCTACATCGGCGGCACGCTCACCGGAACGCGCATTTACCTCCAGGGCGACAACCTGTTCACGATCACCGGCTACAACGGGCTCGATCCGGCGCTCCCGGCCAACAACGTTTCCGGCGCGGCCGGCGACATCCGTGACCAGTCACGCGGGATCGATCTCGGGACGTACCCGAGCAACCGCGTGCTCAGCATCGGCCTGTCCACAAATTTCTAGGCGACGCGCCCTTTCTCCGAGGAAGCAGAGACGATGAGAATCGTATCGCAATACCGACTACTGAAGGGAGCAGCGCTGGCGATCGTGGCCGGGGCCGCGCTCTACGGCTGCAATGATTTCCTGTCGAAGGCGGCCATCCCCGAGGGGACGCTCGACCAGGGCACCCTCAGCACCCCGGCGGGGGTGGAGGGCTCCCTCATCGCCGCATACCGACAGCTCGACTGCACCAACATCAGCGGCGCGTGGGGCTGCGCCGTGAGCAACTGGGCGTTCGGCAGCGTCACGAGCGACGACGCCTACGAGGGATCGGAAGCGAACGACCAGCCGCCGATCGAGGCGCTCGAGGAGTATCACTGGGCGACAGCCGACGCCCAGTCCTATCTGAACGACAAGTGGGTCGGCGTCTACGAGGGGATCAGCCGCGCCAACGCGACGCTGCGGCTGCTGAAGACGGTCGCCGCCCAGGGCGCGATGAGCGCCGACAACGTCAACGGGGTCGCCGGCGAAGCGATCTTCCTCCGCGCCCACTACCACTTCGAGGCCTGGCGGTTCTGGGGGAACGTCCCGTACTATCGCGAGGACGATACCGACTTCCGCAAGGCGAACGAGACGAGCGACCAGGTCTACGCCGACCTGATCAAGGATCTCGACTCGGCGATCAAGCTCCTCCCGACGTCGCCGCGCAATGGCCAGAAGGGACGCGCGACGCGGTGGACCGCGAAGGCCTACAAGGGACGCGTCCAGATCTACGCCGGGAAGTTCCCGGAAGCGTTGATCACGCTGCGCGACGTCTACCAGAACGGGCCCTACGCGCTCGAGCAGAGCTTCGACCGCGTCTGGACCGGTTTCCCGCAGTACGAGAACGGAAAGGAAACGATCTTCGCCTACCAGGCGTCGGCCAACGACGGCGAGCCTAACGGTGCCAACTCGAACTTCGGCGACCGGCTGAACTTCCCGCACTCGGGAAGCCCGTTCGGCTGCTGCGGCTTCCACCAGCCGTCGCAGAACCTGGTGAACTACTATCAGGTCGATGCGAACGGGTTGCCCATCGCGCTGTCCAACCCGAACACCTGGAACGTCAACAACGCGAACTACAGCGCCGCCAGCGCCGCGATCCGGGCGACGCCGGTTGACCCGCGCCTCGACTGGACCGTCGGCCGTGACAGCGTGCCGTTCAAGGATTGGGGGATCCACGAGGCGGGCTGGATCCGCCAGGTGTCGCACGGCGGTCCGTACAGCGGCAAGAAGAACGTCCACGAGCGCGCCAGCGGTGCGCAGAGCAACGTCGGCTGGACCAATGCGCAGACGAACTCGGACAACGTTCACATCTACCGCTTCGCCGACCTGATGCTGATGCTCGCCGAAGCCGAGGTCGAGGCCGGAACGCTGGCCAACGCGCAGCTTCTCGTCGATTCGGTGCGCGCGCGCGCCGGTCGCGCTGCCCAGGGGTGCGGCTACACGCCCGACAACAAGGTCCAGCTCACCTGGCCCCAGTGCGCCGGCGACACCCGCATCGCGGTGCCGATCGACGACCCGAAGATCACCTGGGCGACGTACCGCGTCGGGCTGTACCAGACGCAGGGACCGTGGGTGGACAAGGCCACCGCGCGCGAGGCTGTTCGTGCCGAGCGCCGGCTCGAGCTGGCGATGGAGGGCCAGCGCTTCTTCGACCTCCGCCGCTATGGAAACTCCTACGCGGCGGCGGTACTCAACGGCTACTACAACGGAATCGGCGGCGGGAACGAGAAGGCACGCCGCCCGCAGTTCGCGGCGGCCGAGCTGTTCACCGCGCGCCACCAGCTCTACCCGATTCCAAGCCTCCAGATCTCGCTGAGCAAGGTCGGAGGGGCGAGCCGGCTGAAGCAGAACGACGGGTGGTAAGACCCGCCTAACGTTTCCTGACCGAGAAGGCCTGCAGGGAATCACCGGCGTTGGCGACGATCAAGCCAGCGCCGGTGATCGTTTTTACCAGGACGAGCCCGGTCGCGTCGAGCGGGGCAAGGAAGCCGCTCGTCCGCGGGGAGACCGGCGTGAATCCCCCCCGGCCGTCGCCACGCAGCCAGAGCCCGTTCCCGGCATCGGCACGGGCGGTGTTCGGCTCCGCGCCATGGAGATTCCCGGCGACGACGAGATCGAGCTTCCCGTCGCCATCCACATCGTCCACGACGATCCCGCGGATCGGCGCGACCTGTGCCTCGTCGGGGAGCGGCGTGAGGGTGAAGCCCTTGCCACCGTCGTTGTGGAGGATGACGCTGGCAAAGGTGTCCGCCTGGTAATGGAGCGCCTTTGACAGCGACGCCGCGCCGAAGAGCTGCGCCATCGATGCCCCGGCGAACGCGCCGTAAGTCGGATACTTCAGCGCGAGTGGATAGATCGTGTGGCCGAGCGGCGCCATTCCCGCGATCGGATATTCCGTCCCGTCGATCGTCTGCGTGAGGACGACATCGGTCGTCCGGTTCCCGGTGAAGTCCGCGGCGTAGACGCCGAAAACGCTGTCCTTCGACGTCGTGTAGCTGTAGTTCAGCCCGAGGTTGCCGGCGACGAGGTCGGGACGCCCGTCGTGGTCGAAGTCTCCAGTCGCGAGGCTGAACCACCAGCCGCGCGTCGCGGGGAGGCGCATCTGGCCCGTGACTTCGTGCAGCCGCGTGCCGTCGTTGCGCCAGAACCGGATCGGCATCCACTCGCCGACCGTGACGAGATCGACGCGCCCGTCGCCGTCGAAATCGATCCATGCGGCATCGGTGATCATCCCTCCCGGCCGCGCGAGCTCCGGCGCGACCTCCGCGGTCACGTCCGTGAAACGGTCGCCATCGTTGCGCAGGATGTAGCTCGGCGCCGGCGTGGGCCAGCTGCGCGGCGTGAGACGTCCGCCGACGAAGAGGTCGAGCCGCCCGTCGCCGTTGAAGTCACCCGCTCGCACCGCCGCGGTGCTCGTCAGCATCTCCGGCAGCGCGTGCCCGGCGCGCGCGAAGCGTCCGTTCCCCTCGTTGATGTACAGGCGGTCCTGGAGGAGCGGATCGTCGGGAGCGAGCTGGTAGCCGCCGCTCGCGACATAGAGATCGGGGCGGCCGTCGCCATTGGCGTCGAAGAAGAGCGCCCCCCAGTCATCGTGCGTGCTGTCCGCCGACCACGGCTGCGCGACCGGCGACGGTGCGAAGACGCCATCGCCGCGCTGGATGAACAGCGTCGCCCGCGCACCGCTCCCGCCGCCCGCGTAGAAGTCGTCGAGCCCGTCGCCGTTCACGTCGGCCACGGCGAGCGGCGGGCCGTGTCGTGAGAGGGCGTAGGGAAGGAGGGGCTGAACGGAGAAATCCACGCCCCTCGGCGCTCCCTGCGCGAATCGCGGCGCATGCCTGGCGTCCATGGGCCCGAAGAGCGGCTTCGCCGGCGGCGCGGCCGGTGCCGTCGCCACTGCGTCGGATTGCTTCACGACCAGCATCCGGTCCACCGCGAGGTCGGTCAGCAGCTGGTAGCGCCCATCGGGCCAGGTCACCTCGAGGCTGTCGGCTCGCGCGGCCGCGCCCAACCCGAAGTGCGCCCGGTCGTCCACCGTCGACATGTAGCCGCGATATGGGGATTGGTAGAGGTACTGCTTCTTCCCCCCCGCGGTGAGGACGAGGGTCGCGCCGAGCCCGCGCACGTTAGGCGCCGTCCCCTCGAGGCGGACCGAGAGGTAGTGGTGCGCCGGGTCGGCGCGCTGGACGTTGTGATAGACGAACGCCGGTGCGTCGATGTTGCTGACGACGAGGTCGAGCCTCCCGTCGTTGTCGAGGTCCGCGTAGGCGGCGCCATACGAGGAGCTCGGCGGACCCATCCCCCACGCCTTCGACTCGTCGGCGAAGCGGAGGCCACCGGTGTTGCGGAACAGGTAGTTCGGCTCGGCGTAGCTCGGGAGGCTGTTCAGCATCTCGAGGCGGGCGCGGGACGGAGTCGTCGCCCGCATCCCCGCGCGGCCGAACAATGCCGAAACGTAATCGAGATCGTTGACCGCCTTGGGATACCCGTTGCCGACGAAGATGTCCTTGTTGCCGTCGTTGTCGAAGTCGGCGAAGAGGACGCTCCAGCTCCAGTCGGTGTGCGCGACGCCGGCGAGGCGCGAGATCTCGCTGAACAGCGGCTCGCCGTCTGGCGTCAGGCCGTTGCTCAGCTGGAGAGAGTTCATCGAGTAGTCGTCGCGGAAGCCTCGTCCTCGCGACTCGAGCAGGTTCCCGTACGACATGTACCCGCTCATGCGCTTTCGTCGCCCGAGAGAGCGCGGCATCATGTCCGCCTGCATGATGTCCGGCCAGCCATCGTTGTTGAAGTCGGCGGCGTCCACTCCCATCCCCGCCTGGCTGCTCCGCTTGAGGAGCTGCGCGGCCCGGTTGGTGAACGTCCCGTTCCCGTTGTTCATGTAGACGACGTCGTTGGGGAGCGCGTCGTTGGAGATGTAGATGTCCGGCTTCCCGTCGCGATCCAGGTCGGCGACGACGACGCCCAGCCCGAAGCCGGCATCGCGATCGATCCCCGCCCGACGGGAGACGCTGGTGAAGCGGCCGTGGCAGTCGTTGCGAAGGAGCTCGTTGTGGCTTCCCGGCGTGCCCTGCTCGCCCGGCATCTGCCCGCCAAAGCTTCCGCGCGAAAAATCCTCCGGTGAGTTCTCGAGGAGGAAGAGATCGACGCAGCCGTCGCCGTCGTAGTCGAGGAAGGCGGCGTGCGTCGTGAACCCGGTGTCGGCCACCCCATAACGCGCGGCCTCGTCGGTGAACGTCCCGTTCCGGTTGTTGATGAACAGCTGATTCGCGCGTTCGGCCGCCTTCGACCACTTCGGCCCGGAGACCGAGACATAGATGTCGAGGAATCCGTCGCCGTCGACGTCGACCATGCTCACTCCGGTCGCCCAGCGGCTCGTCGTCACCCCCGCCTTCGCGGTGACATCCTCGAACTTCATGTGGCCGAGGTTCCGGTACAGGCGGCTCGACACCCTGTTGCCGGCGAAGAAGATGTCGGCGAGGCCGTCGTTGTCGATGTCCCCGACAGCGACGCCGGCACCGTTGTACACGTACACGTCGGTGAGCTCGTTCACCGAGTCGCTCGTCGCGATGGTGTTCGCGAAGCCGATCCCCGTCTCCTTTGCGCTGAGGAGCTCGAAGAGCGGCCGCTCACCCCGGTCGCCGCACGCCGCGACAATGAACAGGAGGGCGGGCAGCGCGACTAGCGCCGACCGATACAGGGGTGCGATCTTCGCCATCGTGAGCTTTACCGCCGGAAAAGGGGATCGGACGCGGGGGACGATACACCGCGCGTCGCGACTCCGTCAACGAGATCAGAACGCGAGGATTTGTTCCGCATGACCCAGCACAAGTACGTCGCCAGCGTCGTCAACCTCATTCCCGACGAGTCGCAGCGACTCTGGTCGATCGGCCCGTCCGAGGGGCGGCGCCGGCTCCTCGCCGGGAAGATGGACGCGGTCCTCGGGATCGACGGCTCCTTTGCGCTCGTCGCCCAGGACGGCGAGCGCGTCCTCCTCGCGCGGAGCCTCGACCGGCCGATGCGCTACTTCCTCGCCAAGGCGACAGCCGGCCCGGTGCTCATCGTCGCCGAGCGGATCGACCGGATCGCGGCCGAGCTGGCGCGCCGCGGCTGGTCGGCGCAGTTCCACCCGAGCTACACGCGCATGGTCCCCGCCCACCACGTCACGACGCTCCGCCTCATCGGTTGCCCCGACCCGAACCCGGTGCACCAGCGTTTCTTCGACCCGCCGCGCGGCACGCTCCCGAAGGACCTCGACGTCATCGGCCGCCACTACATCGAGGCATTGTACAACGAGCTCCGGCGCTGGCTCGCCGTGCAGGACGCGACGGCGCCGATCGGGGTCCCGTTCTCCGGCGGGATCGACAGCGGCGCGGTGCTGCTCTGCCTCTACAAGCTCCTCCTCAACGAAGGGCAGTCGCCGGCGCGGCTCAAGGCGTTCACGCTGTCGGTGAACGGCGAGGGTGAAGACGCGCGCCAGGCAGCGGAGTTCCTCCGCCGCACCAGCCTCGAGATGCTCGGCGAAACGATCGACATCCCGGCGCGCGCGCTCGACTCCGCGCGCGCGGTCGCGGTGATCGAGGACTACAAGCCGCTCGACGTCGAGTGTGCCGCGGTGAACCTGTCGCTCCTCGCCGGGATCCGCGAGCGATATCCCGAGTGGCGCCTCCTCGTCGACGGCGACGGCGGCGACGAGAACCTCAAGGACTATCCGATCGAGGAGAACAGCGAGCTCACGATCCGCAGCGTCGTCAACAACCGCATGCTCTACCAGGAAGGGTGGGGCGTGGAGTCGATCAAGCATTCGCTCACCTACTCCGGCGGCTACAGCCGCGGATGCGTGCGCGGCTACGCGTGCGCGAGCGAGCACGGATTCCTCGACTTCAGCCCGTACACGCGCCCGTCGGTCATCGCGGTGGCCGAGGCGATTCCGTTCGCCGAGCTCACCGGGGGCTCGCACGAGCGGCTCTACGCGCTGAAGGGCGAGATCGTCTCGCGCGGCGTGCGCGCGGTGCTCGGGATCGAGATGCCGGTGTTCCCGAAGCGCCGGTTCCAGCACGGGTCGGTCGCGTCGAAGGAAGTCGAGCGGCTCTTCCCGCAGGACGAAGCGCTCTACCGCCGCCAGTTCCAGACGCTCTACGCGGCGCGGGCGTGAGCGCAGCGCTCGCCGACGAGCGGATCCGGGGTCTCCGTCCGCCGAAGCCGTACGTCGATCCCTTCGCGGCGCATGGATCGGTGGTCGACGAGGAGCGGAGGCCCGGCGGCACGATCGAGCGCGCGCTCACCGTCTTCCTCGCCGGCGCCGAGTGCCCGTTCACCTGCAGCTTCTGCGACCTCTGGCGCTACACGATCGACGGCCCCACCCCTGACGGTGCGCTGCCGGCGCAGCTGTCCCGCGCGCTCGCCGGGCTCGACGTGACGCTCCCCGACCGGGTGAAGCTGTACAACGCCAGCAACTTCTTCGATCGCCGGGCGGTGCCGCCTGGCGACCTGCCGGCGATCGCCGAGCTTTCGCGACCATTCTCCGGTGTGACCGTCGAGTCGCACGTCAACACGATCGGCGCGGCGGCGGTTGCCTTCGCGCGCCTCCTCTCCGGCCGGCTCGAGGTCGCGGTCGGGCTCGAGACGATCCACCCGCTCGCCGCGGCACGTCTCAACAAGCGGCTCGACCTCGCGCGCTTCGACGGGGCGGCGCGCTTCCTCGCCGACCACGCGATCGACCTGCGCGTCTTCGTGCTGCTCGGCGCACCGCACGTTCCGGCGGCGGAGTCGGTGGAGTGGACGGTCCGGACCGTCGAGCATGCCGCGGAGCGGGGAGCGGCGGTGGTATCGATCATCCCGGTGCGCGGGGGGAATGGCGAGATGGAGCGTCTGCAGCGGCGCGGCGAGTTCGCCGCGCCGACCTTCGCGCAGCTCGAGGACGCGCTCGACCGCTGCCTGTCGATCGGGCGCACCGTCGTCACCGCCGATCTCTGGGATGCGGAGAAGCTCCCCGCGTGCGAGCACTGCCGCGCCGCTCGCATCGCGCGGCTGCGGCGGCTGAACACCACCGGCCGTCCCGAGCCGAAGATTTCCTGCGCCGCCTGCGGGGGACGGTGACGGAGTCGTGCGAGGTCGCTATCGTCGGCAGCGGCTTTGCCGGCTCGCTGCTCGCGCGCGTGCTGGCGATTCTCGGTTACGACGTCGTGCTCCTCGAGCGCGGCGCGCATCCGCGGTTCGCGATCGGTGAGTCGACCACTCCGCTCGCCAATCTCTCGCTCGAGCGGCTCGGCGTCCGCTACGGGTTGCCTGACTGCTACCGGCTCGCCGCGCATGGGCGCTGGCTCAGCCACTACCCCGAATTGCGGCGTGGCCTGAAGCGCGGCTTCACCTATTATCGGCATCACCCGGGGGAGCGGCACGACGCCGCGAGCCTCGCCGCGGAACGGCTGCTCGTCGCGGCCAGCCCCGAGGACGCGCTCGCCGACACGCACTGGCTGCGCGCGGACGTCGATCACCACTTCGTCCGCGAGGCCGTCGCGGCGGGAGTCGACTATCGCGATCGACTCGACCTGGCGCGCGCGGTCGAGCATCCTGACGGGATCCGGCTCTCCGGCACCCGTGACGGCGCGCCCCTGGAGCTGGACGCCGGCTTCGTCATCGACGCGTCGGGGCCTGACGGTTTCCTGGCGCGGCAGTTCGGCATTCCATCGGCGCTCGACACCACCATCACCCGCTCCTCGCTGGTGTTCGGGCACTTCGAGGGTGTCCGCCTGATGCGCGACGTCGTCCCGGGGATGCCGGGCGGGCCCTATCCCGATGACTGGGCGGCGGTCCATCACGTGATCGACGAGGGATGGATGTATTCGCTCCGATTCGACGACGGGGTGACGAGCGCGGGATTTCTCGTCACGCCGCGCGGGCTGGCGACACTGTCGAACGCCCAGCGCGCCGACGCCACGTCGACGTGGAACGCGCTGCTCGCCCGGTACCCGGTCGTCGCCAGCGCCTTCGCCGGTGCGGCGCCCGTTCGCCCGGTCGCGTCCGTACCTCAGGTTCAGCACCGGCTCGCGCGGGCGGCGGGCAGCCGATGGGCGCTGATGCCGCACGCCTTCGCGTTCGTCGATCCGCTCTTCTCGACGGGGATCGCCTGGGGATTGCGCGCCGTCGAGCGGCTGGCGCTCGCCTTCGAGGAGGCTGCCGGGGACGAGCGGGTTCCCGTCGCGGCGGCACTGCACCGTTATGACGCGATGCTCGCCGCGGAGGCGGATCAGGCCGACCGTCTGGTTGCCGGTTCCTACGAAGCGATGGCCCACTTCGACCTGTTCGCCGCGCACGCGATGCTGTACTTCGCGGCGGTCTCCTTCGCCGAGGTGCGCCAGCGCGTCGCGCCGGGGGAGGGGGCTGCGTGGAGCGGATTCCTCGGCGTCGGCGACCCGGTGTTCGAAGTGGCGTTCGGGGAAGCGCTGACACGGCTGCGCGCGATCACCGATGGCCGCGGCGCGGTCGGGAGCGCCGAGGCGCGCGCGGCGTTCGAGGCATGGGTCGCGCGGACCATCGCGCCGCGCAACATCGCCGGCCTCGCCGATCGATCGCGGGAGAACCGTTATCCCGTCGACCTCGAGACGCTGGTGGAGCGGCACGCACTGCTCGGGCTGACGCGCGAGCAGCTCCGCGCGGCGCTCCCGGCGCTTCGCGGGATGGCGCCAGAGCCGCCGTTAGGCGGCGCGGTCGCCGGCGGAGGGTCGGGGCGCGGTGACGACCGCGAGCGTCGCTTCCCGCCGCGAAGGGCTACACGCTCCGGGCGCGGACCTGCTCGGCGGTGATCTCCTCGAGCTCCCGCTTCCGCGTCTCGGTGCCGAACGCCGCGACGGCTACCGCGGCCAGCGCCATCGGGATCGCGCCGATCAGCGCTGTTCCGGCGATCGAGGGGGGTGCGACCGCGACGACGACGAGCGCGATGATCACGACTCCGCCCGCCTTGCTGAACCCCGCCGCCAGACCCGCGCCGCGCGACCGCAGCGCCGTCGGGAAGACCTCGGCGCTGTACGCGGAGAGCACCGCGACGACCGAGCTGATCCCCCAGATCGGCATGATGAGGAGCGCGTGGAGCAGGTCGCGATTCGTCGCGATCGAGTCGCCCGCGACGACGAAGCCGAAGAGGGAAAGCGCGGTCAGCCCGGCGAGGAGGATCAGCGTCCGCTTGCTGCTCCAGAACCCGTAGAGCCAGGCGACGAGGAAGTTGAGCGGGAAGCCGACGAGCGCCGAGTTGCGCAGCAGCCGGTTCGCCTCCGCCTCGCCGAGCCCGAGCTTCTGCAGGTTCGACGGAATCCAGAGCTGGAAGCCGAACGAGACGAGCCCGATTCCGAGGCCGAGCAGGACGACGACGAGGGTGACGCCGAGGAGGGGGGGGCGAAAGAAGCTCGACATGTTCCGCCCGGCGGGAGATTCCATCCCGATGTCGCGCTGCTCGCGCTGCGGCTCGAGCACTATCGCCGCGCCATAACGCGTCATGACCGCCGCGGCGTCATCGCCGCGCCCGAG
>OEPS010000435.1_pt1 | contig 14995 bp, 18 predicted proteins | sample 1539411 | NCBI WGS metagenome assembly OEPS01 (sample SAMN02671747, study PRJEB22543) | soil metagenome | biome: bacteria | place: China:Hunan Province, Lengshuijiang City | collected 2012-10-15 | depth 0.08m m | reverse complement strand
TTGACTTATCGTAGGGCGGAGAGCGAAGGACACTAGCCGCTAGGGCGCTGGAGCTAGACAGTTATCTAGGTTCAAAATCTATAATTTATTATCTTGTAATAAAATAAGAAGCCGCTTCTCGTTGAAGCGGCTTCTTATTTTGGATATCAATTTGATAAAACTGTCTAGTTCCTATCCAGCAATTGACACATCATCATTGCTTTGCCAACTAATATGCCCTCATTGAAAACTTCTACATCCACTTTTCCAAATTTCCGTCCCACTTCAAGTACTTTTGGATAAATTTCTAAAGTACTTTCCATTTGAACTGGTTTAATAAAGTAAATGGTCATATTCTCGACGACAAGGTCACCTTTTTTATAAGATCGCAATACACGGTTGGCCGCATCAGAGACGATCGTAGTAAACACACCGTATGAAATGGTTCCAAGTTGGTTGGTCATTTGCGGGGTTACTTCGCAGGAGTATACCTCTTCTCCTTTTGCTTTTCCCTGCATTAATGCTATTTGATTGGTCACGATATCATCAATCGTTTCTCCAACCTGCGGCTGCCGCTGGTTCATTTGTAATGCTTTTAAAACATCCTGCCTGCTAATAATACCTTCTAGACGGTTTGAGTCATCTGTGACTGGCAGAACCTCAATTCCTTCCCAGACCATGGTATGGGCAGTTGAAGCAACACTAGTCTTCCCATTAACCGACATTGGATGTTTGGTCATAATCTTATCGATAGATACTTCAAAATCCAATCCTAAAATATCCTTGCTTGTCACCATTCCTTGAATCTTCATGTTTTGGTCAACAACAGGATAGCGGCTGTGTGATGTTTGTTGGTTAAATTCATGCCATTTTGACACCTTATCCGTCGTTTTCAAATAAAAAGTATCAGCAAGAGGGGTGAGAATATCTTCAACTAAGATAATTTCTTTTTTTATTAATTGGTCATATATCGCCCGGTTGATCATGGTGGCAACCGTAAACGTATCATAACTTGTTGAAATAACCGGTATTTCAAGATTATCCGCCAGCTTTTTGATATGATCTTCAGCATCAAATCCACCGGTAATCAGTACGGCAGCTCCTGCCTTTAAAGCCAGTTCATGTGCCTGCGTCCGGTTCCCGACAATTAATAGGTTACCAGCCTCCGTATAGCGCATCATGGCTTCTAATTTCATCGCACCGATGACAAATTTATTGAGAGTTTTATGCAAGCCTGTTCTTCCGCCCAAGACCTGACCATCAACAATATTTACAACTTCAGCAAATGTAAGCTTTTCAATATTTTCTTTCTTCTTCCGTTCAATTCTAATGGTTCCTACTCGTTCAATGGTACTTACATAGCCTTTATTTTCCGCTTCTTTAATCGCACGGTAGGCTGTACCTTCACTAACGGACATCGCCTTAGCAATTTGCCGGACAGATATCTTTTCCCCAATAGGGAGTCCATCAATATATTGTAAAATTTGTTCATGCTTAGTCGCCAAGACCTTCACCCTCTATAATCAAATTCCAATCATTCTGTTAAGAATAATCCGGAGTACGTATAAATTTTATTATAGAGTGTTAAAAGCCTTGATTCAATGTGGATTCTCACATTAGCATAATTCTCAATGAAAGGATCTTGATTTCTTCCCGGGTCTTCGCTCCGCACGATGCTTTTGTCCATCCCTTTTTGGACTATACAACAGACCTGTAAGATTCCCAGCGATCACGATTAAGGCAAAAGAGAGCCAGGCTAATGAAAATATCCCTTGAGCTCCTTCTGCAAGAATGGATAATCTTGGGGATCCATAATATAGCAAGAAGCCACAGAGTAACAAGCAAAGTAAATATCTATTCTTTTTCAATTTTATTCCCCCTCCAAAATGACTGCTTGTTCCATATTTATGCATTAAGGAGGAAAAAAAGTATGTAAATCACCTAAGAACAATTAAATTTCGATGGATTCACCCGGTTGGAGCACCTTACCGTTTTGATCTTCCAGCAGCTGGGTAAACTTAAAAGGATCTTGTTTAATGGGCGGGAAGGTATTGAAGTGAATAGGCACAACTGTTTTAGCTTTTAACAGCGTGGCCGCATATGCTGCATCTTCGGGACCCATTGTAAAATTATCACCAATTGGAAGGAAAGCTACATCAATCGGATGGCGTTCACCAATCAGCTTCATGTCTGAAAATAACCCCGTATCCCCGGCATGATATATCGTCTTGCCTTCGTTCATAAATAATATTCCAGCCGGCATCCCGCAATAGATCAGTTCCTTATTTTCTGTTGTAAAACTTGAACCGTGAAAGGCCTGAGTTAGTTTCACTTTACCAAACTCAAATTGATGGGCACCACCAATATGCATCCCATGGGTATGAACTCCTTGCCATCCTAGGTAGGTTGAAATTTCATGGTTGGCAACGACAAGCGCATTATTTTTCTTTGCTAATTCCAAGGTATCCCCAACATGGTCATTATGGCCATGCGATAAAATAATAACATCTGGTCTTACATCCTCCACTTTCAAGTCCGTCAATTGATTACCATTGATGAATGGGTCAATTAAGATGGTTTTCCCATTAGATATAATTTGAACAACTGAATGTCCGTGATAAGAAATTTTCACAAAACTCGCTCCTCTCGATTTTCGGATATTAACTATTTCCATACAAGAACTGGAATCCCTTCCATATCTATAGTTTAATCATCCTAAATTGAATTTAAGCAAGCATAACCCGAGAATATCGCCAGTTAGTTTACATTTCAAGTTTAAATTGATAATCTCAAATAGGAATGAATTACATAGGGGGAGTTAAAATGAATCAGCGATTAACTAAGCTTCAAACATGGATGAGAGAAAACGATATTGAAGTTACCTTCCTAACCTCATCAGAAAATGTATTTTACTTAAGCGGATATTACACCAATCCACATGAACGATTGCTCGCGCTGGCAGTCTTTCAAGCAGACGAGCCCTTTCTCGTTTGTCCAGGGATGGAAGTTCATGATGCGAAACGCTCTGGTTGGGAACATGAAATTATCGGCTATAGCGACATTGTCAATCCATGGGAAATGATTTTAAAATCCATCCATAAAAGGATAACTGGCGTGTCAAAAGCAGCGATTGAAAAAGAGCATATGAATGTGGAACGTTTTGAACAGCTTTCAAAGTTATTCCCGCAGGCATCATTTGTTTCTGCTGAGGAAAAATTACGCATGCTCCGGATGATAAAGGATGCGAAAGAACTAAAAATTATTGAAGAGGCTTGTGCCCTTGCCGATTACGCCGTTGAATTCGGCGCTAGTGAAATCAAGGAAGGCAAAACAGAGTTGGAAATACTTAATGCTTTAGAGTTCGCCCTTAAACAAAAGGGTGTAACGGAAATGTCGTTTTCAACAATGGTACTTACTGGAGCCAATGCCGCCTCTCCCCATGGAAACCCGGGAGAAACGAAAATTCAAAAAGGCGATCTTGTTTTATTTGATTTGGGTGTTGTTGTTGACAGGTATTGTTCAGATATCACAAGAACTGTGGCTTATGGGGACATTAATGACAAGCAAAAGGAAATCTATGACACCGTATTAAAAGCGCAACTTGCTGCCATTGAAGCCAGCAAGCCGGGAGTATCCGCTGCAGAGGTGGATTTAACGGCCCGCAGAATTATTGCTGAAGCAGGTTATGGAGACTATTTTCCACACAGACTCGGTCACGGCCTTGGAATTAGTGTTCATGAATACCCATCATTAACCGAGACCAATAATCTTATTATTGAAGAGGGTATGGTATACACGATTGAGCCGGGTATCTATGTACCAAACGTGGCTGGCGTCCGGATTGAAGATGACATATATATTACGTCAGATGGGGCAAAAGTTCTCACCAAATTCCCGAAAGAACTCCAGATCATAAAATAAGTAAATTTGGGGATTTTTTACATTGAACTTTACTTTAAATTGATGTAATATACAAATACAAGCTGCGTTGTTCGTAGTCATAATAAAGTTTTAACCTTTAAGCTGTAAAAGGGAGTTTAACCATTGGAGCTTGAATGACAAGCCTCTGTCTATAAGACTTGGAGGACATGCAGAAAAGTTTCTGAGAACACCCACTTTGAGGAGTGGTGGTTTAAAACTTTCTTATATTAATACGGCAAATGCGGCTACATAGTTGTTTTTTAAACCAGTTCCTTTTAGGAGCTGGTTTTATTTTTGGGCACCTAAACCTCGAATGCCGACACACATTCGCATTAAGAATAAAAACTTAATAAAAATGGAGAAGAAATGCCCTTCAAGAGCTAATGAAGGACAAAACTCATAAAAAGAACGCATGAAATGTCCTTCATACCCCCAATGAACCTTGAATCAAAAATCCCTCTTCTTGGTCTATTTTTCCAATAGTGTTTTTGTATCTAAATATTGTATCCCATGGGCTTCTGCAACTGCTTGATAGGTCACATAGCCGCCAAGTGTGTTAATTCCCTTTAACAATGCTTCATTGCTGAGACACGCTTGTTTGTAGCCTTTATTGGCAATTTGAACTGCATAAGGGACCGTTACATTTGTTAACGCCAGTGTGGAAGTTCTGGGGACGGCGCCTGGCATATTGGCTACAGCGTAATGGACCACATCATGCTTCACATAGGTTGGATTATCATGCGTGGTAATCCGATCAGTGGTTTCAAAAATACCACCTTGATCGATGGCAATATCAACAACGACGCTGCCTGGTTTCATTGATTGAATCATGGCTTCCGTCACGAGCTTCGGTGCCTTTGCCCCTGGAATAAGTACAGCGCCAATCACCAAATCTGAATCTTTTACCGCTTCAGCAATATTATAAGGATTAGAAATAAGTGTCGTCACATCCGATCCAAAAATGTCATCTAATTGACGGAGACGGTCAGGATTTAAATCAATTATGGTTACCTTTGCTCCTAAGCCAATTGCCATTTTTGCCGCATTCGTTCCAGCCACACCGCCGCCAATAATAGTAACCGTTCCTCTTTGAACCCCTGGAACACCGGATAGAAGAATTCCCATACCACCATGAACCTTTTCAAGAAATTGCGCACCAATTTGAGGAGCCATTCTTCCAGCCACCTCACTCATTGGTGTTAATAATGGTAAACTTCGATTAGATAACTGAACCGTTTCATAGGCAATGCCAATTACTTTACTATCTATTAATGCTTTCGTTAATTCAGGTTCCGGTGCAAGATGTAAGTATGTAAATAATATTAAGCCTTCACGAAAGTACTTATACTCACTTGGAAGCGGCTCTTTCACCTTCATGACCATCTCCATAGACCATGCTTCCTCTGCTGTATCTACTAATTTCGCACCAGCTGTCTCATAATCCTCATTTAAAAAGCCAGATCCAAGACCTGCACCTTTTTCAAGAAAAACCTCATGACCGAATTTTACTAGGTTGACAACTCCTGCTGGTGTCATGGCTACACGGTTTTCATTATTTTTAATCTCTTTAGGTACTCCGATCCGCATGTGATTACCTCCAAATAAATTTATCCATATTAAAATTAACCAAGGCGATTTTATTATAACCTTTTTCATAAGTAAGATGTATCTTAGTTGATGATAACTATACATATATGAATTCCACTAATAAAATAGAGCAAAAGCTTTGCCGAATAGGGCAAAGCTTTTGTTTTAATTCTTTTTTAATACCACGGATAGTAAGGGTAAGGGTATGGCGGATAGTAAGGATATCCGTAACCATAGCCGTAACCTGGAGTTAATAAGGCACCTGCAGCTAACCCAGTTAAGAACGGCACCCCAAAGCCAAACCCAAATGGCCGGCCAAAGCCGAAGCCAAATGGACGACCGAAACCAAAACCATGATGGCCGAAACCGCCAAATCCAAATCCTGGACGGCCAAAACCTCCGAATCCTCCGTGGCCAAAACCACCAAAGTGTCCAAATCCTCCGTGACCGAAGCCACCATGAATCCTTTCATCTGCAGGATCTACCATATTATAGTTCACATCAACGTTAGTAGGCATTCCATACATTTCTGTACTCATAATTCTCCTCCTCATTTTAATTAATTGACACATTAAATAATATGCATATACAAAAGTAGATTCTTGGGTATTTGCCCGTACACAAAAAAATTCCTAGACATTTGTCCAAAAAAAATAACTGTCCTAAATTTAGGACAGTCCATCAATATCATCGCAATTAACTCTCCGTACTAGAGAAATCATCATTATCAGCAATTGCTGTGCCTTCACCAATAAAACCACTATTGTATGAATTCATAATTTGCCGGCTTACTTCAGCTGTACCCTGTTCATCAAACTCAAATAAAAACTGTTTATTTTGATCTCGTTTTACCATCCTGCCAATCTCCTTTCCATTGTAAGTTACCTCTTTATTGTTCGAAAAATTGCAACAGTTATTCCTTGTTAAATAATGTATAATTCAAGTAAGGAGATGATTAATCATGGGACTCAAATATCAAAATATTTTAGTCGCTATTGATGGTTCAACAGAAGCAGATAGGGCATTTAAAAAGGGGATTGAAATTGCAAAAAGAAATGATGCCACCCTTGTATTAGTTCATGTTATTGACACTCGATCGTTCGCATTAATTGAAGCCTACGATACAGTAATTGGTGATCGGGCAGAAAAGCTTGCAAAAGATATGCTTGAAAAGTATCTAAAACAAGCTGAGGATGCAGGGATAACAAAAGTTCAATATGAAATTGATTACGGCTCTCCTAAAATTAGAATTCCTAGAGATTTAGCTAAAAAACACAGTGCTGATTTAATTCTCTGCGGTGCTACCGGGTTAAATGTAGTGGAAAGGTTCTTTATCGGCAGTGTTTCAGAACATATTACCCGTTATGCAACTTGTGACGTTCTCATCGTAAGAACAGATAAAGACTCAGAATAGGATATAGGGTTTCCAAAAGCACGCCGCAATGTTGTTGCTACGTGCTTTAAATTTACCTAATTGACTGAAAAAATAGGTTTGTGAAGATTGGCTTATCCCTGTATAGTAGAATAATATAAAATAAAATATATTGATTGGAGGGAACCGCATGAAAGAAAATTTTACTTTTGATGATCGTCTAGGTATCCTAATTCCCGACCTACTTTTGGATTTGTCTGAATTCAGCCTAGAGGCTCAGGAAGAGATTCTCTTAAATTGGGAACAAGTCCGCGGCTCAATCCCTGACCGAATTAGAGATTTAGAAATTCAAATTAATCAGAAACAAGCACTTCTTTCTAATGAAAGTAATTTCCCACGCTCATGTCAACTGAACAGTGAAATTGCTGAGTTAGCCTCGATTATTAATGATTTATGGTTATGGTACCGTGCAAACGAAGTTCTCTCAACAAAAGTCCATCACTAAAAAAACTCCCTTTTATACCGAAAAGGGAGTTTTCTCTATTTAAAGGTCTTTTTGTATTTCTCTCACTACATGGCCAAGCTCTGGCAGGATTAATTTATTCATGGCCAGCTTTACGGCACCGGTTGAGCCCGGGGTGGAGAATACGGCTTTATTATTAACCACACCAGCAATTGCCCTTGAAAGTATAGCAGCGCTGCCAATATCCTCTTGATAGCTCAACATCCTGAACAATTCTCCAAAGCCGACAATTTCTTTATCAAGCAGGAGTTGTACTGTCTCAATGGTTACATCCCGCTTAGCAATCCCAGTTCCGCCATTTGTTAAAATAACATCAATTTCCTCATTCGCACAGCCTTTTAATATTTCATTTTGAATGGGCGCAGCCTCATCTTTTACAATGACGTAATCGATAATTTTATGACCTGCTTGTTCAAGCAGTTCCATCATCAATTTTCCACTTTTATCCGTTTCGTTATTTCTGGTGTCACTGACAGTGATTACTTTACAGTTTACCATCCTCGGGGCTACTTTTTTATGTTCTTGAATACTCATCAAGCAAACTCCTCTTTCTGTCTTAAGTACCGCAGTTGATAATATTTATGGGCGACATCGGTTACTTTTCTGGTCAACTGATAATTAGCTCCTGCACCAATTGCCATACTGACCAACGGAATCCCTTGTATCACCCTTTTTCGGAATAAGGAAATAACCAACGCTTTCATTAGCTGTTGCACCGGCTGTTCAATCCAAGTAATATCTGTAATTTGTTCATTTCCTTCATAAAAATAATGATCATCTCGATTTTCTAATTCATCCATCAAGGAAGTCCATCCCTCAAGTTGAAGCCTAGGCGGCAATGTTGCCGTATGGAAAACTTTCAGAGAGGTCATCATTTCAACCGGGGTATTCACCTCAACCCCGTAAGTCATCGCAATTAATTGTACAACCCGTAAATTAATAACTGCGATTGCCGGTATATCTGTACTTAGAAGAAGTGGGCCACCTGTTCCAGCTAAACCACCTTGAGCAAAAGAATAGAATCGATGTCTTGCTATTTGCTGCTCAGCTATGTATTGTAATTGCTCAATTTTCAGTTGACTTAAGTCTTCTATTTTTTCTAGGTCTTTATGAAATATCCGCCCTGAAGAAAGAATTCTCTCTTTTGCGTCGATTTGAAGCTGCGAGCCTTGTATCATACTATGTAAATGAAACAGCCAGCTATCGATAACTAAAAAAAATTGTTTTTGAACCTTTTCAGGCAATAATGAGAATGATTGTTGTAAATATTTTTCATAAGTTAATTGGAAATCATTGGGCTCAAATTCATATAAATTTCTTTCCCAATCCCGTATTTCATTCAAGACCCTTGCTTCACGGTCTGTTAATGGCATGATTGATTCCCCTCCACGGCAACGCTTTCTATTTCTAGTATATCACAAGGATATCCAAGGATAAAAAGCCAAAAGGCAAAAGCCATTAAATAAGCTTTTGCCTTTTGTTTATTAATGTTTATCCGCTAAACGAACAACGTCGCGAGCAATCATTACTTCTTCATTGGTTGGGATGATAATGACTTTAACAGGTGAGTGTGGATAGTTGATAAATGCCTCTTCGCCTCTTACTCTGTTTAAAGCTGGATCCCAATAAACTCCCATAAATTCAAGGCCTCTTAAAATCTTTTCCCTAATTGTGTCACTATTTTCACCAATACCCGCTGTAAAAATAATCGCATCTACACCATTCATTCGTGAAGCATATGAACCAATGTATTTATGGATACGGTTGGCAAATACATCTAGAGCAAGCTGCGCACGATCATTACCTTTTTTCGCTTCAATTTCAATATCTCTTAAATCGCTGGAGAAGCCTGACATAGCAAGCATACCGCTCTTTTTATTTAAAACATCAAGTACTTCTTCTGCAGTTTTATTTGTTTTTTCCATAATATAAGGAATAAGAGCAGGGTCAATATTCCCTGAGCGAGTTCCCATTGTTACCCCAGCAAGTGGTGTAAAGCCCATAGAGGTGTCAATCGACATGCCGCCTTCAATTGCAGCAATACTTGCACCATTCCCTAAATGGCACGAAATGAGGCGAAGTTGATCAACGGGGCGACCTAATAACTCGGCAGCACGTTGTGAAACATATTTATGCGATGTTCCATGAAAACCATACTTACGAATGCCATACTCTTCATAATACTCCATTGGCAAGCTGTACAGGTAAGAACTTTCCGGCATCGTTTGATGGAAAGCTGTATCAAACACAGCAACTGCAGGAACATTTGGCAGCACACTCATGAAAGCTTTAATTCCTGTAAGATTTGCTGGGTTATGCAATGGTGCAAGTTCTGATAATTCATCAATTTTCTGTAACACTTTATCAGTGATAAGCACAGAGTCATTAAAGGTTTCTCCACCATGAACGACACGATGGCCCATTCCAACAATCTCATCAAGTGATTTGATAATCCCTAAAGTGGTTAGTTTATCCAAAAGCATTTTAACCGCGACCTCATGATCGGGAATATCGATAATTTCTTGGACCTTTTCTCCATTTACTGTAATATTAAAAATCGAATCTTTTAATCCGATTCGTTCAATTAATCCTTTTGTAATAACTTTCTCATTTGGCATTTCAAATAATTGAAACTTCAAAGAAGAACTTCCTGCGTTAATTGCAATAATTTTTGCCATTTTTGTTACCGCTCCTTTTATATAACAACACTGGTTTAGTTTTATTTTGTGTAGTACACTATTATTTTGCGCAAACCATTCATGATTATTTCCTTCCTCATTTAATCACTGTGAATATTATATTTCAAGGTATAATTTGCATGTGAGCGTTTACATGACAAATGTTAATATATTCACATATTTCGGTACTTTCCTAACATTTATAACACTCAAAAAACAAGGATGACCAGGGTTCAAACCCGATCATCCTTTGTTTTCTTGGAACCATTTTTCCATCTTAGATAGGATTTTGTCCATCTCTATTGCATTGGAAAGGCTTGGTAAATCGACAAGTAATGCTTGCTTTGGAGGCTGCACACCTTCTCCCTTTTTCTGGAGGATCATAATACTCTTTGCTGTATTTTTATTATTAAACATGCTGGTTGGTAATTGTAATAGTCCTTGTACTATGACGTGCTCTTTAAAGAATTCACTTAGCTTTGATGCTTGGTCAGTTTCAAATAATCCATTAGGAATAATGAAAAATAAATAGCCTCCAGGTGCCGTATGCTTAACACTTTGCTCAATGAATAAATGATGGGAAAAGGTATGTCCCTCATCTGCCTTCACTTGATAATCGGCTGCTCTCACATCATTCGGGTAATAGCCAACAGGCAAATCACCGATGACCGCATCAACGGGATCGATAAACAGCGGCTCAAGGCTGTCTTGATTGAAGAGTTGAATAGGGTGCTCTTGTAAATTGGCATTGACATAGGCTAGTTTAATTAACAGGTCATCAATTTCCACACCGATAGATGCTACTTTTTTAGGTAGGTGATTTACTACAGTTGTTAACAAATTTCCTGTTCCTACTGCTGGGTCAAGCAGGCGAAATGAGGACTGTTTCATAAATCTATCAACTAAATAACCGACGAGCATCCCAACTGAATCTGGTGTCATTTGATGGTTAGGCTGAGCACTTTCTTTCATCCCTTTTAAGATCACCAGCTGATAGGCTTTTCGTATTTCTTCGTTTGAGAAATTTTTTAAATGAATCTGTTCATATTGTTTACTTAACCTTTTTTCAGTTAGTTCGCTGACCTCATCCTGAAGGATTGAGCCTTGAAATAAATTCTCTCCTGTTTCTGCAAGTGCCTCTAAATATGTACAATTTAATTCTTCCTGTAAAAGAAGTGCAGTTTCATTAAATAACGTAAACAGTTGTTCTACTGAAGAAACTTTCATCTTTTCCCCTCCCTCATTAATTTCCTTATCCATTTTAATCGAGTATCGACATTTTATACAAGTCTTACGCAATATAAAAAAGCCCCACCAATGCGAGGCTTTCGTATTATGAACTTATTTTGCTGTCTTTGCTGCTTCAAGTGCTGCTTCGTAATTAGGGTGGTTTGTTGCTTCACTAACATACTCAACGTATGTCACTGTATCGCTTGAATCAACAACAAATACCGCACGTGCCAAAAGTCTTAATTCTTGGATAGCAACCCCATATGCTTCTCCAAAAGAAAGGTCACGGTGATCGGATAATGTCTGAACATTTTCGATTCCGCTTGCAGCACACCAACGCTTTTGTGCAAATGGTAAGTCAACGCTGACAGTTAAAATTTTCACGTTGCCTAAGCTGTTTGCTTCTTCATTAAATCGGCGTGTTTCCGCATCACAAACACCAGTATCCAAAGATGGTACAGAGGTAATTAAACGTACTTGACCTTTGGTACTTTCTAACGTAACTGCTGATAAGTCATTTGCTAGCACAGAAAAGTTGGGAGCTTTGTCCCCTACCTTAACTTCATTGCCTAATAGTGTAATCGGATTCCCTTTAAATGTTACATTTGCCATAAAAACATCCTCCTTTGTCGTATCCAAGCTCAGACGATTGTTAATAACCGCCTCACTCTAAATATGTACAGTGTAAATTCTATCTTTTCAAAAAATAATTTGCAATTATTTAGCTTAATTAAAAAGCGGAAGGTCCCGTTCAGCGGCGTATGGACTGGAGCTCTTTGACTGAGATAAAGGAAACACGGAGAGCGTTAGTGCATCCGTGCTTGACTTATCGTAGGGAAAAGGGCGAAGTACACTAGCCGCTGGGCGCTGGAGCTAGACAGTTATTTAAGTTCAAAGTTTTATCTTTTTCATACTTTACATGAAAAAAGTTAACCTTCCACAGTATTGGAAGATTAACCTTTTTGCTATAATTCAAGCTCTTCTTTTGGTTTATGCTCCTGTTTAGAACCTTGCAAACTACTTTGCTGCTGTTGACCTTGGTCTTTTTTTGAGAACATTTGCTGAATTTTATCAATTGCTTGGGGAGCAAGTTCTAGAATCTTTTCATACAAATGGGTACTTTCATCTAAGTGAAGCATTTTAACTCCGTGAGAGTTGACAATTAAAAAGGCAATTGGGGTAATTGAAACACCGCCCCCGCTCCCGCCGCCAAATGGGTGGGATGAACCTTGACTTTGTCCTTCACCTTTTCCTTGAGACCCCTCAAGCTTAAATTCACTGCCGCCTGCGGCAAATCCAAAGCCTACTTTTGAAACGGTTAAGATCACACTGCCATCAGGGGTTTCAACAGGGTCCCCTATAATCGTATTCACATCAATCATTTCTTTTAAGCTTTCCATCGCAGTTGTCATCAAACCTTGAATTGGGTGGTCAGACATGGCTATTTCCTCCTTTTTCAAACGGATTTTGTTTTATCATGTGCAAAATTTGTTTTCTTTTTTAAGTGCGGAAGTCCGCCCTTCCAGAATTTAAATAGTTTTAATCCTGCTAGAATAGCATGCCCGATACGAAACTGAATAATACATGTGAGTCTTGTATGAATAACCGCTGCTTGAAAGTGCGGGGTCACCGTTATTTTCGGCATTTCTTTAAGTTTTAAATAATGACTAATAAGCCCAATAACACTTCCTTTAAAAGCCCATATTGCACCCGTTATCGTTCCGGTGTGGGCTGCATCTCCTAATCCAATCATTGTTTCCCATTCGAAACCTTTCAAAGTTACCTTTCGAAGAAACATCCTGACAATCCGATGTAATCCAACCACATGATTTAATAATTTTTTGGCATTTGTAAAATAAGTATCAACATCCTCGGTTGTAATTTTTTTTGCCTCTTCTTTTGTTGATTGCTCTGAAGAATCGCCCAATTTGGTGTTACTTTTTACAATCAGGCTTGGGGAATTATCATCCACTTTTATTAAGGGGACGTTAATCGTATATTTAATTAATCCAAACCAAATCTTTAATTTTATTTTTAAATCATCATTATCATTATGATGATAATAATTGATAAGGATAGTTAATTTAGTAAAAAGAATGAGTATGAATAAGAGCGAGAGAATCGACAAAACGAGGAGCACCCAAAACAATTTCAATCACACCCTTTCAGCGGGTAGTATTTGCTTTTATATAAAAAAATAAACCTACCAACAAATGTTGATAGGTTTATCCTCACCGTTCTACATGAATGACAGTGGTGTCTGTGAAGAGATCATGCAAGCCCTGTTTTTTAGGTAAGAAGGCGACAATGATATATCCGACAATGATGGTTGCCGATATAAATCGACCAATCCATTCACGAAAGAGAATCGTTCCCCAAGTTAATTGGTCACTTTTTAAATCAACTACCTTCAATCCAAATACCATTTTCCCAAGTGTTTGATTAAAATATTTTGTCATCAGGACGAAATATAAATAAAAAATTACCGCCGCTGCAATTGAAGCCGGAGCAAACATATTTGCTTTAGCTAAGGGGATATCCAAAATTCGAAATACCGGCTTGATTAGCAGCCGAACGATGCTCCCCACAACGACTAGATCAAGCAGATAGGCCCAAAAGCGCATCCAGAAGCCTGCATAGCGAACCATATAGTTCTCATTTCTATAATGGTTGATTTCTTGGTACTCCTTCATTTCCATTTAATCTCCCCCTATTCTGCATACAGGTACATGAGACGCGGTGAATTGGGCTTAGAAAGAATCTTCATGAATCCAGCCATTTCAACGTTTTCATCCATTAATTTCTTTGCCTGCAGCGAAAATAAAGAACCCAAACCGAGAGAATCTGAATAGCGAACAACCTGTGCCCCTGTTAACTTCTCCTGTTTTTTCATAAGATTCACTACATCGTCTAGGTAACCGAAACCATCAATGAGATGCAAATCCTTCGCTTGTCGTCCATCGTACACACGACCGTCAGCCATTTTTTTCACCTGATTGACTGGCAAGTTACGCCCCTCTGAAATCACTTTAACAAATCCTTGATACGAATTATTGATCATTGACTGCAATATTTGCCGTTCTTCTTCAGTCATTTTTCTTGTGGGACTCATGATGTCCTTATGCTTGCCACTTTTTATCGTGACAAAATCGACACCATACTTATCAGCAAGACCTTCATAATTGATCCCTTCCATAATCACCCCAAGACTACCTGTCATTGTCTCAGGACTGGCATAAATTCTTTTAGCAGCAGTTGAAATATAATATCCTCCCGACGCAGCCATTGAACCCATCGAGATATAAACCGGCTTTTTACTTTTCTTTTGAATTTCTGCTAGTTTATCATGGATTTCTGCACTTTCAACCACGCCGCCCCCTGGAGAATTGACTTTAATGATGATCCCTTTTACAGAATCATCCTCTTTGATGTAATTTAACTTTTTCATAAAATCCTGATGATTGTAGCCTGAACTTTGCAGAAAAGAACTAGTTTCCCCCGTGTCCTGAATGACACCATTAACATCGAGAATTACAATTTTTTTTAATTCGTTCCCTTCCTTCACCACCTCTTCTGTAAAAGGTTGGTCAGCAGCTGCCATAAAATCAGTAAAATTGGTTTCAATACCTTTAAAAGCAAAAGACGATAAAAAATTTATCACCACAGATACAAAAAATAACGCTGCCGCAATCCCTAGTGCCGCCC
>OEPS010000434.1_pt1 | contig 15026 bp, 8 predicted proteins | sample 1539411 | NCBI WGS metagenome assembly OEPS01 (sample SAMN02671747, study PRJEB22543) | soil metagenome | biome: bacteria | place: China:Hunan Province, Lengshuijiang City | collected 2012-10-15 | depth 0.08m m | reverse complement strand
TTCTTCTCGTCGTTCTATAAGAATAATTTTAAACTTTTCCAGAACATCTTCCAGTACATCTAATGACATTTCACGAGTCTGAGAACGTAAGGTACGGATATTGTTTAACTGTGTAAGAGCATCTGACATAAAGAGACCTTTTAAAGTTTTTTCGTTGTTCAGCAAATACCAATGTCGACGGTTGCTCATCAACCCGATTTTTCTTACTGAGCATTTTAATCCGATTGGTACATACTGTTATTAACGAGGTTTAGACTACTTATATAAATCTCTTATCGCAAGACAAAATTAAGAAGAATGTGCAAGAACTAAATTACAACTCCTACGAAATGTCCATGCATTTTTGAAGGTACTTAAAACTATGATGCCAGGAGTCATCCGGAGAGCCTTTTTATACCCTCATAACTTATTGCTTCAGTCACACCTGATGAGATTTAAAATGAGGAGAGACAGCGCCGCCACTTAGCAAGGTTTTTCACAAATGGCAGGATGGCACGCAGGGGGGAGACACCTGCATTTTGTCAGAGGGTAGCGAATTACTCTCTCTTTATAGAGGCGTTTCTAAAAAAGTGTAATGTAAAAAAAAGCCTGCTGTTAGCAGGCCATAAATGCTTTTAACTCATTTTTTGTTCGATTCTGATAAATAGGGTAAGCATGCAATTAAACGTGGAGCAGAGAGCATGACAAAAATGCTATAAATATTTCCTGGCCGCATCAAGTATCTCCTGTGACGTTAACTCCCTGTCAGTAGCCACGTAAACAATATCATGATCGCCAGTTAAGGAAGGAAAACCTGCAGACATAATCCGAAGATGTGTTTCTTCACCGTTAGGATATTCCTGCCTGATTGAGGATATACCTTCCAGAACGGTCATGACTTTACAGGATTCAGCATTAAAGAAAACAAGGACTTTAATCATATTCTATTACCCTGTTCTCTCGTGGATATTAACTGGCAGATGCCATTAAGGTCAAAGCCATTACGCACTTCTTATTTAACATGTGGTTAGCTTGTGCTTTTAGACTTTTTATGCAGTAGTACTGCACTTCATCACATCGGTTAGCATACTCATAATTTTGAAAAATATGCTGATCAGAGATTAAGAATAAACGACTTTTATCTGGTTTAAGTTATGGAACTGTCTACTCAGGAATAATCCTTCATCGTTATCGCAGACCCACAATGATTTATTTATCGCAAAGTGTTACGTTTGCAGCAGCAGGACCCTTGTCTCCGCGGTGAATGGCGAATTCAACTTTCTGACCTTCAAATAAAGTTTTAAAGTTGTCGCCATTAAGCGCAGAAAAATGGACAACGATATCTTTGCTGCCATCAAGAGGGAGATAAAGCCAAAACCTTTGTCTTCGTTAAACCATTTTACCAGGCCTGTAATTCTAGAGGACATACTGACTCCTGTTATACATCATTGTATTGATAGTAAACGTATGGACTCAAAAAGAGGGGATATCAACGATAGCGCCTGGTAATGAGAACTGCCCGGAAAATTTCTAACTTTCATTCGTATATCGAACTGATGGGATTCATTAAGGCACAGGGAATCGATATAAGCAAATTATCTTTTAGCCGTCCAGAGGTCCTGTAGGGAAAATAAAAGTGGCTGAATGCCATTTTCAATGTATAGTCTTTACGTGTTTTCAATAAGGAATTGACTTGTCCCATAAAATGACAGGAATTGTCAAAAGCTTTGATATTCTTAGTGGTAAAGGCCTCATCATCCCATCTGATGGACGAAAAGACGTTCTGCTTCACATTTCAGCCGTTAACTCCCGCGAATCAGAATTACTCATCCCTGGAAGGCGCATAGAATTTTGCCGGATAAACGGTCTCAGGGGGCCTGTGGCTGCGAACATTTATCTTTCCTGATTTTCAGTATGCCAAAATAGATAGATTAAAACTTAACCACATGTGGTACGGTGAAGCTCATTCATTGAAAGGTTAATGGTTATGTCTGTTATCAATTACGCAATGAAACTCTTCAGCAGTGCGTCTACTGCCGCTGCTGCCTGTCCTGTTTGTGGCTTAAAATCAGCACAACCGTTGTCAAAAATCCGGCTCAACCAGACCATGCTTTGCCCCGGATGTAAGGCTCTGTTTATCTCCCGACGCTAGCTCGACCAAAACCGCAGAACAGAGCTCATGTCCTATACTTATGTTAGATTCCGGCAGCTGTTAAATCCCTGATGCCTGACGCCCATCCTGAGAGAACGTTTCTGAACTGATTTCGCAACTGCTCCTGCGCGCTAACGTCGCATCAGAGCAATGCTATGAAAATGAACCCAAGAGCGTGGTTTAACCGCTCCCGTATTCTGATGAATGCTGCCGAAAACATAACGTTTTCGGCGAACGATCCTGCCGGTGAAAGCTCGCCGCGGTCAGAACTCTTTTCGACCGTCCAGATGGAACGCTACGGCCAGAAGCTGGCGCGGACTCATAAAGTATCACCGGATAAGCATCCTTATTATCTTCTGAAACGGCTTGGCGACAATGAGGCCGTCATTACCCAAAACTGCTATGAGCTTAACGCGGGTAAAAAGACCAGTATCATGCCCGCCGGTGAATGGCTGCTGGACAATTATTATCTGATTGAGGAACAAATCCGCACTGTCCGCCAGCATCTGCCGAAAAGCTTTGGCAAAGGTCTTCCGTCGCTTGTATCGCCGTTGAATTGCCCACGAATTTATCATATTGCATCAGAGGCCATTGCTCACGGCGATGGCCGCTGGGATGCCGCCAGCCTGACCAGCTATCTCACTGCCTATCAACAGGTGACGCCGCTGACGCTGGGTGAAGTCTGGGCGTTACCGGGAATGCTGCGCCTTGCGCTGATTGAAAATCTTCGTCGTATCAGTATGGAAGTGATAAAAGCGCAGCAGGACAGAAACCTTGCTGATACGTGGATAACAAGGATTGTCGAATGCGCAGAGAGTGCGCCTGGTGATTTAATCATGGTGGTTGCCGATATGGCGCGCTCCCGACCTCCGTTAACCAGTTCGTTTGTCGCAGAGCTGGTGCGGCGCCTGCAGGGGCATGGCAACGCGCTGTCGTTACCTCTGACCTGGGTTGATCAGTGCCTTCGGGAACAGGGGTTCACCACTGACGTTCTCATACATAGTTTCAATCAGCAGCTTGCCGCCAGCCAGCTGTCCGTCAGTAACAGCATCGCGGGCCTGCGTTTATTGAGTGAAACGGACTGGGCTGATTTCGCCGAAACGATAAGCGTTGTCGAACAGGCATTACGCAATGATCCTGCCGGCATCTATCCCCGGATGCACTTCAATACCCGGGATCATTACCGGCACGTAGTTGAGGTTCTGGCCAGAGACAGCGGTCTCAGCGAGCCTGAGGTTGCTGAGAAGGTGCTGGCGCTTTCAGAGGAAAAAGCGCCCGATACACCGGAACATCATGTTGGTTATTATCTTGCAGGCGAAGGTCGACAGGCGCTGGATATTCATCTCCTGGCAGACGCCTCAAGGCTCCTACGCTTGCGGCACAGTTTCAACAGAATAACCCTGCTGTCATGGCTTGGAAGCCTGGCGTTGCTGACAACCGCAGCGACCGCTGCAATATTGCACGAAACCGCCATGCAGGGCGCAGACTGGCTATTGATCGCGATGATATTGCCTCTGATTATCGCTTTAACTCAGTTAATGAGCGATTTACTCAGTGATGCAACCACCCGTTTTCGCGTTCCTCGCCCCTTGCCGGGGATGGATTTTTCAGCCGGTATTCCCGCTGACAGTGCCACCATGTTAGTCATTCCCTGCATGTTGACCAGCCACGAAAGTTTCAGCCAGCTCCTCACCAGTCTTGAAGTTTGCTGGTTGGGGAATCAAAACGAAAATCTCAGGTTCGCGCTGCTCACAGACTTCGCTGATTCTGAAAATGAACCCTCGTCGGAAAGTCACGCGCTGCTCAGACAGGCTATCGCCGATACGCAGGCGCTTAATCGCCGCTACCCCTCCAGCCGACCACGTTTTTATCTGTTACATCGTCAGCCTGAATGGAACCCCTCGGAAGGTGCGTGGATGGGCTATGAACGCAAGCGGGGAAAACTGGCGTTACTGAACAGCTGGTTGCGCCATCCCGGAACGCAATTCGTCAGCGTTGCAGAGATGCCTGCCCACCTTTTACCGGGTCACATAAAATACGTCATTACCCTGGACAGCGATACGGTGCTCCCGCGCGATACGGCACACAAACTCGTCGCGACGATGGCGCATCCGCTGAATACGCCTGAGTATGATCCGGTACGCCAGAGGGTTGTCAAAGGATTCGGTATTTTACAGCCCGGTCTTGCGGAGGATATACCACGCAACGGTCAGGGGCGTTACGCAGCCCTGCGCAGCAGCGTACCGGGCAATAACCCTTATTCGATGATGTCTTCGGATATTTATCAGGATCTCTTTGGGGAAGGCTCGTTTGTGGGCAAAGGGATTTACGATGTTGATATTTTTATGCAGGCCACTACCAACATCTGCCCGGAAAATCTGGTACTCAGCCACGATCTGCTTGAAGGATGCTATGCACGTTCGGGTCTGCTGAGCGAGGTATTACTGTATGAACAGTACCCTAATAATTATCTGTCGGATGTTGCACGACGTTCACGCTGGATCCGGGGTGACTGGCAACTGCTTAACTGGCTAAAACCACGCGTCAGAAAAGCCGATGGAACCCGGGTCAGGAATCCGCTGACCGCGCTTTCTTACTGGAAATTACTCGATAATCTACGTCGCAGTCTGGTCGCCCCCTCCTTACTGGTATTGCTGTTCTTCACTCTGCTTTGGGTACCCAATCCGGTTTACTGGCTGGGCATACTGTTGCTGATATGGCTGTTGCCAGCCATCCTCTGCATTAGCCACGACCTTCTGCATAAACCTCTGCGTCGCCGCGTGAAGCCGCATCTGTTACTGGTGGGGGCGGGCGCGCTAAAGCGTCTGTCAGGTATCAGCCTTAATTTTGCGATACTGCCGCACGAAGCCGGATATTCGCTGAAAGCGATCGCCGTGACGCTATGGCGACTGGGGATCAGCAGGCGTCACCTCAGCCAGTGGGTCAGCCACAGCCAGGACAGCAGTCAGGCCAGACCCACTGTTGCACGTTTTTATCAGGCGATGTGGCTGAACGTTGCCGGTGGCGTGGCGCTGACAATACTGACCGGACAATTTGCCCCCCAGCTGCTGTGGATTGCGTTACCGATCGGTTTGGTATGGTGTGTGGCCCCGCTGCTGATGAGCTGGCTGAGTCGCCAGCCCGTGCGTAAGGTTTTTTCGCCAACTCAGGAACAAGAACAGCTGTTACGCCAGACAAGTCGTGAAATCTGGGCATTTTTTGAAACCTTTGCCACAGCAAAAGAGAACTGGCTTCCGCCTGATAATTATCAGGAAATACCACAACCGACGGTGGCACACCGAACTTCTCCTACCAATATTGGTCTTTCCCTTATGGCTAACCTGACGGCATGGGACTTTGGCTACCTGCCTGGCGGAGAGGTGCTCCGGCGCGTGTCGCTCACGCTCGACACGATGGATCAAATGGAGCACTACCGGGGCCATCTCTACAACTGGTATGACACCCGTACGCTGGTCCCCCTCAGTCCACGCTATATCTCCAGCGTCGACAGCGGCAATATGGCCGGGCATTTATTGACCCTGCGTGCAGGCCTGTCCGCCATGCGTCATCAGCCTGTTTTAAGCAACCAACAGATACTGGCAGGACTGAACGATACGCTGGATATTCTGGAAAAACAGTGGGGTAAGAACCCACCTGACAGCCTGAGTCTGCTGCGCAAGCATTGCCTGAACGCGGTGTCGCTCTCTCCGCAGGCGCTTTTCAGCGAACTGAAAAGCATGCGCACCCAGTGCAACCATCTGACCAGCGCATGTCATCAGGGATCTCCTCTTCAGATGCGCTGGGCTGGACATCTGGAGCATCAACTGGTTCAGCTTTGCCATGAGTGGTCTCTGTTGCTTGGCTGGTTGCCTGCATCCTGGAATGAACAGACGCTGCCGACGCTGAGTGAGCTTGCCCGTCCGACATTAACCGGTACAGGAACGCCTCCGGCGTCAGTGGCGGAGCAGGCCCGAATGCGACTCAATATTATCACCGAGCTGGAACAGCGGCTGGATGAGCATGCCCGGATGGATTTCGCCTTTCTGTACAGTGAAGCAACCAGTCTGCTCAGCGTCGGTTATAACTGTGACACCAATATGCCTGACAAGAGCCACTACGATCTCCTGCCGTCTGAAATCCGCCTGACCAGTTTTCTTGCCATTGCGACTAATCAGCTGCCTCTTAAAAGCTGGTACGCGCTGGGTCGATTGTTTACCACGATTGATAAAGAAACTGCCCTGATGTCATGGAGCGGATCCATGTTTGAATATCTGATGCCGAATCTGGTGATGCCCACCTGGCCCGGCAGCCTGCTCGATGAAATGAGTCAGTCGGCGGTTATGCGCCAGATTCACTGGGGGAAAGAACGCGGGGTACCATGGGGTGTTTCAGAGTCTGGCTATCATGCTTTTGATGTTCAGCATAATTATCAGTATCAGGCATTTGGCGTACCGGGGCTCGGTCTGCGCAGGGGACTTGCCGATGACATGGTTGTTGCTCCTTACGCCACGCTGCTGGCGCTGATGGTTTCCCCACAGAGAGCCTGTGAGAACCTGTTCAGGCTGCAAAAAAATGGTGCACGCGGAGAATACGGTTTTTATGAAGCGCTGGACTATACCCCCTCACGTCTTGCAACCGGTCAGCTCTATGCGGTGGTACAGTCCTGGATGGCGCATCACCAGGGTATGGCATTTCAGGCGCTGGCTCATGTGCTGCTTGACGCCCCCATGACTGAACGCTTTATGTCCAGCACGGTATTCCGGTCAGCGAGTCTGCTGTTACAGGAGCGTGTGCCGGATGCGGTCGATCTGTACAGTCCGCGCCGTCATTTTGAATCTCATGAGGGCATGGTCAAACCTGTTCGCTATGAACCCCGTATTTTCTATAGCGTGGATACCCCCGCCCCGGATATTCAACTCCTGTCCAACGGCCATTATCATCTGATGTTGACCGCGGGCGGCGGTGGTTACAGTCGCTGGAATGATATTGCACTAACGCGCTGGCGCAGTGATACCACCCGTGATAACTGGGGAGCATTCTGCTACATCCGCGATACCCAGACGGGAGATGTGTGGAGCAATACCTGGCAACCAACAGGCTACACCAGCGGACAAGACGAGGAAGTGTTGTTCACCGATGCAGGGGCAGAATTCAGACGCAGCTTAGGGGGACTCAGCGTCAAAACTCAGGTGGTGATCTCTCCGGAGGATGATGTTGAATTGCGACGGCTCACACTGATTCATCGTGGTCGTAAGCCTCGCTCTCTGGAGCTGACAACCTATGCTGAAGTGGTACTGGCACCTGATGCCAGCGATCTGGCACACCCGGCATTCAGCAATTTGTTTATTCAGACTGAGCTGGCTCCTGAGCGTGACGCTATTCTTTGCCACCGGCGCCCGCGCTCACCGGATGAACCGGGCTCTTGCCTGTTTCACATGATGGTGGTGCACGGCGATAACCGACATAACGTGTCGTTTGAAACGGACAGGGCAAGGTTTATTGGACGTGGCAGAAACCCTGCGAATGCACAGGCAATAGAGACGGGAGGGATGCTAGGCAACACGTCGGGCTCGGTGCTGGATCCGATACTGGCAATTCGCAACGCCATCATTCTGCAGCCGGGGCAGCCGGTTACGATTGATATCATTTATGGCATCAGCGAGACCCGTCAGCAGAGCCTGGCGTTGCTGGAGAAATATCGCGATTACCCTATCGCCGATCGCGTCTTTGAACTGGCCTGGTCTCACAGTCTGGTGGTATTGCGCCAGATGAACGCCAGTGAAGATGATGCCACGTTGTTCAATAGTCTCGCCAGCGCTGTGCTTTACCCTGTCCAGGAGCTGCGCGCCGAAGGCCACGCGATCGGCCGCAACCGGCGTGGCCAGTCCGGACTGTGGGGCTGGGCAATTTCAGGGGATCTGCCGATAGTGCTGCTGAGTATAACCAGCGAGGAAAGTATCACCTCAGTGACCACACTGATTCAGGCACACCGTTACTGGAGACAGAAAGGGCTGGATGTTGATTTGGTTATCCTGAATAACAGCCCCGGCGGCTACCAGCAGGGATTACAAAATCAGATTATGGAGTTAATTTATGCCGGGTCTGAAGCCAGTCTGCTGGATAAAAAGGGTGGGCTTTTTGTCCGCAACGGTGAGCATCTCTCCGCTGAGGATAAGTTGCTTTTGATGAGCGTGGCCTGTCTTTATCTTGATGACCGCGCAGGGGGTATTAATGAGCAGCTTAACCAGCGTATTCATACCCTGAAATCGCCGGCAAGGGCATTCATTCCGCGTGCTGTGCGCGAGCGTAATCAACATACGGACTGGAGCCCTGATACCAGTCAGTTATGCCATTTCAATGGGTACGGTGGATTTTCTCAGGATGGGCGGGAGTATCAGATCGTCCTTCGGGAAAATGCGCTTACACCGGCTCCCTGGTCGAACATACTGGCAAATTCTCGTTTTGGCTGTGTGATCTCAGAGGCAGGGCAGGCCTATACCTGGTATGAGAATGCCCATGAATACCGGTTGACGCCGTGGGAGAACGATCCGGTGAGCGATCGCAGCGGCGAGGCATTTTACCTGCGCGATGAAGAGAGCGGGGAGTGCTGGTCGCCGACGGCTTTACCTGTTCGCGGACACGGTGATTACCTGACCCGCCATGGTTTTGGCTACAGCGTTTTTGCCCATCGTGAGAGTGGTATAGACAGCGAGTTGACGGTCCTGGTTGCTGAAGAAGATCCGGTTAAACTGGTGCTCCTGACGCTCAGCAACTCTTCGGGACGGACACGTCAACTTTCCGTCACAGGCTATGTAGAGTGGACGCTCGGAGAAACACGAACGCGCTCAGCCCCTCACATTGTGACACATGTGGCCAGAACGCCCGGCGGCTGCGGGGTGCTTGCGAATAACTTTTATGGTGATAATGGTGGCGGCCGAACTGCATTTTTTGCCGTCAGCGGTAATGACTGTTCTCTGACAGGGGATCGCCGGGAGTTTATTGGCCGTAATGGTTCCCTTCACGCCCCTTCGGCCATGAAACTGCAAAAGCTTTCTGGTAAGACGGGGGCCGGTCTGGATCCCTGCGGAGCGGTGCAATCGGCGGTTACATTAATTGACGGGGACCAGAGGACGTTTATTTTTATCCTCGGCGCAGAGGAGAATGATGTTTGTGCTCAGGAGACGCTGGCCCGCTACATGAACGAGGATACGGTCCGCCAGGAGCTGAACCGGATTCATAATTACTGGCACAATGTTCTCGATAAAATCGTAGTTAACACCCCCGACACGTCCGTAAATTTACTGGTTAATGGCTGGCTGTTGTATCAGACGGTCGCCTGCCGTCTTATGGCCCGGAGTGGCTACTATCAGTCTGGCGGTGCATTTGGTTTTCGCGATCAGCTGCAGGATACGCTGGCTCTGAGCCACGCTGCTCCGGACCGGATGCGTGAACAGATAATACTCTGTGCATCACGGCAGTTTATCGAGGGGGATGTGCAGCACTGGTGGCACCCGCCACACGGCAACGGTGTGCGTACCCGCTGTTCCGATGACTATCTTTGGCTGCCGCTTGCTGTTTGCCACTATGTTGAAACGACGGGGGATATGGATGCACTGGAAATACGCATTCCTTATCTGGAGGGACGCTCGCTTCAGCCTGGTGAAGAGTCTGTCTATGACACGCCGGTCATCAGCGGCACCGAAGAGACACTCTGGTTACACTGCGTCAAAGCTATTCACTATGGACTTCGCTTCGGGGAGCATGGCCTGCCGCTGATGGGGGCTGGTGACTGGAATGACGGGATGAACCGGGTGGGTATCGAAGGCAAAGGTGAAAGCGTCTGGCTGGGCTTCTTCCTGTACGACATTTTGCAGCGGTTTGCAGCGCTGGCGGAGCGCAGGCTGGATGAAAGCGTCGCCGCGATGTGCCGTTCACAGGCTCTGCGCCTGCAAAGTAATCTCGAAGCCCACGCCTGGGATGGGGAATGGTACCGGCGCGGGTATTTTGACGATGGTACTCCCCTGGGATCGAAAACCTCACAGGACTGCCGGATTGATGCGATTGCGCAGAGCTGGTCTGTATTGTCCGGCGCCGCGAGCCCGGGACGGTGCGCAAAGGCCATGCAGGCGCTGGATAAGCACCTTGTGGATAACGAAGGAGGGCTGATCAAACTGTTAACGCCTCCTTTCGACGGACACGGTCCAAATCCGGGCTACATACAGGGGTACCTGCCCGGCGTGCGGGAAAACGGAGGGCAGTATACGCATGGCGCCATCTGGGCAGTGATGGCCTTTGCCCGAATGGGGAATGCCGGACGAGCCTGGCAACTCTGGTCAATGCTCAGCCCTATAAATCATACCCTGAATGCGGACTCTGTCGGGATTTATAAAGCTGAGCCTTATGTCATGAGTGCTGATGTCTACAGCGTCGCTCCCCATACCGGACGTGCAGGGTGGAGCTGGTATACCGGTTCCGCAGGCTGGGCCTGGCGTTTACTTACCGAGGAATTACTGGGGATAAAACGTTCCGGCACTGACTTTAGTGTTCATGCCAGGTTACCGGATGAGTGGTCGTCTTTTTCTATGGCATATCAATATGGTGAAAGCCATTATCAGATTAGTGTTTCACGCGGCGATGCAGAATATTGCGTGACGCTGGATGGTGTTCTCCTCCCTGATGACAGAATACCGCTGAAGGATGATGGACAAAACCATACGGTTGAGATCATTCAGAACTGACACTGATCCCGGAGGTGCATTAACGTCTGCCGTTAATGCGCTGATTATCCCTGAGAACATCAATCGCAGTCTGCATGGCGATTTTGTCATCCCGCCTTTTTTGTTTGTCCTGCATGACCTGAAGGTATTCCAGCAAGGTGCGGGTATTAATCGGTCGGCCCTGTTTACCCACAGCCAGCACGGCTTCGCCAAGAATAATTTTCACTGGCGGTAATTGTGCCGGATACCAGTCAAGGGTGTCTTCTGATTTCATCTTAAATTTCTCACGGAAGGGTAGTGTATCATAAATAAGACGTTCAATTTTCAATATCTGATATCCTGATTCAGACACAACTTAACATAACTTATGCCAGTTATTTTTATATTAAAGCGTATAATAATTACTGTATTCCTCAGAGAATTATTTATGTCTTATACAAATGGGCTCAGGTATTTTAAAGAAAGACCGGTTCATGTTGCCTGCCCGGTATGTGCACACAGAGCCGGGCAGAAAGCAGGTAAACTAAGAAAAGATGCGGTTCTTGAGTGCCCTGCCTGCGGACTGTTGTTCAGACCTTCAGAATGCTGGTGTATCGGCGGCTGATCAGCTTCTGTCACTTAACGTCAGTGATGTCGGAAAATGATAACATTCCTCCTGTACTGCTGTTGTCGAGGGTATGATAATGAAATCTAAAAAATCTGTTTTTATTGAAGGGCATATCATGTCGAACAGCTGTCACGGACAGCCTGGCCAACCTTTCTGTATTCACCGGGTCAGGTTTAGTAATGGTAAATATGCGATTATTCGGGTGGCATCCGGGATATGTTTCAAACCAGGCGAAATTATTCAACGAAACGATTGTGAGTGGTTTTATAAACTTACCAAAATTCGGCTTCTTTCTTTTGAGTACCTTGATGATGATGAATCAAGAAGACAATTCCTTGAGTATCAATGATAAAACCATGGATTTATAACAGAATAAATTTGCTGGCTTACAATTCACTCCTGGCTCTTTAAATTATTCACCAGCCATTGGAAAATATTTTTTCCTGAATTTAGATGAATTTAAATTATCTAAAACAAAATGTATCGCTAAAGACGAATTGCCTCATTGTTTTCCTTTTGCGTTATAACCTTCATTAGCATTAAGGAAATTTATGGCACAGACTTTTACTCATAATTTACTTCATCCTCGTCACTGGCTTACCTGGTCTGGTTTGGGTCTGCTGTGGCTTCTCGTTCAACTTCCTTACCCGGTTTTACATATTCTGGGCTCTGGCCTTGGAAAAATATCCAGACCCTTTCTGAAACGCCGGGAACGGATTGCGATTAGAAATATCGAACTGTGCTTTCCCGAGATGACACCGTTTGCCCGGAGCCAGATGGTCAATAAAAACTTTGTTTCTCTCGGGCTGGGACTGATGGAAACAGGAATGGCCTGGTTCTGGAGCGATACGAGAGTCAAAAAATGGTTTGATGTCGAAGGGCTTGAAAACCTGACCGGTGCGACAAGAGGAGTAATGGTTGTCGGGATTCATTTTATGTCCCTTGAGTTGTGTGGAAGAGTAATGGGGTTATGCCATCCTATGATGGCAACGTATCGCCCACACAATGATCCATTAATGGAATGGGTACAGACAAAAGGGCGTATGCGTTCAAATAAGGCTATGATTAATCGACGTAATTTATCAGGTTTTGTTCATGCGCTAAAAGCAGGTGAAGCCGTTTGGTTTGCACCAGACCAGGATTATGGGTCTAAAGGAAGCGTTTTTGCACCTTTTTTCTCGGTAAAAAAAGCAGCCACGACGAACGGAACGTATGCTCTGTCAAAACTAGCTGGTGCACACTTGATCACACTTAGCATGATTCGACGTAGCGATAAAAAAGGTTATCACATGTATATCAGCAATCCGTTGTCAGGCTATCCAGGGGAAGACAAGATCGCCGCAGCGGCTTATATGAACAAGATCATCGAGCGTGAAATTCTCCGTGCCCCTGAGCAATACCTGTGGATGCATCGCAGGTTCAAAACGCGTCCTGAAGGCGAAGTATCTTTATACAAATGAACCACTCTACTTGTCATGAGCCAGAATCTGTCTTTCTTGCCACTGCGTATTTGTAAAAAATGCGATAAGGAATTTTCGATCGGATTCATGTTAACGATGGCTTGACTGACAGCCAAGGTTAATCAATTGAACCGGTTCGGATTTGAAGGTCCGTTTTTCGCTCATTGCTGACCTTCAGATCCAGCAGGTTGTTTGCTTGGTACCAGAGATAGACGCGCCAATAGCCAGGTAATCGTCCATACCTCGCCATGATAATCTTTCACAAGTATGTGCTCTATACGTAACGGGACAAAGAGGGAGATAGATAGAAGACCCCAGGTCTACTCAGATTCATCACAACATTGAGAAATCAGACCAACAAAACACTGGGATCACAACGCTATTTAGCGGATCGCCGATAAGATTTTGATGACTGCCAGGCATGTTTCATCTTCTCAATAAACTCCAGCTTCTCTTCAGGTTGGACTTTCCACACATCCATAGCCGCAATAATCATGTCATAACGCATAGATGTATTATAAGGACGAAGATAGCCTGCTATTCGTCCTTTTCCTTTGAGATAATCCCAGAGATATACTAACTGAGTTTCATCATCACGTGACATCCAGTCAAAATCTGTCAGAAAAAAATCATATTGCTCAAGCCAGCGCTCATGCAGTTTTTTGAAATAAGAGATCTTATCCCCAAGTAAGCATGGAGCTTCATCAATGTACCTCATGACACCATTGATGAGTTCACGCTCAGTTATCCGCTGAAAATGCGGATGGACAATGGGCCAGAACTGGTCTCGGTGGCGCTGGCACAATGGGCCGAAGAACACGGCGTGCAGCTCGAATTTATCAAGCCGGGTAAGCCGACACAAAATGCTTTTATCGAACGGTTCAACCGGACATACCGGACAGAAATCCTGGATTTTTATCTGTTCAGAACACTAAACGAAGCACGGGAAATTACCGGGCGCTGGCTGATGGAATATAACAACGAGCGGCCTCATGAATCCCTGAATAACCTGACGCCGGAAGAATACCGACTGATGGCTGAAAACCCGGAACTCTCAAAAAGTGCGTGGAACTAAAGCTGGGATGCTTACAACAGAATCAGGATCGTCCTTCATCGGATAACACTGCATCAGGCACAACCATAGTACACGTTTAGACTGCAGCGGAGATAGTAAGCTGCTTCCGTCAGCTCATTGGACTGACTGATATTGACTGGCTTTTTGAGGATTTCCGTGGTTATTACCGTCACCATGTGGGCGCTTTAAAATCCCCCACATACTGGCATGAGGAGTCAGAACCCACAGTAACATGAGCGGGTTATCAACAGGGATGTGAGCTGCAGATAAACTTGGGGTATTTCCCATATTAACCCGTGGTGTATCACACATATAGTCGGGGTCTTTCCCATCGCTACTTGTGGTTATCCCCATAGGAACAATAACTGCCGTTAAGTGACTATTTTGAATAGCCAAAAAAAACCAGATAATTTACACCATGAATTAGCGCGCTTGGCCATCTCATTTGGGGTAGTCAAGTTGGCTCTACTCATTTTGGCCGTTTGTAGGTCAAAAGACGCCATTTAAGACAACGGATTGATTTACCAGTTATTGACTACTTAATTAAAACTCTTAACTATCAATTGGATTCATCAGCTCCCCAATCCCCAAAAAAAACATCCCCGGCGACCCCGGGTGCGACGCTCGCTCACGCTGGATTGAGAAGCCTGTGCGGCAATGCCAGAATCCACTATTAGTGCTTTGTTAAAACATCGGTGACATTTTCATTTATCTTATTCCCATTTTTTCAAATCAACGAATTAAATCAGCACTGGCAAGTGTATACTATTTGAGTATTAATACGAGGTAAACAATAAATACGGAAATTGAAATTGCCGGACCAAAAGGAATAAATTTTTTTTCATCAATATCCAGTGTTAGGTCATTCGGTGTATAAAGTTTTCTTATATAAAATCGCCAGAATGCTACAAATAATAACCCCGCAACGGATGATACAAGAATAACAAAAGGGAAATTCAGAGCACCGATCCAAGGAACGATTGAAAGGTAAAGCTTCACATCCCCCAAGCCAAGCATCTGCTTATCTGAAAACGAA
>OEPS010000433.1_pt1 | contig 15059 bp, 17 predicted proteins | sample 1539411 | NCBI WGS metagenome assembly OEPS01 (sample SAMN02671747, study PRJEB22543) | soil metagenome | biome: bacteria | place: China:Hunan Province, Lengshuijiang City | collected 2012-10-15 | depth 0.08m m | reverse complement strand
AAATAGACGGAAAAATTCCGCTTAATTCGTAATTATTAATAAAAAGGGCTTAAATAGACGGAGAGATTCCGCCTATTGATTCGAAAAATTCAAAAATGGGGGATTTTTCTTTGCATAGCCGGAAAACCTCCGCTTATTAACTCCGAAACGAGCTCCATTCGTTATTTAAGCGGAAAATCTCCGCTTATGTTACTTTTCTATTGACCAATAACGATGCAAATAAATACAACTGTTATTTCAGCGTATTTTAGGAAAATTACCTCAAAATGGAACCCCTTAAATGAAATCTGAAAGCTTTTTATTTTGTCGAGCGGATTTCGACATTCTTTTCTCGATTTCCCGGGAAAAAACTCATATGCTAAAAGGGTTTATCCTGTACCTAATCAAACGTTTGGTTAGTAAGGAATGTTCGGGGATGGTGTCGAAGCTTGAGAATTTCCCTAAGGAAATCCTAGTATCGACAGGTTTTTTACTTTTTACGTGGAAAATGATAACTGGGTCGACAAAGAGTTTTCACAATAAAGGGCTGAAACCCTTTTGATATATGGCTTCATGGAAAACTAATCAAACGTTTGGTTAGTTTTATTAAAGAGTGTTAATTCAACAATATTTTTAGTGCCTTTTGCATAAAAAGCTTAATTCATAAAGGTAATCAGCCAATTTAATTAAACGTTTGATTAAATTGCAATAAGTTGAAGGATGTGGGAATTAAAAGAAATAGGGCAGCTAGGAGGCTTTGATGCCCCATTTACCGACAAACTTTTTACCTGAAAATATAGAAAAACCCTTTATTTAAAAGGGTTGAAGCTAAAACTAATCAAACGTTTGGTTAGTATTATTTTTAGCTTAAAATAGTCGAGTCGTGTAGGAATTAGCCTTTGTCCCTAAAAGGCTATCATCGCACCGCGCTCATCAAAAATAGCCGTAGGGTTCCAAGCAACTTCCCAGAGGTTATTTTCAGGGTCAGCAAAATAGGCTATGCGTCCACCCCAGAAGACATCACTTGGCTCTCGCAGTATTTTTGCCCCTGCACTTCGAATCGTTTCTATCGTTGTATCAACTTGGTCTTGGTGGTCTACGTTAATGGAAAAGGTCACACCATGAAAGCTCTCGGGAGAGTGTGTAAATTCAATGCCGGCATCCTTTGCTAATTCGGCAATTGGGTATAACGAAAGCAGGACGCCTGCTGTTTTAAAGACGGCAAATTGATCTGAGCTTATATCCGTTTCCTCCCACCCCAACGTTTGATAAAACTTTCTAAGAGCAGGCAAATCGTTCGCACCGATCGTAAGTAAGCTAACTCTTTGAGGTACCATAAGTTAATCCCTCCATAAAAATGATTTTGTATCTAATTTTCTCCTTACGGTCCATATTATCCTCCCAAACTTACGGATATAGATAGTTTAAACCAACGAATAAATGGTAAGATTTTAGGAAGATGTATTTTAAAAAAAGCGAGGTTCATATATGACTATTTACATTGCGCTGCTGAGAGGCATCAACGTTGGCAAACATAACCGGATTAAAATGGCAGACTTAAAAAGTTTATTAGAATCAATGGGGTTAGAAAAAGTGAAGACCTATATTCAAAGTGGCAATGTTTTGTTCGAATCAAACGACGAGGCCCCTCAACTTAGCAAACGATTAGAGGATGAAATAAGCAAGACCTTTGGTTTCCCGGTCCCTGTGATTTTAAGAAGCTCAGAGGAATACGAGCAGATGATCCGTAACTGCCCTTATCGGGTGGAATCACTGAAGGAAGGCGAGAGTATCCAATTAGCCTTTTTGGCTGACGAACCTTCTCTTGAGAAAGTGGACCTTCTACGTAACTACAAGAGTGACCCGGACGAATGCGTTATTTGGGGAAAAGAAGTTTATCTTTTTTTACGGCAAAGTATCCTCGATTCAAAGCTAGCAACACAGCTTCCAAAGCTAGGTGTTCCGGTAACTGTACGCAACTGGAAGACCGTCATCAAACTATCAACCATGGTTGATACGTTATAAAGATAAACAACGCTCGGATCATCGGGATCCGAGCGTTAATCATATTATTCATTTTTTAAAAGGCGAACACTTTCATTAAATTCCTTTTCGATCACATCATTTTTCTTATAAGTGATTAAGCTGATAACCACCGCTACAATTAGATTGAAGACAAAGCCCGGAACAATTTCATAAAGCCTGTCGCCAAGTCCAACATTTTTCCAAACGATAACTGTAACAGCACCAACAATCATCCCGAAGAGGGCGCCCCAATTTGTGATCTTTTTCCAGAATAAACTGAGCAAGATAATTGGTCCGAAAGAAGCCCCAAAGCCTGCCCATGCATAGGCAACAAGGTCTAATATGGTGCTATTTTGTTTGAAAGCTAGAGCAGCGGCAATAACAGAAACGAGAAGAACGGCCATTCTTCCTAAGAAGACCAGTTGTTTGTCCTTGGCGTTTTTGTTCATCACCATTTTGTATAAATCCTCAACAAGTGCACTGGAAGTTACGATTAATTGGGAAGAAATCGTACTCATTATCGCTGCAAGAATGGCAGCTAAAGCAAATCCAGCGAAGAGAGGATGGAATAAAATCTGACTTAATTCTATAAATACGGCTTCCGGATTCTTTAATACATGATCTGGATTATTGTGGAAAAATGCAATACCAATAAATCCTGTAAAGATTGTACCTATAAGTGAGATAATCATCCAGCCCATCCCAATGCGGCGGGCGCTTTTTGTTTCCTGAATCGTTTTAATTGCCATGAATCTTACAATAATATGCGGCTGGCCAAAATAGCCAAGTCCCCATGCCATGGCCGAAACAATTCCTAAAAAGGTTGTCCCTTTTAATAAATCCATTTTAGTAGGATCAATTGCTCGAATCGTTTCAAACGTTTCGGCGGGACCACCCGTGTGAAAGATTCCAATGGCGGGAACAAGCGCTAGGGCAATTAGCATCATTAATCCTTGAATAAAGTCTGTATAACTTACCGCCAGGAATCCACCAAATAAGGTGTAGGCAACCGTAACGCCGCCAACAATTAACAGTCCGGTATGGTAGCTTGTGCCAAACGAACTCTCAAAAAAGACTGCTCCGGAAACCATCCCGGAAGAAACATAGAAAGTAAAGAAGATAAGAATAACAATACCTGAAACAATACGGAGTAGCTTTGTGTTGTCCTTAAAGCGGTTCTCAAGATAGCTAGGAATCGTGATGGAATCATTGGCAACTTGAGTATATGAACGTAAGCGAGGTGCTACTAATAACCAGTTAAGGTAAGCGCCAATCGTTAAACCGACGGCGATCCACGCATCGGCTAAACCGGTTACATAAATTCCCCCAGGTAAGCCCATTAACAGCCAGCCGCTCATATCAGCAGCCCCGGCACTTAACGCGGTTACAGCAGGTCCTAAAGACCTTCCCCCAAGCATGTAATCCGTAAGATTGCTAGTCTTTCGATAGGAATACCAGCCGATAAAAAGCATCGCGGCAATATAGATTCCAATGGAAAGTAGTTGTAGTGACTCGTTAGACATATATTTCCTCCCCTTGAAGTTATTTTAGAAAATACTTTTAATAATATTTCCTATATATAAAATATTCTATCAACTTTAAATTACTATTACTAGTGTAAAAATATATTATTGAATTAATAGTAAAAAAAGCTTGTAGAATAATATTGGTAAATCTTATAAGCAGTTCAATTGTTACGTGTTGTTGAAAAGTCTATGATTGAAGAAAATGGAAGGGGTGCTGTGAAAATGGATTTAAACCAATGGTTTCAAAAAGGGTTGACTGTGGATGAGTACATAAACGCAATGACAACCAATAAAGAGGAAATGCTTACAATCTATAAGCAATTTACCTTAACAGATGAAGACAAGAATAAACTTGAGGCGTTACGGCCGCAAAAATTACGAGTGATTGTCCTATCTGAGGATTGGTGTGGGGATGCGATGCTTAATAACCCTATTTTGCTGAGAATAGCCGAAGCTGCCGGAATGGAAGTCCGTTTCGTGCTCCGCGATTCAAATCTGGAGTTAATGGACCAATATTTAACCAACGGCACATCGAGAGCCATTCCGATTTTTATTTTTATCAACGAAGAAGGAAATGAAGTCGGTGTTTGGGGACCAAGAGCACCGGAAATGCAGGCGTTTGTAATGGAAAAGCGTGCAGCCTTGCCGGATAAAGATGCCGAGGATTTCCAGGCAAAACAAACGGAATTGTTTAAGAGTCTAAGAGCAACCTATCAAACAGATACCGCGATTTGGCAAACCGTTGCCACTAGTATCTTGGCAACACTTATAAAATAAAGAAGTGGATCCCAAGGTAGTTGCCTGGGGATCCTTTTATTAAGTAATAAGAAAAGTATAAATTTCGACTTTGAAAATTGTCCAGCTCCAGCGCCCTAGCGGCTAGTGTCCTTCGCTCTCCGCCCTACGATAAGTCAAGCACGAATGCGCCTCCGGCTCTTCGTGTTTCCTTTAGCTAATCATAATTTATTCCATAAATTATAAACGCATAAATTCAACTATACCTCTGTCTTCGCCTAACGGCTTGCCAGTCGGCAAGTTTACATTTATCTCAGTTGGAGCGCTCCAGGCCATACGCCGCTGAACAGGGCGCTTGCGATTTTCTTATTTTAAAAACTGCTGTTCTTTGGAGGGATGCGATCGTTAATCAATTTTTTATCGTTGATTTTTGGTTCAATACCGAGAATAAAGTTACGAATATTTGAGCGGTGCAAATAAATTAGGAATAACGAGAATAATGTAAAGATAAGTTCAAATTCTAATTTGGAAGACATCAAAGAATAGACGAGCATACTAATACCAACGGTAATGGAGCCAATAAAGACATACTTTGTTAAAAAGATGACTAAAAAGAAAGCAACATACGCAATAACTAATAGATAAATATTAGCGATTAATAAGGCCCCTGCGGTGGTGGCAATCGCTTTTCCACCCTTAAAGCCTGCAAAAATCGGAAAGCAATGCCCAACAACAGCCGCTAACCCAAAGTAAAGGGGTTCTGCATCAAGATGAAAGTAGATGGGCAGGTAGGCTGCCAAGGAGCCTTTGGCAAGGTCTATGATCAATACGAAAATAGCTGACTTCTTACCGAGAACTCTCAAAGTATTGGTCGCACCAGGATTTTTACTGCCATGATCCCTGATATCCACCCCAAAGACCAACTTGCCCACGATTAGCGCTGTGGGAACGCTTCCAATTATGTAGGAAGCTAGAATCAACAGCCAGAACATAAGCACCATCCCCCCATCTATTCTTTTAATAAATTCGTATTATTTATAGATAATATCACACTTCAGTGGTAGTATTTTGTTGAATTCTCCCGATATAATTACTAAATGACATACACACAGTACATGATGAACGACATTACCTCTTGAAAAGGATGATCTATTTGAGTCAGAAGTTTAAAGTTCAAAAACCAAAAATCCCAGCCCAGTTAACTCCCTTTGATTATAATGAAAGAGAAGATTCATATATTAACATGGCGCTTATTAGCGACTGTTCAATTTCACAAGAGGAAGTTGAAAAGGTAAGATTCGAAGAGGTTGTATTTAGAAATGTTACATTTCTAGATGGATCATTTCGCTTTGTTCAATTAACCGATGTTATTTTTGAACGGTGCGACTTATCCAATGTGGACTTTACTGATGGAATCATCCACCGTGTCGAGTTTCGGGATTGCAAGCTATTAGGATTAAATCTTGCTGATGCTGCGCTAAGAAATGTCTTATTTGAAAATTGTAATCTAAATATGGGCTCGTTCGGATATGCTGATTTGAAGGAAATAAGGTTTGAAAATTGTTCCCTTCGCAGTGCAGATTTTTACGAAACAAAGCTTAATAAATTAGGGTTTAAAGATTGTGATCTCGAAGATGCGAATTTTACAGGAACCACACTTAAAGGAGTAGATCTCAGCACCTGTAAATTTAACCACCTAAATCTATCACTAGATAGTGTAGCCGGGTGCATAGTTTCTGCAGATCAGGCGATTGGATTTGCGAGGCTGTTAGGATTGGAAATTAAAGAGTAAACTTTGTAAAACCGTGCGGTTGCTACCCGCACGGTTTTTACGTTTAACCACCACTAATATCACCATGGTATGATAAATAGAATGGGGAAAAATATTTTTTAAAATAATGTAGGGGTTTTTCAATTACCTTTCGTCTATTAAGGTGAGTAACAAAAAAGGAAAGGGGGAGAGAACCATTAATGAAGAAGCATTAATAGAAAAGGTGTTGGATGGCAATGATCATGCCTTCCGCCTTTTGGTTGAGAAGTACCGCAATGATGTGTTCCGGACCATCTTTGCCGTACTTCGCGACCAAAAGGAAGCAGAAGATGCAGCACAAGAAGTATTTATGAAAATCTATCTGTCTCTCCCCCAATACCAAAATCAAGGTTTCAAAACGTGGATAACGCGAATTGCGGTTAATCAAGCGATAGATATCAAAAGAAAACAGGTGAGAAGAAGAGAGGAAGTGGCAGAAGAGCTCGAGTTGCCGTTAGTAGGGACAGCGAAGGATAGTGTGGAAAAAGAGATCATTGAAACGGACCGAAGAAGGCTCGTCAGGAGAAAGCTTGATGAACTGCCGGACAACTACCGTGATGTCATCTACGGATTTTACATTGCGGAAAAAAGCTATCAGCAAATGGCTGAGGAGCAAAATGTCCAGGTGAAAACAATCGAAATGAAGCTGTACCGGGCACGCCATTGGATGAAAAGGAATTGGAAGGAGGACGATTTTTCATGAAGCACTACAACTATGATGAGTGGCTGCAATACGTTAAGGACGAAATTAATGAAAAAGACAAACAGGAACTAGAAGATCATTTATATACATGTGACCAATGTCTAACCCATTACTTACTGGCGATCGAAGCAAATGAAACATCGCTTCCAATTCTATCAGACATGAGCGAGTTTACCGAGTTGGTCATGGCAGAGGTCTCGAAACAAAAAATTGTGGTGCCTGACACCACTGGTAACTTTAACACTATGTTAATGGTTCCTTCGGTGCCTGACACCAAAACCAAAATTAAGAAAAAACCTTTTTATCAGCAGGCGTTGTTCCATTATTTACTAGCGGCAGCGGCGACGATTTTGTTGACCTTCACGGGTGCTTTCCAATCGCTCGCTACGTATGCGAATGCGTTAGAAAGCCCGAAACAGCAAGTTCAGGAAAAGAAGCCTTCGGTGACAGAGGGAGTTATTAATAAAACTTTTGCATGGATGGATTCACTAGAAAAGAAGGGGGCAGTTAAGAAATGAAAAATCCGACAAAAGCATTGACCTTATCCTTATTCCCTGGTCTTGGTCATATTTATTTCGGCAACATGTTTCGCGGAGTACTTTATCTAATAGCCGTAATGGGGCTGGCATTCGTCACGGTCATTGGGTTAGCAACGAACAATGAGCAATTGGGCATCGTTACCTTTATGCTGGGACTGTTCCTTTACCTCATCAGCTTTATCGACATGGGTGTGCAGATCTCCAAACATAAAAAAGCGCTGAAGTCAGCGAATCCGGATGAACCTCAGCTACAGGCTGCCCAAGATTCAGAACGATTTTATACGATTGTTTTATCGTTTATCCCAGGCTTAGGTCATTTCCAGATTGGTTTGATGAACAGGGGCTTAACGCTTTTGGCCACGTTTTTGGGGCTGGGGGTTATGGTTACCTTTGTAACGGCTCTTTCCAATCGTAGTGAATTTATGGTCTTCATGGCCGCCCTGCCAATTATTTGGGTCTACGGATTCTTTGATGCCGTTCAGCAGGTGAATAAAAAGCAGCGCGGTGAGGAGTTAGTTGATCGTACGATTTTTGAAGACTTTGAAATGCGCCGCGAGGATGGAAAAAAGAGTAAGTCGATTGCGACCTTTCTTTCAATCTTCCCAGGGGCTGGCCATCTCTATATAGGCCTACAGCGCCGAGGCATCCAGCTAATGGCAGCATTTCTCTTTTCTATCTATATTTTAGATATCTTACGGCTAGGTATCTTCTTGTTCTTGATCCCAATCATTTGGTTTTACAGCTTTTTTGATGCAATGCAAAAGGTTTCAAAGTACGGCGAAGACGAGATGGAGGACGTTCCGATTATTGCTTACTTCCTTAATCATCAGAAATGGGTCGGCATTGGCCTAGTCTTGTTAGGACTTTACTATCTCGTGATGAACGTCCTGCTTCCAGCTTTTTCGCCATTCATAAACAGGCTGATTAATATCGATGTGATGTATTGGGTTCAAGGTTATTTTCAAACGGGGCTTGTTTGTCTGTTGTTGATAGGCGGAGGAATCAAACTTTTATCTGGAAGCAAGCAAAAGCAGGGGGCTGAAAAGAATGAGTAGGTGGGGAAAAACAATTGCAGGCGCAGCAATTATCGGATTCGGGATTGGGTTCCTTTTTAGAAAAAGAAAGGGAGGGGAAGCAGCATGAGAACATGGCGTGTTGGAACGTTTTCGATGGGGGCCTCACTCGTTTTCCTTGGTCTCTTCCTGTTCTTTTCAAAGTTTTTGGGGTTAGATCTTGTACAGGTGATGACGGCTTGGTGGCCGCTTTTATTGGTTGTCCTTGGGATTGAAATTCTCGTTTATTTATTTTTGTCACGACAGGAAAAGCCAGTGTTAAAATATGATTTCCTTAGTATTTTCTTTGTCGGAGTGATTGGAACGGCAGGGATTGTGTTTGCGATTTTAAGTACAACAGGAATTATGGGGAAGGTAGAAGAAGTGATGGCGAGGGAAGAGCGCTCGTTTGAACTGCCTGATTTCTCCTACCAAATCGATGACAGTATCAAACGGGTCGTCGTCAGGACGGTTGGCCATCAGATGACGATCGAGTCCACGGAGGATAAGGAAGTTTCTTTGTTCGGCACCTACCGGGTCCAAACAGCTAAAAAGGCGAAGTTACTCGAAAGTGCAGATGATGTAATTTCGGCAAACCAAAAGGGGGATACGCTTTATTTAAATATGAAGTCCCTGCCAAACGATATTGGCCTGTTTAATGGATATGGAGAGACGGCTGCGACGCTTTTGGTTCCGAAGCATGTAAAGCTTGAGGTGAATGGCAGTGATAATGCACTCACTTTGAAGCCGCGCACACTCGAGAACGACTGGAATATTGAAAGTGTATCATCGATTGTCGTCGATGTGGCGGAAAAGAGTAATCTGAAGGTGGATGCCATCGGTGCCCAAGAGGTAAGAGGGAAAGAGGGCGACTGGAAGGTGGCAAAGGAAAAGGCGGATGATGGACCGGATAATAGCAGGAAAAATGCGGTTTATCAAGCGGGCGAAGGAAAATACCATATTACAATTGCCAATGCCTATGAGATCAGCTTAAATACAAATCAGTAAACCGGCGCTTCCGCTTTTTGTTTTTTTTTGCAAAAAGATAAAAAAGAGGTATGATAGGAAATGGATGTTTGAAGATTATTAGTAGATACGCTTGCAATATGTTTGTTAGTACGAATGATAATTGGTAGAATATTGAAGTGAGTGGGACGTTATTACCGATGTTGATTTCAAAAATAGGATGATGAAACGATGAAAAGAGCAAGACTGATTTACAATCCTACCTCAGGACGTGAAATTCTAAAGCGGAATCTACCGGAAATTCTCCAAAAGCTAGAAATAGCTGGGTATGAGGCTTCTTGTCACGCAACGACTGGGGCAGGGGATGCGACGGAAGCAGCACGGTTAGCTGTTGAGCGTAAGTATGATATTGTCATCGCAGCGGGCGGTGATGGAACGATTCACGAAGTGGTCAATGGTCTCGCAGAACAGGAGTATCGGCCGAAGTTAGGAATTATTCCTGCCGGAACAACCAATGATTTTGCCCGTGCCTTGCAAATTCCGCGAGATATCGGAGCTGCAGTGGATATTATTACAAAAGGGGAAATGATTCCAGTCGATATTGGGCGCATCAATGATCGATATTTTATAAATATTGCTGGCGGCGGTAGAATCACCGAGCTTACATATGAGGTACCAAGCAAATTGAAAACGATGCTCGGCCAACTGGCCTACTATTTAAAAGGGATGGAAATGCTGCCTTCCATTAAACCTTCTGATGTTTCTATTGAGTATGATGGGAAATTGTTTGAAGGGGAAGCGATGCTGTTTCTTGTCGGCCTGACCAATTCGATTGGCGGCTTTGAGAAACTGGCGCCTGATGCCTCCATAAATGATGGCTTATTTTCACTGTTGATCCTGAAGAAGACCAATCTTGCTGAGTTTATCCGGATTGCCACATTAGCTCTTCGCGGGGAGCATGTCAATGATCCGAATGTCATCTACACACAAGCCAACCGTATTAAAGTTCATGCGACGGAAAAGGTTCAATTAAACTTGGATGGTGAATTTGGCGGATTGTTGCCAGCTGAATTTGAAAACCTCTATCGTCACTTGGAAGTATTTGTACCACTTGAAGATATTCGTCCGAATGACCGTCCAACGGATTGGGAACCAGGAAAGAGATATAGCTAAGAGAGTTCGTTCCATTGGGGCGGGCTTTTTTTTGCATATGAAAAAGGGGAATTTGAAAGTGTTCTAGAATATTTTGTATGATGGACGGTAAATGGTTGTAAAGAAATAAAGGGGGAGATGGGAATTGAAGGCGTTAATTAATATTGATTATACCTATGATTTTGTAGCGGTGGATGGGGCATTAACGTGCGGGGAGCCCGGACAAAGGATTGAAGGGAAGATTGTTGCGTTAACGAAAGAGTTTATGGAGAGTGGGGATTATGTGGTCTTTGCCATAGACGTCCATGACAACGGAGATGAATTCCATCCGGAAACAAAACTGTTCCCGCCACATAATCTGCGTGGAACCTCAGGCAGGGAATTGTTTGGATCCTTGAAAGAGGTATATGAAAGGAATCGTCAGCTTGAAAACGTTGTGTTTATGAATAAAACGCGATACTCTGCGTTTGCTGGAACGGACCTTGAAATCAAATTACGAGAGCGTGGAATTACCGAAGTCCATTTAGTCGGCGTTTGTACGGATATTTGCGTCTTACATACCGCAGTTGATGCTTACAATAAAGGCTTTAAGATTGTCGTTTACAAGGATGCCGTTGCTTCTTTTAATCAGGCAGGTCATGAATGGGCCATTGGACATTTTGAACAATCCCTAGGAGCAAACGTTAAATAGACTTCCGAGGGTAATATTGGTTATAATGATGGAAAAGCTGAAATAGTACTTCGGGGGTCAGATTATGAAACACTTTTATCAGGATGATAGTTTAACTCTGCATACGGATCTATATCAGATCAATATGGTAGAAACGTATTGGAGAGATGGGATACATAATAAACGTGCGGTCTTCGAACTATTTTTCCGCAAGCTACCGTTTGGGAACGGTTATGCAGTATTCGCTGGATTGGAGAAAGTCATCCAGTATATTCAAGGCTTCCGTTTTAGCGAGGAAGACCTCGAATATTTGCAAAATGAAGTAGGTTATAAGGAAGACTTTATCCAATACCTTAAAAGTATCAGTTTCACCGGAACTATCTGTGCGATGAAAGAAGGAGAGCTTGTTTTTGGTAATGAACCGATCTTACGAGTCGAGGCTCCACTTGCGGAAGCGCAATTGATTGAAACAGCGCTGCTTAACATTGTGAATTACCAAACATTAATTGCGACGAAGGCATCGCGAATCAAGCAAGTCGTCGGCGCTGAAGTGGCAATGGAATTTGGGACAAGGCGGGCCCAGGAGATGGATGCAGCGATTTGGGGAACGAGAGCCGCATACCTTGCTGGTTTTGAATCAACGAGCAACGTAAGAGCGGGGAAACTGTTTGGTATTCCTGTATCCGGAACACATGCCCATTCAATGGTCCAAGCTTATAAAGATGAATACACGGCTTTCATTAAATATGCAGAAACACATAAGGATTGTGTCTTTTTGGTTGATACATATGATACACTTCGGCTCGGCGTTCCAAATGCGATTAAAGTTGCAAAAGAGTTGGGGGATAAAATTAATTTTATCGGTATTCGCCTGGATAGCGGGGACCTTTCTTACCTTTCGAAGGAAGCAAGGAAAATGCTGGATGAGGCGGGATTCGCGAATGCTAAGATTGTGGCTTCAAGTGATTTAGATGAATATACAATAATGAGTTTGAAATCACAGGGGGCAAAAATTGACAGCTGGGGAGTGGGCACGAAGCTAATTACCGCTTACGACCAGGCTGCACTTGGTGCGGTTTATAAAATTGTGTCGATAGAGAATGATAACGGAAAAATGGAGGATACGATTAAAATTTCTTCCAATCCGGAAAAGGTTACAACACCGGGATTGAAGCGGGTTTATCGGATTATCAATAATACAAACCACCATGCGGAAGGGGATTATATTGCTTTAGCGGATGAAAAGCTCCCGGAAAAGCGGTTACGGATGTTCCATCCTACCCATACGTATATGAATAAGGTGGTTACCAACTTTACAGCAAAAGAATTACATAATGAAATTTTTTCTAAAGGCGAGCTTGTTTATGACATGCCTTGCTTGGAAGAATCTCGTGATTATTTAAAGCAAAACCTTGATGCCCTTTGGGACGAGTATAAGCGGATTACAAATCCGGAGGATTATCCCGTCGACTTGAGCCAAAAATGCTGGGATAATAAAATGAGAAATATTGAAGAGGTTAAAGAAAAAGTTGAAGCAATGAAAAAGTAGCCATGTGATTTCTACTTTACAAAAAAGGGCAGACTTCAGTGGGGGATGAATTTCCTCCCCCCTCCGAGTCTGCCCTTCGTTTATTTTTGCTTAAAGAAATCGACAAAAGCATGGAAAATCTCGACACCTTGGTAAGTTAACATGCTTGCAGCTGATAGTGAAAAGAAGCCGATGATTACAAAGCGCATCCACATATATATTTCCTCCCTTTTTTTGGTGTTAGCTTATAATTCGGGAGAGTGGATCACATAGTTTGATTGGTGAAAAATAGGGATAAGGAAAATGTGGCTTTTTTTCAAAATTATTGACAAATAAATGAGCGGTACTGCAGCTGCTAAAAGGATGAATGTAAGCACAAAATGAATTTGAATGACTAGGGGCAGCTTTTTTTCATTATCCCATTGCCCTTTTGAGGCACCATCATCTACATTGATGACAGCTTTGAAATTTGCTTGTGAGTGCGGAAGTGAATAGGCCAAGTGGTTGAAGGTGAAGGCAAGAAAGGCAAGGAGTAAAGGCACGGCAAGATTTTTTTTCAACTTGATCATTATCCACTCCTTCCAATAATGAGATTGTTTTAATCATATACACTTTTATTATATTTGGAAATAAAAATATTCTGACAATTTTCTTGCCTTTTTTATAAAAAGGGCGTTTGTCCTATTGAAGTTTCGCAAACGGTCAGGCTTTGTGTTACAATCTTAGCTAGTCAAAACATGCAAAGGAAGAAACGAATGAGCAGAATTGTACCGGTAACTAAAAATGATTATATAGATGTTGTTTTTGAAGATTTAACCCATGACGGAGCGGGTGTGGCCAAGATTGATGGCTATCCGTTATTTGTTCCCAATGGACTGCCTGGAGAAAAAGCAAAAGTTAAGGTGATTAAGACGGGCAAAGGCTACGGCTTTGGACGTTTGCTTGAGATTTATGAGAAAAGTCCTTACCGAGTAGAGATTGAGAGCAGTGAGCTTCATAAATATGGTGGCTGCCAGCTCGAGCATATTAGCTATGAAGGACAGCTGAAATATAAAGAAAACCAAGTCCGTCAGGTGCTCACACGCATCGGTAAACTGGAAGATGTCGTTGTTCACCCGATTTTGGGAATGGACAATCCCGTGCATTACCGCAACAAGGCACTGGTACCGGTTGGGGAAAAGGAAGGCAAACTGATTGCTGGCTTTTTTAAACCGAGGAGCCATGAAATTGTGGATACAAATGAGAGTATCATTCAGCTGCCTGAAATCAATGAAGCGGTACAGGTCGTAAAGGAAATTTGCAGTGACCTAAGGATTCAAGCGTATCATGAGGAATCACATAAAGGTGTACTTAGACATATTATGGCCCGTTATGGTCAACAAACGGGTGAACTCATGGTGGTCGTTATAACAAGGACGGCTGACCTTCCTCATAAAGACAAGCTGGTCGAGCAAATTGTAGCGCGACTCCCGAATGTGAAATCGATTGTTCATAATGTGAATTCAAAGCGGACCAACGTGATCATGGGCGAGAAAACGAAAGTTTTGTGGGGGAATGAAGTCATTTATGACTTTATCGGTGATGTGAAATTTGCCATTTCTGCACTGTCCTTTTATCAAGTAAATCCCGTTCAAACCAAGGTTTTATATGATAAAGCCCTTGAATATGCCGACCTCAGGGGGGAAGAAACTGTCATTGATGCCTACTGTGGAATCGGAACAATTTCTTTATTTTTAGCACAAAAAGCAAGGCAGGTATTCGGCGTCGAAGTGGTTCCGGAGGCAATTGAGGATGCGAAGCGGAATGCAGAATTAAATGGTATGACGAATACAGAGTTTGCGGCAGGTGAGGCGGAGGTTGTGATTCCGAAGTGGTATAAAGATGGAAATTCCGCTGATGTCTTGGTCGTTGATCCGCCGCGTAAAGGCTGTGATGAGGCTTTGCTGCAAACGATTATTGAGATGAAACCGAAAAAGGTTGTTTATGTATCCTGTAATCCAGCTACCCTTGCGAGGGACTTGCGGATATTGGAGGACGGAGGATATAAAACGATGGAAGTTCAGCCGGTTGATATGTTTCCGATGACAACGCATGTGGAGTGCGTTTCGCAACTCATTTTAAGGAAAGGCAACTAACCCATTACATTGGGCGTTGCCTTTTTAGTTTTTTTCTAACGGGGTGACAAGCTGTATTTTGGTGTTTTATTTATCCGGAAAAGCGTCCCTGAAACACGGTCATACCTTAAGGGAAATTGAAAAGATTGGAGAAAATAAACTGAACGTTGTTCACGTAATTGTAGTAAATTTTTAGAAAAAACAAAATTATTTTGAAATGCAGTATGATATAATTCTACCGAAAAGGAGGTAGAATAATG
>OEPS010000432.1_pt1 | contig 15060 bp, 15 predicted proteins | sample 1539411 | NCBI WGS metagenome assembly OEPS01 (sample SAMN02671747, study PRJEB22543) | soil metagenome | biome: bacteria | place: China:Hunan Province, Lengshuijiang City | collected 2012-10-15 | depth 0.08m m | reverse complement strand
CGGCCGAAAAGGCATTCCCGTTCGTAACACTCCCCTTGTATCAATACCTCCAAGTCCCTTTTCACCTGTTAATGTATTCCTTAATACGTCCCAGACATTAATTCTTTCCATAAAAGGTGTAAAGCTAATTTTGGCAACGATATAAACGGGGTCGAGGGCATGAATGTTAATCCGGTCAGGTGAGCTGGCAAAGTTTGCCCCCGCATGGATTAAAGATTCAAAGTGTGATTGGCAAGCACCAGCAAAGATCACCAACTGATCTAAGTGAGGTATCTTTTTTCGCGCTTCCTTAACCGTTTGGACAAAATGTTTAGAATGGCGATATGCATTAATATCCGTCATTTTTCCTTTTGCCTTTGAATACGCATCATGTCCGGTTATAACGAGAATATCGGGACGATACAGATCAATCAATCCCCCGATTCTTTCTGGCATTTCTTTTTCATTACAGTGTATACCTAAAACAGGGATTCCCACTTTTTCATACAGTGTCATACATTTCTTCAAGTAGGATGGATCCCCATCCATATGAAGAACCTTCCCCGGCATTTGAAAATAATTACTTGGTTTTACATATCCGCCAGTCGCTTCATATTCCTGACGATTCTTAATTAAGTCAACATCCTGTTTAAACAGCCTAAAAGACTGTTCCTCAAGCGTTCGGTACTCTTTCTCCAGCTTTACTCTTTGTAGATGGTCGACGACGACCAAATCCTCGTATGGTGCGTCAGCTACAAGGCGAAAATCTTCTCCGTAAAGAACTGCAAATTTTTGGCCATTTACTTTTCGAATATCAATTATGCGAAATAGAATATCACAGTTATACGAACGCCTGCCGACAATATCCATTAATTTTATATCCACTGCCGTCACTCCAATAAGACCAGCACAAGGGCCTTTAAATAAAGTTTCTCTCATAGGCTATGCAAACCCAGGCATCTATGTGAAAAAAATAGACCCTATAAAAGGGTCCCAGAATGTAGAGAAAGGGGATTTTTCATGGCAGTATTTATTTTTTCAGAATCTAAATACCAAAATTATTGATGGTCCTTGCAAATGGAAGGCAATCTTTTTCATGTTTTGACAAGTTGCAGTAAGAAGGACCTGTTCACTTTATTTTTTGGCTCTGTTATTATTCATTGTTGATTTTCGTGTAGGTATAAGAATTCATAGGCGGAGAATTTCCGGCTAATGTATATAGGGTAGCTTAAGAAGCAGATATAAGCGGAGATATTCCGATTAGCTGCTCTAAATATGACAAAATCCAAAGATTTGGATCATATAAGCGGAAAAACTTCCTTTATTTTTAAGGAAATATGGGTATTTCCCAATTCAAACGGAATTTCTCCGTTTATTTTCCAAACTTAGTAAAATCAAGATTCAGTCAACCTTTTCCTCATGTTTTAATTATTGTTAGTTGAGGGTAGTTATTAAATACACCTGTTGATTGGCGCGGAAGGCACGAAGAATAATATTATTGAAAATTAACGAGGTGAATTATTCATAGATATTTAGCAATATAAAAGGCTATCGAAGGTTTTTCGACAGCCTATGACCCTTTAATAAGGTCTAATGGAAAAACGGATATAATGCTTCGCTTAAGCGACCAAACTCCTCTAAGGAAAGTGTCTCCCCTCTTCTAGTTGGGTCAATTCCGCTCGCACTTAAGGCTTGCAGGATTTCTTCCTTCTTTTGCTTCCCTTCCGGCAGTTGGCTGGTAAGGTTATTCAGCAGGGTTTTCCTTCGTTGAGCAAAGCTTGCCCTCGTAACTTGGAAAAAGAACGATTCATCAGTAACTGTAACTGCGGGCTGCTCCCTCCGCGTTAACCTAATGACCGCGGAGTCCACATTCGGCTGTGGTACAAACACAGTTTTCGGGACAATCATGACGGTTTCTGCCTCCGTGTAGTATTGGACGGCGATAGAAAGTGAGCCATAGTCCTTCGTTCCTGGCTTAGCTGAAATTCGGTCTGCCACTTCCTTTTGAAGCATGCAAACAATCCCGCGAATCGGCAAATGCTCTTCAAGAAGCTTCATGATGATTGGCGTTGTCACATAATAGGGTAAATTCGCAACCACCATGACATTGGCCATATCATTAAATTCTTCTTTCATAACTTCGGCCACATCTGCCTCTAACACATCGTTATGAATAATCTTAACATTGGGATAGGGTGATAAGGTGTCATTTAAGATAGGCAGTAACCGTTGATCAATCTCAAAAGCAACGACTTTTTTGCTTGTCCGGGCCAACTGCTCTGTAAGTGCACCAATACCCGGTCCAATTTCAATCGCTCCTGATTCTTGTGTTAAATCTGCAAAGCTGACAATCTTTTTTAAGATATTAGTATCAATTAAAAAGTTTTGACCTAGACTCTTTTTAAATGAAAAACCATATTTTTTTAAAATGTCTTTTGTCCTTACCGGGGTAGCAATATCTTTATTCATGTAGTTCCTCCTGACGTACAACCCTTAGTGCTTCTGAAAATTCTTTTCTTCCAATTTGGAACATCATTAAGCGCTTATGCAGTTGTTTTCCATTGGTATATCCAATTTTTAATATCTTACCAAGCATAATTCTTCTCTCTTTAGCCCCTTCACCGCCGATCAGACCGGCTGTGATCAGGTCTTCTTGGGTTATTTCCTCTGCAAAGGTTTCATGCATGATTTGGGCATCCTTAAGCGCTTCTTGGATGGCTTCAGGACTGGCATGTTCCACACCAAGGCTTTCCCCTACCTTGCCCATCGCCGCTTCCTTCGTCAAAAATGCGTGTTTACAACCTGGAACGGCCTCAGCGATCGTCTTGCGGATCTTTTCACCGGGAAAATCCGGATCCGTAAAAATAATAACGCCTCGGGACTGTTGAGCGCGTCTTACCTTTTCAATCGTTGCCTCATTCACAGCTGAACCATTTGTTTCAATTGTATCTGCATCAAGTGCCCGTTTAATCGCTGTCGTATCGTCTTTTCCTTCTACAACAATAATTTCTTTAATCTTCATTTACTAATATTAGCCTCCGTAATAAAAATTAGAAAAGCGCAAGCGCCCGTTTAGCGGCGTATGGACTGGAGCGCTCCAACCGAGATAAAGGAAACACGAAGAGCGTTAGCGATTCGATGTTGACTTATCGTAGGGCGGAGAGCGAAGTCTACTAGCCGTTGGGCGCTGGAGCTAGACAGTAATCTAAGTTCAAACTTATAAACTTATTATTTTTAAACAAATTGCAAAAAAATTGAAACATTTTTGTAATGTCCATCGTCTATATTATTGAACACATTCATACAATAAAATAAGAAAAAGATGAAGTATATTACCGATATGTATTCGATGTTAGTATAAAGAAATTTATGAAAAAAGCAAAATGCAGAGGATAGGACCCTCTGCAAAATGGTAATTAATTTAAAATCTTAATTTTAACTTTTTTACGTCCCCAGCGATAGCAATCTTGATTAGACGGCATAAATAAATCAATGATATATCCTTTAATTGCCCCACCTGTGTCAGCGGCTACAGCATAGCCGTAACCTTCAACATACACCTTCGTCCCCAGCGGAATAACCCTTGGGTCAACAGCAATTACCTTCATGTTCGGATTGGCACGGAGATTAAGTCCCGTTGCTGTTCTACCTGAACAGCCGTTACAATACGCTGTATAAGCCGTTGCAGTTACGTAAAACTCTTTTCCCGACTCGTCTGCACCGCGGGAAACTTGTAACGCTATATCCTTCGTTCCGACAGCCACAACTTTATCTTGCTTTTCTGCAATCTTCTGCTCACTTATTAATTTTCTAGAAACTTCTTTGCCATTTTCAAGCAGGACTTCATATTGTTTAGAAACACGACCCTTTTTTCCATTGGTAAGCGTCTTTTCTTTCCCTTTTTCTAAACGATCATCCTTTTTGGTTACTACAGCAAAGTGAATAGGTTCTTCCACTACATCGGTGACTTTTTCTACTCGAATGACGTTAACAGCACCATCCTTTGGGATGGCTTCTGTTAATGATGGTTCAACTCGGTCTAATGTATTTAACTTAATCCCCTGTTGTGATAAAAAGTCAGCGACCGTAGCCGAAGTGGACCAAACTTGTTGCTTTTTACCGCCATCAACATATGTAAGATGAAATGCTTTTTTTAATCCTATTTCCATCTTATCTTTTATAGCTGCTTGCGGCCTAGGTGAGATTTGATCATGTTTGCTCAAAACAATGTTCTGCTCTTTTAGGAGTTCAGCAACTGTTCCTGCTGTCGTCCAGATCGTTTTTTTCTCGTCGTCCTTGACAATGTGAACCATGTTCGCTTGCTTCCAAATGACTTTCAGGTGGTCCTTCACCTTTGTACTCGCTTTCGGTTGCAAATAATCTTGTGAGCGGGTAGATACATCGATTTCATCTAATAATTCCTGGATGGTATCTGCATGTGTTTTTACGACCTCTTGCTGATCGTTAAGAGTAATGGCAACAGTTTTCTTTGACCCTTCATAATAAAGAATTCCAAGAGTTGTCAGCAAAACTACGAAACTAGCAAAAGCAATGGTCAATGTCTTCCGGCTCAAAGACATGGAAAACAGGTTTTTCATGTGTTTGAATACGATGAAAAACGCCTCCTTTTCTTAGAGAGATTAATGAACCATGCTGTCGGCTGTTAATCTTTGCGTACTGTTCGAAGGTATTTCTAATTATGCACAAAGTTCAAAAAATTGCAAAGAGAAACTTATCGACACGGTTATCCTATGTAGAAAAGGAGGCATGTAGAACTTTTTGTTTTCATTAAATTAAAAGACAAGCTTCCGCTAGCTTCGACAAATTACCCTATCATTTTATGGCGAATAATTTTTTAGCATTTCGTGTCGTTGCCTCTGCCACTTCTTCCATTGTCAACCCTTTTATTTCGGCAATTTGTTCAGCTACTAATTTTACATAACTCGGTTCATTTCTTTTCCCACGGTAAGGATGAGGTGCTAAATAGGGACAATCAGTTTCAATTAAAAGTTTGTCTAGTGGGACTTCCGCCGCTACTTCTTTTGGCTTTTTAGCATTTTTAAAGGTTACTGGCCCCCCTAGCGAAATATAAAAGTTCATCTTTACACATTCCTTCGCTACTTCAGGGCTGCCGCTAAAGCAGTGCATAATTCCACCCACTTCCTCTGCCCCTTCTTCCTTTAATATCTCCACTATATCAGCAGTCGCTTCGCGGTTATGGATCACTATTGGCAAGTTAACCTTTTTAGCCAGCCTGATTTGCTTCCGAAAAACTTCCTTCTGAATATCCTTTGGGGATTTATCCCAGTGATAATCCAAACCCATTTCACCGATCGCTACCACTTTTGGATGGGCAGCTAATTCCTCTATCCAGCGTAAATCCTCTTCGGTCATATCGATGGCATCAACCGGATGCCAGCCCACACAGGCAAAGATAAACTCATAGTTTTCGGCCAATTCCATTGCCCTTTGAATCGTCTTCCGATCGAATCCGACAACAACCATATTCGTGACTCCTTCACTTTGAGCCCTGGTAATCACTTCTTCTAAATCATCGTCATATTGGTCATCATTTAAATGTGCATGGGTATCAAATAGCATCGTTTTGCTCCTTCACCATTTTTTTCAAAAAGAATTTTATATTTCGCTAACATTTTTTAATTTGCTGTAAAAATGCCAAGATTCTACAATATCCAAGTCATAACTAGAAATATCACGAAAAATGTTCCACGTGTAACATTGAAAAGCGCCTTATGCAGGCGCTTTTCTTGTAAAGTTATGAACCTTTATTTTACCTTGGAACCATTCGGTAACGTTTGATCGACCGTCGCCAGTGATAATTGACCATCTTTTGAACCTGCCAGGATCATTCCCTGTGAAAGTTCACCGCGAAGTTTAACGGGCTTCAGATTGGTTATACAAATCACTTTTTGACCCACTAATTCTTCCGGCTTATAATATGGAGCAATTCCTGAAACTACTTGACGCTTTTCATAGCCTAGATCCAGTTGAAGCTTAAGTAATTTATCTGCCTTTTTAATTGGCTCTGCTTGAACCACTTCAGCTACACGTAAATCAATTTTCATAAAGTCATCGATAGCAATCTCGTCGATTTCTTCCGGCTTTTCTTCTATCTTTGTTTCTTCCTTTACTTCAACAACTGGAGCAGAACCCTGCATTTTCGTCTTAATAAACTCTACTTCCTCAGCAATATCGAGCCGAGGGAATATCGGAGCCGCTTTTTCAACCTTCGTTCCGCTTGGAATACAGCCAAAATCAGCCAGGCTTTCCCATACTGTAAGAGTCTCCTCGTGGATGCCTAACTGTGAAAAGATGGCATTTGGAGTACGTGTTAAGAAGGGTTGCAGTAATATGCCAATTCTTCGTAATGATTCAGCGAGATGAACCATTACGCTTGCAAGTTCCCCTTTATTCTCTTCAATCTTGGCCAATGCCCAAGGTTTGGTTTCATCAATATATTTATTAGTGCGGCTGACTAATTGCCAAATAGACGTTAAAGCAACAGAGAACTCCATTTTTTCCATGGCTTCCTCATATTTATTTACTGTATCCAGATTCACCTGTAAAAGCGATGCATCAAATTCACCAACAGACCCGGAATAATCAGGGATCACACCGTTAAAATACTTTTCGATCATGGCAACGGTACGATTTAAAAGATTTCCTAAGTCATTGGCTAAGTCAAAGTTGATTCTTTCAACAAATCCTTCAGGCGTAAAGACGCCATCTGCCCCAAACGGTACTTCTCTTAACAAATAATAACGTAGTGAATCGAGTCCGTACCGATCAATTAAAGTGACTGGGTCAACGACATTCCCTTTCGATTTGGACATTTTTCCATCCTTCATCAACAACCAGCCATGGGCAAATACTTTTTTGGGCAGTGGCAGGTCTAAGGCCATTAGCATGATTGGCCAATAAATCGTATGGAAACGGACAATCTCCTTTCCAACAAGATGAACATCTGCTGGCCAATAATTTAAGTATTTAGCATCATTTTCAGTCCCAAACCCGAGTGCTGTGATATAGTTAGACAGTGCATCAATCCATACATAGATAACGTGTTTTGGATCTCCGGGCACTTTTACGCCCCAATCAAATGTTGTCCTTGATACAGCTAAATCCTCTAGGCCGGGTTTGATGAAGTTATTAATCATTTCATTTTTACGAGATTCAGGTTGGATGAAATCGGGATTTTCCTCGTAGTATTGCAATAAGCGGTCAACATATTTACTCATCTTAAAAAAGTACGATTCCTCTTTCACTTTTTCAACTGGACGACCACAATCCGGACAATTCCCATCCACTAGCTGACGGTCAGTAAAGAAGGATTCACACGGTGTGCAATACCAACCTTCATACTGATCGAGATAAATATCTCCTTGCTTAAGAAGTCTTGCAAAGATTTTTTCAACAACTTGTTTATGCCGTTCCTGAGTTGTACGAATAAAATCATCATAGGAAATATCAAGTTTATTCCATAACTCTTGAATCCCATCAACAATTCCATCGACATACTGCTGCGGAGTAATCCCTGCCTCTTCCGCCTTCCGCTGGATCTTCTGCCCATGTTCATCCGTACCTGTTAAGTACATAACATCATAGCCGCGCATCCGCTTATAACGTGCCATTGCATCGCCGGCAACTGTTGTATAAGCATGTCCAATATGTAAATTACCGCTAGGATAGTAAATCGGCGTCGTTAGGTAAAAAGTCTTCAATTTTTTCTCCATCTAAATCCCTCCGCTAGTTTGCGAGTCCAAAGCTCTATTTATCCATTATTGCCTATTTTTTCTCGCTTCTATCCTCAAAATATACCGAAAAACCAACTTTTGTGCAAGAAGGCGCACTTTTACGTATTTCCTTTATTTTTAATTTTTTTCCTATTACACCCATAATGCCCCCTCCCCCTTCGAAAGATATATAGTTCATTGGAACCGGATTATGTTGAAATATGTCGAAAAAAGACCGAGTTGATTAAACGTAATATTAAAAATACAATAATATTTATGAGTGATAAATAATGATGATTTTTTATAAAAACATTGATAAATCAACAATCATCATAATAGAAAAAATTGACAAATATTTTTCAAAATAAAGTAATTGACGAATATGGGAATTTCTTGTATTATTAAGTTATGAAAATTTTGTCGAATAATGACGAATAAATAGATAGAAAAAAAATAAGTGCAAATGTGAGAGGAGAAAATAAAAATGAAATCTACTGGTATTGTTCGTAAAGTTGATGAGTTAGGCCGTGTAGTTATTCCAATCGAATTAAGACGTACTCTTGGTATCGCTGAAAAGGATGCTCTAGAAATTTACGTTGATGATGAGCGTATTATCTTAAAGAAATACAAGCCAAATATGACTTGCCAAGTAACTGGAGAAGTATCTGATGATAATTTAACTCTTGCTGGCGGTAAATTAATTCTTAGCCGTGAAGGTGCAGAACAGTTATTACAAGAAATCCAAAACAACTTTGAATTAGTAAAATAATAAAATGCTCCAGCACTTAAAAAAAGTGCTGGAGCATTTTTTATTAGAAAAGCGGAAGCGCCCGTTTAGCGGCGTATGGACTGGAGCACTTTGACCAAGATAAAGGAAACACGAAGAGAGTTAGCGATTCGATGTTGACTTATCGTAGGGAAAAGGGCGAAGTACACTAGCCGCTGGGCGCTGGAGCTAGACAGTTTTCTAAGTTAAATTATTATACTATTTACTCAGCCCTTTTCAACATGGTAGGCCTGATACACGTCTCGTTTATTCATGTCACGGTCTTTTGCTGTAAGTTTGATTGCTTCCTTCGATGGGATGTTCTTTTCCGAAATGTAGTGATTGACATGTTCCTCAAGTGTTAAAGTGTGCCACCAGCTTGGAGTTTCCTCTTGCTCTTGGTCTGTCCCCTCAACAATCAAGCAAAACTCACCGCGGATTTCATCTTGATTGGTCCAAGCAATGACTTCTTCAATCGTTCCACGAATAAATTCCTCATATTTTTTTGTTAACTCCCGGCAAATAGCAATTTTCCGGTTACCGAGGACATCCAGCATAATCGCTAATGTTTCCTTTAGACGATGCGGTGATTCATAAAAGATTAACGTTGCCGACTGCCACTTGATTTCTTCCAGCTCCATCCGCTTCTCTTTCTTATTCCGATTTAAGAATCCAAAAAAGTAAAAAGGCTGACATGGCAACCCTGAAGCGATTAATGAGGTCAACGCAGCGTTTGCACCCGGTAAGGGAACAACTGTTACCTTTTCCCGCGTAGCGGCTAACACTAACTCATATCCAGGATCAGAAATTGCTGGCATTCCCGCATCACTTACAAGGGCAATTTTTAACCCTTCCTTTACTTTTTGAATCAATTTATCACCGCTTGTTTCTTTATTGTGTTCATGATAACTGACCACTGGCGTTCCAATTTCAAAGTAATTGCATAGTTTCTTTGTATTTCTTGTATCTTCAGCAGCAATTAGGTCTGCTTCCTTTAATAATCGAATGGCTCGGAAACTCATATCTTCCAAATTTCCTATGGGGGTAGGGATTAGATATAAAATCCCTTTTGTTGCTTCATTCTCAAAGCTCTTTTGCTGCCACATGGCTATCACCTATTTTTCTTATTAAAAATTCATCTTTTTTCTTTCTAGTTAATTGTTTGAAATTGTATTCTGCTCTTAGTGCATCCCCTTTATTTTCATAACAACGATAGTATGTAAGCTCGACTGGGCCACGGCCCCGTGTATACTTCGCCCCTTTTCCGTCATTATGCATCTTGATCCGCTTTTCTAGATTATTCGTGTATCCACCATACAAACTCCCGTCCTTACAGGTAAGCACATAAAAGAAGTGTTCATTTTTCTCCATATAGAATCTCTTTTATTTCTGAAGTATATTCATTTGTTTCATTATAAACAAATAACGGCGGGAGAATTTTTAAATCTGGACTGCCATCCTTAATCGCCTCAATCAAAAGAGTATTTGCCTCTTTTCCCTTCTTCGGATAAACAAATTGAATCCGTTTCGGTTCCAACCGGTATTGCCTCATCAGCGTAATAATATCTAACAGTCGTCCAGGGCGGTGCACAAAAGCTACTTTACCACCTTGTTTAGCCAATTGGCTTGACGCTTTAACCGTATCCTCTAAGGTACAAAGGATTTCATGACGGGCAATCGCTAGATGTTCATTCGGATTTATTTCTTCCTTGGATGCCGTAGTAAAATATGGTGGGTTGCATGTGACGACATCAAATTTTCCATGTCCCAGCTGTTTTGGCATATCTTTGATATCGCCGTGAATCATTTGCAGTTGTTGTTCCAGTCGATTATATTCAATGCTTCTTACCGCCATATCGTAAAGCCGTGTTTGTATTTCAACACCGGTTATTTGTCCCTTCGTTCGCGCACTTAGAAATAAAGGAATCACACCATTCCCGCTGCAAAGGTCAATCAAGTTTCCCTTTTGAATCGGAACATAGACAAATCTTGCGAGTAATACGGCATCAAGCGAAAAGGCAAAAACAGATGGACTTTGAATGATCCGTAAGTTTTCTGCTAACAAATAATCCAATCGTTCATCTTCCTTTAAGTGGATCAAAGTATCACCTCCAGCTATATGTATGAAAATAGAGGCTGATCTTTGTCAGCCTCTTAAGGTTATTTCTTATTAAGAAATGAAAGACAGAATAAACAATCGCCTTCCTTACGTAAACTTCCAAAATGCAGGTTACAGATATGAAATCCTTCCTGATAGAGACGGGCGAGATTATCATAGCCTTCCCCTACATCAAATGGTTTTACACCGGGAGACTCAGACTGAATGGTCCCTTTTTTATTCTCTGTTATCTTTTTTTCCGCTTCAGTTGTTACATCTAAACGGCGTCTCAGATGTTCATTTTCAAGCTTTAAATAATGATTCTCTTCTAGTATTTCGGCTAAATGCTGCTTTAATTCCCCCAGCTGTTGGTAAAGATGGCCAATTTGTGTTTCCATATTACTTACTGATTCAAATATTTCTTTTTTATCCACGGCTTCCACCTCGTTAATCTGTGGATTGTATAGAAAAGGCACCTTCTTTATTGATTTCCTCCAAGGTATACTCCAGAACTCGATCCTGTTCCTTCAGTTCAACCTGCAGTACCCGCTCTAATATATTTAATCCTACTACTTTTCCTCTGCCTTGTGGTGTTTCAATAACTTCACCTAAATCAGGCAGCAATGCTTTAGCAGCTTCATATTCATCATTTTCGTATTTTAAACAACACATCAGCCTGCCGCATAAACCGGATATTTTTGTAGGATTCAATGAGAGATTTTGATCCTTTGCCATTTTTATTGAAACTGGATCGAAATCCCCTAAAAAGGTAGAACAGCATAACATTCGGCCACAGGGGCCAATCCCTCCAAGCATCTTCGCTTCATCACGGACACCGATCTGGCGTAATTCAATTCTCGTCCGAAAAATAGCTGCTAAGTCCTTCACAAGCTCACGGAAATCAACTCTTCCATCCGCTGTAAAGTAGAAGATAACTTTATTGCGATCAAATGTATATTCAACATCGACTAGTTTCATATCTAACTGATGCTCATTCACTTTTTCATTACAAACTTCATAAGCTTCTTTTGCAGCCTGCTTATTTTCTTCCACAATCATTTTATCCTTCGGGTCAGCGATTCTAACCACTTTTTTTAACGGAAGGACAACATCGTGTTCCTCAACCTGTTTACGAGCGATGACTGCTTTCCCATACTCCACTCCACGAACTGTTTCGACAATCACAAACTCATCTTTTTCTATGGAGAGGTCCCCTGGATCAAAATAATAGATTTTCCCCGCTTTTTTAAAGCGTACTCCTACAACATCATACAAATGAAGATCCCTCCTGCAATTTTAACACAAGCTGTTCCATCATCAGCTGAGGGTTCATATTCCTCTCAAGCCTTCTTTTCGCATCAAGAATAGCTGACATTTGATCCGATATGCGCCGTCCAGATGTTTGCAATGCAAATTGCTGCAGCCGCCCGTTTTCCTCTCGAAAAACAATTTGCTCCTGCTTATCTAATTGTATATATAGTAAATCCTTAAAAATAAGAAGTAAAAGTTCTAATCCACGGTGAATCTGTTCTTTTTCTTTAAAGTGTGGAAACCATTCAGTCTGAAGCGTTACCATAGCCTCTAATGGATTTTTTTTCAACACCTCATATAATTTTACCACTATTTTTTGGGCTTGTGCAAACCATTCATCGACATTTAATTTAAGAGCTTCATCCAAACTATTGGTCAATTGAGCAAGTAACGGAGCCTTATGCGGTTCTACACCGTTTTCCACCAATTGTTTAATCATAACTCGAGGCGATAATGGATGAAATGTTAGGATTTGGCATCTCGATAGAATGGTTGGGAGAATTTTCTGCGGTTGTTCCGTTAATAGAAAGGCAACGGTCCCGGGATTTGGCTCTTCTAAAAATTTCAGCAAACTATTAGATGCACTAACACTCATCTTATCAGCATGAACAAGTAAATATACTTTTTTTGAAGATTCTAATCCCTTTTTGGCAAACTCAACCTGCAGGCTTCTGATTTGCTCAACCTTAATCGATAACCCGTCAGGCTCAATCATATGAACATCAGGATGGTTGCCGTGATTGATTCGACGGCAATTATTACACTCTTCACAGGGTTTGTATTGATCAATGAGGGAATCGCAAAATAGGGACTTTGTCAGCAGCAGTGCAATTTCCCTCTTACCTGTCCCTCTAATTCCCTCCAGAAGGTACGCATGGGCCACTCGATTTTTCACTAAACTGTTTTTTAGCATGTTTAACACAGTTGGCTGAAGCTCTTCTAGCTGTTCCCATGATTTGACCAAGCTCATCACTCACTTACTTTATAAAATTTACCCTTAGACACGATACTTAAAAATGCATGTATTGCTCAATTGGAAGGACAAATACTGTTGCCCCGCCAACTTCGACTTCCACGGGATATGGGACATACGAATCGGCATTCCCGCCCATTGGTGAAACCGGGGCAACTAACTGTTCCCTGGACCTGCAGTTTTCCTTAATAATCTGGAGGGCTCGGTCAATTCGAATATCCTCAGTACCGATCATAAAGGTTGTGTTTCCTGACTTCAGAAATCCACCTGTACTGGCTAGTTTGGTTGCTCTAAAATTGTTATCTACGAGTGCTTTTGATAAGCGATTGCTATCCTGGTCCTGTACAACAGCTATGATAAGTTTCATCCGAACCACCCTCTCTTTTTTCCCAATTCTAGTTTTGTTATTTTCTATATTATAACAGGTAACCGGATTCCTTACATTCGTAATGGGTTGGGCAGGCTGATATTTCTTTTTTCGAAAAAAAAGCCTTACAGTGAAGGCTTCTTTTGAGATAATTTTTCCTCTATTATCTTTAGTGTTTCCTGAAAAACCTCTTCCACTGTACCAGAGGCATTAATACTCCGAATTCTATCCGGAAAGCGCTCGATTAATAATTGGTATCCTTCACTAACCTTTTGATGGAATTCAAGATTTTCTAAATCTAACCGATTGATCTCTCTGCCTTTATTTTTGTTAATCCGCTCTAAGCCCAACTCCGGCTCAATCTCAAAATAGATGGTTAATTCCGGCATCAAGTTCTCAATCGCAAATTGATTGATTGCAAACACTTCTTCAATCCCTAACCCACGGGCATAACCTTGATATGCTAATGAACTATCAACAAACCGGTCACATAGGACTATTTTTCCTTCATCCAATGCTGGTCTCACCTTTTCAATCAAATGCTGTCTTCGTGCCGCAGCATAGAGCAGTGCTTCTGTTCGGGGGTCCATCGCAGTATTCTCTTTATTTAATATAACAGCTCGAATTTGCTCCGCAATATCAATCCCACCGGGTTCACGCGTTAACAGTACATTTTCAAACTGCTTAGCGACCATATCAATGATTGTTGATTTTCCAGCACCATCCGGGCCCTCAAATGTTATAAATATTCCTCTAGTCATCTACAAAAACCTCCAAAACTATATCTCTCACTCATCTTGTGTAAAAAGTCTTTATCCTGCCATCCTTTAATAAGGAGCCGCCTTGAAATCTTGCTCCTGAATTTAGGAGTTTGCTAAGTTGACTGAGCTTATCTTTTGTTATCCTCTCGCCCTTTATTAACAATGGGATACCCGGGGGATATGGAATAATAGTTTCAGCGCATATCTCACCAAGTGCAGCTGTTATTTCTATTACTTTTACCGTTAAATTGACCATGTCTTTAAATGGGATCGCTAACGTTGATATGTTTTGACTTGCAAACTCCGGTATCTCTTGAGAATCCTTGAATGATAAACCAGCCAGTGCCTGTTTAATTTTCAGGACGGCCTCTTGTACTGGAAAGGTTTGTCCTTTTTTTAATAAAGGAAAAATAAACAGGACATTATTTGGGTCTGCTAATTCTGTATAAATAGAGACCTCTTCTAATCTGCTTTGGAGTTCAAAACCATTTAATCCAGAGCGGGATTGAATGGTAATTTTCAGAGGATCTCCGTTCGTGTTTGGATACTCTAACACCTTGATTGCCGGGATGTCCGCTAGCTCCTGTTTAAAGCGTTGGATTTCATTTAATAGAAAGCTCAAGTCGATTGGAGTATATGTAGCTAAATAATTTCGTGCCAGGTCCAGTGATGCCATGATCGGATAGGAGGGGCTGCTTGATTGGAACATGGCTAAGTATTCCTTTACCTTATTATGATTAATTCGTGAGCTATTTACATGTAAATACGATCCCATCGTCATCGCGGGGAGCGTCTTATGCGCGGATTGGACCGCCATATCGGCACCTAATTGAAGGGCTGAGGGCGGGAACGGAGCTCCCAGGATCAAATGAGGTCCGTGGGCTTCATCTACTAATACAGGGATATCATACCGATGTGCTTCTTTGATTATCTCTTGTAATTGACATCCCATTCCATAGTAATTCGGATACGTCAGAATGAGCGCCTTGGCATCGGGGTATAAGCTTATAGCTTCTTTGACCGTTTCTACTTTAAGACCCGACGAAACTTT
>OEPS010000429.1_pt1 | contig 15153 bp, 9 predicted proteins | sample 1539411 | NCBI WGS metagenome assembly OEPS01 (sample SAMN02671747, study PRJEB22543) | soil metagenome | biome: bacteria | place: China:Hunan Province, Lengshuijiang City | collected 2012-10-15 | depth 0.08m m | reverse complement strand
ACCCGCCCGCCCTGGAAGCCCTGAAGGCGGAGCTGGCGGCGCTGCCCGCCATCCGCCTGCAGCTCGATCCGCTGACCGACGGCGAGATCGCCACCCTGGCCGAGAACCTGCTGCTGGCGCGTCCGAGCCCGGCGCTGCTCCGCGAGCTCGACCGTGCCGGCGGCAACCCGTTCCTGGCCACCGAGCTGATCTCTTCCTACCAGCGGGAGGGACTGATCCGGACCGGGGGTGACCAGGCCGACCCGGCCGAGCTGGAGCCGGGGGTGCTGCCCGCGTCGCTGGCCAGCATGATCCGCCACCGGCTGAGCTTCCTGTCCGACGAGACGATCTACGCCCTGGAGGTCGCCTCGGTGCTGGGATCGACCTTCTCGGCGGCGGACCTGGCGGCGGTCCTGGACCGCCCCCTGCTGGCCGTGCTCGACCACCTCCACGGCGCCGCCGAGGCCGGCATCATTTCCGGTGACGGCCGGCTGGTGTCGTTCCGCCACAACCTGATCCGGGAATCGCTGTACATGGGGATGCCACTGGCAGTACGCCACAGCCTTCACCTGGCCGCCGCCAACGCCCTGCTCGAGGCCGGCCTGCCTGCGGTCGAGGTGGCCGACCACGTCCTGCGCGGGGCGGCGCCGGGCGACCTGGAGGCGGTCGAATGGCTGCGCACTGCCGCCCGCCAGGCGGGAAGCCGGGCGCCGGCGATCGCCGCCGACCTGCTGGGCCGGGCGCGGGCGCTGATCACCAAACCGGGGCCGCTGCGCGACGCGACGCTCTCCGAACTGGCGATGCACCTCGTCGTCTGCGGGCGGCTGGCCGAGGCCGAGCGGATCTGCCGCAGCGTCCTGGACCACGACCACGACCCGGCGGTCGAGGGCAGCCTCCGGCTCTGCCTGGTGCAGGTGTGCGTGGGCCGGGGCCGGATCGGCGACGCTCTCCCCGAAATCGAGGCGGCCATCCGCTCGCCGCACCTGACCCCGCTCGAGCGGGCCCGGCTGCGAGCCTGGTCGGCGACCTGCCGGGTGGTGCTCTGGGACCTGCCCGGCGCGGCCGACGACTGCGCCGCGGCCCTCGAGGCCAGCCGTGCCCTCGGCGACGACCTGGGGCTGACGATCGCCCGCGCCGACCAGGCGGCGATCGTCAGCCTGCGCGGTGGGCTCCGGGAGGGGCTCGCCGCCGGCGAAGCCGCCCTGGCGGCGGCCCGGCACAGCTCGTCGCCGGAGGCTCGGCGGCTCCAGCTGACGCTGATGCATGCCTTGATGCTGATGGACGTCGATGCCCTCGACGAGGCCCAGAACGCCCTCCGCCAGGGCCGGCATGCCCGGGAGCGGCGGGGTGCCAGATGGAACCTTCCCAGTTACCATTTCGTCTCAGCGATCGGACAGTACTTCAGCGGTAACTGGGACGAAGCCATCGCCCAGTTCGAATCTGCGATGGACTTCGCCCAGGAGGTCGTCGTGTACCAGGGGCAGCTGGTCGGCCACAGCCTGCGCTCGATGATCGCCCTGCACCGCGGCGACAGTGCGGTCGCCGAGCGGGAGATTGCCAGCGCAGAGGCCGAGGCGTACGGCATCGGTCCCCAGTGGCGCCCCGACTGGATGCTGTGGGCGAAGGGGTTGAAGTCCGAGTCCGAGGGCCGGGTGGCCGAAGCGATGCGCACCCTGGCGATCGCCTGGCGGATGTGCCGGGAGGCGGGGGTCACCGCCGAGTACCCGGTGATCGGGCCGGACCTGGTGCGCCTGGCACTGGCCTCCGGGGAGGGCGGGTTGGCGGAAGAGGTGACCGCGGCGCTCGAGGCGCTGGCCAGCCAGACCGACGTCGCCAGCGTCCGGGGAGCGGCGTTGCGCTGCCGGGGCCTGGTCCGCTCCGATCCGGCCTTGCTGCTTGAAGCGGTGCAGGCCTACCGGTCGACACCCCGGCGCTGGGAGCTGGCCCTGGCCTGCGAGGATGCCGCGGTGGCCCTCGCCGGGACGCGCTCGGCGGTACCGGCCGGGGGCGGGCAGGTCGGCGACGTCGGGACTGCCCGGCGGGCACGGGCGCTCGCTGACGAGGCGCTCGACACCTACCGGAGCCTCGATGCCAACCGGGAGCTGGCACGGGCTCAGGCCCGGCTGCGGGCAGCCGGCCTGCGGACCGGCACCCGCGGCGAGCGGCAGCGGCCGCGCAGCGGGTGGGCGTCGCTGACCGCGGCGGAGCACGAGGTGGCCTCGCTCGTGGCCGAGGGGTTGGGGAACCCGGAGATCGCCGCCCGCCTGTTCATCTCCCGCCGCACCGTCCAGTCGCACGTCTCGCACATCCTGGAGAAGCTGGACCTCACCTCGCGGGTCGAACTCGCCGTATCGGCGACCCGGCGGCACGCCAAGCGTGCACCTGCCGGGCACGACGGAGCACAGTCCGCCGTGGCCCGCAGCCAGGGGACCGATGGCTGATTCCCTCTCCCCGCTGGTCGGCCGGGTGCACGAGCAGCGGGTGCTGCGTGAGGCCCTGCTCGGCGCCGCCGTCGGCTTCGGCCGCGTCGTCCTGATCGAGGGCGAGGCGGGCATCGGCAAGAGCCGGCTCGCTCAGCTGGCGGTCGAGGCCGCCCGGACCCTCGGCCTGCAATGCTTCGAGGCGACAGCAAGCGAGCTTTCCCGCCACCGGCCGTTCGCGGCCATCGCCGACGCCCTCGGCGCGCCCGGAGGGCTACCGGGGTCACCGGTCAGTGGGCAGGACCCCCCCGGCGTCGCGGCACTCACCGCCCGGCTTGCCAGCCTCATGTCCGGTGACACCTCCGAGGACGGGAGCTTCCTGCTGACCGCAGCTCCCGAGGCGGAGTTCCGGATCATCGACCACCTGGTCGAGTTGGTTGAGCTGCGCTCCGCCGGTCGCCCGATGCTGATGGTGCTGGAGGACCTGCACTGGGCGGACCCGTCCACCCTGCTGGCGCTCAACCGGCTGCTCAAGGAAGTCCCGGTGCTCCCGTGCGTCATCGTGGCAACGATGCAGCCGCTCCCGCTCGGGAGCGACCGGCGGTCGCTGCGTGAGCAGCTCGTTGCCCGCGGGGCGGTCGAACTCCGGCTCGGCCGGCTGGGCGAGGATGAGACCGCCGCCCTCGTCGGCAACCTGCTGGGCGTCCCGGCAGGGCCGCGCCTGCTTGCCCAGCTCCGCCGCGCCGGGGGCAACCCATTCTTCGCCAGCGAGCTGGTCGACGCGCTGGAGCGGGCGGGGGCGATCCTGCGCTACGGCGGCGTCGCCGAGCTGGCCACCGACGAGTTCCCCGCCCCCGAATCGGTGGGCAACGCCATCGTCGACCGGGTCAGCTTCATCTCCGAGGAGATCCTGGAGACGCTCCAGGTGGCGGCGATCCTCGGTTCGCCGTTCTCAGTGACCGACCTGGCGGCGTCGACCGGCCGGAAACCCGCCGCGCTGGGCCCCTTGCTGGCGGCGGCGATGCGGGCGGGCATCCTCGGGGAGGCCGGCACCCGGCTGGCGTTCCGCCACGACCTGATCCGGGAGGTGCTCTACCAGCGCATGGATCCGGCCCTTCGGTCATGGATCCATCTCGCCGTCGCCCATGTGCTGCAGGAGAGCGGCCACCCCCGGGAGGAAGTGGCGGGGCATGTCGCCCGGGGCGCCCAGCCGGGCGACCATATTGCCTCCGAGCTGCTGCGCAATGCTGCCCGGGACGTCGCCTCGCGGTCGCCGGGGGTCGCCGCCGAACTGCTGGAGAAGGCGATCGAGGTCGCCCCGGAGGAGAGCCTGCACCGGGCGGCGGCCCGGGCCGACCTGGCCAGCTACCGGCTCCTCGCCGGACAGTACGCCGGCGCCGAGGCGATCTGCCGGGAGTTGATTGAAGGCGGCATCGACCCCTCACTCGAGGGCCAGGTGCGCTGCTGCCTGGTGGAGTCGATGATCGGCCGGGGCGGGATGGCCGAGAGCCTGGCCGAAATCGACGCAGCAATCGGCTCCCCGGCGCTCGACGATTCCCACCGCGCCCGGCTCCTCTCGCTGGCGTCGACGTGCCGGGCGGCGATGTGGGACGCGGAGGGGGCGCTTTCGTCGGCCCGGCGGGCGCTCGAGATTGCCGAGCGTGCCGGTGACGACATCGCCTACGGGGTCGCCCTCGCCAACCTGTCGGCGGCGAACAGCCTCCTGGGCAACTTCCAGGAGGCGGTCGCCCTGGCGGAGTCGGGACTCTCCCGGGTCAGTGCTGGCACCGGCCAGCACACGCAGCCGTTCCTCCCGTTGCTGACCCTCGCCAGCGCGCTCGTCGACGCCGACCGCCCAGCCGACGCCCAGCAACTGCTCGAGCGCTCACGCCACCTGCGGCTGAACGGGAGCCTCGGGTGGAACCATCCGGTCGACCACATCATCTCCGGGATCGGCCGCTTCTGGTCCGGCGACTGGGACGAGGCACTGGCGTCGCTGTCGCTCGGGCTCGAGATCGGCGAGACGACCGGGGTCCGCCGGGCGTCGGTCGTCGGGCGGGCGGTCGCCGCGCTGATCGCCCTGCATCGGGGCGACATGGCGACCGCCGAGCAGGAGGTCGCCGCCGCCGAAGCGGACTACAAGAGCACCGCCCATCAGTGGCGGGCCGACTGGATGTTCTGGGCCCGGGCGCTGACCGCCGAGGCCGCCGGCCAGCGCGGCGAGGCGCTGCAGACCCTGGTCAAGGCGTGGGAGTTGTGCCGGGACGCCGGCGTGGTGAGCGAGTTCCCGGTGATCGGGCCCGACCTGGTGCGGCTGGCCGTTGCCTGCGGGGAGAAGCTGCTGGCCGAGGAGGCAACCGCCGCCCTCGAGCAGCTGGCCGCGCCCAGCGGGCACCCGGTCGGGGTGCCCGGGATCCAGGGTGCCGCGCTGCGCTGCCGAGGCCTGGTCAGCGGCGACGCGGGGGTCCTGCTGGAGGCGGTCGCCAGCTTCCGCCGGAGCCCCCGGCGCCGGGCGCTCGCCCTGGCCTGCGAGGATGCCGCCGTTGCGCTGACCGGGCAGGCGGCGAGCGCCCATCTGGCGGGGGGATCCCCGCAGCGGGCCGAGCTCACCCAGCAGGCAGGTGAGCTGGCGGAGGAGGCGATCGGCATCTACCGTCGGTTAGAGGCCCACTGGGACATCGCCCGGGCGCGCACCCGGCTGAGGTCAGCCGGGCTGGGGCAGCAAGTCTGCCCGCCGTCACCCGTCCCCCAGCCGCCGCCGCTGATCGCCGGCTCGCTGAATGCCGGCCTGCGCCCGTCGCCGCTGGGAGTGTTGACCGAGGCGGAGGCACAGGTGGCCGCCCATGTCGCCCAGGGCCTGTCCAACAGGCAGATCGCCGAGCTGCTCGCCGTCTCGCCGCGCACGGTGCAATCCCACGTCTCCCACGCACTGCACAAACTCGGCCTCGGGTCGCGGGTCGAGCTTGCGGTGCTGACGTCGGCAGTCCCTACCGGCTAGCTCCGCTGGCCGAGCGGGGCATTGCGCCGCCGGCCCGTTGCAGCAACCGATGCCGATCGGGGCTCTTGTGCTGATCTCCGGCGGGAGTGCCGGACCCGCGTGGCACCCCTCGCTACGCTGACAAGATCTGGGAGGCGAAGTGGCTCGCCTGGCGGCGGCGCCTTCGATTATCGAGGTGGCCTTCTCCGGCGCAGCCGGCGCCCGCTCGCGGCGGGGGGGACCAGCCCGGCCCAGCCGGCCGCCGCCGGAGCCGGCTCGACCTGGCAGGACGCCAGCTCGGCACGGAGCCGGTTGAGGCCCGCCGGGGTGACCAGCGAGTCGAGCAGCGAGATCTTCTTCAGCCGCGGGAGATGGAGCAGGTCCAGCCCGCGGTCGGTGACCTCCGTCGACCCCAGCTCGAGCTCGGTGAGCCGGGGGAAACTCGCAAGGGCCGCCAGGCCCTGGTCGGTGATCCCGGTGCCCCACAACGACAGCCGCGCCAGGTTCGGCGCGCCGGCCAGCTCGGCGAGGCCCCAATCGGTCACCGATGAACCCGACAGGTCCAGCTCGTGGAGGGTGGTCATCGTCGCCAGCCGGGACATCGCCGCGTCACTGGTTCCTCGTCCGGGGACATGCAGCCGGCGCAGCTGGGTCCGTGCTGCCAACTCGGCGAGCCCGGCATCGCTCACCCAGGTCCCCCACAGGTTGAGCCCCTCGAGGAGCTCCATCCAGCGGCAGTCCCACACGTCGCCCAGCAGGTCGTCGTCGACCGGTGCCGACCACAGGTCGAGCGCCTGGAGCCCGTCCAGCCGCCGGAGATGGGCCAGCGCCCCGACGGCGGCGTCGGCGCCAGCCAGCGACAGCACCTGCACGCCAGCCTCCTCCAGCCAGGACAACGCCCGCAGCGCCGGCAGCTCCTGGAGCTGCACCTTCAGCTGGTTGCCGGCGGGGACGGTAAGCCGGCCCACGGTGCGGCCGAGCACCCGCCAGCCGGCGTCCCACCAGCCGCGGGAGGCACCGGCCATGCCCGCCCCGCGGGCAGGCCCGCGCACGTAGGCGAGGCCGCGCAGGCCACCGGTCCCGAATTCCACCTGGCGTCTCGGCAGCACCGCCGCAGCCAACGGCCGGCAGCGCGCCGGGGCGCGGATAATAGGCTCACCCTCGCTCTCGCGCATAACCCGGACTCCCACCCCGTCGAAACCCAGTGACGGACTCCCCGTCCTACTATCGGCGGGGCCGGGTGAGAAATCATCCGCCAACTGGCTGATCTTTTTGGCTCGGAACGGCGCCAGCGGCACTAACCAAAGCAGGACGCACTTGGCTGTTATTCTCGGCACCCTTGGCGAGCGCGCCTATCCCAGCAAAGTCGCAAATATACGCGGATGCACCCGGGAAAGCTGTCGCTTCGTCCGCTGGTCATCGCTGGCCGGGGACCCTCTAGCTGGACATAACTCCTAATAAACTGAGAAAAGGCAGGCCTGTCAGCCAATACCCGTCCCGCCCACACCAGCCCAAGGGGTCGCCTGACAGTTCCCACACCGCTGTGCTGACCAGATTTGCCTCAAAAGTCGGTCCGTAATTCCGGGATGTATTGCCCCAGAATCCTTTGCGTATCGCGCAACTCTGGGAGCCGTGCAAATGCCTCCCTAACGTAGCGCAGGGCCACGGGAACGAACCGCAGGAAGTCGGGGTTGCCCTTGACGCGGTCGAGATAGACGAAGCGACCGGCGTCCTTCAGCTTGCGCTGGACCGTCACCAGGTCGAACACCCGGCGGAACTCAGCTTCGGCCAACCGGGGCCCGCCGAGGGCCACCGTCGCGGCCAGATAGCGCCGGATCAGGTCTTCGATCAAGCGGGGGTCGAGCTCGACGTAGCTGTCCCGCAACAGGGACACCAGGTCGTACACCCGGGGCCCGAGCAGGGCATCCTGGAAGTCGATCACCGCCTGCTCGCCACCGGTCAGCACCATCACGTTGCGCGCCTGGTAGTCGCGGTGGGTGAACCCCGGGTGCTCCCCGGCCAGCTGGGTCGCCGTCGCCAGGAACTGCTGGGTGACGGTCTCGTGCTCGCTGCCCGGTAGGGCGATCCCCTTGGCCGCGCCAAGCCCGTAGTCCAGGAAGTGACCGAGCTCGCGGGTGTACAGGTCAACGTCGTAGCGGCGCCGGAACGCGACGCAGTCCGGGTCCGGCGCGGCGTCGGCCCGCACCCGCATCCGGGCCAGCTGGTCGACCGCGTCGCGGTAGGCGGCGGTCCGTGCCGCCCCGTTCGCCGCGGTCACCAGCATCGTGTCGCCGAGGTCCTCCAGGACGGCGTAGCCCTCCCCCTGGCTCCAGGCAATCAGCTCCGGGACCCGGACGCCGATCCGGGCCAGGTAGCGTTGGATCTCGACGAAGGGCACAAGGCCGAGCGGCATGCCGCCCTTCGAGATCTCGTCGGACGGCGCGTCGGGCGGGAGGACCATGACGACAACCGACCCGCGGCACACGGCACGGTTGGCCCGGCCGGTCACGACCCGCCAGTAGCTGCGCGAGGAGGCATGCCCGGCGAGCCGGGTGACCGCACCGGGCGCCGGGGCCCCGGTGCTCTTGGCCACCAGGTCGCGCAGCCACTGCTCAGTCGGGGCGTTCACGGCTGGCGCACGAGCATCGACAGGCAGGTGGGGCTCCCGTCGGCTCGGTTGAACTCGCTCAGGTCGGTGGCGTGGACCGCGTAGCCGCGCTGCTCCAGCTCCGAGTGGATCGGGTGCTCACCGGCAGCAATCACAAAGCGCCCTGCTGACCAGACGTTGCAGGCAAGCCGGTCGTCGTCGGGGACCACGACTTTGTCGAGGTCACGGAACGGCTCCTGGGCGAGGACGGATGCGTCCCCCAGGGCCAGGTCGTCGCCCACGATCGTCGCCGCGGTCGACAGGTGCAGTGCCCAGGAGGGGATCTCGACCGCCTCGACGGCGAACCCGAGCGGGCCAGCGGCGGCAGCCAGGGCGGCGATCCCGGCGTCGTTGGTCCGGCGTGACCGGCCGACTGCGATCCGGTCCGCAAAGACCAGGACGTCGCCACCCTCGAGCGTCGCCGGTGCCTCGACCCGCTGCAGGTCGGCGCCCGGCGGCAGCACCGGGGCCAGCGCCCGCTCGATGTCGGCCTGCTCGCCCTGGCGAGCGGCCACCCCGAACCGGGCGATCAGCGCGCACACCCGGCCGGCGGCGGACAGCACCACCGCGCTGTCCTGGGTGAAGCAGGCATCGGGATGCTCCTCGCTGGCGGGCAGCGGGAGGAGGCGGACACCGGCTTGCTGGACCAGGGCGCAGTAGCCGGCGTGCTGGCTGCGGGCGCGGGCCGGATCGATCCGGTCGCCCGGCCACCTTTCGGGCACGGCGGAGATCGCTCGCTCGAAGGCGTCCCCGGGAGGCCGGACGACCGCGATCATCGGGCGCCAGCCGGCGGGTGCCCGATGATCGCCGGCGCGGGGGCGTCCTTGCCCGCCCGGAAGACCATGATGTCGCCCAGCCCCATCCGGGCCGACAGCGTCCGGACCAGCGCCAGCTCCTCCTCGGCCGCCATAGCCTGCTCGTGGTGGCCGCGGCCCCAGGCGTCGTCGGCGGCCGCTTCGAGCCCCGCCGCCACGTCGCCCAGGCCGAGGCCGGCGAGCCAATCCCGCTGGCAGGCGAACAGCTGGCGGGTGAGGCCGCACCGGCTCGCCGCCCGCTCGACGGCCGAGAAGTTGACGTCGGCGGTGATGTCCCGCTCCCCGGGCTCCGCGAGCGGATCGCGGCCGAAGCCATCGGGGCCGTAGGTGACGATCGTGCCCTCCGGGTTCTTGGCCCACAGGTCGTCCTCCAGGTCGCCGTAGTCGATCAGCAGGAGGTAGCCGCGCTCGATCGCCGCGCTCGCCTCCGCCAACCAGGCCTCGAGGCCGCTACACACCTCAAACCGCCGGCGGCGGCCGGCTTGTCCCTCCACGAGGCCTTGTCCCGCCACGAGGCGGCGGTCGGACGGGGGGCAGAGCCGCTCGACGAAGTGCGATCCGTCCAGCGCCACGTAGACCTCCTGTGCCGCTCCGGGCGTGCTCGGCGACTCCTCCAGCACGTGGACCGGGAAGTTGTCGAGCACCTCGTGGGCGAGGACGCACCCGCTCCCGACCGCAGCGTCGCCCAGCCGGGACGACCACACCACCCGCGACGCCTGCGCCCCCAGCCGCCGGGCCTGGAGGGCAGCCACCGCTGCGAACTGCTCGACGATCCGCCAGTGCAGCGCCGCGGAGAACGGATCGCCGGCCCCCGCCAGCGCCGAGGCGGCAAGGTCGGCCCTCCCCGCCCCGACCTCGATCACCGTGAACGAGGCCGGCTGGCCGAGTGCCCGCCACATGCCCTCAAGCTCACCGGCGACCAGCCGGCCGAACCACGGCGACACTGAGGGAGAGGTCCCGTAATGGCCACCCTCGCCGGGGACCCGGGTGGCGTAGTACCCGTGCTCCGGATGGTAGAGGGCGAGGCGCATGAACGCCTCGAACGGCAGCGGCCCGGACTCCGCAATGCGGTGCCGGATCTCGGCTGCCAGCAGTTCGGACATCTACCTCCTCCCCTCCGGGCGACATCGGCCGCGACCCAACGGCGAGCCATGCCGACCCGACTCCTGCCGATATCCCGTATGCTTGCGTGGGGCGCGGAGCCGGTTAAGGCCCGCGGGGGATCGGCAAGCGTGGAGGATTACCGGTGGACGCGCTGGGCGTCGCAGCGATCATCCTCTCATCTGCCCCCTAGCGGGGAAGGGCTCTGCGGTGACGACCCGGCGCGGCCGTTCTTCGTCGTTTGTTCAAACCGATGCCGGCCCGCTCCAGCGTCAGGGCCTGGCCGCGGCATGAAGATCGTCGCCTCGGTGACCCCGGCCCCCCGGGAGGCCTGGGAGGCGGCGTTCGCCGCCGACCCGCTCGCCTTGGAGACCCAGTCGCCCTCCTGGGCCGACGCCATGTGCGCCCAGCGGGGCTTCGAGGATGTCAGCCTGCTCTACCAGACCGATGAGGGCCGCGACCTGGTGTTCCCGATGTTGCGCCGCCGGCTGGCTCGCGGCCTTCCTGCCATCGAGGGGTCGATGCCGCGCAGCTGCGGCGTGGGCGGGGTCGTAGCGGCCGGCGGGCCGAGCCAGGAGGAGATCGCCGCGGTCTTCCACGAGCTGGCACGGCGAGCCAGCACCTACCTGACGATCTATCCGAACCCGTTGCTTGCCGAGTCCTGGGCGAAGGACCTGCCGGCGGCGGCGATCTCGATCCCGCGCCGGGCACACGTCATGGACCTCGAGGGCGGGTTCGAGCAGGTGTGGAAGCATCGTTTCTCCAGCTCGACCAGGACTGCCGTCCGCAAGGCCGAGCGGGAAGGTGTCACCGTCGAGTGCGACACCACCGGTCGGCTGATGGGCGAGTACTACGGCCTGACGGAGCTGGCGGTCCAGCGCTGGGCCGCCGCCCAGCACGAGCCGCCCTGGCTGGCCCGCCTGCGGCTGCACCAGCGGGACCCGCTGCAACGGATGGAGGCCATTGCCCGGACCTTGGGCGACCGGTGCCGGGTCTGGCTGGCTCGGGTCGACGGCCGCCCCGCAGGGGGGTTCATCGTGCTGCAGGGGGCCAACGGCTACGGCTTCCGGGCGGCGATGGACGATGAGCTGAAGCGCTACCACGCTCACGACCTGCTCGTGCGCCACATCGTGGAGGACGTCTGCAACTCGGGCTGCCACTACTACTACCTGGGCTCGAGCGGGTGGTCCACCTCCAAGTCGGTGTTCAAAGAGCGGGTAGGGGCACGGCCCGTCGTCTACTCCGAGTACCGCCTGGAGCGATTGCCGGTGACCGCCATCGAGCGGGTCGCCAAGCAGGCCGTTAAGAAAGTGGTCCGGTTCCGGGACTAGTGTCCGCGCGGGGGCTGGTGATCGAGGCGCTGGAGCGCCCTGCGACGACGAGCGGTCGGGGGTTGGAGCGATCCGGTGTTTTGTGGATCATGGGCCCTCATTATTGAGTGCAGCGATCCACAAAACCGCTGCGGACCCACCGAGGGGCCCCCACCCAGCCGGATCACCGCCGTCGAGGTCACGTCACCGGGTCCAGTACCACCACCGGGATCGTCCGGATGCCCTTGGTCTTCTCCTCGTACTCGTCGAAGCCCGGCCAGATCTCCTTCTGCCGGTCGAAGATCTCGTCGCGCTCGGCCCCCTCGGCCACCCGGGCGCGCACCGGGATGCGCTCGGTGCCCACTTCGATCTCGACGTGCGGGTTGGCCAGCAGGTTGTGGAACCAGTCGGGGTTGTCGGGCGCGCCCCCCTTCGAGGCGAAGATGGCGTAGCTGTCACCGCGGCGCTGGTAGGCAACCGGGTTCACCCGGATCGTGCCGGTCTTGGCCCCGGTGTGGGTCAGCAACAACAGCGTGCGGCCCTCGAAGTGGCCGCCCACTTTCCCTTCGTTCGCCCGGAACTCATCGATGATCGCACGGTTCCAGTCGTTGGGGTCCGACATTTTGCTAGCTCCCTTCGGGAATGACGTTACGGTTTTCACCACCAAGATACCGGCGTTTTTCCCGGATCTGAGACGAGCCTGCTACCAGCTGACCGGGAGCTCGGCAACGGCGCCGGGGACCCGGTCGGGCAGCGCTTTCAGGCGGGCGAGTGGGACCGCCAGCGACAGGCCGGGGAACCGGGCCAGCAGGCCGGCGAACAGGACCTGCAGCTCCATCCGCGCCAGCGGCGCACCGATGCAGAAGTGGAGGCCGTGACTGAACGCCAGGTGCGGGTTGTCGGCGCGGGCGACGTCGAATGAGCCGGGGTGCGGGAAGACCCCGGGGTCCTCGTCGGCCTCCTGGAGGGCGAACATCACCAGGTCACCGGTGCGGATCGTCACGCCCTCGATGGCGATGTCGGCAGCGGCGTAGCGGGGCAGGCCGCCGCGGCGGGTCGCCTGCGGCCCCTCCAGCGGGCTGGGGAACCGGATGATCTCCTCGACGGCGGGCGGCATGAGCGCCGGGTCGGTGCGGAGCTGCTCGCGCTGACCGGGGTTGGTGACCAGCAGCATGACGCCGCGGTCGATGACGCTCACCACCGTGGCGTGCCCGGCCAGCAGGATCCCGGCGGCCAGGTGGGCGATGCCGTCGTCGGTCAGCCCGGGATCGGTCGCCTGGGCGGCGTGGAGTTCCGAGACGACGTCCTCGCCCGGCGCCCAGCGCTTCCGCTCGACCAGGGCGCCGAGGTAGCGCCAGAGCGACTGGAGCCCGGCCCGGGAGCGGGCTGGGTGCTGCAGCTGCGTGGCCTCGGCCGCCCAGCGACGGAAGTCGTCCCGCTCCTGGAGCGGGACGCCCAGGAGCTCGCAGATCACCAGGGCCGGGAACGGCACGGATACGAGGGCATGGAAGTCGGCGGGCGGGCCGCCGTCCCGGAGGGCGCCCAGCAGGTCGGCGGCAATCAGTTCGACCTTCGGCCGGAGCGCTTCCATCCGGCGGGCCGAGAACGGCTTGGTCAGCAGCCGGCGCAGCCGGGCATGGTCGCCCTGCTCGGCGGCGGGGTCGCCGATCGGCCCGCCGAAGACGCCAATCTGCGTCATCCGGGCCGGGTGGCGGGGGTCGGGGTGGGTGCGGCTCAGCCGTGGGTCAGCCAGCAGTGCCCGCGCTGCGGCGTAGCCGGAAACCAGCCACACCGGCTCTCCGGTGGTGCTCGTTACGCGCTGGACCGGCGCGGTGGTGCTCATGGTCGTCGGCGGCCGCCCGCGGGCGGCCGCGGCAGGGGACTAGTACGTGTCAGGAGCCGGTTTCGCCTCCACCCCCGGCTTCGCCGCGGGGGCGTCGTCGTCCATGTCGACCTCGCCCCACCGGGCGATCTCCTCGGCCAGCGTGATCGTGTGGCACAACTGGTCGATGCCCAACGTGACCCCCTCGTACTCCTTCAGCCACTTGAGGGCGCCCGGCTCCCGGCTGGCGAGGTCGAGCTCCTCGGCCCACTCGTCGACCGTCTTGTGGTCGGTCATGTTGTTGAGCATCCGCGTCTTCTCAGCCTCGGTGCGGGTCTCGCTGACCTGCTTGCGGTCGGCCTGGTAACGGGCCGGGGGCTTGATCGTGTCGATGATGTGCAGCGCCTCCGGGGTGGTGGAGAGCTCGGTGGCCAGTGCGTGGCGGATCTGCTCCCGCGCCTCGGCCAGCGAACCACCCTGACCATGCAGTCCCGGTCGACCGGTGATCTCCGCCGACCAGGTTTCGCCGTCTCTTCCGTATACCGCGGTGTAGGTCTCGCTCACGTCGCTCATCCCTTCCCGATCTCGGCGGCCGATGCAGCCCGGCCCGGGTGCCCACTGGGCGCCTGGCTGTGCTTTCAGGATATGTCAACTACCGGCCTTAAAGCGCTGGCGGAGCTCAGCGCGCCCCGCCGAGCTTGCCCTTGAGGGTCGCCAACTCCTGGCGCAGGGCGGCCGGGAGCCGGTCGCCGAGCCTGGCGTAGTGCTCCTCGATCGAGGGGAGCTCGCCCTGCCACTCCTGGGCGTCGACCGAGAGCAGCTTGGCCATCGTGTCGTCGTCGACCGGCAGCCCGGTGGTGTCGAGCGATGCCGGGGTGGGCACCCTCCCGATCGGGGTATCGGTGGTCTCGCCCCGGCCGGCGGCGCGCTCGCACACCCAGGCCAGCACCCGGCTGTTCTCGCCGTAGCCCGGCCACAGGAACGTGCCGTCGGGACCCTTGCGGAACCAGTTGACGAAGTAGATCTTCGGCAGCTTCTCCGGGTCGGCCGACGTACCGATCTCGAGCCAGTGGCCGAGGTAGTCGCCCATGTTGTAGCCGCAGAACGGGAGCATGGCGAACGGATCGCGGCGCACCTTGCCGACGGCACCGGCCTGGGCGGCGGTCGTCTCCGAGGCCATGATCGAGCCGAGGAACACCCCCTGCTGCCAGTCGAACGCCTCGGTAACCAGCGGCACGACGCCGGCCCGCCGGCCGCCGAACAGGATCGCCGAGATCGGCACGCCCGCCGGGTCCTGCCACTCCGGCGCCATCACCGGGCACTGGGCGGCCGGGGCCGTGAACCGGGCGTTGGGGTGGGCGGCCGGGGCGCCGCCGGGGGCCCAGGGGTTGCGGTGCCAGTCGGTCAGGCCGTCCGGCGGGGTCGGGGTCATCCCCTCCCACCAGACGTCGCCGTCGGCAGTCAGCGCAGTGTTGGTGAACAGGCTGGAGCTGGCCAGCGTCCGCATGGCGTTGTAGTTGGTCTCGTCCGACGTCCCCGGCGCCACGCCGAAGAACCCGGCCTCCGGGTTGATGGCGTACAGCCGGCCGTCGCTGCCGAACTTCATCCAGCAGATGTCGTCGCCGAGGCACTCGACCGTCCAGCCCGGGAGGGTGGGCACCAGCATGGCGAGGTTGGTCTTGCCGCAGGCGGAGGGGAAGGCCCCGGTGATGTAGCGGGATTCGCCCTCGGGCGAGGTCACCTTCACGATCAGCATGTGTTCGGCGAGCCAGCCGTCGTCACGTGCCATCAACGAGGCGATCCGCAGGGCGAAGCACTTCTTGCCGAGCAGTGCGTTGCCCCCGTAGCCGGACCCGTAGGACCAGATCTCCCGGGTTTCCGGGAAGTGGACGATGTATTTGCTCGTCGGGTTGCACGGCCAGGCGACGTCGGCCTGGCCGGGATCCAGCGGCGCCCCGACCGAGTGCAGGCAGGGGACGAACTCGCCGGTCGCCCCCAGCACGTCGAGGGCGGCCTGGCCCATCCGGGTCATGATCCGCATGCTCACCGCCACGTACGGCGAGTCGGTCAGCTCGACGCCGA
>OEPS010000428.1_pt1 | contig 15175 bp, 15 predicted proteins | sample 1539411 | NCBI WGS metagenome assembly OEPS01 (sample SAMN02671747, study PRJEB22543) | soil metagenome | biome: bacteria | place: China:Hunan Province, Lengshuijiang City | collected 2012-10-15 | depth 0.08m m | reverse complement strand
TGCTTCGCGGGCACCGCGGGCAAGCTCGGCCATGTAGATGTTTCCTGCCTCCGTCTGGTTCGGAAACATCGCTGCGCGGCTGTCGATCGACACCCAGCGGCCCGTTGTAGGATCGCGCGTCATGTTCGCAACCACGGCATGCGTGTGAAGCTGCGGATCGAGATTGCGGTTGGTCGAATGGCGCACCACACCCGCGACCATGCTCTTCGTCGCGCGCCAGTCATAGCCGCCTCGGGAATCGCGCTGGCGCGTTACGATGTCGTGCCGCTGCATGTGTTCGAGCGCCTTGCGGACGGCGGCATCGTGCGCTTGGGTGAGCCGGTCGTCCTTGGTCACCAGCGCCGCGATGGAAACCGATTTCGGGGCAGAAAAGGTCACGTCCCAGCCCGGCGTGTGCTGTTCGGGATTCCCGACGGACACGCCGCTGAACCGGCCGGTCAGCACGTCCCGGAAGTCGCAAGTGTCGATCTCGCCCGTGAGCCCCAGCGCCTCGGCGCCAGCCCCAAACCACTCGGCGGAAGCCTTGTCCGCAAGGTAGTAGTCGTCGCGGTCGGAGTAATACGCGAACGCTTGGCCTGCGTCCGTGATCTTGTGCAGGTTGATCATTTCGGCACGTTTCCTTTGATGCACTCCCGTATCCGCGCTCCGATCCAATTCACTGCTTCTTTGAGGTGTCGCTCTTGCGTCTGCGCAATGTCGCGTTGCTGCTCGGTAAGGTTGCGTTGCTGCTCGTCAAAGGCCGCGAATTCGGCGGCGATCGCGATGAATTTCACTTCAAGCAGCGCTTTGACCCGCTCGAAGAGCGCGTCGTCGTCGCGGCGTGCGAGCATGCTCTCCAGTGCGTATTTGTTGACCGTCGTGCGAAACTTCCGCGCGGCCGATTCGATGTCCGCGCGTTGCGGCGCGGTCATGCGAATAGTGATCTTGACTCGACGTTCTGTGCTCATTGGTATTCCCCTTTTCAAGGTGTGAGGAGCCACAGCGAAAACCTTTCACCCGCAATGGCTTAGGATGTTCTGCCGCAAAAAGGTGCCGTCACCCGTGCCAGCTCCGGAAGTCCGCACCACATATGCGTTTCCGGGCTTTTGCGTTCGCTTCTGACGGCCGCAGGCGTGCATAACGTGTGCGACGCAGCGAAGCGAAGGAGTGAGTCCACGAAGTGGACGACTTTTCGGGCGCCCGCGAAGCGGGCAATGCTCTCGCGGGTCACTCATCTGGTACTTGGTCCGCGTCACGAGCGGAAGCCTTCCCGCGGCGCTCCTGGTCGATCAAACCTTGCGCAAATTTGATCGCTTCATCGCGGCAATTTGCTTTACGGCAAAGACGGATGAGTTCGCGATCGGCGGCGTCGCTTTCGGCTTGCTTTGCCGCTTCGAATTCGGCGTTCAGGGCCGCGATTTTTTTGGCCAAGGCTTGGGATTTCGTTTTCATTTTCTACTCCTGTTGACGTTGTTGGGCCGAACGGCGGTCCACCTGTTAGGCGTGCACGAGAATGCTTTTCGCTTGCTTCGCGCAACGTGCCGGCTATTTTTTCGGACCCCGCACGTCGTTCGGGCGCCACGAAGACGACTGCTGCGAGGCCGCACGTGAAATTCATCGCGCCGTCTCGTTGCAGTACCCGACAGCGTTGGTGACGACCTTTTTTTCTGGGCGTCCGCGCGGTCGCCGCGGCGCGTCGGCGCGATGCCGCAGCATCACGTCCACGATCACTGGCAACGGCACTGTGATGCGAGCTCCGTCCTTGAGCTCGGCGCTGCGCGGCCAAGGCAGCGAGTCCCGCTTCCTGCGGAGCGCAAGGGCATGTGGGAGGATGCGCCGACCAGTCAAAAATTCGAACGCATCGGCCTGTGGCATTGGCGCCATGCTGTCGCCGTTGCGCGCGACAAGTCCGCGAAAGATCTCGGAGCGGAGTGGGTCAGATTGAGGTGAGGCAATGGATTGGATCACGGTTTGTCTCCGCGATCCGCCGGCAAGGACCAGCGTTTGGTCACGCAAGCGCGACCGCTCGGCTACCTGCCGACGGTCGCACAAGGTTTATGGGATGTGGTGCGAGCGCCGGATGTCAGCCGACGGCCAGCACCTCGCGCGCGTTGCGCGCGGAGAAAAGGGCTACGTGGTGCAACCCTCGAAGTTTCACCCCCACAGAGTCACGCTGGCGCAACTCAATATTGGCGTGCGCGTCGCCGCGGGCGGTTCGGGAAAGACGGGCGGCGGCATGCGAGGATGCCGCGTCTGCTAAAGCCCTGACCTTCAACCCCACTGAAAAGTGGAGGGCGTTTACCAAGACAGCAAGTTTAGCCAAATGCCGTGCTGTCAGCCGATAAAATTCCTCGAACGCTTCTGGCATATCGACATATTCGAGCGTGATCGCACGATTGGTGCGGATGAATTGGACAATCGATTTAACCTTCGCACCAGCAAAACCTCGACCGGGCCACACACCTTCGCGTTCGGCGTGAGTACGAGATTGACAGATCGCTTGGTTTCGCCTGTTTCGCAGATACCATTTCATGGAATGAAATATGCAATCAACGTGCCAGCGCATCCTGTAATCGTACGATACGTTTCCCAAATTACGAGAAATCTTGCTTCAGGGACAGTTGAGGGACACCCCGCTCACCTAAAAGATGTGCGAAAACGCTACAAGTTAGGGACACGGGAGGGACAGTGAAGGGACAAAATAGGATATTTTGTGTTCTATATACATTTATAAAACAATGACTTACATACATAAAATCCCCTTAGGAGGGGGATGCTCTATCCAACTGAGCTACGGGGCCAGATTGTTGGATTCTTGCACGAGCCATCCATGGCGCGATCGTCCGTTCGCCATCCATGGCTCACCGGTTGCGCTAGCGCGAGTGTCCTCCGGACACTCGCCAGCGCTTCCGCAACCACCAGCTGAGCTACGGGGCCAGAACTTGGATTCTCGCATGAACAGTCCGCGTGGCGCAGGCGTATCGGGGGTGGCTGTTATAATTTTCGGCTGATTCGGCAAAACCCGCGCCACGCGATTCCAGGAGCTTCCATGTCCCACGCCATCCTTTCTGCGCTCGGCCTTGCCGACACCAATTCCGGCACGTTTCTCGGCAACGGGGAATGGTCGAAGACCACCGGCGCGGGCGTGATCGAACCCTTGAACCCCGCGACCAATGAGCCGCTGGCCAAGGTGTATGCGTCCAGCGACGCCGATTACGAAACCATCGTGCGCAACGCGCAGAAGGCTTTCGCGGAATGGCGCGCGATGCCGGCGCCCCGGCGTGGCGAGGCGATCCGCCTCTGCGCGCACGCGTTGCGCGAACACAAGGATGCATTGGGTTCGCTGGTCGCGCTGGAGATGGGCAAGATCAAGCCCGAGGGCGACGGCGAAGTGCAGGAGATGATCGACATCGCCGACTTCGCGGTCGGGCAATCGCGCATGCTGTACGGCCTGTCGATGCACTCCGAGCGTCCCGGCCACCGGATGTACGAGCAGTGGCATCCGCTGGGCCTGGTCGGCATCATCAGCGCCTTCAACTTTCCCGTCGCGGTGTGGAGCTGGAACGCGTTCATCGCCGCGGTGTGCGGCAACGTGTGCATCTGGAAACCGTCGCCGAAGACGCCGCTGTCCGCGATCGCGTCGATCCGCATCTGCAACGAAGCGCTGAAGGCCGGCGGCTTTCCGGAAATCTTCCATCTCTTCAACGATGCCGGCAGCGAACTCGCGCAGAAGTTCGTGGACGACAAGCGCATCCCGCTGATCAGCTTCACCGGTTCCACCAAGGTAGGCCGCATGGTGGGCGAACGCGTCGCCGCACGCATGGGCCGCTCGCTGCTGGAACTGGGCGGCAACAACGCGATCATCCTCGACCGTTCGGCGGATCTCGGCCTCGCGATTCCTGCGATCGTGTTCGGCGCGGTCGGTACCGCCGGCCAGCGTTGCACCAGCACGCGCCGCCTGTTCGTGCATGAATCGATCCTCGACGACGTGCTGGGCAAGCTGCGCCACGCGTACCAACAAGTGGAAAAGAAGATCGGCGATCCGACCAAATCCGAAACTCTGATGGGGCCGCTCAACAGCAGGCAGGCGGTCGAGCAGTTCGCCAACGCGGTGAAGACCGCCAAGGCCGGCGGCGCGCGCGTCGTCAGCGGCGGCTCGGTGTTGAGCGGCAAGGGCAACTTCGTGGAGCCAACCATCATCGCCGGCGTCCAGAATTCCGACGAGATCGTGCAGACCGAAACCTTCGCGCCGATCCTGTACGTGATGCCGTTCAAGACGCTGGACGACGCGATCCGGATGCAGAACGACGTGCCGCAGGGATTGTCGAGCGCGATCTTCACGCAGAACCTGAAAGCCGCCGAGCAATACCTGTCCGCGATGGGCAGCGACTGCGGCATCGCCAACGTCAACATCGGCACCTCGGGCGCCGAAATCGGTGGCGCGTTCGGCGGCGAGAAGGAAACCGGCGGCGGCCGCGAATCGGGTTCCGACGCGTGGAAGGCCTACATGCGCCGCCAGACCAACACCATCAACTGGTCGGATGCGTTGCCGCTGGCGCAGGGCATCAAGTTCGATTTTTGACGGGACTCGGAACTCGGAACTCGGGACTCGGGACTCGGGACTCGGGACTCGGGAAAGCGTAACAAGCAATGCCGTCATTCCGGGGCCATCGCAGCTTCATCGCGATGGAACCCGGAATCCATTTTGATCTTCATTTACAAGCCACATCAAAATGGATTCCGGATCGCGGCTGCGCCGCGTCCGGGATGACGTCGCTGGAGAGCTCGCCATGACATTTCCCTTCGACTTCAGCGGGTATCGCGTCGCCATCGCTGGCGGCAGCAAGGGCATCGGCCGCGCGATCGCGCTCGGGTTTCTCGAAGCAGGTGCCAACGTTGCCGTGTGCGCGCGCGGGCTGGATGGGCTGGATGGGTTGAAGCGCGATGCCAGCGCGAATGCCGGCCGGCTGCACACGCACACCTGCGATCTTTCGCAAGCCGGCCAGATCGAACGCTGGATCGCCGGCGCGGCGCACGCGCTCGGCGGCATTGACGTGCTGGTCAACAACGCGACCGGTTACGGTTTCCGCGAAGACGACGAATCCTGGCTGGTCGATTTCAACGTCGACCTGATGGCCGCGGTGCGCGCGTCGCGTTTCGCGCTGCCGCATCTCAAGCAATCGGAACGCGCGTGCATCCTGCACACCAGTTCGATCGGCTCGTTCCGGCCGCGCACCATGGGTCCGCCCTACGCCGCGATGAAGGCGGCGCTCAACCACTACACCCGCACGCAGGCACTGGCCTTGGCCGAGCACCACATCCGCGTCAACGCGATCGCGCCGGGTTCGATCGAATTCGAAGACGGCGTGTGGGATCGCGTCAAGCACGAGAAGCCGGAGCAATACGCGCAGGTGCTGGCGACGATTCCGTTCGGCCGTTACGGCACGCCCGAGGAAGTCGCGCATCTGGCGCTGTTCCTTGCGTCGCCCTTCTCGGGCTGGATCACCGGCCAGATCATCGGGGTGGATGGCGGGCAGTCGCTGCGGTTCTGATTGTGGCTGCGGCGCCGCATGCGGCGTGAGAACATAGGCTTGGTTCCGGCCGGGAGCGGCGCAAGCATGAACACCGTGTACCCACGCACCAGTTCGCTGGCGATCGTCAGCCTGATCTTCGGCATCCTCGCCTACGTCTTCCTGCCGTTCCTGGGCGCGCTGATCGCCGTGATCTGCGGGCACTCGGCGCGTTCCGAAATCCGCCGCGCGCCGCCCGGCGCCATCGAAGGCGACGGCCTGGCGCTGGCCGGCCTGATCCTCGGCTGGATCCAGCTTGCGTTCACCGCCATCGCGGTCGTGTTCGCGGTCCTGCTGCTGATCGGCGCGATCGCGTTCCACGGATTCCGTTGACGATGTATTCGACGCTGCGCCCGCTGCTGTTCTCGCTGGAAGCCGAAACCGCGCACGGCCTGACGCTGTACGCGCTGGGCGTCGCCCAGCGCAGCAACCTGTTGCGTTTCGTCGCGCAGCCGCCGCCGCAGGATTTGCCGGTGCGCGCGTTCGGGATCGACTTCCCGAATCCGGTGGGTCTCGCGGCCGGGCTGGACAAGAACGGCGAACACCTCGACGCGCTGGGTGCGCTGGGTTTCGGTTTCATCGAGATCGGCACCGTGACGCCGCGTCCGCAGCCGGGCAATCCGAAGCCGCGCATGTTCCGCCTTCCGGAGCACGAGGCGATCATCAACCGGATGGGTTTCAACAACGACGGCGTGGATGCGCTGGTGCGCAACGTCGGGCAGGCGCAATGGCGCGGCGTGCTGGGCATCAACATCGGCCGGAACAAGGACACGCCCAACGAACGCGCCGCGGACGATTACCTCACCTGCCTCGAATGCGTGTATTCGCTGGCGAGCTACGTCACCGTCAACGTGTCCTCGCCCAACACGCCCGGACTGCGCGAACTGCAGGAAGGCGATTCGCTGCAGCGCCTGATCGCGATGCTGATGGAAGCGCGCGAGAAACTCAGCATCCAGCATGGCGCGCGCAAACCGGTGCTGCTGAAGATCGCTCCGGACCTGGACGGCACGCAGATGGACGCGATCGCCGCCGCGCTTGCCGGCAGCGGCATCGACGGGCTGATCTGCGCCAACACCACCGTCGACCGCAGCGGCGTCGCCGGCGCGCTGCATGCGAACGAGCAGGGCGGCCTGTCCGGCCGGCCGCTGTTCGAACAATCCACCGCGGTGTTGCGCGGCATGGCGCAGCGGCTCGGCGACAGCATCCCGCTGATCGGCGTCGGCGGCGTACTGACGGGCAGCGATGCCGCCGACAAGATTTCCGCCGGCGCCAAACTGGTACAGATTTATTCCGGCATGATCTACCGCGGACCTTGGTTGTTGACCGAGTGTGTCGAAGAGATTCGCAGACAGCATGGCCATTCCGATGCAGCATGAAGTCGCCGCGCGGCAAGGATTCACGCTGACCGAAAATGCATCGCTGCGCGACCGCAACACCTTGCGCGTGGACGCGCGCGCGGCGTGGCTGGCGGAAGTCCACGATGCCGAAGCGATTCCCGAAGTGCTCGCCCACCCCGCCCTGCGCGGCGAACCGTTGCTGCTGGGCGAAGGTTCGAACGTGCTGTTCACCGGCGACTACGGCGGCGCGATCGTGACGATGGCGACGCGCGGCGTCGAAGTGCTGGACGACGACGGCGCCTGCACGCGCATCCGCGTGGCCGCGGGCGAACACTGGGACGACTTCGTGCGCTGGACGCTCGGCGAAGGCCACGCGGGGCTGGAAAACCTGATCCTGATTCCCGGCAGCGCGGGCGCCGCGCCGATGCAGAACATCGGCGCCTACGGCGTCGAAGCCGGCGCATTCATCGAATCGGTCGACGCGTTCGACCTGCACGAACGCTGCTTCATCCGGTTCGCGAATCCGCAATGTGAATTCGGCTATCGCGATTCCGTATTCAAGCGTCATCCCGATCGCTGGCTGATCACTAGGATCACGTTCCGCCTGCCGCGCGCGTGGACACCGCGCATCGAATACGCGGGCGTGCAGGACGAACTGCGCCGCATGGGCATCGAACATCCCGCGCCCATCCACGTGGCCGACGCCGTGGTCAGCCTGCGCACCCGCAAGCTGCCCGATCCGAGGGTGATCGGCAACGCTGGCAGCTTTTTCAAGAATCCGCTGGTTCCCGCCGCGCAGGCCGAACGGTTGCGCGCGGAACATCCGCAACTGCCGTGCTGGCCGGGCGCGGACGGCGTATCGAAACTGTCCGCGGCGTGGCTGATCGAAACCAGCGGCTTCAAGGGCGCGCGCGAGGGCGACGCGGGCATTTCGAGCCGGCACGCGCTGGTGCTGGTCAACCACGGGCACGCCAGCGGCGAGGAATTGTGGGCATTCGCGCAACGCGTGCGGATGAGCGTGCACGCGCGTTTCGGCGTGATGCTGGAACCCGAACCGCGGATCATCGGCGCGCATTGATCCCCCACGGCGCCGATTGGCGGTCTTTCGCGTTAGCATGGGCGGGTTTTTGCGATGCGCCGACCGGGGGCGTGCGCTGTTTTTTCCGCATGAAGGAGTATCCGATGAAGAAGCACGGCAAGCTCGCTCCACTCGCGCTCGGCATCCTGCTGGGTCTTGGCCTCGCCGCCGGCGGCATGCAAACCGCCTTCGCCGCCGATGCACCTGCCACCGCCGCGCAGCACACCGACGTCACCCGCGCCACGCTCGACAACGGCCTGCGCGTGGTGATCGTGCGCGACACGCTGGCGCCGATGGTGACCACCCAGATCACCTATCTCGCCGGCAGCTACGAGGCGCCGAAGGGCTACCCCGGCACCGCGCACGCCCTGGAACACATGATGTTCCGCAACTCGACGGGCCTGACCGGCGCGCAGTTGAACGAGATGACCGGCAAGATGGGCGCCGAGAACAACGCGTTCACCACCAACGACGCCACGCAATATTTCTTCGTCGCGCCGGCGCAATATCTCGACATGCTGCTGCACATCGAAGCGATCCGGATGCGCGGCGCGCAGCTCACGACCAGCGACTGGGATCTCGAGAAAGGCGCGATCGAGCAGGAAGTCTCGCGCGACATTTCCGATCCGGGCTACCTCGCCTTCCAGCAGGCCGAGCGTGCGCTGTACGCGGGCACCGGCTACGCCGAGGACGCACTGGGCTCGCGCCCGACCTTCGATGCGACCACCGGCGCGGTCCTGCAGAAGTTCTACAACGACTGGTACGTTCCCAACAACGCGATCCTGGTGATCGCGGGCGATGTCGACGCGCAGTCGACGCTGGCCAAGGTGAAACAACTGTTCGGTCCGATTCCGAAGGGCGACGTGCCCGCGCGCGCGCCGGTGAAGCTGGAAACCTTCAAACCCGAAACCATCACCAAGAGCACGCCGGATGCAACCGGCAGCGTGCAGTACCTGTTCCGCACGCCGGGCCAGCAGTCGAAGGACTACGCGGCGCTGCAGGTGCTGATGGACGTGCTCAACAACTCGCGCAGCGCGCTGTCCGACCTCGCGGCGCAAGGCAAGGTGCTGTCGGCCGACGCCAGCGTGCAGCCGTTCGTGCACGGCGGCATCGGCATGATCGAAGTGGGCTTCCCGAAGGGCGGCGATGCGAAGCAGGCGCAAGGCCATCTCGATGGCGTGATCGCGGACGTGCTGAAGAACGGCGTACCGGCCGATCTGGTCGAGGCCGCGAAGCGGCAGGAAAAGGCGCAGTTCGAGTTCGCCCGGAACAGTCCGATGGAACTCGCGGAAGCCTGGTCGCAGGCGCTGGCGTGGCAGGGATTGAACTCGCCGCAGCAAGCGCTCGACCAGATTCTTGCGGTCACGCCGCAGGACGTCGATCGCATCGCGCGCGAATACCTGAAGCCCGACCAGCGCGTCACCGTGGTGCTGACGCCCAGCCCCAACGGCAAGCGTCCGCCGAACAGCAACGGTTTCGGCGGCACCGAGAAGTTCGCCAGCAACGACAAGCTGGACGCGCCGCTGCCGGCGTGGGCGACGCAGCAGCTTGCGGCCTTGCAGATGCCGCACTGGACGCTCGATCCGGTGAAGATGACGCTCGCCAACGGCATCACCCTGATCGTGCAGCCCACCCACGTCAGCAAGACCGTCACCGTGGTCGGCCGCGTGGACAGCAACGAGGACCTGCAGGCGCCCAGGGGCCAGGAAGGCGTCGGCAAATTGCTGGCTTCACTGTTCGACTACGGCACCACCACGCTCGATCGTGCCGCGTTCCACAAGGCGCTGGACGAGATCGCCGCCACCGAGTCCGGCGGCAGCAGCTTCAGCCTCGCGGTGCTTAGCGACAACTTCGACAATGGTATGCAACTCCTGGCCGACAACGAACTGCATCCGGCGCTGCCGCAGGCCGCGTTCACCGTGCAGCAGCAGACGTTGTCGCGCACGCTGGCCGGCGAACTGCAATCGCCGCAGTACAAGATGATGCGCGCGTTGACGAAGGGCCTGCTGCCCGCCGGCGATCCGGGCCTGCGCCAAGCGACTCCGAAAACCGTGGACGCGCTGACGCTCGCCGACGTGAAGGACTACTTCGCCAAGGTCTACCGTCCCGACATGACCACCATCGTGGTGGTGGGCGACGTGACGCCGCAGCAAGCGAAGACCGAGGTCGAGAAATATTTCGGCGGCTGGAAAGCGAGCGGTCCGAAACCCGACGTGATTCCGAAGCCGGTGCCGTCGAATCCCGCCAGCTACACCGTGGTGCCGAATCCGTACGCGTCGCAGGACCAGGTGCTGATGGGCCAGATGCTGGATCTCAACCTGCACAACCCCGCGCGCTACGCGCTGCAACTCGGCAACGAAGTGCTGGGCGGAAACGGTTTCGCCTCGCGCCTGATGGTGGACATCCGCGTCAACCACGGCTACGCCTATGGCGCGGGTTCCGGCCTCAACTTCGACCGCTCGCGTTCGGTCTTCTACGTGGAGTACGGCAGCGACCCGGACAAGGTGAAGCCGGTGGATGGACTGATCGTGAAGAATATCGACGCAATGCGCGGCGCGCCGGTGAAGCCCGACGAATTGACCAACGCCAAGCAGGCGCGCATCCGCTCGATCCCGCTGGGCGTGTCCAGCGTCAATGCGATCGCCCGTTCACTGCTGGAATGGAGCATCAACGGCGAGCCGCTGGACGAACCGATGGTTGCAGCCAAGTACTATCTGGACCTCGACGCCGCGCAGGTGCAGGAAGCTTTCAAGGAGTATGTGAATCCCGCGCATCTGGTGCAGGTGGTGCAAGGACCGGCGCCGAAGCAGCACTGATGCTTCACATCAGGAGCCATCCCCCTCAATCCCCCTTCGTGCCGAAGGGGGAAGCAAAGGCGCAAGCGCTGCTCTTCACCCCTTGGGAACGAAGGGGGTCGATGCTGGCCGCTTTATGCCAGCATCGGGGGGATGCCGGGCCCTCTCACCCTGCACACTTGATCACAACCGCACTTCTGCGGAAATCACGTCACAGGGGGCGTACACGCCTTGCTCGTCGCGCACCAGCAGCCCGCGCCTACCAAAGCGGTCATGTCGGCATGGACGTTTTTGTAGTCGCGATCCAGCGCCCGCGAGAGCGCGCGCACGTCCTTGGCAGGGTGCGCGTGCACCGCGCGCAGCAGGTCGAAACGGCGCGGTGTCAGCACCGACACCAAACCGCCGAGATCCTCGAAGCTCAGGTGCGTCTCGCGCACGCGCTCGCCGTTTTGTGCGCGATGCCATGCATCGACGAAACGGGCACCGACGTCATCCAGCGACTCGCCGTAATGCAATGTCGCCCGCTTGCCCCCGCCTGCACTCTTCTTCGCATTCATGCTTCACCTCTCACGCGGCGCACGTCCGCCAGAAAATCGGCAACCAGGCGCTCGACGCTGATGAACCGGTAAACGGATTCCTTGCCGCGCAGGTGCAGGAAGCCTTCAAGAAGTATGTAAATCCCGCGCGCTTGATGCAGGTGGTGCAGGGGCCGGCGCCCAAGCAGCACTGACAGGATTCATTAAAAGCCATCCCCCTCAGTCCCCCTTCGTTCCGAAGGGGGAAGCAAAGGCGCAAGCGCTGCTCTTCACCCCCTTCGGAACGAAGGGGGTCGATGCTGGCCGGCTTCATGGCCAGCATCGGGGGGATGCCGCATCAACGGTGCTGCGATGCGGCGAGGTAGTGCCGCTCGCCTTTCGCGGCATCGAAATACACGGCCGTCAACACGCCGGTTTCGGGATCGACGAAGCGCTCGCCGGTATCGGTCCAGCGCGGGTCGGGGCGTTGCCCGCTCACCGGCTTGTAGCGCCAGCGCTCGATCGCGAGCGCGATGATCAGGAACAGGCCGCCGATGACGAGTTGCGGCAGGAACAGCGCCAGCGCGCCGCCGACCAGCAAGGCGATGCCCGCGATCAGCAGCAGGATGGCGCCCACGACATACAGCGCGAGCATCAGCACGGCGTCAGGCCTTTTCGATCACCACCGCCGTGCCGTAGGCCACGATCTCGCTCATGGTCTGGCCGATCTCGGACGAATCGAAGCGCATCATCACCACCGCGTTGGCGCCCATCGCCTGCGCGTTCTGCACCATGCGATCGGTGGCATGGCGGCGTGCTTCCTCGAGCATCTGCGTGTACTCGTTGATCTCGCCACCCACGATTGAACGCAGGCCCGCCATCACGTTGCCGCCGATGCCGCGGCTGCGCACGACCAAGCCGAACACCTGGCCCTTGGTTTCGGTGATCTTGTAGCCGGCGACGTACTCGCTCGTCACGATGATCATGTGTTTTTCCTTTGCGATCATCCCTGATCGCTATTTCGCTGGGATTCCCGCCTTGCCTTGGTGGCAAGCGTGTCAACCTGCACCAGAACGGCCATCCACGGCCTGACTTTGGACAACAGCCGCTTCGAATGAGCGTGCTGTATCAGCGCCGCGAGCTCGCCAGGAGTTGCAGCAACTGGATATACAGCCACACCAATGTCACCATCAGGGCGAACGCGCAATACCACTCCATGTACTTCGGCGCACCCTGCTCGCTGGCGCGCTCGACCAGGTCAAAATCCAGCACCAGGTTCAGCGCCGCGATGCACACCACGAACAGGCTGAACAGGATTCCGAACGTTCCGCCGCCGCCGTACACGAACGCCATGTTGTAGTGCGTGAAGGCGCTCAGCGCCCACGCGGCCAGGTACAACAACAGGATGCCGCCTGTCGCCGCAACCACGCCCATCCGGAATTTCTGGGTCACCTTGATCACGCCGGTGCGATAGAGCGCCAGCATCACCACCAGCACACCCACCGAGGCAAGCACCGCCTCCAGCACGATGCCGTGGTACTGGACTTCGAACATCGCCGATACCGCGCCGAGGAAGGTGCCCTCGGCGATCGCGTACAACGGCGCGGCCACGGGCGACCAGTTCGGCTTGAACGAGCAGACCAGCGCCAGCACCAGTCCGACGATCAGCCCGCCCCACAGGAAGGGCCCGACCGCGCTCATCCCGGCGGCCAGGCTGTGGCTCGCGACGGCGGCGGTCATGAACCGGTTCCAGGTCCAGGCGCCAGTGATCAGCAGCAATACCAGCAACAGACCGGTGCGCGCAATCGTGCCGTTCACGGTCATCGGCTCGCCGGTGGTGGTGGCCGGGAGGTTCTGGAAAGCGCTGCTGCGAAGAACCGGATTGCGCGAGCGCAAGGTGGAATTGTCGGAACGCAGGGGCATGGGATTTCTCACTCGAACGGGAAAACGCGACCGGTCGCAGCCGGTATTGCACCACTGTAGTGGAGGCGCGGCGACGCTGCCATAAACTGACCACCAGCCGGCTCTCTGGTTCCCCTTTCCACGTATTTCAAGCCACGCGCGTGAAACCGTCGGCGCTCCACGCTTCCGACCCGACGCCGTGGTGCACGGTGAACAAGCCATCCGGGTCATAGCGCTTCTTCACGGCAAGCAGCCGTGCGTAGTTGGAGCCCCAGAAGGCGCGCTGCCAATCCTTCAAGAAGAAATCGCTTTCGGAAACGTAGGAGCCCGCGTCGGGGATGGCCTCATACAGCGCCTGCATCGCTTTCGCGCAGGTCCTGGCATTGGTGCGCGCCGATTTCAGATCGGGCTCGTGGCCCGGAACGTCCGGGAAAGCAGGCGGCTGGCTGTCGCCCGTGATCGCAAGCGCGAAGGCATCCAGCACTTGCGGGTTGGTCGCGGTGTCGCGTGCGGCGGCGATCTGCTCATCGGGCGCGCCGGCCAATCCCTTGTTGAAGTGCATGCTGAAACCGTAGTTGCGGGTGAACGCGAACACCGCTTCCATCAGCCCCTCCTGGTGATCCGGTTGCAACAGCGACCGCGGTAGCCATGCCGACGCGTAACTGGTGATGTATTGGCCGGACTGGCCGGCATCGCCGCTCCACACGTAGTTGTCGGCCGGCGCGCCCGGGCGCGGATCGTGGACAACCAGGCCGGGTATCTTGCCCATCACTTCGGGGTTCCACATGACCCGTGCCGGAAACGCGAGAACCCGCGGGGCTTCCGTAATCGCAAAATCGTCCGGCGACGCCCGCACGAAATCGAAGAACGGCTTCCACACCGCCTCCGCGGCCGCCTTGTCCAAGCCCTGGAACAGCAGGTCGACGCGCAACACGTTGCCCGAATGGAAATGGATCTTCTCGCCCCAATGTGGATTCAACAGGTTCGTGCGACAGAATTCAAAACACTGCGCGAGCAGCCGACGGAAGGCATCATCGGACTTCGCCTTGATTGTGGCGTTCACGGCTCCGAACAGCTCAGGCAACTCATGCGTGCGCAGCGTCAGCCGCGTGATCACGCCGAAGCTGCCGCCACCACCGCCCTTCAAGGCCCAGAACAGGTCGGGATCGTTGCAGGCGTTGACGACGCGGATTTGTCCGTCCGCCGTCACGACTTCGGCTTCCAGCAGGTTGGCCGCGGCGGTGCCAAAGCGTTTGGACCAGCTTCCGAAACCGCCGCTGCTGACCAAGCCGGCGACGCCGACGGTCATGCAACCGCCGCCCTGCACGTAACGGCCCGCCTTGGTCGTCACCGCATCGTAGGTGTGGCCCCAGATTTGCCCCGCGCCCACGCTGACCGCCGGCTGCGGTTTGACCTTGCCGGTGCAACCTTGCGGCAGGAACGCATCGTGCATTTGGATGTCCTGCATGTGATGCGTCCACACCAGCAGCGAATCCGGTGCGTCAGAGGTGCCTTGGTAGCTGTGGCCAGCGCCCTTCACCACCAACCGCAACTTGTGCTCGCGCGCGAAGTTCACCGCGGCGGCGACGTCGGCGGCGCTCGTCGCAGCGACCGCATACGTGCTCGGTTTGGACGTCCATGCGTCCACCCAGCCCGAGGTCTGCGTGAGGTTGGCGTGGTCGAGGATGTAGTACGGATTGCGGATCTGCTTGAAGAAGTCCGCACACGCCGCACCGGAAGGATCGGCGCGGCACGCGGCCAGCGGATCTTCGAGCTTCATCAAGCGCCCGCCGACCTGCCGGTTCAAGCCGTCCCATTCGGCGGCGGAAGGCCAGCCGGCCTCGCCGGGACGCACCCGACGCAGCGTGCGCGCCGCAGCCACGGCCTTGGCCCATGCCGCTTCGGACAGGTTCGCCAGCAACGCTCCGAACATGGGTGCGCCGGCCATCCACTTCAGCAACGCGCGTCGCTTCATCGTGCCGCCTCCGTTCATGGGACG
>OEPS010000427.1_pt1 | contig 15204 bp, 14 predicted proteins | sample 1539411 | NCBI WGS metagenome assembly OEPS01 (sample SAMN02671747, study PRJEB22543) | soil metagenome | biome: bacteria | place: China:Hunan Province, Lengshuijiang City | collected 2012-10-15 | depth 0.08m m | reverse complement strand
TGGCGTCCAACTGCTCATGCAGGTCGAGAATAGAACCGAACAGCGCACTGTCGTGGATCACACCCTCCTGAAACGTGGGCAAGCCATTGGCGCTGGTGGTCTGGTCGAGAATGCTGCGCACCTGCTGGCCATCCAGATGCACGCTGATGAACTGTGCGCCCTCCCCGCAGAACTCCGACGCCTGCACGGTCATCGGGTTATACAGCGTCACCTCGCCCGCTGACACGGCCTGCTGCTTGCCGTTGTACCAGATCCGCTCAACTCCGCTGAGGTTCGCGCTGAGCACATATTCTTCGTGGGTGTGCTTGGGGTAACGGGCACCACTGGCATTGACCTTAGAGCATTCAATACGCTCAAAACGGGTCAGATTTTCCATTACCAACGTCATCGGCCTGCCTCCTTGCAGGAAAAAGGATGTGCCGGTCACATCCTTTAAGGGCGGTCGATGTAGGGTGAAATGACATCGAACAGCTGAAACGCGAGGCAGGATGCATGCCAAAGGGATCTGCGGGGATGTTTAGCTGTTCGATGTGATACAACGTGTACTCCAGCGACGTCGAAGGGGTGCTGGGCACCCATCCAATGATCACGGATAGTGCGCTTGTCGGTGTCGACGCCCAAAAACAGGGCAATTTCAAGCTTATGATAAAGAGCGCGAAGATTCCTGGAGACGGTAATCCGTAGCGCAATGCACATGCATGACGCCAAGTGCTAGACACAAGCAGTTGCAATCAAGCGCCAAGCAGGAAAGGCTAAAACAGACGAGGCCGGGATCAGTAGAACAAGATCAGCCAAAATTTCTACAAACTCACCAGACCTCATGGGTCTCCGCTCTATAGTTGTTTTCAATACGCTCAACAAGCAATGGAGCGCTGATAATTCCCCGAGTGGGATATTTCAGTTCTTCCGGGCTAATCGCTCTTTCCAGTCGAAATGATTCGCTTCCACTCCACAGCCAGAGAGAACCACCCGACCCGCCATTCCTAGAGCGGAATGTCGGAAATATTTGTAACCTTTCGGGAACCGGAACATTTGCCACAACGGACATGAGGCCTTGATTCACTGCACTTTGAACGACAAAAAATGCAGAAAACTGCGGCTCCTCATCAACCATGTCAAAAAAGTCTTTTGGTTGTTCATTATAAAAATCTGGGAACACACGAATTAAAAAACCAAACTCCGGGTGCTTATGAGTAACTTGCGCATAGGCAACCCCCTGCGAAGTTAACACCTGCAAAATATCACCAAGCTTTATCTTCCTAGCCATTTAGAATCCTTCGTATCCAGCCTTTTTCAGCAGCTCAGCGCCGCGTATCAAACCTTGCTCATACGTGGTCAGTTTTTGATCGCCGATATTGAGTTGATCATATTAATTAAAGTCCCATCATTTTTACCAATTCCGTGGTAATTAGTCAGTGTTTGCTCAACTGCTCGAGCATCGGCACGTGAAAGGCGCTGTAACCCCTCTATTCTGTCAATGACGAAGCCTTTTTCTCGAAGGTGCGCTTGGCCGCGCTTAACGATGTTGTCGGTTATTCCAACATAACGAGTCCTTTCTGGAGACGCATTTTCGCCAGTAAGCTGGATACCGCAGCGTTCGGTTTTAACCCAAATAATTACAGACCTGAGTACCTATCCATCAACGCCCCCATGCACGCCAGATACTCGCCACGCCCCAAATGCAGAATGTGATTGCCAGGAAACCAGTGCAATGCACTCCCCGGCCAATGCTGGTGCAGCAGCCGCAGGTGTCTAGGCATGGTCACCCGATCTCCAGCGCCGCCGATGATCAGCATGCGTTCGCCGTCCATCCGCGGGGCGTAGGTCAGCGGGTTATGCACCGCTAGCAAGCCGCGCATTTCAGCCACGCCAATGCCCTGGTTACGCATCAGCCGGGAGAGCAATAGCCCTGTGGGCTGCCACTCAAGAAAGGCGTCGATGGGGCTGACCGCAGGTACGATCGGGACACAATAGGCCAGGCGCTCGTCAACCGCCGCCAGCAACGCAGCGGTGTAGCCGCCGAGGGAAATGCCCGTCACGCCGATATGCTCGACACCGCGCTCCTGCAGGTAGTTGATGAACACCCGCAGGTCGTGGATTGCATGCAGCGGCGCCTCGTTAAAGGCCACCAGCCCGCTGCCGAACAAGCCCTGGCCGCTGAACCAGTCACTGCGCTCTGCGCGCCGGCCATGGTGCGGGAACGTGAACAGCAGGATGTCGTAGCCCCGCCGATAGAGATCGGCCAGCGACAGCGCGTGGGCGTTGAGCCAGTGCGGGTCGGCGGCGAAGCCGTGGATGACGATCAGCGTCGGCCGCGGCCGGTCGCCATGGCACCAGTGCTGGGCATGGGCGAAGGCATTGCGCTGCATGGCCTCGAACTGCGTGCGTGCGAAGGGGTTGAGTGGTTTGAACGGGCTGGCAAAGCGCAGCTGGAAACGACGGATGTCGTTGCCCGGCAATGCGCGCGCTGAAATGGCGATGTCCTTCGGGGGTGGCAAAAACACCTGGGAGGCGTCTGCGGCACGCGCCAGCGGTTCGTAGAAGCGCAGCGCCTCGAACTCGCGCTGCAAACGGCCGGGTTTGCGTAGCGTGGTAAGCGCGGTCGCCGCCACTGTCGCCGACAAGGAGGTGCGCATCACCCGCTCGATCGCGGCGCTGCCATGGATCTTCAGGCGGTGTCTGGCATCCAGTTCGGTGCCATCGGCCTGCCGCCAGAAATCTGCGGACAAACGTTCCCACCAGGGCCGCTGTGGATCAGCTGCCCCGTCCTCACTCACGCACTGTTCTTTACGCCACACGCAGGATCCCCTCCCCGGGCGGGGGTCAGCAGCTGCACCACGACGGCGCGCACACGACCCTCCGATAGCCTCCAGCATAAGGACCGCACCGACCGCGCACTCCCCCCCTTTTGCAGGGGGACGATGCAACGGCAGATCGATGAATCTGCCCGCCATCGACCTTGGTCGTATTGATGAAACGCAAAGCACCTGCATGCCAGCTCAAGTGATTGAGTCATCCCCACTGCGCCACCACCTTGCGAGAGCGTTAACGATGAGCAAACTCAGCGGGCAAGATGCCCTGTTCCTCAAAGTCGATCGTCCCCATGCCGCGTCGCACTGCACCATGATCTACATCTACGATCAGTCCACGGTAGAGGGGCAACGGCTCGGCTTTCGGGAGATCGTCCAGCATATCTCGGATCGCCTCGACGTCTCGCCCGTGTTCAAACGCAAGATCATCCAGGTGCCCTTTGGCCTCGGTTATCCCTACTGGGTGGAAGACGATCTGTTCGACATCGACTTCCATGTTCGCCATTTCGCCCTGCCCAAACCCGGCGACTGGCGGCAGTTCTGCATCCTGGTATCACGCATCCACGCCCGCTCCGTGGATCTTTCCCGGGCACCCTGGGAGATGTACGTGATCGAGGGGCTCGACAACATCGAAGGCATCCCCAAGGGCAGCTTTGCCATCCTGACCAAGTCGCACCACGCCGCCATGGACGGTGCCGCGGCTGCGGAACTGACCTGGGCCTTGCACGATCTGGCCGGCGCGCAGGGCAAACCGGTCGCGGTGGTTGATAACACGCCGGCGGCCTCCCGCGTGGCGCAGCGCTGGGGCATGCTTGACACGGTGAACCGCATGCTCACCGACAACATCACCGCTTCCGCGCGCATGGCCCTGCCACTGGCCCGCGTGCTGCCCAAGCTGGCCATCGCCAGCCTGCAAAAAGTGGCGCGTTCGGTGCTGAGCGCTGAAGGCGGCGCACCGCGCACACGCTTCAACAGCAACGTGACGTCCAGCCGGGTCTGGGATTCGGTCACTCTCGACCTGAGCGTGGTTAAGCAGATCAAGAACCTGGTGCCCGGAGCGACGGTCAACGATGCGGTGCTGGCCATGGTCGGTGGGGCGATGCGTCGCTATCTGATGGCGAAAGATGAACTGCCGGAGAAGTCGCTGGTGACCCTGGCGCCGGTCAACACCCGCCAAGGCAAGGAATCCGTCGCCGCCGGCAACACCGTGTCGATGCTCACCTTCCCGCTACGCACCGACATCGAGGATCCGCTCGAGCGCCTGCAGGCGTTGCAGGCCGCCACCTCGCAATCGAAAGCGATCCAGAATGCGGTGGGTGCGAACGACCTGACCAACCTGCAGAAATTCGCGCCCCCGGCCACCCTGGGGCTCGCCGGCCGCCTGGCGACGCTGATGGGCATGGGCGGCAAAGGCCCGGTGGTGTTGCACAACTGCATGGTGACCAACGTTCCGGGGCCCAATGTGCCGCTGTACATGCTCGGCGCCAAGCTCGTGTACTGGTGCGGTGTTGGTCCGCTGGTCGATGGCCTGTCGTTGATCTGGAACCCCACCAGTTACTGCGGGAAGATGTTCATCTCGTTGACCAGTTCACCGAACGTCGTTCCCGACCCGGACTTCCTCGCGCAGTGCCTGAAGGACTCCTACGAGGAAATGCACGCAGTGGCGCTCCAGGCAGCCAAGACCAAGACGCCCAAGCTTGTTAAAGCAAGACGCGTTGCCCGAAAAGCCGCCGTCCAACAGGCTGACGCTGACGACCAGCAGATGCTCTAACAACGTCCGCCGTGCCCCTCTTCTGAACAGCAACCCACGCTTCTGTAGTGCACCCACTACAGAAGTTTCGGGGTTCCCTGATGTCGTCGCAGCTGTCCGGAGCGGATGATAACCCCTGGAAACGACGAAACCGGATCCAGGAGAATGTTCATGAACACGTATTTCTTGGCGATCTGTCAAAAACTCCGGCTTGCCTACAAGACCGCTCTCGGTGCCGGCATCTCCAGGTATGGCACTCGCAAAGCAGACGCCCGCCTGGCTGAAGCCCTGCAGCAAATCGAGGAACAAAACCTGTGCTGGGTCATGCAAGTGCGTGACCGCCCGAGGACTCGAAATCAAAGATAAAGCCAACGACGCCCGGGGAAACGTACACGACGCCTGAGCGGCTATGATCAACACTGTGAACCTTTAATCGAGGTAGCCAGGGACATGGCCACAGTGCTTATCATCGATCCGCACCCGCTCAACGCCCTGGGCATAGCCTCGGCCCTGACCCAGGCCGGGCACAGCGTTGTGGGCGTAGCTCACAACGGGCTTGTGGGGCTGGATCTGGTTCGTAGCACATCGCCAGACCTGATTGTCCTGGATCTCGAGGTGCCCCGGCTCGGTGGACTGGATCTGATCAAGCGAACCGTTGCGCGCAAAACCGCCACCCGTTTGCTGGTGTTCACCGCCCTGCCTGCAGAAGTCTACGAGCCGCTGTGCATTGCTGCCGGTGCCTCGGGATTCGTCGATAAAACAGAATCGTCGACAGCGTTCAGCGATGCGGTCAGCAAAGTGCTGCGCGGCAAGACCTATTTTCAGGCCTCGGCATTGCGCAATAGCCCCTCGCCTGCTTTGGACGACAACTCGTCTCACCAATTGACGGCCAGAGAGATCACAGTACTGCACTATCTGGCGGAAGGTTACCGGGTCAAGCAGATTGCCGGGGAACTGGCGATCAGCGATCGCACCGTCAGTACCTACAAGTCGAGATTGCTGGAAAAAACCGGAACTCACTCACTGGTAGACCTGCTTCAAGTCGCTGCCAACAGGGGACTGCTGGAGAAGAACACGCCGACTGCTATCGACACCTCATTGTCAGCAGCAGAACTGAACTTCAACAGCCTGCTCGACAAGATCCCCTTTCCTGTGTGCTTCAGAGCGCCGGACGCCCGAATCCTGGCCGCTAATCAAGCGTTTCTCGACTATCTCGGTTTGACCCTGGAGTCGGTAATCAATGCCCGGCAATGCGATATCGGCGTTATCGAGACCGAACACCTGGACTACGCGCGCAAAACCTACAGTGCTGCGGTAGAAAACCGCATTCCCTACATGATGGTGGTGGTCGTCACCCTGCGGGGCGAGCGTCGGGTCATCAAGCACGGTGGCTGTCCTGTCCTGGGTGAAGATGGCGAACTGATCGGGATGCTCTGCTCGTTCATGGACATCGGCGAAGAGGAAGGCCAGATACAGGCCCTGCGCGACCAGTTAGCGTACATGTCGTCCATTTACAGTCGTCGGGGTGCGTACCTGATACAACAAGGACAAGAAGTAACGGACTACATCAATACCGCCAGAAAAATTGTCGCCCGTTACCAGGAGAGTGACGACAGCCTCGCCGTTCTCGGACTGCTCGAGCGCATTAGCGAAAGTGTGCGGATGGTCAGCGAGATGGTCGACCTGGAACAAGGGAACGTCAGGTACACGCCGTTCCCGCAGAACTTGAACGCGCTGACCGACACTGTCCTCACCACCCTGACTGACAACAGCATGCCCTCCAGCGTATTCCTCAAGGCTTCCCCGGACCGTCGGGGCTGGGTAGACGCCACGCCTTACGCCAGCCTGCTCAAGGCCTTGATGCTCCACCTCAAACACGAAGGCGCGGATCAGGTGTCGATCCATGCCAGCGCGATAGAGCGCGACGCAGGAAACTTTGACTGGACACTGCAAGTAAGCGCCAGTATCGCCCCGAACCTGAACCGGACCACACCGGTAATTTATCTGGCCTTGGCCACCAAGATCAGCGCCCTGCTAAACGGCGATCTGGTGATAGCAGAGGATGACGATCTGCGCTTCGAGGCACAGGTAACCTTGAAAGTGCCTGTCGCTGCCTGAAAATCAAAGAACGGCCTTAACCCCAGTGGGAGCCCGGCATAGCCGGACCTCTGAACTACACTGCTTCGATACATTGCTGCACAGAGACTTCAAGCATGGCGACCAAAACCGCAATCGTATTCGCTGGCGGCGGCAGCCTGGGCGCGGTGCAGGTGGGCATGTTACGGGCCCTGGTCGAGGCCAATGTTCATTTCGACATGGTGGTGGGCGCTTCGGTAGGCGCTATCAACGGTGCTTACTTTGCCGCAAGGCCCGATTCAGACGGGGTCGAAGCGCTTGCGGGTTTCTGGCGCGGGCTGAGTAAAACCGACATCTTTCCCCTCTCCTGGCTCGATACCTGTAAAGGTCTGATCAAACGGCGTGGCTTTCTATTGCAACCAGCAGCCTTGAACCGATTGCTGGGCCAGGCATTGCCTATCCATCGCATTGAGGAAGCGGCGCTGCCCCTGCACATCGTCACCACCGATCTGCTCAGTGGCGCCGAGACCGTTCTCTCCAGTGGCGAACTCGAACAGGCGTTACTGGCCAGTGCCGCCATCCCGCTGGTGTTCCCCTGCGTAGAAATCGCCGACCGCTTTCTGGTGGACGGTGGCGTGGCAAGCAACACCCCTATTTCGACTGCCGTTGCCTTGGGCGCCACCAACGTCGTAGTCATTCCCACCGGCGTGAGTTGCGCCCTGACACAACCGCCCCGAGGTCTGGTCGCCCTGGCCCTGCACACCGTCAATCTGATGAGCATGCGTCAACTGGTCAGCGACATTGAACACTTCCGCACCCTCACCAGCCTGCATATCGTCCCGCCCTTGTGCCCAGTGGATGTCTCGGTGTTCAACTTTGACCAGACCGAGTCTCTGCTGCAACGTGCCTATGAGCAGACGCTCCGCTGGCTGGAACGTGGGGGACTTGAGCGCACCAAGGTACCGGGTGCGCTGACCATTCATTCACATGCGCATATGCATTGAGTGCTGTACGGCCTGAACCGGCGCTAAAACATGCGCCTGCTCCCGGCGCTGATCGATGCCGTGCTCGATGCTGTGGGCGTAAAGCGGATCTTCACACCTTACTAGCCGGTCACTGCCTGTGGGAGCTGGCGCTAGCCGGCGATACAGACGCCGTGCACTCACTGATACCGCGGCGATCTCATCGCCGGCTATCGCCAGCTCCCACATTGGTCCCTCTCCCTCCCGGGCTGCCACTATGTATTCTTCGGTTCTTTGGCCGGTGCCGCAAACCAGTTGTCCCTGGGTACACGCTTTTCTTCCTCGGGATCACCCAGGTAGTGCGGCGACATGATCTGCACGCCGTATTCGTTGAACACATCCTGAATATTCGCGTGCAGCACGCTGAGCAACTCCGCGCGCGGTCTGGGCAAACTGGGAATGGCCTGCGCCACCAGGCGATATTCGGGGTAAAAGTCGGACAACGCGGTCTGGAACACCTGCGCAGGGGGTTCCTGCAGTACACCGGGTGTGCGCCTGGCCGCCTCCAGCAACATCGCTTCCACCTGGCGCCATGGCGTGTCGTAGCCAATGGTCACCACCGTATCGACCACATAACCCGGGCCTTGCACGGTGCGCGAATAGTTCTTGGTGACCGTGCCGGTGATCATCGAGTTGGGCAGGGTCAACACTTCACCTAAACCGGTACGAATGCTGGTAGTGAACATGCCCAGTTCGGTCACCGTGCCTTCATACTCGCCGATGCGCACGAACTCACCGGGACGCAAGGTTCGGGTGTAGGTCAGGATCAACCCGGCAGCCGCCTGCCCCACCACGCTGGTGGCACCCAGCGAAATCATCAAGCCGATCAGTACCGACAAGCCCTTGAAAGCGTCGGTGCCCGCACCGGGCAGATACGGATAGGCCATCGCCAAGGCAAACAGCCAGATCGCCAGCGACGTCAGGCGCTGCGTGGGCTGCAACGTTTCGTGGTTCAGCCAGCTGAAGGTTCCGGGTGTTGCCATACGCCGGAGCACCCGGCGACTGAACGCCGATGCACCACGGGCAATGAAAAATATCACCAGCGCCACACCCAGCCCGGGGATCGCGCCGACGATGGCCTCAAGCAAGTAGCTGGCGACTTCGAACAAGTAATTGTTGAGGCTTTCACCCCAGGGCCGCGTGTAAGGGAACCTCGACAGCACAAACCCCAGCCACTCATAGGTCAGCAACAGGATGACCAGCCAGCGCAGCGCCCAGAACACGCGCGTCACCAGCGGGTAAAGGTAGTTGGCATCGATCACCGGAACCCGCCCCACTTTCAACGCAGGGGTATGGCGCTGCATCAATTCGGGCAATCGCTGGAGCATTCGGCGCCGCAGCCAGGCGAGCCCCCATAGCAAGGTGAAGTAGATGACCGTAGCGAGTGCCGCCGCACCAACTGACCGCGACATCAGTTGCAGGCTGCGCGCTTCCCGGGTTTCGGCCACCACCAGGCGCAGTTTTTCTGCCGCACCCTGAGCGGCCTGCTGCACGGAGGCGTATTCGAGTTCGTCGACATCCTTGGGCGAAACGATGAAGGCACGCTTGGCGCCCAACAGCACCAGGTAATTGTCCTGGGTAGGTTCAACGGCCACCGTGGGGGTGTCCGACTCGTCCAGTGCTTCACTGATCACGGCTTTTGCGCGTTTCACCCGCGAGGCGGGTGCCTCTCCCAGCAGCGTGGCACGGAACACCATGATGCTGCGGTTGGCCACTTTCAGTTCCACGGATTCATCACTTGGCGTCAGCTCGTCCGCAGCCGATGACAGCGCTGACCAGGATAGGCTGAAAAGCACAAACAGGACGGCGAGCAACCCGCTTCGCATGTATCGGTTCCTTCCGCCACAGGTATGAGGACAGTGCGTACAGATCGCAGCCTAGTTCAGCGAAGATGACTTGTCAGATGACTGCGCAGCGACGTGCTCTTGTGAGTGGCCTAATTGCGGCCTTTGGGCTGGGTATATTTCTGCAAGAAATCAACCAGTTCCCCCACTGGCTGGGGGATGCTCAAGTCATCAAAAGTCACTGAAACCTGATCACCATCGTCGATAACGATCTTGTACTGGCGAACATCGCGTGCGCCTGCTTTCAAGTGAGTCCCCGATATACTGACGCCACTCTGCTTTACCAGGCGTTCGAGTTCACTTGCCTCCTGCTGATCGAGCGTATCCGTGTCGAGCTCGCACCTTTTCGAGATCCCGACAAAGCCTCCAGAAACCAACAATTGAACTTTCATCAGTTGACCTCGTTTGCGCCGTAGTCAGACCGTTATCCCCACTTGCTTCCAGGCCGCACGAACTGCTTTTTTCACATGCGCCCCGTACTGGCCGGCAATCTGCACGCTTACCCGTGCGCAATCTTCAAATCGGCTATTGCTGCTGAGCTGCAGCATGGTCTGGTACCAGATCCGACCCGCTACCTCCCAGGCGTTGCCTCCGAGTGCCTTGGCTACCAGCACGAATGCCTTGTTGGGGATCCCGGAGTTGTAGTGAACACCACCGTTATCCTCATCAGTATCTCTGTACTGGCGCATGTGCCCCACCTGTTGGTCACTGCCAATATAGGGATCGTCCGTGTACGCCGTGCCAGGAAACTCCATATCACGAATGCCGCGCCGGGTAGCTGCCGGCACCAGCACTTGCGCACCGATGACCCAGTTCGCGCTCTCGGCAGTCTCTGCGTTTTTCCATTGTCTTACCAGGACGCCGAGCACATCGGCGAAGTGTTCGTTGAGCGCGCCCGATTGGCCGTAGTAGGTCAAATTGCTGGTGAATGCCTGAACACCGTGAGTCAGCTCATGCGCGATGACTTCCAATGAACCCGTGAAACGCTGCGACCACAGACCATCGCCGTCACCATAGGCCATCTGCTCCCCGTTCCAGAAAGCATTGTCCAACGGTTCGTAGCGCTGATCCCGATAGTTCCATTCTGCTACATGCACGGTCGAAACGAGCGACATGCCGTTATCGTCGAGTGAGTTACGGCCAAACAGTTCATGGTAAAAGTCGTACGTCGCGCCTGCGCCGTGATAAGCCTCATTCACTGCCGCGTCGCTGGTTTCGTCCTGCCCCTCTGAGCGGACCAGCTTGCCTGGCAGCTCCGCCGTGCCATTGGCGCTATAGACCAAGCGGTTGCGATTTTTATCGGGTGACATGGAGACCATCAGGGTTGGCATGGCCCTGGAACTCAATCGAGTAGCCCGAAAGGTGGCACTGGCTTTCAAGTTGGCAATGGCCCGCGCTCGAATCTCAGGATCATCGGAGCGCGCAAGATGCTCGGTAATACAGGGTGGGATGATGCAATGGTAAGGATTACGGTTGCACATAATCGCCGCTCCCTGAAAAAGGCGTCAGTCACCTGAATGATGACGTGTTCATGCAAGCGTAGGCATCTCGTCGCCGCCACTCCAATGATCGACTGATCATTTGGCTATTTCCTGACCCAACTTCCCCTGCCTAAGCGAATAGCCTGAAACCTGCTACGCCAGCAGTGCGGACAGTTATAATGCGCAATCCTTAAGTCGATGATTTGATTCATGAAAAAGTTGTTGTCTGTTGTAGCACTGATGTTTTGCGTAACAACTCCCGCCTTCTCCTCCCCGCCTGCGACATTTACTGAAGCCAAGGTCATCGCCAAACAGAAGGTCTATCTCGACCAGGCCAACAGCGCCATGGGTGAGCTCTACTGTGGCTGCAAATGGACGTGGGTAGGCAAATCCGGTGGCCGCGTCGATCCCGAATCCTGCGGCTATGAAACGCGCAAGCAGCAAACCCGCGCTGAACGAACCGAATGGGAACACATCGTTCCAGCCTGGACTTTCGGTCACCAACGCCAGTGCTGGAAGAACGGCGGGCGCGAGCACTGCGTTGACGAAGATCCGGTGTTCCGCGCCATGGAAGCTGATCTGTTCAACCTGTACCCGTCCGTTGGCGAAGTGAACGGTGATCGCAGCAACTTCAACTACGGCATGAACACTGGGGCTGCCCGCCAATACGGTCAGTGCACGACAAAAATCGACTTCGAGCAGAAAACGGCCGAACCGCGCGACGAGGTGAAAGGTCTGGTTGCTCGCACGACCTTCTACATGTTCGATCGTTACAAACTGAGCATGTCCCGTCAGCAGCAACAGCTGCTCATGGCATGGGACAAGCAGCACCCCGTCACCGCCTGGGAAAAAGAGCGCGATCGCCGTATCGCTGCAATCATGGGGCACTCCAACCCGTTCGTGACCGGCCAACGCAGCTGGACGACTGGATACAAACCTGTGGGTGACGGTGTTGTCAGCGCGGTCCCTGTGCGCGCGCCACAACCGACGCCAAAGCCGACCCTGGCAAGTTCGTCTACCGCCTTCGGTGTGATCATCGGCAACCAGAAAAGCCACATCTATCATCTGCCGAGCGGCTGCCCGGGCTATGCGCAGGTGTCAGCAAAGAATCAGGTCTCGTTCGCATCAGAGGCAGAAGCTCAGGCGTCGGGTTATCGCAAAGCTGGCAACTGTAAATAACGACAGGCGGGCAAGCTTGCGGGCCTGACTGTTGATTCACGTCTAAGAACCCTGAAAAGCGCGTTGCCCGCACTTTTTGCATCTGACAGACTCAAACGCTGTACACCCTTTGAGGTTAACGAAATGCGAAAAACAGTCGCTGCATTAGCATTGTCCCTGGCCGTTGCACCAGGCGTTTTTGCCGGGGAAACAGCCTCCACCGCCGTAGGTGGTGGCCTGGGTGGTGCCTTGGGCAGTGTCGTCGGCCAGGCGGTTGGCGGTAGTACCGGCGCTGCGATCGGCGCCGGTGTCGGGGGCGCGGCCGGTGGCGCGGTGAGCGCGAAGGATGGCAAGAAAACCGAAGCCGCGATTGGCGGTGGGCTTGGCGCCGCAAGCGGCCAGGTAGTCGGTCGCAGCGTCGGCGGCACTACCGGCGGTACCGTGGGTGCCGGCCTGGGTGGTGCGGCTGGTAGCGCTATCGGCAATAGCCTGGCGGATGACGACGGCCATCACGGTAGCCACAAGTCCAGCCACAAGCATAAGAACAAGCACAAACACAAGCATTGAACCTGGCGCCTTGACGCCAGGCGTCAGCGGCCATCACTACAGGCACCCTGCTCATGATGGCCGCAGCACCGCCTCAGCGGCGGTAGTAGCGGTGGTCGTTTTCGTAACGGTAGCGCATGGCCCGGTCATGACGGCGCTCCCAATCACGACGGTGTTCCCAGTCACGACGACGGTCCGCTTCCCGGCGGGCCTGCTCTCTGCGCCATTGGTCGCGGCGCCAGTTCTCACGGCGCCAATCGTCTCGGTGATCATGCCAGTAGCGGTCGTCATGGGCTAGCAAGGTGCCATTGTGCTTCTCGGCAATACTCGCCACGATCGGCCATGGGTTGAGCGCAACCCGCTCGGGCGCCTGAACGGCGGCGACTTCAGTTGCCAACGCAGGCGTTGGCGTTTGCATTTGTGTTGCGGATGCCGAGCCCATCGCCGCGAACGCGAACAGGCCAAAGAGCGCCATCCGAGAGACATGGAATTTCATGAGCGAAGTCGACCTCTGATCGGCAAATTGGGTATAGGGCCATCGAGCTGATGAGCCTATCCACATAGACCGCTAAATAAAGAAAAGTTCTAAGGGCCGCTGACAAGAGTGACGGCTTCACCGTGCCAGCCTCCCAAGGTCTAAGCTAGTGCGATGGATCTTCGTCTCCCACGGTGAATGCCATGAGTGCCCTGTCGCTGGCTGAGCTCGATGCCGCGTTACCCGGTTTGACCCGCAAGATCCGCGTACTTGACGCGCTGGCGTGGCCCGAGGGCGTCGAAGAGGTTTTTCTGGCCCAATGGCGCAGCGGCAAAGCGCAATTGCCCAAGGTCAAGTTCAGCCCGCACGACCACAGCACCGACATCGCGGCGCTGGACAGCTTTGTCGAGCAATGCGATCAGGGCCATCCGGCGGGTCGCTTTCTCGCCAGGACCGCCCACAGCTATGCCACCGCAGGGCGCATGCTGGGCGCCATGGGTACCCCAGCGTTTACCCGGTACTCGTCGGCCCTGTACCGGCGCCCGGATTTTTACTACCCCAAGCAAAAGCTGAGCATGCTCGATGCCGCCCATTTCTTTCTGAAAACCACCGACGCCCTCCTCGGTGGCGACTGCATTCCTCCCAGCCCTGCCAACATTCCGGCCGAAGTGTTTGCCGCCTGGCTGCAGCCGGAGCTGGACCGTTTTTTTGGTGCAGGCCAGATCAGCATCAAGCTTGAACCTGACCTGGCCGCCAAGGCGATTGCCGGTACAAGCCGTATTCGCCTGCGGGCCAGCGCCTTGTTTACTGAACTGGACAAGCAGCAGTTGCTGCAGCACGAAGCCTTTGTGCATGTAGCCACCGCGCAGAACGGTGCGCGCCAGCCCAACCTCAAATGCCTGGCCCTGGGAGCGCCACGCACCACCCAGACTCAAGAAGGCATTGCCACGCTGGCCGAACTGTTCACCGGCAGCATGGACATCAACCGCTTGCGGCGCCTCGCCTTGCGCGTGCTGGCGGTGCAGCAGGCGCTCGATGGCGCCGACTTCATCCAGGTGTTTGAAGGTTTCTTCAAGGCCGGGCAGTCGCCGGAAGAATCCTTTCGCTCCACCCAGCGGATTTTCCGCGGCGCCGATGTGCGCGGAGGATCGGCGTTCACCAAGGATGCTGCGTACCTGACCGGCCTGCTTGGCGTGCACACCCTGCTGCGCGTGGCGATCCGTGACAACCGCCCCGAGTTGGTCGGGCATTTGTTTGCCGGGCGCCTGAGCCTGGGCGATACCCTGCACCTGGCGCCGCTGTTCGAGTCGGGCTGGCTGGTGGGCCCCACCTATATTCCTGCCTGGGCCAGCGACCTGCGGCGGCTCGCAGCCAACCTCGCCTTCTCTGCCTTTATCGCCCGGGTGAAACTGGATGTGCTCGACCTGCAACGGTTCATGGCCTTTGAAGATGAGCACGAAGTGGACACCCGCACCCTGTAATCGGTGCTTGCCATGCCTCCCGTACCGACGCAGAGGCCGTACGGCTGATATGGCCCGACGTAGAGCCTTCCGAACCCACTACGAATAGATAGCCGGCGACAATGTGTCGACAATCCTGTTGTATTGTCGATTTTTATCCTTTAGATTTCGCGCATTACTTGCCAATGTGTCAACAAAAACGACTTCAGCAGGGGCAGGCTGTTTTTTGGTGGTCTGTCAGCGGTCACTCTCAATTACCAAGAATCTGCCCCTGCTTTTTTACTCACGTAGGAGATAAACCGTGCTCGAAGCTTATGCCCGCCACCTACAAGCGCGCGCCGAAGAAGGCCTGCCACCCCTCGCGCTGGACGCCGAGCAAACCGCAGGCCTGATCGAGCTGCTGAAGAACCCTCCTGCTGGCGAAGAAGCCACCCTCGTCGAGCTGATCACCCACCGCGTGCCACCAGGCGTGGACGAAGCCGCCTACGTCAAGGCCGGTTTCCTTTCTGCGCTGGCCAAAGGCGAAGCCACCTCCCCACTGATCGACAAACAGCGTGCGGTAGAGCTGCTGGGCACCATGCA
>OEPS010000426.1_pt1 | contig 15204 bp, 16 predicted proteins | sample 1539411 | NCBI WGS metagenome assembly OEPS01 (sample SAMN02671747, study PRJEB22543) | soil metagenome | biome: bacteria | place: China:Hunan Province, Lengshuijiang City | collected 2012-10-15 | depth 0.08m m | reverse complement strand
GCGTTGACCTCGCACCTGATGCCGGAGGACTTCGGCGCGCCTTTAATGGGCAGCATTATTCCATGGATTGACAGTGACTTAGGCGACGGAAACAGCCGTGAAGAATGGAAAGGTGAGGCAGAAACGAACAAAATTCTTGGCCTGTCGCCCGGTACCATTCCGGTAAACGGCCTGTGTATACGGGTTGGCGTCATCCGATGCCACAGTGCGGCAATAACTCTTAAGCTGCGTCGTGAAGTTAGCGAGGAGGAGTTTGCTAAATTAGTCGCATCCTCTCACCCATGGGTTAACTATGTGCCAAATAATAAAGAGGAAAGCGTTAGCAGACTGACTCCAGCCTATATTAGCGGCTCTCTTAAAGTAGGCATTGGCCGCTATAAGAAAATGGCGCTAAACAATGAGCCTGTCTATTCGGTGCTGACGGTAGGCGATCAACTATTATGGGGAGCGGCCGAGCCTTTACGCCGTATGTTAAATATTCTGCTTGGCAAAGTTTAATTCGACACGGTTGGGCCAAAGCATCTGCTTTGACCCAGCTTGACACCCAATACGGTTACGGCAAACACTATTCGTGATTATTTATTTCCTGCGCTCTTAAAAAAGCAGGTCTGGTCATCGCCCTGTGCATATAACTGTTGAGATTATCATTGATTTCTAATCCGCATATTTTTGCCCACAATAACGTGTGCGAGACAAAAATATCGGCTAGTGTAAAATCATTTCCGGCAATCCATGGATGAGCCGGATTAAATGGCATTTGGCAAAGCGCCTTGTTTGCATCACGCCTGAAGTGGCTCATTAATTCCTCAGAGCGCTGATTAGCCGGAGTGAAGACTATATGTTTAAGCAGATTCCAGATCGGCGCTTCCAGATCGGTAAGAGCGAAGCTTATCCACGAATTCACACTGGCTTTTTGTTGCGGATTTTCCGGATAAAGGGATGTACCAGGATATTTCTCGCATAAGTAAATACATATCGCCAGCGTTTCACTTATGGCGATCTCACCATCTATCAAAAACGGAACCTTTCCAAAAGGATGCGGTGATTTAACGCAGGGCGCCGGACTCAGAAGGTCAACTTTGACGGCTTCATAAGCGGCCCCAAGTTCTTCAAAGGCCCAGACTGCTCTCAGTGACCTGCTTTTTGGATAGATATAGATTTTCATACGTGGCATTCCTTTGTTTTGATTGTCCATTTTTATAAAACGTTAACGCTACTGCTGTCAAAGTGTTCACTTTTACTATTAGTCATCAGGGGCTGGAAATAACAGCGGTTCAGGACACCGGTTGCCCGGGGACAAAAAGACGCAATCCGGGATAGCGCTCCAGCCAGCGCTTGTCAGTAATTCGTCGCTTAAAAGTATCAAGCTTTTTATGCTCAAATATGGGAGTCGGCCTCAGACGCAGCTCAAAGAGATCATCAAGACCATAGGGCGCAATAATTTCCATACCATCGTCATGTCCCAGCCTCACCCCAATGGCCGTAGCGGTTTCGGGCCAGTACAGCAAAGCATTTTCCGTTGAGTGATAAGGGCTATCACCATTACGTAAATGCATTCTGGCTTGATTCTTTACCGACCACTCAACCCCAGGCAATTGTTGGCTGAGTTTTTTTTCCAGATAGCTATCGTATTCCTGGTCACAGCATTCACGATCAAACCACACGACATCCACATCGCCAGATATCGGGTTTTGTCCATATCCATGTAAGTTATCCCATACTGCATTTCGTACAAACCCCGCCCCGACCCAGCCATCGTTTAGTTTTAACCGCCGAACCGCATAAAGAACGTTCATTCGGAGAGGATCGTCTGACAAGATTTTCTGCAATAACGTTGGGTAGCCCATAAAAATCCCTGTACGAAAGCAACAACCTGATATCAGAGATACTATCAGTATCCAGACGCGGCAAGAACGCCTCTTCGTCTTTGCCTCCGCCTGGAGCGCTTACCGCCCCGCCTCAGTTATACTCACACCCGGCTGATGCTATCGTCATCCTGCGGATGGACATCACTCTCCGGCGGCTCGATCGCCGCCGGGGAACATGCCGCTAATAACGCACGCAGACCGATTTGGTCTCGCACCAGTCGTCAAGCCAGTCGGGGCCAAAATCACGGCCTGTACCCGACTGCTTCATCCCGCCAAACGGCAGGTTGGCATCAATCAGCGTATGGCTGTTGACCCACACCGTACCCGCCTGCAGGCGATCGGTATAGCTCAGCGCCTGAGTCAGATCGCGGGTCCAGACGCTGGCGGTCAGACCGAAATCACTGTCGTTAGCCAGCCGCAGCGCCTCTTCGCCGTCGGCAACGCGCACCAGGTTCACCACCGGGCCGAAAACCTCCTCCCGGTTCAGGCGCAGCCCGGCATCCGGGTTAATCACCAGCGTCGGAGCAATGTAGTAGCCCTGCGCATCCGGACCCGTGTTACCGCTAATCAACTCTGCCTTCTGCTGACGGGCTTCATCAAGATAGGCCGCCACTTTTGCGCAGTGCGCCTGCGAAACAACCGGGTTTATCTGGCTGCTCTCCTGCATTCCGGGCCCGACCTGCAACGACTTCACCGCCTGCTCAAAGCCGCTCACCAGGGTATCGAACAGCGGCGCTTCGATATAGATCCGCGAACTGGCGGCGCATACCTGCCCCTGATTCAGAAAACTGCCGGTCATCAGTCCCTCAATAACCCATTGCGGGTCGGCATCTTTCAGCACGATAGCCGGGTTCTTACCGCCCAGCTCCAGCGTGACCCGGGTCAGACGGTCGGCGGCCACGCGAGCAATTTGTTTGCCTGTCGCCGTTGATCCAGTAAAGCTGACTTTAGCGACGTGTGGGTGAGAGGTCAGCGCCGCGCCGCACCCGGCGCCGCTGCCGGTCACCACGTTAAAGACGCCGTCCGGCACGCCGGCCTCGGTGGCCAGCTCAGCTACGCGTAGCAGGGTCAGCGGAGTGGTTTCCGACGGCTTGATGACGATTGAACAACCCGCCGCCAGCGCCGGCATGACTTTCCACATGCCAATCATCAGCGGAAAGTTCCACGGCACGATCCCGGCGACAACACCTACCGGCTCCTTTTTAGTCCACGCCTGATAGCGGGCGCCCTGTGGAAAAGGAATTGATACATCCAGGGTGCGGCCGCTGATTTTGGTGGTCAGCCCGGCGGTATAGCGCATCCAGTTCAGGGTGCAACCGACTTCAAAAGCACGAGAGATATTGATCGATTTCCCCTGCTCCAGAGTTTCGAGCTGCGCCAGCTCTTCACCGTGCTGCTCCACCAGATCGGCGAAGCGCAGCAGAATACGTTCGCGGTCGGCGGGCGTCCGCCCTGCCCAGCTGCGGGCAACGAAGGCGCGCCAGGCGGACATTACCGCCCGATCGACATCTGCAGCACCGGCGTCCGCGGTGCTGGCGATAGCCTGGCCGGTAGCCGGGTTCCAGACGGTTAAACGCTTTTCACTCTCTGCCGCCTGCTGGGCGCCATCGATGTACAAACCATGCTGCCGGTCTAAAAACTGCTGCACGCTGGCGAGTAGCGAAACCTGTGATGTGGACATACCCCTTCCTTATTGTTCGCGGATAGTGATTTCAGTCTACGTCGGGGTCGCGTTTCACGCTTTTATCTCTGTGACATTCGCTTTTGCCGCTGTGACAGGCTCCGCAATTAAGTCGCTTCGCGAACAGAAAATGTGCAGCAGGTAATAGTTCTTTCATATACTGCGCCCTGTCCCCTTGCCTGATGCATCATAAATGCAACAATGCAGAAACATTACCATTACAAGGAATGGGCGATGAGTACGGCAAATCGTGGGCAGGTTTACCAGCACTGGTTAGAAAAAATCAATCAGGTCTGCGGGCAGTTCGCCGCCCGCCCGCTGGATGATAATTTTCACGGTGAGATAGACGCCAGCTATGCGGGTGACCTGAAAGTCAGCACGGTGACCGCTCGCGGCATCAATCTCTATCGCACCCCGCAGGAGATCAAGCGCGATAACGACGCCTGGTTTTATACCGTCTTCCAGCTCTCGGGCCAGGCGACAATCGAGCAGGACGGCCGCCAGGCGCTGCTCGAAACCGGCGACATTACCCTAATTGACGCGTCACGCCCGTGCTCGATTATCTGGCAGCAAACCTCGCGTCAGGCCTCTCTGCTGCTGCCAAGAACGCTGCTTGAGCAGCAGCTGTGCGGGGGTGAAATCAGCATCGCCACCCGGCTGGCAAGTACCCTGCCGATGGTTCAGCTGAGCCAGCGCCTGCTGCATGAAAGTATGAATAGCCCGGAACTCTCGGCGAGCGAAAGCAAAGCGGCGCTGGAGGCTATTGTTTGCCTGCTGCGGCCAATGCTGCATCATCAGGAGGCCCGCCCGTCCCGGCGCGATAAGCAGTTTCAGAAAATTATGACGTTAATCGATGAGTCGATTCAGGAAGAACATCTGCGTCCGGAATGGCTGGCCAGCGAAACCGGGATGTCGGTGCGCAGTCTGTACCGGCTGTTTGCGGACAAGGGGCTGGTGGTGGCGCAATATATCAAGAATCGTCGGCTTGATTTATGCGCCCGCGCGCTGCAAAGCGCACGTGATGATGAGAAGCTGGCGGGGATCGGCTACAGCTGGGGGTTTAGCGATCATAGCCATTTCTCCACCGCCTTTAAGCAGCGCTTCGGCGTCTCGCCGGGAGAGTATCGCAAGCGCTGCCGATAGCTATTTTTTCAGCCACTTGCCGTTCAGGCCCTGTACGTATTCGCCCGGCTGCGCCCTGGCAACCAGCTTTTGTCCAGCCATCTTCGCCACTTGATCCACCGGCAGGTTGTTGTCATCCGCCAGCTGCTGGTAGCTTTCACTGCGCGCGGCGTTGATCTGCTTTACCAGCGCCAGGGTTTCTTTATCGTCACGCAACGGTTCAAGATAGCCGTTTAGCGTTTCGCCAACTCGCCCCTGCTGCCGCGCTTCGCTCAACGTTAGCGCCATGGCCTGAGAGCTGAACAACGCCAGAGCCAGCGTCGCGGTTATTAGTCGTTTTCTCATCATCGCCTCAGAACAGATCGCTACGCGATTTGAGCAGATCCTCAACGTCTTTATCCACCTTGATATGAATTTCATGCTCAATTTTGACATTCATATTAATGGTGATCGGCTCTTTCGATGCCGCAATCTCGATACGCGGCGTACAGCCTGCCAGCAGCATAATTGCCAGAAAGGCGGTGAGTAGTTTGCTCATTATTGTTGTTCCTTACAGGTATTACTGTCCTGGCAGCGCTGCGCGGGCAGCCTGGCATTCTGTTCCAGCCATGCCTGCAGATTGTCGCCGAAACGCAAGCTGCGCCACAGGTCAAAAATATTCTCTTCATGGGAGTAGTTTAAGTGCACCGTATTGCTTTTTCCCTCTACCCGGCTGGTGCCGCTAATTGCCGCCTGCAACGTCAGCACGCCAAGGTTATCGAGATTAATATGCGTCCACGATCTTGCTACCTCCATATAGCGCAGCCAGTTAATGGCCGCCCCGGCGGAGACGTTATCGGCCACCAGCGCGTCCGCGGTGTCTTTATCCAGCCGCATCGTCATCGGTCCCGGATTGCTGAACCAGCCGTCTTTAATTATCCATTTCTCATTATTCAACCATAGCGGCAGCGCACCGTTAATCGGGCCGGAAACGGCGAACTGCTTCACTTTAATCGCGCTGACTAATTCGCTGCTGGAGATATTCTGCAGCCGCAGCAGCGCCGGATCGTGCTGCGGCATGCGCAGCTGCTGCATGGTCAGCTTGCCGCCGAGAATGTCGACGCTAACGTTGCTCAACTGCAAGGGAGCGTCTTCACTCCAGGGATAGGATCCCTGAAGATCCGCCGTCAGATTGCGCGAGGTGAACTGGTTGACGATTTCGCCGATGCGCAGCGATACCGGATGACGGGTGCCAAGCTGCCATGTCCCTTCGCTAAAGCGGAACGGCAGCACAAAATCGACGCCGTTAATCTGGTTATCCGGCATCCAGGCGCTACCGCCTTTTAGCACCCCGTGCCCCCCTGCTTCAAAGCCCTGGCCAGCAGCAGCGGAAAAGGCCACCTGCGCATACAGCTCCCCTTCACGCAGATTCATTTTCCACTCCGGCGGCACCAGAGGCTGGAAAACGGTTAATGACTGTTTCGGCCACCATGCCTGGCCGCGCAGGCGCTCGCCGTCCCAGCGCCCGGTCACGCGTACGGGACCAATTTTTTGTGCGTGCAGGGAACCGTTGAACTGGAACCAGGTCGGGTCGCGACCATCAACGTTAAATTTTAGCGTCGATGGGGGGAGCTCGCTGCCGCCGCTAAAGGTGGTTTTTCCGGCATCCAGCGACAGCGCGCCGGTCAGCTTCGGATGCTGCTCATCGCGCAGCCAGTGGATAGGTTTGTCCAGCGTCAGGCGCGGTTGGCTCACCAGCATGGAACCATACTGCAGCTTATCAAAACCGGTCGACAGGCTATTGAGCACGATGGCGCTGTCAACCCATGCGCCCGCGCCTTTGACATCCCAGCGTGCCTGCATCGGCGTGAAATGGCCCTCGCCCCAGTAACGCCACTGCCAGCGGCCGCGGTCGGGCATAAAGTTATCGGCCTGGCCGTCAAGATGCAGGGTAAAATCGCCCATCTCCTGCTCGTGGGCGCGCAGAATGGCCTGCAGACGGCCATCAACGCCCTGCTGCGTCACCTTAACGCCCGCCAGCGGCCAGCGGATTTCGTCGATGTTGAGTGAGTCAATGACCCGCCCGCGCGAACGCAGCAGCGCCCCGGGGTGGAAATTGAGTACCGGCGCGGTAAGCGGCCCGCTTAACTGCGCGGGCAATCTGGCGTAAAAAATCAGATCGCCAAGTTTGGCCTCGCCGGTCAGCTGTAGCGGCATATCGCTGCTGTCCATGCTCAGCTTGCCCGGGCCGATATTCAGCACCGCGTTGCCCTTCCCGGCCTCACCCTGGGTGAGCACGTTCAGCCTTCCGCTGACCTGCATCTGTTCGGTGCCCTGCTGCCAGTTGCCCACCGACAGCGCGACCCGACCGCTTAAGGCATTGCCCGCATACTCGGTGTGCCAGCGGCCGTCGCTGATAACGATGCGATCCGGGGTAATTTCCCACGGCAGATCGAGAATTGGCTCCACTTCACCCCGCGGCGTGACCAACAGCTGCCCACGATTCTCCTGCCACTCCAGCTCAGCGTCGACAAGACCGGGAGTCTGAGGAAATTCAAAGGTAGTGAACAGATGCCCATCGACCGGCAAACCATCCGGAACCAGCGGCATTTTAAACTCGCCGACCAGCTTCACCGGAGGCTGGTCTTCCACCAGCCGCGCGGAAAAGTCGCTAACCGTCAGCGCCTGGCCGCGCAGACGCGCCTGAAGTGAAACCTCTTTTCCGGCATAGCCGATATCCTGCTGCTGCGGCGTAAGTGACATCACCAACCGTCCCTGCCATTTCTCCCACGGCGACAGGCGCAGATTTTCAATAGTCAACCAGCTGTAGGGGAGCATTGATTGCCATTCGGCAAGGGTTTTCGGCGCGCCCGGCGCGGCTTCGCTTTCCGGTAATTTGTTCAGGCAGACGCTGTTAACATCCAGCTCGCTAATGTGTAACCGCCAGCGGCTTGGGCGGGAAAGCTCGGCGTTGGTGACGCGAGCGATTTCACAGTCGCCGACCAGGTAACGGAGGTCCGGAATGCGCAGCGAAGAACGCGACAGCCGCGGGCTCTCGTTGAGGGAAATTCGGGTTCCCGCGGGCAGCCAGATACCCGCCAGAGTTGGCACCCAGTGGGTGAGCGTCAATAGCAAAGCCAGCGGTAGCAACACGAGTGCTAATATTAGCGCAATGGCGGCTTTATATTTACCCTTCATGGGCAGCTAATATCCTGATTCAAAATAAGTAAAAGCCGAGAGGCCGTCATTGTGGCACGTTCGACCTGTGAGTTAAAGTTTCCATCCCGTTTAAGCGTAGTCGTCGCGATGTGATTCTCCAGCAGGTCATTTAGTCGGGGTTTAGTTTTCCCCTGCGACACTGACGACATGTGTTACACCTGCGATTGTATACGGATGCTGCTGTGGAGTTGATTATCTCGCTGATTGAATACGCTCAGGGCCACTATTCATTGGTATTGCTTATGGTTTTCCTGCTGACGTTCACAAAATCCTGCGCCGTCATCTCATTTCTGATTCCGGGCACCTCCGGCCTGCTGTTGCTCGGCACTCTGGCCTCGGCCAGCGCCGGACATTTCTTGCTAATGTGGATGAGCGCCAGCCTCGGCGCAATCGGCGGATTCTGGCTCTCGTGGCTGACGGGCCGCCGCTACCAGCACCACCTGTACCGTATCCGCTGGCTTAACGCCGAGCGCCTCGCTCGCGGTCAGCTGTTCCTGCGTCGTCACGGCGCATGGGCCGTTTTTTTTAGCCGCTTCCTCTCGCCGCTTCGCGCCACCGTCCCGCTGGTGACCGGCGCCAGCGGGACTTCACTCTGGCATTTTCAGATCGCTAACATCAGCTCCGGCGTGCTGTGGCCGTTTATCCTGCTGGCGCCGGGCGCCCTGAGCCTCAGTTTCTGGTGAAAGGCATTGTCTTTTAAAGAGATTTCTTAACTCAGCGATATGCTCTAGACTTATTACTATAACCCGACAATTAAACTAATTTTTAATATTTGTAAGATTATTTTAATTATGCTACCGTGACGGTATTATCACTGGAGAAAAGTCATATGAAAATCGCTGTGTATAGTACAAAACAGTACGACAAGAAGTATCTGCAGCATGTTAATGATACATACGGCTTTGAACTGGAATTTTTTGACTTCCTGTTAACCGAAAAGACCGCCAAAACCGCCAACGGCTGTGAAGCGGTGTGTATCTTCGTTAATGACGACGGTAGCCGCCCGGTACTTGAAGAACTGAAAGCCCACGGCGTGAAGTACATTGCGCTTCGCTGCGCCGGTTTCAATAATGTTGACCTCGACGCCGCTAAAGAGCTGGGCCTGCGCGTAGTGCGCGTCCCTGCCTACTCCCCGGAAGCGGTCGCTGAGCACGCGGTCGGTATGATGATGTCGTTGAACCGCCGCATTCATCGCGCCTACCAGCGCACCCGCGACGCGAACTTCTCTCTGGAAGGGTTGACCGGTTTCACTATGCACGGTAAAACCGCCGGCGTTATCGGTACCGGTAAAATTGGCGTCGCCGCGCTGCGCATTCTGAAAGGCTTCGGTATGCGCTTGCTGGCATTTGATCCGTATCCCAGCGCGGCCGCGCTGGATCTGGGGGTGGAGTATGTCGATCTGACAACGCTGTACAAAGAGTCCGATGTTATCTCCCTGCACTGTCCGCTGACCGATGAAAACTATCATCTGTTGAACCATGCCGCGTTCGATCAAATGAAAGATGGGGTGATGATCATCAATACCAGCCGCGGTGCGCTGATTGACTCTCAGGCGGCAATCGATGCTCTGAAGCACCAAAAAATTGGCGCGCTGGGGATGGACGTGTATGAGAATGAACGCGATCTGTTCTTTGAAGACAAGTCTAACGACGTTATTCAGGACGATGTTTTCCGCCGTCTGTCCGCCTGCCACAACGTCCTGTTTACCGGTCATCAGGCGTTTTTGACCGCAGAAGCGTTGATCAGTATCTCGCAAACCACTCTCGACAATCTGCGTCAGGTGGATGCTGGCGAAACCTGCCCTAACGCACTGGTCTGATTTTCCTTCGCCTTTTGTGCTCCCCCCCTGGCGGGGGGCACATTCAGACAATCCTCACAGAAATTGCCTGCGATAAAGTTACAATCCCCTTCATTCATTAATGCGATAAATATTTATGGAGATTAAATGAACAAGTTTGCTGCGCTTCTGGCGGCAGGAATGTTGCTATCTGGCTGCGTGTATAACAGCAAGGTTTCGACCAGGGCGGAACAGCTTCAGCACCACCGTTTTGTACTGACCAGCGTTAACGGACAACCGCTGAATGCTGCTGATAAACCGCTGGAACTGAGCTTCGGCGAAGAGATGCCGATTACCGGCAAAATGTACGTTTCAGGCAATATGTGCAACCAATTCAGCGGTACGGGAAAAGTCTCTGACGGCGCGCTGAAGGTTAAAGAACTGGCAATGACGCGCATGCTCTGCGCGGACCCTCAGCTGAACGCTCTGGACACCACGCTTGGCAAAATGCTGCGTGAAGGCGCGCAGGTCGACCTGACCGAAACCCAGCTGACGCTGGCGACCGCCGACCAGACGCTGGTGTATAAGCTCGCCGACCTGGTGAATTAATAGTTACCGCAGCTTCCGCCCGCCAGCGCCTGCTCGCTGCAGCGTTTGCCGTTTGGCAATGCGCACATGCCGATAGCCGAGCCGTCAAGCTGACGCGCCACTGATAACGAGCCGCCGACCATCGCGCAGTTTGCCTGGCCGGTGCTGCTCATCGCGGCACGCATCCCTGGCGACACATGCGCCGCCGTTGCCTGCTGAACAGGTTCATCATTACTGCTACATGCTGAAAGCAACAGCGCAGCACATCCCACTAAAAACGCAGCTCGCATCTTCTCTCCCCTCAGATACATCTTAAAATGAACAAGCCCAAGAATAATAGGCAGCTCAGCGCGCCGCGTCGAGAGGCGAAGTACGTATTTATGCGCTGTATTAACATTTTTTAGCAAATTTTTTGGATCTCGTTCATGCATCCGCGAACGCAAAACGCCCCCACTATGGAAACATAGTGGGGGCGCTGTTTCGGTTTTATTTCTTACGACTAAGTTAAACTAGCTGCTGAGTTTCCCGGTTTGAGTGATAGCCAATTTGATGCAAAGTTGGAGCGTTTAATCGCTTGAAACACCTCGAAAAATATTGGAATTGCGCATAACAAACGCATGGAAACGTGACAGGCTAACGCCCGATAGTTACACAATATTACTGACAGGCTCAGATAATTTAGCTCCGCCCAATTATCTTTAACAATACAGTTTTTTTAACTTTTAATAGCAATATCAATAGCTTCCTTGATTAACTTCAACAACCCTGTTTTATCACGAAGTCCTATAACTTTTCTGTATACAGGATTATCCCAGTCACTTCCGCATATAACGTTAACACTTAAATCATTTGAGCCTTCATGGAATGACACATCTACTGAAAAATTATTTGCATATTCCACTAGCAATATATCTTCATCGATATAATCTACTGAACCATCAAAATCCGTGATAAATAGCGTATCATCAGTCACCACTCCACCTTTGAAATCTATATCTGTACGGTTGATACTCATTTCATGTACTCCTTGGCTTTATGTTCCGATATGGGGTGAGAGTGTATAACCCCCTGCGACTCTTTAACAACAACCCATTGAGTCTCTTTTCCAGCATAAGCACCAATTACACGATCATATTTTTTAACCTTCCATGTTGGATGTTTTGATGTTATTAGTCCATTTGCCCATGCATCGGTATCTATTTCAGGAATGTTAATATCTGGTTTAAATTTAGCACTCCCTCCATTAGCTGTTGTACTAACAATATCCTTCCAGGGTACTCCTTTGGGTGGATAATGCTTGTGCTTATGGTTAACTGATTTTGGAGAACTATTCAACATAACATAAATAGGCTCCACTCCAGTTCCCGTGACATCAGGCTGCCAGTAGATGAAATCCTGCAACGGCGGGATGCCCGCGGCCGGGAACGTGGTGATGACAATACTGTCCGCCTGCTTCACCTCAGTGCCGGTATGTACCGGCGTCACTGGCACAGGTGCACTGCTGCCGGTATGGGATGGCGCGGCGGGACCGATCGGTACTGGATTAACCAAGATGGTACGCGACGGAACACCCGCCACTGCTGGCACTGTGATTTTATCCAACCCGGTAGCTTTATCGCGTACTGCATTCAGCACGGGAACAGTCGGGGATACACCACTGGTGCCGGTCTTCACTAAGTTTACTGACTGCCGCCCATCACTGTTCGTGGAGATAAAACCACGCACCGGCAGGTTAATGCTTTTCACCCCCGGCTCGATATTCACTTTTCCGGCAGTGAACAGACGGGCCTGGGCAGCCATCATTTCAATATCACGACCGGGAACCTTACTGTCGTTACCGCCACCTGCACGAGGCGAGAAGAATATCGTCGATGCAGCGGCCACCATGGCGCCAGCCGTTGTGGCAGTGGCGACTCCAGCCACGCCCACAACAGCTCGCCAGAGGGCCGATGAAATCCAGCCTGAGAACTCAGCGGTGGCCGTCATAGCCGCGCTAACCACGGCAGGAAGGGCCGCCTGAACCTGTACAGCCACCGCGGAAATCTGTATCATCCCCGGCGCGCGGTTCAGCAGTGCCGCGCCTGGCACAATCATCGCAGAAGTGGCTGCTTTCACCATCTCCTGAGTGTAAACTGGAGTATCCTGAACGCCCGCCTTTGCAAAAAGGGCCTTTCGTGCCTCCTCAGCCTTTCTTCGTTCAACTTCCGCTTTAGCCCTCGCCTCAGCTTCAGCTTTCTCCGCCGCAGTTCTGTCAGCTTCAGCCTTTGCTTTTGCAGCGGCTTCACGTTCCCTGGCTTCCATCAGTTTACGCTCTAACTCAGCCTGCTGGCGCAGTGCTTCTTCCTGCGCCCGCAAAGAAGCCTGATAAGTTTCTTCAGCCTTCCTGGCTTCCCTCTCTACCTTTTTCCTGGCTTCTTCCAGTGCTTTTTGGCGCCCAATTTGCTCACCGAGCGCAGCAAGCTCCTGGTTGGTCTGATGTGCAAGGTCAGTGATACTCGGTCCGGCCCTACCTTTCTGAATGGCTCTGTTCGTCACATCTTTCAGCTGCTGCGTAAGTCTGTCAAGCGATGCCCTGGCCGCCTGTTGAGCAGCTATGGTCGCACGGACTCGTTCCGCTTGCGCCGCCTGTGTTTTTGCCAGATTTTGAGTACTCCATTTTGCCGTCGCATGAATGGCCGCTGAACTTTCAGCCTGGAGGCGGGAAAGTGTTTTTTTGCTTTGGTCAGCAAGAATGCTTCCACTGCCCGGTACAATATTTGGTTGCCCACCAGAAAAGCCTGTGCTCCCATCCCCACCAACCACGGTCATCACCTCTTCACCATCTGCATTAACACCCAGGGAAACCATTCCTGGAGGAGCCGGGGTGAGTGGAGCCGGTTGATTATTAGCCATCATTCTGCCTCCTGTCTGCTGTGGAGTTCCAGCTCAGCCAGACGCAGTTCAAGTTCCTTTCGAGATTCTTGTTCATGCAGCAGAAGAGCCTTATCCTCCAGACGAGCCTGGTGTTCTTCTTTCAGAGCCTCAATAAGAAGGGCCACAATTCCGTTGATATTGATGCTGAGAGCATCCTGCAGCACACTGCCATCATTGAGCGTCAACTCAGTTTTAGATACTGCCTGAGGCAGCACTGCTTCCACTTCTTGTGCAATAACACCAGCTTCGTTAACTCCCTGTTTCAGGTAGGTATAGCCACTAATGTGATCAAGTTTTTCAAGTGCATTATCAATTTTTTCAACCCGAGTTTTCATTCGTGCATCGGAGCTACTGTGCCAGGCTCCATTTGTGTAAGCATGTCCGTCGTTACGGAATTCATACCAACCATCAGCACCGCCATTAGCCACATGCAGCCCCAGAAAATGGTGCTGGCCGATACGTTCGTAATGATAAAAATCTGCGGTTAAATCGCGGACACCCTGGAACCATATTCCATTGGTCTTATTATCCTTCCCGTTGTTCACCTTGCGAACACCTGACGCTTTAATCCATCCTTCTGTATTACGCTTTGTCAGCTGGCCAACAACCAGTTCGGCATTCGGTTTCAAGTGAATTTCGTTCCAGCTCCCCTTCATGTCCCGGTAGGAAATCAGTCCGTAGTCTTCCTTACCAGTAACGACCCTGGCCCCCATCAACATCGTGGTTATTTTTTTGCCGGTTATAAAATTTGTGTGGATATCCGGTGCCCGGTAAGTTTGACCAGTGATAAGCTGGTCAGGGCCCGTAGCCTTTGCCGTAATACCAGCATTGTGAGAAATGAATGCACCGCCAGAAATATCGACTCCATTCCGCAGGGAGACGCGACCTGAGGATAAATTAAATGAAAATGGTCGAAGAGTATTCCATTGGCCATTTTGAGCCTGCCCACTGGCCGTAGTCAGCACATGAAAATCTTTACCATCATTACGAAGAATAATTCCTGTATTTCCGCTTGCAAGCCGAAATCCATTAGCAGCTTTTGATACAATCTCTCCATCACTAACAATACGTTTACGAAGAGTTGCAAGCGATTTCATTTCAGAGATATCGTCGTTAACTCCATTTAAAACTTGTGCGTTACTTTTTTTGTCAACCATTTTATTTTCCTTATCGATTATTAATAACCTTCACCGTACAGTCATACAGATATATTATTTAATATTTACGCCGTTAGACTTCCTTTATCTATATCTGATTACAACTGACTTAACCAGTTTCCTTCGGCAACTGCAAATAAAAAAACCAAAGAATCAGATTATTAGGCGCACATACATTTAACTCACTCAAAATATAGACATTGGCTTATTAATGCTTATAAAAATAAGCACAAAACCCCGCAAATAATAAATTAACATCGCACTCTATAAATAGAAAATCAAAGCGACATTCGAGCATTCAACCAACCATATATAAATGATTCATTGGCAGCTCTTCTTTCGGCTAACTCCAGATAATACTGGCCCTGGCTACAGTTTAATCCTCGCAACAGGACAAGCTCGCCTTCACTCCCCCTGCGAATAAGATAATGATTCAGGGCATTTAAGCTTCGGGGGCCAATAACACCATCAATAATGAGATCGGGATAAAGTACTCCGCGATTATTAAAAGCATTTAGCCAGCGTTGAAGCCATTTGCCTGGTTGAGAAGGTCCCATATTGACACCGGCATCACACAGTTTGTCAGCGATTGCGGTAGATATTTCAGCCACCTGATCGAACCGGGGCGCAATCCAGTAGTCAGCGTGAAGAATATCCAGCGCCTGCTGGCGCGTCAGTTTTCGCATATCACCATCATAACCATGAGCCCGGGCGGTCGCCTGAGTAACTCCCCAATTCGTCGGGCCGCCTCTATCATCAGGATGATTTACATAACCGCCCTCCTTATCCAATATGGCATTAAAAATATCATCTTTACTCATACATACCTCATTTATCGATTAAATGTGCAATATTTCCCTTAACCAGGAATACCGCAATAAAGACAAAAAAATTAACTAT
>OEPS010000425.1_pt1 | contig 15216 bp, 18 predicted proteins | sample 1539411 | NCBI WGS metagenome assembly OEPS01 (sample SAMN02671747, study PRJEB22543) | soil metagenome | biome: bacteria | place: China:Hunan Province, Lengshuijiang City | collected 2012-10-15 | depth 0.08m m | reverse complement strand
TTTTATAAAAAAATATCTAACAGGATAAAATCCCGTGCGTGTAAGGTAATACGACAACGCATGTGAAAATATTACTAATAATTTAAAATAAACTATTTGTATAATTTAAAAAGATCGCACGCATAGTTACACAAAAATAAAAACTGTTATTTTTCATATGCTTGGACAAATGCCCAGAAATTTAAGAACATTAGGATTTTTCCATGAGAAAATTCCTAATACATAAAGCAAAAAAAAGGGGGTTCAAAAGACGAAAAATCCTATGAAATGGATGGGCGTTCTATATAGAGAAGAGCAAGAAGGAGCGATATTTTTACCACCTGGTCAAAAATACGCCTTGTAGACGAGGCTACATTATAGATATGTGGTCAGGGCGATCATGATCCACAGCAAAAATTGCTGCAGAATTTCGCACAGGAAGCGACAAGATATGAACTGTTGCCCTATCGCGGCAGCGGATGGAACCGACTAACCGCTCCAGGTTAAATCGCAAGCAAAAGACAAAGTTAAACCCATACATCAAGAGGTGTTATTTTGCCCGTTCCTTGTTATTCTGCTGAATTGTTGTCCAGGTGATTATCATTCAGCATTTCGCTGCTGCAGAAACTCTCCTGGCCACGGCGCTATTCTTGCCAGCTCAATATTGAAACCAATAAAAGGAAGAATGGCGAGCTTATTCACACCTGACGCGCAGGTGTTTTTTTCTACAGGAAGAATTATCGTGAAATTTGCATCAGTCCCTTTCAACCAGAATCAGGTAGGATGGCCGCTTAACGAAGCAGACCGTCACCGACAGCCCTCACTCAGTGGAGATATCAAAGCTGACTGGGTGGTTATCGGCGCCGGCTATGCTGGCATAAGCTTTGCCCGCAGGCTTGCCAGCCTCAACCCGCAGCTAAATATTGTGCTTATCGACGCCGAATGCGCCGCCAGCAGCTCTTCCGCGAGAAATTCGGGCTTTATTATTGGCCTGCCGCATAATATCGGCAGCTCTACCGCTGAGCTGAAAAAGGCGCAGGACTATCGCACTCTGCTGCAGGAAGGCATCCGGCTGCTTGAGGAAACGGTCAACGCGCGGCAGATTGACTGCGAGTGGGAAAATGTCGGCAAATACCACTGCCAGATAGACCCGTCCAGCGAAGCCATCATGCAGGAGTACGTGGACAATCTGCAGCTTATGCAGGAGCCCTACAGCCTGCTGAACAGCGAAGAGCTGTACCAGAAGCTGGGAACCCGCCTCTATAGTAAAGGTATCTATACTCCCGGCTGTATTCTGGTGAACCCGGCGAAACTGATAGCGGGTCTTGAACGTCATCTGCCGGAAAATATCACGGTTTATCACCAGACCCCGGCCCTGGCCGTGCGCAGTGAAGGCGGCGGTATCAGGGTAACCACGCTGCAGGGTACGATCCGCGCCGCTCAGGTTATGCTGGCTACCAATGCGCTGTCCCGGGAGCTCTCACCGGTAACTGCTCGGCAGGCGTCAATGGCGACCTATGCCAGCATAACGGCCCCGCTGACGCCCGAGCAGCGTCAGCGCCTGCCGGAGATGACTAGCTGGGGACTCACGCCGGTTAATGCTATCGCCGGGGCAACGCTACGCTATACCCACGATCATCGTTTTCTGGTGCGTCAGCACGTCGACCCGGCATTACGCGGCGTGATTACCGCCGGGCAGACCGCCAACGCCGCGCGACAGCATCTGACGTTGTTCCGCAATGCCTACCCGCAGCTACAGGATGTACCGCTGGAGCGGACCTGGTCCGGGACCATCAGCGTCACCCGTAACGGCGCGCCGGTATGGGGGCGTCTCGCGCCGCAGATCTGGACCGCCGGCGGCTGTAACGGCGCGGGTATATCCAAACAGACTATCGCCGGGACGCTTCTTGCCGATTTGGCTATGGGGCAGGACAATCCGCTGATTGCGGCCATGCGGTCACTTGGCGAGGCTAACTTTATGCCGCCTTCCCCATTCCTCGATATCGGGGTTGCTGGTGCACTATGGAAAGAGCGCTATATGGGACGTAAAGAAATGGCGCTGTAGTCCCGGTAAGAGATAGCAGGTTTCAGTCCGCAGGATTGAAACCTGTTAACAGAATCACGCTGGAATGATTTCACCTCTACGCAACGTCAGTACTTCAAATCCCTCCGCGGTAACCGCGATGGTATGCTCCCACTGCGCGGACAGTTTCTTGTCACGGGTAACTACCGTCCAGCCATCTTTTTTGGTTTTTATCCGCCTGTCTCCCTGATTAACCATCGGTTCGATAGTAAACACCATCCCTTCTTTAAGGACCGCGCCGGTATCGGGTTTGCCGTAATGCAGCACCTGGGGATCTTCATGCATTTCTGTTCCCACCCCATGCCCGCAGTACTCCATGACCACGCTGTAACCGTTCGCTTCGACATGGGACTGAATGGCATGGCCAATGTCGCCGAGCGTCGCGCCGGGCCTGACAACGTTGATCCCCTTCCACATCGCTTCATAGGTTTTCTCTACCAGTCGACGGGCCAGCGGAGAAACGTCGCCAATCAGATACATTTTGCTGGAATCGGCAATCAGGCCATTTTTTTCCAGAGTAATATCCACATTGATGATCATGCCGGGCTTCAGATGTTCACTTTCCTTAGGCATACCGTGACAAACCACTTCATCAATAGAAGTATTCAAGACATAGGGAAAATCATACTGGCCTTTGCTGGCCGGACGTGCGTGCAACTCGTTGACGATAAAATCCTCAACGCGATTATTGATGTCCATGGTGGTAACGCCGGGCTGCATAAAGGTATCCAGCATATCGAACACCGAGGCCAGCAGCGCTCCAGCTTGACGTTGTCTGGCCAGTTCGTCCGCGGTCTTAATGGGAATTGATAGCATTGATCACCTCCAGCAAACGATCGGATCCGGACTTTAGCATTAACAGCTTGATTTGTTGATGGTTGAGCTCCGGATAAAGTTCACTCATCATCCCCAGGCGGATCCAGTATTCCGCCTGTGCATTGACCGAACGCGACATCGCCTTGCTGGCATCACGAATATCGTCGTGCAACAGGTCTGAAATTTTTACGATTCCCATTGATACATACCATTACGATTTATATACGTTCCGTATATTAACCCTCAGCGGTTCAGCGTCCAGTTTTTTGTCTGTTTATTGTTGAGTTAACTTTGTTATGTGACCGGGCCCCAGGGGTAACAGAGATCAGCGTTTAAGCGCCACAATCTGAATATTCTTTGATTCAACGACTCCCCCATTAGTTGACACAAATGCGTGGTGTATCAGGTCCCCGCTCTCTTTATCAACCAAAGCGATGTGAGGCTCATCGTGCAAAATATTCTTGTGACCCCATTCCATTAATGAAAAAAGGATCGGCGCCAGACTGCGACTTTTTGACGTAAGGACATACTCATAGCGTTCGCGAGCGCCTGCCTCTTGATATGGTATTTTGCTGAGCAATCCGAGTTCAGTCATTTTTTTTAATCGGTTTGCCAACGTCTGCTTTGGGATTTTGGTATGCGTACGTATCGTTTCAAAGCGAGTAACTCCATATAAAGCCTCTCTCAGGATCAATAAAACCCATTGATCTCCCAAAAGTTCTGCTGCTGCGGAAAGCCCACAAAGCTCAGGTAACAGATACGGTAATGAATTCTCTTTTGACATCTGAACTATTCCCTCCTAACCTGAGTATTAATTTTAGACCCAGATATTTAAGGAGAATACAATGCCCTTCGTTAATGTGCAAACCATTAAAGGAATTATGAGTTCGGAGCAAAAAAAGGAGCTATTACGCCGTATGACAGACCTTATTGTCGAGATTGAGGGGAAAGGCGATCCGGAGTTTCGACGTTCAGTCTGGATTCGAATTGATGAACATGAACCTGAACAGTGGAGCCTGGGGGGAATTCAGCCAACATCTGAAGCTATTGCGGCTAAATTTTCGTCACCGCAGCGCTCCTGATTAATTCCGGCGGCGATATTCACGACAGTATGATTAAACAGTGCCCCATCAGCGGACAATAATCCTGTCCGCTTCTCGTTTCCGCTACGTCATCCTTTTTACCCAGCCGCCGTAGCCCGCCATCAAATCTTTCTCCACAACTCCGGCAGTAATGCGAGCGCGTCAGCAATCAACGGGCGTCTATCATTGCCGGGCTTCCAGATGGTCACCATCGTTTGGCCAATCCCCTGATTACCGACTTCAGTACACAGTGTTTTGACGTTTTTCCATCGTGCGGCATTCATATGCGTCGGCAAAAATCCCCAGCCGCATCCCTGTTCAATCAGACCACGCAGCATCTCCTGCTCATTAGTAAAAATGGTATGCCCTGAAATTTGCAGCCGGCGCGCCACCGGTTCGTCGGTATCCGGATGCATAATCACCTGCGGCGCCAGCGACAGCTCCAGCAGCGAAAGCGGTGCTTTAGCGTCGGGGAAAAGCGCTTGAGAGGCGTAAAAATCCATCTCTATTGCCCCTAAGGCACGCCACTCCATGGCATCGCCTACGCTGCGATGGCGCGCCTGGCAAATACCCAAATCAGCTTGTCCGCTCATCAGCAGCTTTTCCGCCTCGTCACGCGACGCGTTAATCAAGCTCAGACGGGTATTGCGCTCGGTCATCGTAACTATCAGCGATTGCAGCAACGCTCTGGGGGTAAAAGGATCGTAGACCAGGGAAATTTCCTGGGCCGCGCGCTTCGGTACTTCTTTGGCAAACGCTTCAAATGCCTTCACCTGACGCATCAACAGGTGCGCCTGGCGTTGCAACTGCTCGCCTTCCGGCGTCAGGTGCAGGCTACGTCCTTCGCGCAGGAACAGCGGATATCCCAGGCCATCTTCAAGGAAATCAATCAAATCGCGCAGCGTCGTGCGATCTTTGCCCAGTTTGCGCGCGGCTTTCGCCAGACTGTTGCACTCCACGACGGCGGTGAAAGCTTCCAGCTGGGCAAATGAATAAATCAGGCTCGACATGTGGCCCTCCATCCGGTTTTTCAGGGGGATTTTCCCCCATTATGCGCTTTTTATCATCAGCCGACTTTTTTTAAGCTAAATGCCTTCCTGACCTGAAAGAGAAAAAATATGAACAGCAAAGTGTTTCAACGTCGCCTGCTGGCGGGCATTGTTATCAGTCTCTGCGGCGGCCTGCTGGCCCCCGTCGCCCAGGCCGCCTGTGCCGGAACCGAACTGAGCGCGTGCCCTGCCCCCTTTGATGCCCGGCTTCCGGATACGCACAAAATGCTCACCTGGAGCCAGAGCGAACGGGTAATCGGTTTTCGCAACGACTACCGCAATTATGCGGGGGATGTTTTTCATCACGGTAACGCCGTTCCTCTACTGACCGCGCCGAAACAGCTAACCGACGCTAGCTATCGGGTAAATGGCAAAACCTATAACCTGCAAGATTACCTGCGGCGCCAGAACGTTAGCGGCATGCTGGTGCTGAAAGATGGCAAAGTCGCCTGGAAATATCTGGGTGAAGGCAATACCGACGCCACCCTCTGGACGTCCCGCTCGGTGGGCAAATCCGTTGTTGCTACGCTGACGGGGGTGGCGATTAAACAAGGTAAAATTCACTCACTTGACGATCTCATCACACAATATGAACCCGACCTGAAAGGCACCGCCTGGGAAGGCGTAACGCTCAAACAGCTGATCACCCATACTTCCGGCGTGGCGTGGAATGAGGACTACACCGACCCGAAATCGGACTTTGCGCAGCTTACCGAGTGTGAAGCCAGGCCCGGCGCTTACGACTGCGTTCGTAAGCTGGTATCCGGCCTGCGCCGTGAACACCCGGCCGGAGAGCACTGGTCTTACTCATCCGGCGGCGCGTGGCTGCTGGGAGATGTGCTGGAACGTGCTACCGGCATGACGCTGGCGGCGTACCTGGAGAAAAGTATCTGGCAGCCATACGGTATGGCGAGCGACGGCGTGTGGCATGCCTATACCAAAGGTCAGCACGATGTGGGCGCCCATGGCTTTAACGCTACGCTAGAAGATTGGGGACGCTTTGGGGAATTTATTCTTCATAATGGCGTGTTGCCGAACGGCGAGCAGATTTTGCCGGAAAACTGGGTTGCCCAGTCTGCCAGCTGGACCCAGGCGGCCGGGTCGGTGTCAGCGGCGCATCCAAAGGGCATTTATGGCTACCAGTGGTGGAATAACGAAGTGCCGGCCAATGCGACAAACGTTGAACCGACGCCGCAGGCATCCCTGAAGAATTCGCTATGGGCTCTGGGAATTTTTGGTCAAATGATTATGGTCAATCAGGCAGAAAATCTGACGATCGTTCAGTGGTCAACCTGGCCGCAGGCGGAGCCCTCTTTTAGCGCCCAGCCGCTGGAAGCATCGCTGATGTTCAGCGCGATCGCGCAGGAACTGCATTGATGCTGAATTGTTGCTGAGCGTTTAGGGTCTGCTCAGAGGGATTCGTTTTCCTTTAACACCGGCGTCCGCTCTCTGCCAGAGCGGACGTTTCAGTTTTAAATGCTCTGCGTGACCCCAGGCAGCAACTGTTCAATCACGCGAATAATGCTTCTGACCCGCGGCGGGATAAAACGGGCGTCAGGATAAACAGCGTAGAGAAAGCGATCCGGTAATCGCCATGCGGGTAATATGCGGACCAGCCGGGCGGACTGTAACGCCCTGGCTACCAGCGGGATCTGCATGCCGCCAACACCGATGCCGGACTCCAGAGCCTGCAGTAACGCCTCGCTCGTGTTCGCGCGGAACACGGTGTTCACCTTCACATCAATCGTTTCATCTGCAGAAACCAGGCGCAGCGGTGCATCGTGCGGAATGCCGCTAAATCGTACATAAGGATGGGTAGCTAATTCGCCGATGGTTTGTACCGGTGGAAAATCAGGCGCGGCATAAAGCGCCGTTTCAATGCTCCCCAGCGCGCGTGCCGCGTGCAGTTGCGGAGGTTCACTACTCAACCGCAGCGCGACATCGACGCCTTCAGTGACAAGATCGGCGATACGATCATCAAGTGACAGCTTAAGGTGTAGTTCGGGATTCATTTTCTGCAGCGCCAGTAAATGCGGTAAAAATATCCGCCCTAAACCGCCCGGCAGCTGCATATGTACCTTACCCTGCCATGGACGATCGTCAGGATTCAGGCGCCTCTCCGCTTCGCGCATGGCATCAAGTACAAGCTGCATATCTCGTCGATAGCTTTCCCCCTGTTCGGTCAGCACCATCGCTCGCGTAGTGCGATGCAGCAGCACTACGCCGAGCTCCTCTTCAAGGGCCGCAATTTGCTGACTGACGGCGGATTGTTTCATACCTATCTGGCGGGCGGCCGCAGAAAAGGATCCTGCTTCAACCACGCGCAGGAAGGTGGCGATGGCATTGAGCTTATTATTCATTTAATGATTCTGCTTATAAGTACCATCAGTTATACGGGATATGTTTAAAAAAAATAATATATCACACTGTCTCTGTCACCCTGTCGGAGAAATAACGTGAACACGAGACCGCCCCAAAAAGTCGCGCTGGTCGCTGGCGCCAGCGGCATTGTTGGCACACAGCTTGTCAAAACGCTTTTACACAATGACTGGGAGGTTATTGGCCTCAGCCACCGTGCCATATCTCACCCTGCTAACATTTCGCTACTCAACGTCGATTTACTGGATACCCAGGATAGCGCGCAAAAGCTGCAATCACTCAACGGCATTAGCCATATTTTTTACAGCGCATGGCTGAACGCCGCAAACTGGGCAGAAATGGTCGAACCAAACGTCGCCATGCTGCGCAACCTGGTCAGCAATCTTGAGAAAACCTCACCGCTACGAACGGTAAGCCTGATGCAGGGATATAAAGTCTATGGCGCGCACCTTGGCCCCTTCAAAACGCCGGCGCGGGAAAGCGATCCGGGCGTACCCGGCGCAGAATTCAACGCCGCCCAGCTCAACTGGCTCAACCATTTTCAGCGAGGAAAGACATGGCGCTGGAATGCTATCAGACCGGGAGTGGTGGGCAGCGCGGTACCCGGCAACACGATGAATCTCGCGCTGAGCATCGCGCTCTATGCTTCGCTGTGCAAGGCGCTGGATTTACCGCTGCGCTTTCCCGGTTCGGAAAAAACCTGGCATAGCATTGTCGACCACACGGATGGGGAATTATTGGCCGAGGCGACAATTTGGGCCGCAACCTCACCGATGGCAGAAAATGAGGCTTTTAACGTCAACAACGGTGATATCTGGCGCTGGTGCGAGCTGTGGCCGCGCATCGCAAACTGGTTTGCTCTGGAATGCGCCCCGCCGGTCAGGCTGTCATTCCAGCAACTGTTTCTCGACTACCGTGCGCTGTGGCGCGAGATAGCCGGGCAGAATTTGATAGAGCCCGATCTCCTGCAGCTAAGCGACGGGAATTTTGCCGATTTCGTCTTTGGCTGGAACTACGACATGTTTGCCGATGGTAGCAAGCTGCGTCGGGCAGGCTTCACCCGCATGCAGGCAACCGACGACATGTTTTTCCGCCTGTTCTCTCAGCTGCGAGCCGCACGCGTTATCCCCTGATAGGGCGCATTCCCGGACATGCCTATAAGCGAGGGCCGCGCGATCGGGTTTATACGCCTGTTTTCGCGCGTCCTCGCTCTTTATCTTCAGCCACACTCATTATCAATGTCAAATACAAAACAATAAAACTTTATTGTAAAACAATAAATATCAGGATATTCTGCGCGCAATCTCATCGCTTAATTTGCCGGGAGAGGCAAACAATGAACTGGATTGATATTTTGTGAGCGGTATTGACGTTTCTGTCGATCGTGGTGTTTATTTCAGGAAGGTGGAAGGTGAAAAAAGCGCAAAATAAGCTGAGTTTGTTCTTAATGGCTGGAATATTGCCGCTGTTTTTTATCCTGGCGTTAATTACGCCAGTATGGATCTATTTTACCGGCGAGACGTTTTTTCTCGCTAATATGCTGAAATTTGCCGAGGTGCCCTTCGGCAATGAACATACTTTGTCTGCCCCCACTTATAAGCTGCTGTTACTGCTGGCGCTGCTTTATTTACCTGCCGGACTTTTCGCCTGGGCCATCTGGCAGGGAATTCGCATCACTCAATACGTCAGACAACGCACTATTCTGAGCCTCGACCTCGCCCTGAGGGTACGGAAAATAGCGCTGGCGATGCTGGGAATGGGCATTCTGTTGCCGCTATTTCGCTTCATGGTTCCGCTGGTTTTTTACTGGCCGCATCCCTACGCGCAGATCGTTCTTTTGCTCAGCGATTTCATACTGCTGTTGACGGGCGGCTTGTTATTTGTGACGTTTCACTCCATGCTCGAAGGGATCAGAGCGGAAAATGAGAATAAGGAGTTCATCTGACTATGGCGGTGGTGGTTAATCTGGACAAATTGCTGGTGGAAAGAAAAATGACGTCCAGGGCGCTGGCGGCCTATGTCGGGATCACCGAGCAGAATCTGTCTTTGCTCAAATCGGGAAAGGTAAAAGGTATTCGCTTCGATACGTTGGCCAAAATCTGTCAGGCGCTGGAGTGTCAACCAGGCGATATTCTCGCCTGGGAGGCGGATTAGGTACCCTTCTCGATAGTACAGTTCCACTGCTGGCTCACGCTGCTCTGGCTGGTGGCTATCTGTAGCGACAGGCTGGCGTCCAGGGTATGCGCAATGCTGTATTCAAGCACTACGTCATCCAAATCGCGGGCCACCCGCTCAATCCGAAACAGCGGGAGACCCGGCTCAATATTTAACAATCCTGCCGTGCGGGCATCGCAACAGACCGGCGTATAGCGCTCCGTGGCGTTAGCCGGAGAGTAGCCGAAGGTTTCCCGCAGCTGCTTATACAGCGAGCGGCTGCCGTCCACATGGCTCAGATCGTTGTAAATACGGCCATTAAGCCAGGTCAGCACATGACCGACCGGCCGTTCCTCCTGCACTAATAACCGCTCCAGTCGCATCAGCTGGCTGCCCAAATCCAGCCCCATTTGCCCGGCAACCTGGCGGTCGGCCATCGTTGAAATCAGCGACAAGACCTCCACTTCTACCGCCCCCGGCCCGGCAAAGGTCGTCAGCACGTCCGGCAGATCGGTGTAATATCTCTGCAGCGCATCGCGGTTGATAAAGGTCCCTTTACCCTGCTCGCGGTAAACCATGCCAATGCTGGCCAGCGAATCGATAGCCTGCTTAATTGTTCCGCGCGCGACCTTGAACTCCCCGGCGAGCAGCAGCTCGCCCGGCAGTTTATCGTCGTAGGTAAAAGAGAGGATCCGCTGCAGGATAACGTCTTTTATCCTTAAATAGAGAGGGAGTCCATCCGACTCAAACATACTTGTGCTCCACTCAGAGATAGTGTATTTGGCTCCTGTATCTGCTCAGTATATCCTGATTTATCGCCTGATTGCCGTCTATGTTTGCGCTGGCAAGAATCGGCGGGGTGTGCGCATTTTCCAGCATCATTTCGCAGACGCGTAGCACCAGGCTATTCGCAATCGCCGCGCCCATAATGGTAGAGAGCGGCGCGGCTTTCTGCGCCAGCCCCGGCAGACTAACCGCCGCATCGCCATACTCGCAGTGATTATCGAGGGTGATATCGGCTATATCGACCAGCAGCTTGCCGCTGGAGTGGCGCGACGTCACGCGCGCAGCCGTTGCAAGGCTGGTGATGGCAATGACCTTCGCGCCACAGGATTTTGCCGCCAGCGCGACATCAATGGTAATCGCGTTCCTTCCTGAAACCGAGTGGATCAACAGCGTATCCCCGGCCCGCAGCGGGGACTGCTCCACCAGAACACGACCGAGATTTTCCACATTTTCCACCGCGCTGGTGAGGGTTAACGGCCTGACGTTAAGCATCAGCGCCGGAGTAAAAAGCGGATTAACCACCGCCAGCCCCCCTGCCCGATAGCTCATCTCTTCCGCCAGAATCCCGGCGTGGCTGGCGCCAAAGACAAAGATATTGCGCTGTTCCACAATGCTCCGGGTCATCATTTCCGCCGCCCGGGTTAACTCCCCTGCGCGCTGCTCAAGACATGCCAGCTTCTGGCGGATCTGGCCGTAATACTCTTTCAGTGCCTGACTCATAGACTTCCTCCTGATATCAGAACGTCAGCAAGCGGGTCAAAAGATGAATGACTGGCGCGAGTACAAACATATCGCTGTCGCCAGCCCAGAGCGCGGTATCCGGAATTGTGCTGTTGATGAAGCCGGTGACGCAGAAATACTGCCCCCATGCGACCACGGTCGAGGTGATAAATCCCGCCAGCAGCGCGCCTTTATAGCCTCCGGTAATATTGCCGAAAACGCCTGCCGTACCGGCGTGAAAGAAAATCACGATCATGCTGGGAATAAAGACGTAGCCGGTATAGCGGCCAATCAGAGTCAGCCATAGCAGAGAACCAACAAACGCGCCGACGAAGCCCAGCACCACCGCGTTGGGGGCAAAGTTAAACAGTATCGGGCAGTCCAGCGCAGGCTTTGCGCCGGGAACCAGCCGCGAGCCAATGCCGTTAAACGCCGGTACCATTTCGCCAATAAACATCCTCACGCCGAGGAGCACCACGGCGATACCGCCGGTAAACATCAGCGATTGTTTCAGGGCGTAGATGTAGAAGCTCAGATCGCCGGATTGGGCAAGAATTTCAGCAGCTTTCGGCGTGCCTTTGATCTGCAAAATAAAGGTGCCAATAAAGAACAGCAGCGCCATGGTCAATGCCGTTACCACATTGGAATCGCGCAGAAAACCGAGCTTTTTAGGAACTTTGATATCCTCGGAGCTGATTTTATTGCGGGCGAATATCTGGCCGAAAATCGCCCCCAGCAGCGCGACCGAGGCGGAAGTATGGCCCAGCGCCACGTTATCATTGCCGGTGATTTTCCGTACCCATGGCTGAACCAGCGCTGGCTGTAAGGTCCAGTACAGTCCCATAATGACCGTCAGCATTAGCGTCAGCTGGATAGCTGAAATACCGGGATCGGTGTTCACCATCACTCCGGCAAAGATCATCGTGGTCCAGAACATCATATGTCCGGTCAGGTAGATGTATTTAAATCGCGTCAGCCGGGCCAGCAATAAGTTAATGGCGAACCCACCGGCAATAGCGATAGTCACGCTACTTCCATAGCGCTCGCTGAAGCGCGCCTGGCCGATAATATTGGTTAGATTCATCGAGCTGAGGCCAAATACTTCGGTCCAGATCGGCTGAAATATCAGCAGCGCGGACACGATAATCCCCGCCCCCGCACCGATAATCAGAAAGCCCAGGATCCCCTTGAGTGTGCCGGAAACAATTTCCGCCAGCGATTTCTTTTGCAGCACCAGGCCCAGCAGCACAATCAGACCGATTAAAATCGACGCCTCACCAAATATATTGATGGTTATCCAGCGCAGCACGCCAAGAAATTCGTTCATGACGTCTCTCCCGTATGCAGTATTTTCGCCTGCGCCAGCGCCGCGGTAATTTCGCCGTTATCGATATAGTTATTCACCACCACCACCGGACAGGACAAATGCCTGAGGTTATCAACCAGTTCCGCGTTGGTTATCACCACATCGGCATTGGCTGAAGCGGCGGACGAGACGTCCATATGTTCTACGGAGGCCTGGATACCGTGTTGTTTTAACACTGCTTCAACGTTCATTTTTAAAATCAGGCTGGAGCCCATACCTAAACCACAGACTGTCAGAATTTTCATCGCGATTCACTCCGTGTTAATCAAGCTACAAACGCTGCGAGCAGGCTATGACGCGCTGGCTAACAGCCGATAAAGTTGTTCAGGATCGTGAGAATGCATCAGGGTATGCAGGTTATTTTCATCGCTTAGAACGGTGACGATATGCTGAATAAGCTGGATGTGCGCATCGCTACTGGTTGCCGACAGACCCAGAACCACCTGCACCGGGTCGTTGTCTGCATGACCGAAGACCAGCGGCTCGCGCAGCCTGACGGCACTGATTTGCGCTTTCATCGCCCCTTGCTCAGGACGGGCATGCGGCATAGCAAGCCCCGGCGCAATCACAAAATAGGGGCCCAGTTCGTGGTAGCTATCGACCATGGCCTGAACGTACTCAGGACTACAGGCTCCCGTTCGGCAAAGCGCGTTTCCCGCTACGCGAATTGCCTCCTCCGGCGTAGCGGCGGAACAGTCAACGGTTATCGCCTGACGTTCAATCATGACTGACTCCTTGCGTTAAATGATGGCGGATAGAGGCCAGCGTGGTTTCCAGCGCCAGCTGAACGAACGCGCGCCCCTTCTCTTCACTGGCCTGAGCGGGATCGCCCAGCACCGCATAATCCGAAAACTCGGTCCAGGGTACCGGCTGATAGCGAAAGTTCTGTGGAAAATGCGGATAGTGCGCGCGGGCGTTGGCCATGGAGACAAACTCCGGCGCCAGCGCCAGCATCAGCGACGTTTCGACCTCGTCGGCGTGCATATAACCGGGATAAGCCACCGCCGAAACCTGCCGTTTTTTTACCTCCTCATCCATGCCCGCCCAGCTATAGCTAAGCAGCGTGATGCCCTGCTCTTTAAGCTGGCGGGAAGCGGCTTTTATGGCGTCAAAATTTCCGTAATGCGCGTTGATCACCGCCGTGGTGGTAATACCGTAGCTGGCCATGTTTTCCGCCAGCGATACCAGCAGCGAGGTCAGCCGCTCATTACCGATATCAATCGCGCCCGCGTGGCCGCGCAGTGACCAGACCTGGCTGTAGGAGACGACCGGCAGGCTCAAGGCGCAGTCGCCCAATTGCTCATCGAGTAGTGCGCAAAACCGCTCGGCCAGCAGATTATCGGTATCCAGCGGCAGGTGGTCACCGTGGGGTTCGACGGCGCCGAGCGGCAACAGCGCGATTTTCGCCTTCTCCAGCGCCTGTCGGGCCTCACGTTCATTTAAATGATGCAGCTTCATAGCGTCCTCTCTACTCGAAAGCGAAGTAGCGCGCCGGGTTTTCGACAAAGAAATCATGCAGCAACGCTTCACCATCAAACCCGGCCTCATGCGCCTCTTCAATGAATCTTGGCCGCCAGTCGCTAAGGATGAACTTCATCCCCAGTCCGCCTTTGCCATAGTGCGCGCTCATTGATTTACGGGCAAAATCGCCGCCGATTAAGATTTGTTTTTGATAACCTCGCTGGCACAGCGCCAGAATCGCCTGGGTGCGAATATGTTCAGGGTGGTATTTGATGCGGCTGATACCGTCAAAAGAGAGAAACGCCCCGGTGTTGGCGATCTGACGGTGCAGCCACGGATCGGGGTTGCGATCCATATGAGCAAAACATAAGCGGGACAAATCCAGCCCCAATTTTTTAAAGATCTGCGCCTGTTCTAACCCCATCGTTCCCATTTCCGTATGGCTATGCATCGGCGCTCCGGTACGCTGCTGGGCGCGAACGATAACCTCCATGGTCTTTTGTTCCAGTGGGGAAATGGCGTTGTAGCCGGTGCCGCACTTCACCACACCAGCGCGATGGACCGTACCTTCAATCCCTTCGGTAACCTCACGACACACATGTTCAACCAGCTCATCAATGTCTGAGTTTGCAATCCATTCGGCAAAAGTCTGCGTCAGCCCTGGCCGCTGGCTGCTCCACAGAAAGCCTTTGTTAAAACCCGCGGTAGCGATAATGTGCAGCTGCTGGCGCTGCGCCATGGCAGCGACGGCTGCGGCCTGACGGCCATAATCCGGCGCGGTGGCGTCGTAGATTGCGTTCCCCCCGGCCTGGCAGAAGTCGCTTAACTCACGTTCTGAAGCCAGCGGATCGTCGAGTAAAAGATCGTCATCCCGACGCTCGGCCCAATATGGCGGAATACAGTAGATGTGGTCGTGGCTATAGGTTACGCCCAGCTGATTAGCGGAAATATCCCCGTTTAACGTACGAATGCTGCCCATGTTTCTTGCTCCCTGGAACGGATAAGAAGGTGCTTTCAACATAGGTGAGCGCCACTTGACCAGTCAAGTGATCAAGTTCGCATCAATTATATTAAATTCTTATCTGTGAGGCGCGTCGATATTTCCGGACCGGCGGTTAAACATTAACAAGCGAAATAATTGTGCAGAAAACCTAACCATCAGTTTTCATACCGCATGGTGATAAGGCGTGATTAGCTCAATACTGATGTTGACAAAAACGTGACGTTGTCACAGATAATAATATAGCCTTACGAAACGATTACTGATGTTAGAAATCCGTTCCCTGCCCGCTATAAAATTAAATTTATCATTTTAAAACAATAAATTAGAAGAGATAAAAC
>OEPS010000424.1_pt1 | contig 15217 bp, 12 predicted proteins | sample 1539411 | NCBI WGS metagenome assembly OEPS01 (sample SAMN02671747, study PRJEB22543) | soil metagenome | biome: bacteria | place: China:Hunan Province, Lengshuijiang City | collected 2012-10-15 | depth 0.08m m | reverse complement strand
GCGCCGGCGAGGCGCTCCCGGGCGGTCGGGCGCTCGGCGTGCCTCGGCGGCCGGGGCGCCGAGCGCATTGCGGAACTGCCCGAGATCGTGCCAGCGGTCGGCTGGCTCCTGCTCGATGGCGCGAAGCAGCGCGGCGGCGAGGGTGCCGGTCACCGTGGTCGCCGGTGCCCCGTCGTCGGCGAGGACGACGGCCATCATCGTCGCGGTGGTGCGACCGCCGAAGGGCGGGCGCCCGGTGAGCGCGGTGTACAGCGTCACGCCTAACGCGAAGATGTCGCTGTGAACGTCGAACGACTTGTCGCGCTGCACCTCGGGCGCGAAGTACAGCGACGCGTCGAGCTGCTCGGCGATGGTCGCGGCGTCGACGCCGGCCGCGCGCAACGCCGGCGCCAGGGCGGGCCAGCGGAACGAGACGCTGCCGTCCCCGGCGACACGAACGGTGGAGGGGGTGATCAACCCATGCGGCTGCGCACCGGCCAGCGCGTCGATTGCCGACCGCGCGATCGCGAGCAGCTCGGCCGCGGGAACGGGGCCGGTTCGCGCGAGCCGCTCGGCGAGCGAGCCGCCACGGGGCGGGAGCTCGAGGAAGTAGAGCTGTCCCGACTCGGTGATGCCCGCGCCCTGGTAGCCGGCGCGCTTGAGAGTGTGGACGAACGCATCAGGGTCGGTCACCCGGCCGTTGAGGGCAGCGGAGAGCTGCGTGACGAGGACGTTCCTGCCATCCGACGTCGTCGCGGTGAACTCGACGCCGAGTGGAGACGCGACGCCGTGGTCGTCGGGGAAGACGGGCGCGTCGAGAGCGCGCAGCGCGAGAACGAAGTCGTCGGGTGACATGAATGCGGAGAAAGCATGGCGGTGCGATGAATCGTTCACGCTGCGGACGCCGCGGCGTGATCTGAAATGACGACGATGTGACCCGGGGCGCCACTCTTCGCGGTCAGCATGCACCAGGACCCTCTCACCGTCGCGGAGGTCGTATGACACCGGTGACCATCCCCCGCCCCGCCGCGGGCCGCCCGCCCGACTCGCTGGCCGCGGTGGCGACGATGCTCGATCCCGCCGAGCGGGCTCGCGTCGACGCCGCCGGCGTCGGCGTCTATCGGGCGCTGCACCACGACTCGCTCGACGACGTGTTCCGCGACCTGCGCGAGCGCCCGATCGGCGCGGTGCTCGTCTCGGTCTGCCGCTGTGCGGATCACGACGCGGCGAAGATCGCGCGACTCGTTCGCGAGTTTCCGCGCGTGCCGGCGGTCGCGCTCCTGACGCAGCTCGGGCAGCAGACCCCGCGGGCCGTGCTCGCGCTCGGGCGGAGCGGGATCCGCTCGATCGTCGACGTCCGCCAGCCGACGGGGTGGCGCGAGCTGCGTGCCGTGCTCGCCGAGGGGCGGAGTGACGACATCCAGCGACTGGCGCTGGCGCGCATCGCCGAGGACCTGCCTAACGCGCACGCCGACTGCCAGCAGTTCTTCGAGCTCGTCTTCCGGCCGCGGTCGATCGGGACGGTGCGCACCCTCGCTCGCGCGTTAGGCGTCGTGCCCAGTACCCTGATGAGCCGCTTCTTCCGCGCCCGGCTCCCGGCGCCGAAGCGCTACCTGGCGACGGCGCGCCTCGTCCGCGCCGCCCGGCTGCTCGAGAACCCCGGGCTGTCGGTGGCCAGCGTCGCCAACCACCTCGACTACTCGTCGCCCCAGAGCTTCGGCCGCCACGTCCGGACGATGATGCAGCTCAGCGCAGTCGAGTTCCGCGAGCGTTATGACGGCGAGGGGATGCTCCGCCGCTTCCGCGAGGAGCTGGTGATCCCGCACGCGACGGTGCTCCGCGCCTTCTCGCCACTCATGAACGTTCCCCCGTCGCGCCAATGACCGCGAACCGCGTGATCGACCGGCGCAGGCGCTCGGCGAGCTCGGCGAGCTGCTGCGACGAGCTGGAGAGTGCGCCGAGCGACCCGCGCCGCGCAGAAGCGGCGTGCGACGCCTCCTCGGCCTGGGCGGCGGCTTCGACCGACACGTTCTCGATCGACCGGATGGAGTCGGCGAGCGCGGCCATCGCCTCCGACTGGTCGCGCGAGACGGCGGCGGCATCGCTGATCACGGCCGCGATGCGCTCGATCCCGGTGAGGACCGTTCCGAGCGCCGCGGTCGCATCGGTGGCAACGGAGCCGACGCCGCGAACCTGCTCCTCGCCCTCGGTCATCGCGCGGACAGCCGCCTGGATCTGGTCGCGGACACCGGCGATGGCGGCCGCGATCTCCTTCGCGGCGCGTTCGCTCTGCGCGGCGAGCTTTCCCACTTCGTCGGCGACGACCGCGAACCCCTTTCCGTGTTCGCCGGCGCGCGCGGCTTCGATGGCGGCGTTGAGCGCGAGCAGGTTCGTCTGACGGGCGATCCCGGAGACGGACTGCGCGAACTTGCCGATCTTTTCGGAGGCGCTCGCCAGCTCACCGACCGCGGCGGCTGATTCGCGCACCCTCTCACCGATCGTGACGAGCGAATCGGCGGCGCGGCCGGTTGCCTCGCGGCTGGACGTCGCGGCGACGACGAGCGCGCGCGCGTCGTTTTCCATCTCCATGGCGCGGCCGCGAAGCCCGCTCGCGGCGTCGAGCGCGAGGCCGGTCTGTCGCACGCCGGCGACCGCGTGATGCCGCTGCTCCTTGAGGCGCTGGCTGACGTCACCGACAGTCGCCGCGAACTCGTCGCCGGCGATCCTGATCTCCCCCGCGGATGCGGCGAGCTGCTCGGCGACGGCTGCCACTTCGTCGGAGTCGTGCTGGACGCTGGCGATGAGGTGGCCGATCTCGCCGAGCATGCGGTTGAAGCTGCGCTGGAGAAATCCCAGCTCGTCGGCGTACCTGCTCTCGGCACGGACGGTAAGGTCACCGCCTTCGGCCGCAACCATGCACTCGCGCGTCGCACGAATGCGGCTGATGAGCTTCGACGCGATCGGGACGATGGAGTGTGAGACGAGGAGGAGCAGGCCGGCATTGACGAGGATCCACGCCGTCGACTGGCTCGGCTCCGGGTGCTCCCCGCGGCCGAGCAGCATCGCGGTCGCATAGCCGACGGCCGATGCAACGGCGGTGAAATAGCCGATCACCCGGCCACGATCGAAGGAGTAAGGCACGATCGCGAGGAAATAGATGCCGATGAGCCCCGGCGATGCATACGTGTAGACGATCGTGCTGATCAACGCCGCGTCGAACGCGGCGAAGGCGTAGCGGAACCACCAGTGCCGTGCGCGCAGGGCGATGCGCGTGAGTACCCAGTTGGTGGCAATGGCGAAGCCGCCGACGCCGAACACGGTCGCGAAGGTGACGTTGAGCGCGCCGAAGATCTTCGCCGCGAGGAACGAGATCGCGATGGCGACGGTGCTGACCAGGCGGCGGCGGTAGCCGAGCCGGAAGGTGATGAGATCCTTCTCGAGCTCCTCGTCGTCGTCGAAGCCGGGGTGGGCGATGCGTGGGCGAGACGCCGGCGCCGCTGAACGGAGCTCAGCCCCCCCTGCCGGCGGGACGTATCGGCCCTCGCCAGGCGGAATCGTGCCATGGGTTTCGGCGATTCGAGTCACGACCGCCCGCCGGGAATGGTGGTTAGGGCTGATTGCAGCGGGCGAACCCCGTCAGACAGACGCATTGCCGTGCTGGAATGGATGGTGCATTCATGGGCATCACAGATCGCGGCGGACACTCCTGGTGTTCGCCGCCAACCGATCACGACGATCGACTTCGGTCAGCGGAAACGGCATAACGGTGCTCGACGCAGAGGGGACAGCAGTTCAACGACTGACCCATCACGTGGTCGCCGCGCTTCAGGCCGGGGCGCCAGCGCTCGCTGCGCGCTGGCGGACCGACGGAGCGCGGGTCGCTCCTGGAGCGCCGGTGCTGGAGGCAGGAACCCCGCATTCCGCCGAGATCGTACGCGCGCTGGATGCACTCGCGCGCGGGATCAGCGGGGATGCGTGCTGGCAGGATGACCTGATTCGCGCCGGCTGGGCGCTCGGGACGGAGGAGTACAGGCTCGGCGCGTCGCTCCATGCCCTCGTCAAGCAGATCGACCTGCTCGAAGCGATGACCCTCTATGCGCTCGAGACGGCGGCGGCGGCGGACGACACGGCGACCGCGTCCGATGGCATCGCGCTCGCGCGACGGCTGCAGCGCGCCCGCTCGCTGCTCTCGCTGGCGACGGTGAAGGGCTTCACCGAGGCCTACTTCGCCGAGGTGCGCGCGCGCTACCGGCTCCTCCGCCACGACCTGCGGAATCCGCTCGGCACGATCCGCACGGCCGTCTCGCTGATGGAGGACGAGACGATCCCGGCGGAGACGCGACAGAATCCACGGTTCCGGACGATGGTGAAGCGGAACGCGACCTCGATCGACGCCATGATCGGGAGCCGGCTCGCCGACGCGACGACGCGCGACGAAGCATTCTCCTGGCACGTGGTATCGCTCGCCGACGTGGTGCGCACCGTGCGCCGCGACCTGCGCGAGGATGCGGCGGAAGCGCACTGCGACATCGTCTGGCAGCAGGACCTGCCGACGCTGCGCACCGATGCGTTGGGCGCGGAGCTGATCCTGCGTACCGTCGTCGGTGCGGTGCTGCGCGAGGCGATGCCGCACACCGAGGTGCGGGTGGAGCTCGAGCGCGCCGACCGCGAGACCGTCACCCTGGCGATCAGGCACCGCGCCGCGGAGCAGCGCCATGCCGGCTGCGAAGCGGGGCTCACGCTCGCCGAGCGCCTCGCGGTGCGGATGGGTGGACGCGTGTGGCGCGACGACGCCGTGCACGTCGCGCTGCCGATCTCAGTGGGTGGGGATGAGCGGGAGGATGTCGCGGGCCCGGGCTAACGACCGTACGCCATACCCCGCCGCCTCGAGCGCCTCACGGCCACCCTCTTCGCGGTCGACGAGGGCGAGGATTCCGAGGATCATCCCGCCGGCAGCGCGGATCGCGGCCGCCGCCTTCAATGCCGATCCGCCGGTGGTGATGACATCCTCGACGACCACGACACGATCGCCTTCCCGGAACGGGCCTTCGATCAGCTTTCCGGTGCCGTGCGCCTTCGCTTCCTTGCGAACGGTGAACGCCCGCAACGGACGCGGGCTCGTCGCGCTCGCGTAGCTGATGGCGCAGCTGATCGGATCGGCGCCAAGCGTAAGGCCGCCGATGCTGTCGGGCTGCCACGCGGCGGCGCCGATCTCGGCGAGGGCGAGCGGACCGATGAGCGCGAGTCCGTCGGGGCTCATCGCCGTCAGCCGCGCATCGACGTAGAACTCCGATTCCCGCCCGGAGGCGAGGGTGAAGCGTCCGCGCCTGGCGGAGCGTTCAGCGAGCAGGCGATGCAGGCGAGAGAGGTCGGCAGGCATGAGGGGGGAGCTTAGGCGAGCCGGTCGCCTGCGTCAACGCGCTTCGCCCTTTCCCGATCGGTCGTCCTCGCCTACTGTGTTGAACCCTCCTGCCCCACCTCGTGCCCTTTCTCTCGCGCATCGGCATCCGTCGCTCGACCGTCGTCATCGGCGCCGTCATCGCATTCGTGCTGGCCGGCCTCTATGCGGCGGATCGTGTGCTGACGCAGGCTGCGGGCGGCCGGCTCCGGGTGACGGCCGCGGGATCGGCGGCGATGGTGGAGAGCTTTCTCGCTCAGCGCGCGGATGCGCTCGCGGCACTGCGCGCGGTGTACGCCGATCGTCAGGCAGGGGGGCATCCGGCCGCGCTGTCCGAGTACACGATCGCGCTCGGTGACTTCCTCCCCGGGATCCGCCGGCTGTGGATCGCGGACTCCACGGGGCGGATCGTCGACGACGTCGCGGTGACGGGCGGCGATCGCCTCCCGGCGATCGACATGGACACGCTCGAGGTGATGGGGCTGAGCGAGCTCGCGCGCCAGGCAAGGCGGACGGCGCATCCCCTCGTCTCCCGTCCGGGGCAGATCTTCGGCGACCGGCCGGGGGTCGTCGTGATGATGCCGCTGTGCAGCGGGCCGCGCCGCCTCTGTTCGGGGTTCGTCGCTGCGCTGCTGTCCGCGGATGCGTTCCTCGCGGCGGCATTGCGCGCGCCGCACACCGAGCAGTCACGGATCACGATCCTCGCCGGGAACGACACCGTCGCCTTCCGTGACGAGACCGGAGGCCGGCCGGTCGCCGAGACGACCGTCGCGTTCCGGGCACCGGATGGCGGGGAGTGGCGGCTCGGGCTCGCGCAGGAGTCGACGGTCGGCTCGACGCGAGTGGCGCTGTGGACGATCGGGCTCGCCGCGCTGGCCGCGCTGGCGTGGGGGATGGTGCGCGACCGGCGTGAAGCATCGCAGGCAGCCGAGCGGTCGCGCGAGCTGGAGCGGCTGTCGGCCGAAGCGCTGCGCGCGAACCGCGCGAAGAGCGAGTTCCTGGCGAACGTCTCGCACGAGCTGCGCACGCCGCTCAACGCGATCGTCGGCTTCGTCGACCTGCTGCGCGACGGGGTCTACGGGGAGCTCGGCCCGCGCCAGATCGCGCCGGTCGACCGGATCGCGGCATCGGCCGGCCACCTGCGACATCTCGTCGACCAGGTGCTCGACATCGCGAAGATGGCGGCCGGCCGCCTCGAGGTGCACCAGGAATCCGTCGACCTGCGCCCCTTCGTCTTCGACGTCGCGACCGAGATCGAGCCGCTCGTCTCGGAGCGGCAGCTCGGGATCTCGATGACCATCTCATCGACGCTGCCGCGCGTTCGCACCGACCCGGCGCACCTCCGTCAGATCCTGCTGAACCTGATCGGGAACGCGGTGAAGTACACGCCGGCGGGGAGCATCCAGGTGAAGGCGCGCTTCCTCGACGGGCTCGTTCCCGGGGAGCCGGTGACGCCGACCGGGTTGGAGCTCCGCGCGCTCTCTCCCGACCCGTCGCGCCCGTGGGTCGCGCTGCAGGTCATCGACACCGGGATCGGGATCGCGCCGGCGGATCATGCGCGCGTCTTCGAGGAGTTCGAGCAGGTGAATGCCGGACCGCGCGGGGACTCGATGCAGCGCGGGACCGGCCTCGGCCTTCCGATCTCGCGGCGGCTGGCGCGGCTGCTCGGCGGGGAGATCACGCTGCAGAGCGAGCTGGGAAAGGGTGCGACCTTCACCGTGTGGATCCCGGTCAACCCGGCGGACATACGGGTGACCGCGTCGCGGCCGACGACGCCAGCGGGCTCGCCGGTCATAACGCCGGAGCGTTAGGCACGGCCGGGCCGCCGCCGCAGGTCAGCGCTTCTTGCGGCCGCGGAAGAGCGCGCGGGCCTTCTCGAGCAGCGTTTCCTCGTCCGCGGCCACCGCGGCGGCCGGCGCCGGCTGGGTCGCCGCCGCGGCGACCGCCGCACGGAAGGCGGCCGCGAACTCGCGCACGCTCGGATACCGCTTCGCCGGATCGCGGGAGAGCCCGCGCATCACCACGCTCTCGATGACCGGCGCGATATGGAGGCCTTCCTTCGCCGTGCCGAGTGGCGTCGGCGGCTGCGAGAGAAGCTTGGTGAACATCTCGCGTGGAGTCCGGGCGGCGTACGGGTGACAGCTCGACAGCAGGTAAAAGGCGATCGTCGCCAGGCTCCACTGGTCGGCGGCGGGGGTCACCATCTCCCCGGACAGCGCCTCCGGCGCGACGTAGAGCAGCGTGCCGACGAAGAACCCCGCCCGCGTCAGTCGCTCCTCGGCGCCGATCTCGGTGTCGGCGGCGATGCCGAAGTCGAGCAGCTTCACGTTGTGCGTCGCCGGGTCGTACATCACGTTGTCAGGCTTCAGGTCGCGGTGGACGATCCCGGCGAGATGGGCGGCCTGCACGGCTTCCCCGATCTGTTCGACGATCTCGGCCACCTCGCCGGGGGGGAGCGGCGCCTTCCGGCGCGCATAGCGCTCGAGGAGCTCGCCATTCGCCCATTCGGTCGCGATGAAGTGCAGCCCGGCGTCTCCCTCGCCGATCTCGATGGTGCGCACGACGCTCGGATGCTGCACCCGGGAGCCGAACCGCGCTTCACGCACGAAGCGGGCGACCGCGGTACGGTCCTCGCGCAATTTTTCACGAAGGACCTTCACGGCGACGGTGCCGTGCTCCGGGTGTTCGGCCCGATAGACGGCCGAGGTGCCCCCTTCACCGACCAGGGCGGAAAGGGTATATCCAGCGAGATTGCGCCCGACGATTGACTGATGCGACACGCGGCGAACCTAATCCTGCCCCCGGACCGTGGCAAGCGACCGCGACGCGCGCTAGTGTAGGCAAGGCAGCGGCGGCAGTTCCCGCCCGACCCGTTTCCGAGACCGACTTCATGTCCGATACTTCTCGCTCCCGCGTTCCGGCTTCGATGTCGCGCACGTCACGCGCGATGGTGGCGCTGGCGGCGACAGCGATCGTCGTGAATGGCTGCTCACCGCGCCGGCCCGTCGAGAACGGCGCGGCGCCAGCCGGTCGGGCGCGAGGGGCGTCGTCGGCGCTCGACGTTTCACGCCTCTACCGCGAGGCGGGCCTCATCGTCGAGACGACGCCGGTGCCATTCGTCGGGACGACCGACGCCTTCGCGACGCAGAGTCCCGACACCACGCTCGTCCTCGTCACGCTGTCGCTCCCGAATCGGGCTCTCACCTTCGTCCACGAGGGCGATCACTATCGCGGCGCGTACGACGTGATGATCGACGCGCGGCGCAACGGCAGCTCGGCGACCAGGACGCAGGGACGCCAGACGGTACGCGTCGCATCGTACCGCGAAACCAGTCGCGGCGACGAGAGCCTCATCTTCCAGCAGTACCTGCGGCTCCCGCCGGACAGCTATGTCTTCAACCTCACGGTCCGCGACGCGGAGAGCGGGCGGACCACGACGCGCGACGCGCCCGTCACCGTTCCGCGCATCGGCCGAGCGGGCGCATCGTCGGCGGTCGCCGTCTACGAGGCGAAACCACGCCCGCGCCGTGATACACTTCCATCGCTCGTGCCGAACCCGCGCGGGTCGGCGGTGTTCGGCCAGGACACCGCGCTGTTCGTCTACGTCGAGCGTTATGGCGGGACGGGACCGGTGCAGGCGGAGGTGCGCGATGCCCGCGGGAACACGGTGTGGCGCGATTCACTGATGCTCCCGACACACGACAGCCTGACGAGCGGCACCTTCGCGCTGCCGATCAGCGAGATCGGTCCGGGGGTGGCGACCTTCGTCAGCTGGCGCGGCCTCGACTCGGACACGGCGCGCACGCGGCTGATCGTGAGCTTCGCCGAAGGACTGGCGATCACGTCGTTCGAGGACATGGTTTCGTACCTCCGGTATTTCGCGACGCCGGAGCAGCTGCAGTCGCTGCGCGACGCGCCGCCTGCCGAGCGCGGGAAGGCATGGATCGCCTTCCTTCGGTCGACCGATCCCGATCCGGCGACGCCCGAGCACGAAGCGCTGCGCGATTACTTCGTGCGCATCGAGCAGGCGAACCAGCGCTTCCGCGAAGAGGGCGGGCCGGGATGGCTCACCGATCGCGGGCGGGTGTTCATAACGCTCGGTGATCCCGACCAGATCTACGACCAGGGACAGAACGACATCGCCCAGCGTGGCCGCGTCCAGATCTGGGAGTACACGCAGTACCGCGCGCAGCTCGTCTTCGTCGACCAGACGGGGTTTGGCCGTTACCGGATGACGATGACGAGCGAGCTCGAATTCCAGTCGCTCGCGCGCCGCGTCAAGGAGAAGTGACGGGGGACGCGCGCACGCGCGCGCCCTCGTTCCGGCGCGAGCTCGCGCGGAAGGCGATTCACCTTTCGAGCACGGCGGTGCCGATCGCGCTCGCCCTGGGCGTCGAGCGTCGCGCCGCGCTCCTCTGGCTGGCCGCGCTCGCGCTGATCGCGATGGCCGTCGAGGCGGCTCGCGCCGCATCGTCGTCGATCGGCGCGAGGTTCGACGCGATCTTTCGTCCGTTGCTGCGCTCGCACGAACGTACCGGCGTCACCGGCGCGACCTGGCTGGTGGGCGCGATGTTCCTCGCTGTGCTCGTCCTTCCCCGTGACGTCGCGATTGTCGCGACGTGGGCCGCGGCGGTCGGCGACAGCGCAGCCGCATTGATCGGGATGCGCTTCGGGCGAATGCGATCCGCTCGTGACGGCAAGTCGGTCGAGGGGAGCGCCGCATGTTTACTGGCGACGCTGGCCGGCGCGCTGCTCATCGCCCGCGTCGGAACCGGCTCGGCCCTCCTCGCCGCCGTCGCCGCGACGGCAGGCGAACGGCTTCCCTGGCCCCACGACGACAACGTCCGGATCATCACCGCGGTCGGCGTCACGATGATGATCGCCATGGCGCCATGATGCCGGCGTCATATTGACAAAATTCACAAGTGCTCCTATATAGGCCCCGCGCGCCGGTCGGCGTGACCCGCACGTGCACGTCGCACGTGTCGTGAGAGCGGTGTCGGGATTCACCCGCAGGAGGCAGCTCGTATGGCGAAAGGAAAGGTGAAGTGGTTCAATGATGCCAAGGGCTACGGCTTCATTGAGCAGGATGGCGGTGAGGACGTATTCGTCCATTTCTCCGCGATCACGATGGACGGCTTCAAGACGCTCGCCGAGGGACAGGTCGTCGAGTTCGAGATCAAGACCGGCGACAAGGGTCTTCATGCCGCGAACGTGCAGCGGGTGTAACACCGTCGGTCCCCGCGACGCTTTACGCTGAGCCGTACGATCCGCCTCCGCCTGCCGACCTCGGCAGGCGGTCGTGCTTTCGGGGGTGCAGGCGCTAGGCAGGCGAAGGACGTCATGTTTGTTTATTGCGTATGCCCGCCCCGTTCCCGCCGCCGTCGCCGCGGCTCTTCCTCGTCGACGGATACGCGCTGATCTACCGCGCGTTCTTCGCCCTGCTCTCGCGTCCCCTCACCACTGCCCGCGGCGAGAACACCTCTGCCGTCTGGGGGGTCGCCAACTTCCTGCAGCGCCTGCTCGCGTCGCACCAGCCCGAGCACCTCGGCTGGGTGCATGACGCGGGGCTCTCCTTCCGGCACGAGAAGTATCCCGCCTACAAGGCGACGCGCGAGAAGCTCGGGGAGGAGCTCCAGGCGGACTTCGACCGGGGGATGTCGCGCATCGCGACGCTGCTCGACGCGATGCACGTCCCGGTGCTGTCGTGTGAAGGCTACGAGGCCGATGACGTCATCGGAACGCTCGCGATGGAAGCGGTCGCGCGCGGAGTGAACGTCGTCGTCGTCTCCGGCGACAAGGACTTCCAGCAGCTCGTACAGCCGGGCGTGTGGCTGTTGAACCCCGGCCGCGGCGGACCGGCGAGCGTCGAAGAGCAATGGGTCGGGGTCGAAAATGGAAGCGACCGGCTCGGTGTCCCGCCAAAGCTGGTCGTCGACTATCTCGCGCTCGTCGGCGACTCGTCGGACAACGTTCCCGGCGTGAAGGGAATCGGTGACAAGACGGCATCGGAGCTGGTGAATACCTACGGCCCCCTCGAGCGGATTCTCGAAAACGTCGAGAACATCGCGAAGAAGCGGCCGCGCGAGGCACTCCAGGCGCACGCCGAGCTGGCGGTGCTTTCGAAGGAGCTCGTGACGATCCGGAAGGACGTCCCCGTGTCGCTCGATCTCGACCGGCTGCGCGTGCGCGACCCGGACTGGATGCGCCTGAAGAACCTCTATCTCGAACTCGAGTTCCAGACGCTCGCCAAGCAGGCAGCAGACCGGGCCGCCGCCGCAGCGGGGCCGGGCGGCGCCAGACCGTTAGGCGACACGCTGTCCGTCGCCGGCACGCCAGGGACGCTCCCCGAGGACGACCCGGCGCTCGAGTTCCCGCCCCCGCCGGCACTCCCGGCGATCGCGACCCGCTACGTCACCGTCGACACCGTCGCGGCGATGAACGACGTGATCGCCAGGGCGCGCGCCGCGGGGACGATCGCGGTCGACACCGAGACGGTGATCGATCCCGACAGTCCCCTCAAGGTCGATGCGCTGCGTTCGACCCTCGTCGGCATCACGATCGCCGTGATGCCCGGCGAGGCGTATTACCTGCCGCTCCGCCACCGTCCGCGCGACGGGACGCAGGTCGACCTGCCTCTTGACGCATCGGGAGACCGCTCCCCTGACGATTCGCCGGAGAGCCGCGGCCTCGAGCGCGGCGGCGACGAGGTCACGATGGCGCCGCCGGCTGCGGTGGCCGCAAAGCCGAGGAAGAAGAAAGCGGCGAGCGCCGAGCCGTCGAGCATCGCCGAGCGCGCGCTGGCGACGGGACGGCACGTGATCCGGAACCTTCCGCCGCTCGATTCGGCGGAGATGGCTCCGCTCCGCGCGCTGCTCGAAGATCCGGCGGTGAGGAAGACCGGGCAGAACGCGAAGTACGACATGCTCGCGATGCGCCGCGCCGGGATCCGCCTCCGCGGCCTCGACTTCGACACGATGCTGGCCAGCTATGTGCTCGACCCTGGACGACGCTCGCATGGGCTCGACGTGCTCGCCCTCGAGTTCCTCGATCACCGGATGACGTCGTTCGACGAGCTCTGTGGTAAGGGGCGCGCGGCAATTCCGTACGACCAGGTGCCGATCGATTGCGCCCGCGATTACTCGTGCGAGGACGGCGACATGACGCTGCGGCTGCGCGCGCTCTTCGAGTCGCAGCTCGAGGCGCATTCCCTGACGCGGCTGCTGAACGAGATCGAGATGCCGCTGGTCGAGGTGCTGGCCGACATGGAGTGGGCGGGAGTCTCGATCGACCGCGGGTGGTTCAAGTCGCTCAAGACGCGCTTCCAGGCGGAGCGCGAGCGCGTCGAGAAGCTGATCTACGAAGCGGCCGGGATGGAGTTCAACATCAACTCGAACCCGCAGCTGCGGGAGATCCTGTTCGAGAAGCTCGGGCTCCCGGTGCTGAAGAAGACGGCGACCGGGCCCTCGACCGACGCGAGTGTCCTGCAGGAGCTCGCCGAGGCCGGACATGCACTGCCCTCCCTCCTGATGGAGTATCGCGAGCTGTCGAAGCTCGAGAGCACTTACATCGATGCGCTCCCGGCGATGGTCAGTCCGCACACGTCGCGCATCCACACGTCGTTCAACCAGACAGTGGCGTCGACGGGGCGGCTGTCCTCGAGCGACCCGAATCTCCAGAACATCCCGATCCGGCGCGAGCTGGGGCGCGACATCCGCCGCGGCTTCATCCCCCGAAAGGGCTGGACACTGCTCTCGGCCGACTACTCGCAGATCGAGCTGCGGCTGCTCGCCCACCTCTCGCACGATCCCGCGTTCGTGAGCGCGTTCCAGAACGGGGGCGACATCCACCGCCAGACGGCGGCGCTGATCTTCGAGGTTCCCCTCGACGAAGTCACGTCCGAGATGCGCGGGCGCGCGAAGACGATCAACTTCGCGACGATCTACGGGCAGGGTGCGCACGCGCTGTCACGACAGCTCGGCGTCGCGCACGCGGAGGCGAAGGAGTTCATCACGCGCTACTTCGAGCGCTTCGAGGGAATTCGCAGGTACCTCGACTCGATGGTCGAGCTGGCGCGCGCCCAGGGATACGTCCAGACCATCTTCGGCCGGCGCCGGTACATCCCGGAGCTCCGCGACCGGAACTTCAACATTCGCGCGTTCGGCGAGCGCACAGCGACCAACTCTCCGATCCAGGGGTCGGCGGCCGACCTGATCAAGATCGCGATGATCCGGATCCATCGCGCGCTGGCCGAGCAGAAGCTGGCGAGCACGATGATCCTCCAGGTGCACGACGAGCTCGTGTTCGAGGCACCCCCCGAAGAACTGGAGTCGCTCGACTCGCTCGTACGGGACCACATGGAGCACGCCGCCGAGCTCTCCGTGCCGCTCGTCGTCGACATCGGGACGGGGGCGAACTGGGTGGAGACAAAAATGTGATGTGGTTCACGGATCGCGGCGGTGACGTTGGTGGATTGGAAACGTCTAATCCGGAGGCTGCTCCCCGCCCCGCATCCGGCAGGGCTTTCCCAGGCTTGACGTCCCATGCGATCGCGCCGAGCGGGGTTCACGCTCATCGAAGTGATGGTCGTGGTCGTCATCCTCGCGATTCTCGCGGCGATGGCCATTCCGCGCTTCAAGAACACGAAGGGCAAGGGACACTCCGCCGCGCTCCGGACCGACCTGCGCAACCTCGCGACGGCCGAGGAATCGTTCTTCTTCTCGAACGGGCGTTACAGCACCGTCCTCGACTCCCTGAACTTCCGGGGGTCACCCGGTGTGATCGTCACGATCCCGGAAGCGAGCAATCAGGGCTGGTCGGCGTCGGTGACCCACCCGGAGTCGTATCCGCTGAAGTGCGCGATGTTCGAGGGCACGGCCGCACCGCTCGCGCCCGCCACCGCCGAGTCCCAGATCAGCTGCCGGTAGCGGAGCGCGCGGCGTGATGGGCGCCGCGCACCCCGACCCCGCACACCACGGCACGCCTGCGCGCCGCGAACCGCCACGATATCGCGAGTTCACCGATCGTCGTGCGGGGATGATCCACGCGATGGACGGCGGGCTCTGGCTGCACCGGCACGTCTGGAAGGGGCGCCCGATGGCGCATCTCGTCTCGGTCGACCGCGAGCTGCTCCTCGAGTATGGTCGCAGCGTCGGGATCGCGGCGGAGCGGCTCCAGTTCAAGCCGCTGAAGGACCCGCGCACCGGTGAGCGCCGCGACGCGTGGCACTGGGACCTGGTTGGTGCCTATCTGCCGCCGCGCGCCGCGCTGGCGACCCCGCCCGAACGTTAGGCAGCGTTGCCGGTGAGCAGCAGCCGCTCGAGCTCGGCGGCCTCGCTGCGCGCGGCGGCGATCGCCCCGGCGAGGGCCTGCTGCAGCGCGGGCTCGCGCCGGAAGCGCAGGTAAGCCCGCACCCGCGCCCGCGCTCGTGCCGCACGATCGCGCAGCGCGAAGTCGCACTCGGCGAGGAACGGGAGCGCGGCCAGCGTGAGGAGCGCGACCACGGCGCCGGCGAAGTGCCAGACGAGGGCGGCGATGGTCGCCCAGGTCACGAGCACGAGGGGCGCGCCGAGGAGCAGCGTCTGCATCGCCGGGTCGGCCCCCGATTCGCTCCGGCGCCGAGCGACCGCGCGGGCGGTCGCCAGCGCCGGCCAATGAACGACGCGGCCGATCAGGGCGAACGGCGCCGCGATCGCGGTGATCGCGCCCTCGCGTGCGAGGAAGGTGGCGCCCGAGCCCACGCTGGTGCCGATGGCCGCGTCGCGAAGATCGAGTCCTTCGCGCGCGGCAACCTGCTCGGCCGCGCTCACCTCGGCGCGCACCCGGTCGGCGCGGCGGGCG
>OEPS010000423.1_pt1 | contig 15271 bp, 15 predicted proteins | sample 1539411 | NCBI WGS metagenome assembly OEPS01 (sample SAMN02671747, study PRJEB22543) | soil metagenome | biome: bacteria | place: China:Hunan Province, Lengshuijiang City | collected 2012-10-15 | depth 0.08m m | reverse complement strand
TCGCTTCAGGCCTGCGGCCTATTGTCGAGCTATCTCGCCTGAGCCGCGTCCGAGGTTGTTGACCGACCTCCGGACCGGGTGTACCCTCACACCGCGCTAAGACAAGGAAAAACTGTAATTCCTGCCGTTGGCTACCGATCCGAAAGGGGTTACCCTTGGGTTTGCTGCGCCCAGATTTAGTCGCACCCCTCGCCCGTACGGGGTGTGCAGCGCCCATCCTTCTCACTAGCCACTCACCACGCGAGAGCCAGAAGTGACACCTTGATCCGCTAGATAGCCCCAAATGGTTTACAAACTGCGGTTTGCCGGTATCTATTGACCGAAGTTCGGGCGATCACAGTTCATCGACCGGTACGCCTAATTTTGGAGGTCTCCAAATGGCCAACGGCACTCGAGGACAACACCGAACGGGCAGGGCATTTATAAAACTTGCCGGGGTGCTGGCGGCGTTACTCATGTCACCGTTGGCTGCCGTCCCGGCGAATGCCCAGACCAACGGCGCCCGGCTGGGGATCGGGCCTGACTTCCCCACGGCAACATCGGTGGGCGCAACGAATGTCTCGGTCTACGTCGCCCTCACCAATCTCTCCGACCCCGCCGATGGGGCGCTGCTCATCCCGGCAAACGCGCTCACCCTGACCCCGTCGTGTGGGGCGTTGCCCCCCGGGGCGGTGCCGCCCTGCTCGGCCCCGGACCCAGGTGTCTTCCAGGTCGGAGCCACCGGTACCGGACGGGCCGGCTCAGACTGCGCCGGGCAGACCTACGCCATCACGCAAGACTCCGCCGCCACCGGCGAGGTGAGATTCAACGGACCGGCGATCACGCTTTCCGCCGCCAACCCGTCCACGATGGTCGGCGGCTCGTGCATCATCGACTTCACAGTTAACGTCCTCAAGGTCCCCACGGTCGACGCCGACGCGGCGACTCCCGGCGTCCAGACCTACGAGCTTGCGGATGCGTCCGGCTGGCATACCCAGCAGAACAACACCGCTTCCTGCTGCGGGTCCAGCCACACCACGGTGGCCCAAGCCGCTCCGACGCTGACGACCCATGCCTCTTCGGGGGTCACGCTGGGGGGCAGCCTCACCGACACCGGCATCCTGTCCGGCGGCAACGCCCCGACGGGGACGATCACCTTCAGCTTCTTCCCGCCCGGCGACACGACCTGCGCCGCTCCGGCGGCGTACACCTCTCCGCCGGTGGCGGTCAACGGAGCTGGTAGCTATACCTCAGCCCCGTTCACCCCGACGGCCACGGGCACCTACCTGGCTGTGGCCACCTACAGCGGCGACCACAACAACGCTCCGCTCGCGACGAAATGCACTGATACCGGCGAATCGGTGATGGTCAGCGCCAAGCCTGCGCCCACACCGTCGCCCACCGTGCTGGGCGCGCAATTCTCAAGGACGCCCACACTGCCGGTCACCGGGACCAAGCTGCCCGTTGTCCCGCTGGCCGTGCTCGGCGTAGGGATGGTGCTCGCTGGCCTGGCTGTGCTGCGCTGGCAGCGCAGGAGGGCTTAAGACCTGGCAGCGCGCGGCCGGACGCCTGCCGCCCAGACCCGATCGACCGTCGTCACCACTCCGGCCCGCACTGCGAGCGCCCAACTGCGCTGTGGAGGTCAATGGATCAGGGGCGGCTCATGATGAGGCAGGTACGGCCAGCTGCTGGCGACCGAGAAGACTGCACCGGCGCAACAGCTGAGCAGCCTGCCGCGCAGCAGGCGCGTCGAGCAGGCCATGGCGCTGGCCCGCCAGCAGGCCGTCACGCAACAGCGCCAGGTCACGTTGGCGCGCCGCCCGGCACAGGCAGATGTCGAGCACCAGGGGGGCCGCTGCAGCGAGCGTGGTCTCAGGCTGAGCGAGAAGAAAGCGTCGCCAGAACGGCACCGGGTCGTCCGGACCCAGTGCCGCCAGCAACTCCTCAACAGCTGCTGCGGCGGCCGGGTCGGCGCGCAGCGAATCCAGCACCGGCGGCGCCGCTCCTGGACGCAGCGCGGCCGCCGAGAGCAGCCCCATCACGAACGCGGTGTGGTAAGCGGAAGCCAGCGCATAGCGGCGGCGCTCCGGACCCTCGAGCTGCTGCAGCCGTTCGATCGAGATACCTGGCCCCGGCAGGACCCGTGCGCCGTCCTCGACGGCGGCGATGACCGCGAATCCGAGCGCGGCTCCGGCGTTCCAGCGCCCGCCGAGGAACGGCCAGGTGAGCAGGATCTCCCCGGCCAGGTCGTAGTCGCCGATGTCGAGGCTGTCCGCCAGTAGGGCCGCCGCCCGCGCTTTGATCTCGGTTGCTGCCCGCGGCAGGCGCGGACGGCGGTGGCCCAGGTCGCTCAGGTACATGAGGGCATGCGTGAACGCGTACACGTCGTCCGTGTTCGGCGGCAGCAGGTCGATGTCCCGGGCGAGGGCCGTCCGACGGGCGAGCCCGGGATCCTCCGGCAGGTCGGCGACCGTGGAGCCCGCCAGCCGCCGCAGCCACTCCTGCTCCAGCTCCCGGTGCGGCGGCCGCTCCCGGCTTCCGGCGGCCTCCGCCCGAAGGCTTTCCTGCAATAGTCGATCAAGGTCGCCGTCCGGCCAGCCGATGGCGGACAGGCACAGGTGGGCGGCAGCGTGGTCGAGCGCCAGCGCTGGCTCCAGGCACACCCGAGCCCGGACCCGCTCCCCCCGAGCGTAGGGCAGCAGGCTCTCGGCCAGGGCATTCAGGCGCTCGCTCACCTCGGCGCTGACCGGGCACACCGCCTGGCTTGGAACCAGGAGCATGGCGGCCTCCACCACGACCTTCTCGCCGCGGATCGAATGCTCGGGGTGGTCGCGGTCGGTATACCCGTCCGCCGCCAACGTCTCCACGGTGCGCCGGGCGATGTCGAGCGCTCGGCAGAGCCGTTGGATCAAGTCGGCTTCGCCCCAGGCGATGGCGTCCCGCGCCGGCGGGCCGGGGCGGTGCAGCGCCACCGCATCCGAACGGGTCATCCCGCTTCAGCGAGGTCGGTAACTCAGCCGCCCGTTACTGCTCCAACTCGGAGACGACCACCTCGCCTACGACCTCGGGCGACTCGCTCACAACCGGAGGCCGCAGGTAGGTCCACACGTAGTGCCGCATTGTGCCGCAGAACCCTTCCTCGTAGTCGATCTCCAGTGCCATCGTCGGCCCGTACTTGGCAATCGCCCGGCCGATGGCCTCGAAGTCGACCGCCTTGGTGGCCACCAAGGTTTCGACAATCTCCCGGTCACGTCCCGTCAGTCCCATCCCATGACCTCCCTTTCGTCGTCATTGGATGTTCTAATCGGCGGGCGTCGCCGGCGCTATGGTGCTGACACGTCAGTTCTGCAATGGTGCCACCACCACATCCCGCGCGGCGAGTGACCCCGCTTCTCGCCGGGTCATGAGGTGTTGTCCGTAATAAGGTACATTATTTCGGATAGACCCTACGGGCTTGTGTTGAGATTTGCCCGCGCTGGGAGGGACCAGCAGGGGCGTTCCCCGCCCGCGGCTAAGTCGCTGTCCTGATTCCAGGCGCATTCCGCCGGAAATCAGGACAGTGGTCGACGAGCGGTTACGTAGATCAATGTTGATATTCGTAAATGTTGCAAGGGCAACCCGTGACAAGGCTCCTTGGGCCGGATTCCTACCCGGCCGGACGGCACGTGCCCGAGGTCCAGTGCCATAGCGCCAGGACCGCGGCTGGCACCGGGAGGGGGCAGGTGCTGCCCGGGATGCCGGTCAGGCCGTCGGACTTCGCGGTCCAGGTCCCACCGGATTGCTTCTCGAACAGCAGGTAGCTCCCGTCGTCCTGGGCGGACACCTGGGCCTGGTAGGAGCTCGCGCTTGGGCTCAGGGCTGCCCCGGCCCAGTAGGTCCCGGTGGCCGGATCGAAAGCGTAATACGTCTGGCCGGCCACCAGCCCCGTGTAATCCGACGTGGGCAGACCGTGCAGCGCTGCCCCGGCGGCCAGCAACTGAGCGCGCAGGGCGTCGGTGACGATCAGGTTCTGCGCTGCCCCCGCCAGCGATGCGGACGCCGACGGCGAGGGATAAGGCGAGGGATAAGAAGAAGCCGCCGGCGATGCGGCGGGGGCCGACGGGGACGCCCCCGCGCCGGCACCGGGCGTCGATGCGGCATTCTTCGGTGTGCTCGAGCACGCTGCCAGCAACACAGGCAGAAGGACTCCCGCCAACGCCGCCACGCCCGGATGCCGCATGGTCCCTCCTGATTTCGGTGTAGCGGCGCACCCGCTACGGCAGTCTGGATTGTAGGCAGGAGACCGAACGCTGCGACATTGAAGGGAGCTAATGTTCGGCCTTCGATAACCACAGGTCCCGGTACGGGAACAGGTAGCGGTCAGTCATGAAGTTGAGCACCCGGCGGGCGTCGCCGAACCGCTCCCCCACGTCGGCGACCACCTGGATCGCCGGACGTTGCGCAACGGGTGCCAGCCGGTACGCCAGCTGGTACCACCGCTGCCCCAGCGCCTCAAGCAGCTCGGTGGGCGACCTGCCCGCGGCAGCCGAGCCGGGCGGCGCCAGGCCCACCGAAAGCTGCTGCAGCCGGCGGAGGGCCACCGGCCCGGCAAGCAGCCGCTGGGCCTGGTCCGGGAATACCCCGCACAGGAACAAGGCGATGTCGCCGAGCCGGCGGAAGATGCCCGGACGCTCCGCCGCCGGGACGCTGTCGAGCAACATGGCGAAGTGGATCGGATCAAGCTCGCTGAACCGCTGCCGCCTCCAGCCCTTGTCCGACTGGACCCACACCACCCCGCTGTGGACCTTGGTGTAGGAGGCGAGCAGCTCGACGAGGAAAAGCCGGCGAACCGGATCGGCGACGAAGGAGCGCAGGGGCCCGACGTCGAAGACCGGAAGCCGGGAGCGCTCCCCCGCCCGCTCGACGACGAAGGTACTCCGTTCCAACTCGGCCACCACCCGGTGGACCAGCACGGCGAATACCAGGAACGGCGAGGCGGCAGCGAAGACCTCGCCCGACCCCGCCGCACCGAAAAGCCGCTCGAAAACTGCCGGGTGTGCCAGCAGCTGGTCCACCCGGCTGTTGTCCAGTGGGAACGACTCGGCGCCGGGGAGCTCCAGCTCGGCCAGCGTCCGCAGGTCGGTGGCGGTGAGGTGCTCCAGGTAGCCGGCGTCACTGGTTGGCATGGCTGCCCCTACGCCGTGATCGTTGCCGGGTAGAAGGACCGCGCGGCCTGGATAAGCCGGTCCGAGCCCGGGCCACCAGGGACCCTGCGGCAGTGCCGCCAGGGTCGCCAGAATCCGGTCGGCGAGGCCGGCCCCGGCCCCGAGCGGGAGTACCCGGTTGGGGGCGTTCGGTGCGGAACACGGCGAGGTACAGGTCGTGGGGATGGGTGGCTCCCGGCCGGGCGGGCTCGCCGGGCGCCACCGGGTGCTCGTCCAGCGCCACCAGGTAGTAGTCGGGCAGCTCAAGCCGGCCCGACCGCCACCGTCCGAGGGCCTCGCCTGCCTTGACCTCGAAATCGTCCCGCCCGGATCGAACGTCCCACCGGTTGCGCCACTCCACCGCCACGTCGTGCAGGAGGTCTCCGGACACGACCACGAACGGCGCGGCACGCCCGGCGGCCTCGGCGAAGGCCCGCTCGACGGCATCGGGCTCCTCCCCCCTCGGGCGGACGACACTCACGTTCGGTGCCGCGTTGAGGGGAGCCAGCACCTCACGGTGCACCTCGCCGATGAGGGACAGGACCGTCGAAGAACCTCGGCGCACAGCTTCGATGATAGGGGGCGGCCGCCGCTTCGAAGCCTCAAACGCTTGCAGTGGCGCCCGGGATCGGGTGGAATCGTGCACATCGGAAGGAGGGTGCAATGGGCGATCAACCGAGAGTGCGCCGCAATGTCTACAGCCTGGACCCGAGCGGCCCGGAGCTGGCCAGCTATGCCAAGGGCATCACGGCGATGAAGGCCCGCAAGGGCGACGACCCCACCAGCTGGACGTTCTGGGCGGCGATGCACGGCAGCACCAAGCGACCATCGACCCCGACCGAGAAGCAGCTCTGGAACGGCTGCCAGCACGGGTGCTGGTTCTTCCTGTCCTGGCACCGCATGTACATCTACTTCTTCGAGAACATGATCCAGGCGGCCTCGGGCGACGCCACGTTCGGCCTGCCCTACTGGAACTACAGCGACCAGTACCCGCAGTGGGCGGCGCTGCCGCCCCCGTTCCAGGCACCGCCGACGGGGGCCGCGCCGCTCTACGTCCCGAACCGGGACCCGGGCATCAACAACGGGTCGTCCGTCCTGCCTCAGGGCGACGTCGACTACACCCAGGCGTACGCGGTCACCGAGTTTTACCGGGCGATCGACAACGGGTTCGGCGGCGGCCCGCCCTCGGGTGACTCCCATTTCGACACCGAGTACGGCCAGCTGGAGTTGACCCCGCACAATGCCGTCCACACCGACGTCGGCGGCTGGATGGCCGACCCGGACACCGCCGCTCAGGACCCGATCTTCTGGTGCCACCACTCCAACATCGACCGGCTGTGGCAGGGCTGGCTGAAGTCGAACGCAGACCCGACCGACGCTGGCTGGCTCGACCACCCGTACCCGTTCGTCGACACCTCGGGCAAGACCTTCACCATCACGTTCCGGCAGTTCACTCAGACCTACGGCGGGAATGTCTCCTACAATGACCCCCCGGCCGGCCCTCAGGACCGTGGTGACTCGCCGGCGGGTGGGAGCCGCCCCATGAACGAACGAGAATCCCGCCAGACGCTGGCTGCGGCTCCCGAGCGCTCCTACGAACTTACTGGCGGCCGCTCCGACGTCGCCGTCCCGCTGCAGGATGAGGCCCGGGCCTACATGACCCAGGCGACCGCCGACCCTTCGGCTGGCAAGCGGGTCGGGCTGCGCATAGATGACATCCAGTTCGACGAACCACCGAAGGGCCCGTACAAGGTCTTCCTGAACCTCCCAGAGGGCGAGGAACCCGACTACCGGAGCCCGTACTACGTCGGCAACATCACCTTCTTCGGCCACGCCCACGAGCCCGGCGCCCGGCGTCGCGTCGGCAGCCACCGGTTCGACGTGACCAGGCAGGTCAGCCGGCTCAAGGCCGCGGGCAAATGGGACGACAGCCAGGTCAAGGTCACCTTCGTCCCCAGCGGTCCCGTCCCCGCCCCCGGAGCGGAGCCCCCGGGCGAAGCCGCCGGGGGGGAGGAGCCGGCCAAGCCGAAGGCCTGGGTGGGCCACGTCTCGCTGTTCAACGACTAGGGGCCCGCCGCGTTAAATTCAGGCGGGAAATTGTGGAGTTTTTTCCGGCTTTTCGGCGAAAAAACTCCACAATGTATGGTCACATCTCGTTGGTAGCCCGCCCCGGCCGCGGTCATGCACTGGGCGACGACCTTCATCCGGGCACGATCGAAGATGAAGTCTCGGACCGCGGCCAGCACAAGCGAGGCAACGGCCACCAAGAGGGAGGCGAACGCCACATCCCTGGCGAACCAATCCGGTGCGTCGCGAGCCGCGCCGCCTCCCACCTCATGCCCCTACCCGCGGAGGGAACCGACCATTGCCCGGGCTGCCTTCGCCGCCGGCGATGCCACGGTGCGCATCTGGAGCGCTGCATTCACCGCGGCGATAAGCGATGCGCCTTCCACGGAGACCCCCGGCCCGGCAATCCCAGCGTCCCGGGCCCACCCGGCCACCTCGTTCCATCGCCACAGCCGGTTGTGCGTGCGGAGATGGGAGACCGGCGGGGGGAACATCCCCGGGCCCCGCTCGCCAGCGATGAGCAGGCGCACGCTCTCACGAGTCCTGCCAAGGCGCTGGGCGATCTCGCTCATGGTCACCAGGTCGTCGGGCTCGACCCGGACCACGGTTAGGCCGGGTACCGATTCCACCGCGGCCATGGCCGAGGCGATCGCATCCTCCAGCGTCTCGGCCTCCCGGTCGAAGTCACCGAAGCACACCCCGTCGACGCACCCGAACGAAGCGTCGTCACAGCCGGCCTCGAACAGGGCGTCCACTTTGGCGTCGTCGAGGCCCTCCAGGAGCACCAACGTGAATGCAAAGGTCTCCATTGCCCTCACCCCCTCCGGTGTTTGCACCCGTTCACGGCTTCCCGGATCCGCTTGCCATGGTTGCCGGGGTTCTTCGGCGTAGAGAACACCCAGCGCACACACCCTTGCCCACACCGGGCAACGCCCCAGTGGTGCCCGGCCAGCTGGACCGTCACCACCCAGCCCGCCGCCTCGGCATAGCGCAAGGCCGACTCTGCCTCCTTCTTGGGGTGGCGTCGCGGGAGGTTGCCAGCGCGGGCTCGGCGCCTGGTCTGCTGATTCCGGAAGTGGTTTGTGCCGCCAACCTGGCCTGCCGGCCCTGTTTCCGGAAGTCAGGCCGGGAGTCTACCTCCGGAATGGACTCTTTCCAGAAATAGGTTAGTGGCCGCCGATGGCCGGCGCCTTCGCCTCCGCCAGTGCTGCCCGCAGCGAGGCAATCCGGACGGGTGACACCCAGTACCACACCCAACTGCCCCGCTTCTCCCGTTCCACCAGCCCGGCTTCGTAGAGCACCTTCAAATGATGGCTGATGGTCGGTTGCGAGCGCCCGAGCGGCCCGACCAGCGCGCAGGCGCAGACCTCGGCCTCGGCGGCGATCAAGCTGAACAGGCGCAGGCGGATGGGATCGGCCAGCGCGGCGAAGCCACCGGCAAGGTCGTCGGCGTCGGCTTCGGTGAGCGGCGCCGCCAGGATCGAGCAGCAGCCCTCCGCAGAGGCTCCTGGGTCGCCGATGAGCGGTAGCTCCCGTGTCATGGCCTCATATTGACATTGCTCGATGCCCGTGGCAACCTCCCACGTATTGATCCTGATCAATGCGAGGAGGAGCATGAGTCAGTCTGCGGCCGACCGGTCGCCCGCCGCCGAAGCCCTGGGTTCCCCGCTGGGGCGGATGCTGGCGGCCGAGTTCGTCGGCTCGGCGTTCCTGGCGGCTCTGGTCATCGGCTCGGGGATCGCCGCACAGCGCCTGTCGGCGGGCCAGGCCGGCTTGGAGTTGCTGGAGAACGCCGCCGCCACCGGGGCCGGCCTGTACGCCATCATCTTGATGGTCGGGCCGGTCTCCGGGGCGCACCTCAATCCCGTCGTCTCCTTCGTCGACGCCGCCTTCGGGGGTCTGTCGTGGCGCCAGGCAGCGGCCTACCTGCCCGCCCAGATCGCCGGGTGCATCAGCGGCGCCGTGCTGGCCAACACCATGTTCGGGCAGGCGGCGGTCAGCATCGCCACGACCCACAGGGCCAGCGGGCCGCACTTCCTCGCCGAAGCCGTCGCCACCATCGGCTTGGTGCTGGTGATCTTCTCGCTCGCCCGCTCGGGCCGGGCGCGGATGGCCCCCGCCGCCGTGGGCGCCTACATCGGCGCCGCCTATTGGTTCACCAGCTCCACCAGCTTTGCCAACCCGGCCATCACCATCGGGCGGATGTTCTCCGACAGCTTCGCGGGGATTGCCCCCTCGTCGGTGCCGCTGTTCGTGGCCGCCCAGGTCACCGGCGGTGTGGTTGCCTTCGGGCTGATCCGGCTCCTCTACCCGGCCGTCAGCCCCGAGGAGGCAGCGACCGTGGTGGTTCCCCACCCCCCCAGGTGACCTCGGCAACGGTCGGGGCAACGGCTCGGCAGCGGGGTCGACCTCGCCCGCACGAGAGAATTGGCGCTGAGCGGAGCCAATCGCTTTAGAACGTCAGCGACGGGTAGGGAGGAAGTCCAGCAGCAGCCGGTTGACCTCGTCGGGCGCCTCCAGCTGCATCCAGTGCCCGGGCCCCTCCAGCCGCTCGTACCGCCATGGGCCGGAGATGAACGCCTCGGTGCCGGTCATCTGAGCCTCGGTCAGGGCGACGTCCCCGGTGCTCCAGATCCCCATCGCCGGGGCCTGTACCGGCGGCAGGGCCGGAAGGGCATCGATCCACGCCCGGGGCGGGACGTTCGCCCGGTACCAGTTGAGCGCCGGCGTGAGCCCGTTGCTGGCCTCCAGCTCGGCGACCACCGCGTTCTGGTCCGGGTGGTCCATCAGGGCCCGGGCGTTGGCCCAACCGTTGGCGGTCAGCCATTGCTCGGCGATACCCTCGAACTGGAAGAAAAACATGTACCAGGACTTCCGCATTTGCGGGATGCCCACGCTGGCGAAGGAGCCAGGATGGCCGACCGAGAGCACGGCCAAATGGTCGACGTATTCCGGCGCAAAGGTGGCGAACACCCAGGCGAGGGCAGCTCCCCAGTCGTGACCGACGAGGTGCGCCCGCCTCAGCCCCAAGGTGGAGAGGATGCCGAACACATCCTGCGCCATCGTCGGCAGCGCGTACTCGCCCACCTCGGTTGGCTTGTCCGAGCGGCCGTACCCGCGGAGGTCCGGAACGATCGCCTGGAAACCGGCGTCGACCAGCGCCGGCACCTGGTTGCGCCACAGCCGGGCCGAGTCGGGGAACCCGTGCAGCAGCAGGACCGGCGTGCCGGTCCCGAACACGTCGAACTCGATGCCGACCCCGTTCATTTCACTGCGCATGGCCCGGCGATCATACCCAGCTGCACAAGCGCGCTCAGGTCTTCGGCGCCACCACGTGCAGCGGGACGTTGAAGTCCTTGAGCGTCGCCTTGGCGACGGTGTCGCCCTGGGCGTTGGGCCCGCGGAAGGTCACCTGGAACTGCAGCAGCCGGTAGTCGGTCGCCCCGATCCACAGCGTCGCCGCCAGCGACGACTGCCCGTCGGCCAGGTTGGTGAGCTGGTTGATCAACGCGGTCGGCACCCGGGCGGTGATCTCGTCGGCGGTCTCGCCCCCGACGCCAACCTGGTTGACCGTCTTGGCCCCGGTCGCCCCGGTCAGCAGGGAGGCGAGCCCGTTCGTCGGGTCGAGCAGCTGGGTGGGATCGAACGGGGGCGGTGAGGTCACCCAGGAACTGTTCGGGTTCTGCAGGTAGAAGGTGCCTGCGATCAGCCGGAACGGATAGGCCTGCCCGCCGATCGTCACGCTGCCGTCGGCCTGGCCGTCCGCCGAGATGCTTCCGGACACCGTGCTGACGAACTGCGACGACAGGTCGCCGCTGAGCTGCAGCGAGAATGCCGTGCTGGAGACGCTGCCCATCGCCTGGGCGGCACTCTGGAGCACCCCGGACGCCGCTGGCAGGTTGGCCGGGACGGAGTTGCACGCTGCCAGGACCGCCAGGCCCAGCAGCGACAGCGCCAACGACAGCCAGCCCGTGATCCGCACCGGGCGATTCTTTCACCGCCCGGCCAGCGGATGCCCTCAGCGCTACGGGGAACCCACCTCGGCCTCGCCGGCCTCTCCCGGGTCCGGAGCTTGCGGCACGGGTCCGGCCCGCGCCGGCGACCCGTTCTCGGCCTCCCGCTCGGCCAGCACCTTGGTCAGCTCGGCCTTGAACCCCTGCCGCAGCGGGGCACGCAGCTCGGGGTGCTGGCGCAGGAAGCCCAGCTCGCGGTCGGCCATGACGAGGAGCTGGCGGTCGACCGCCGCCGGCACCCGCCAGCCCGGCTCTGCGACGACCCGGCGCAGCTCATCGATCGCCGACAGCCTCCCCCACTCCCGAGCGAACCCGGTCCCGGCGTCGCGGGCGGCCGCCTCGTAGGCGTCGGCGGGCATCCCCGAGCCGTTGTTGTTGGCGCCGTCGGCGGCCGGGGCGGCTTCCGCCGGCAGCCCGGCGAGCACGGCCGGCAGCTCCTCCTCGAGTTGGTCCGGCGTCAGCCGGGTGAAGTGGGGCCGCCAGAACTCCTCCGGGAACTCCATCACCTCGTCCGCCTCGGCCACCAGCGTGAACGCCCGGTTGGCGGCGGGGATCCCGAGCAGCACAACCCGCGTCCCCATGTCCTGGGCGGCGACGACGCCCTCCCGGACGTCCTCGTCCCCGCACAGCAGGTACGCCGTCGCCATGGCTCGTTCCCGGGCGAGGGTCATCAGGTCCCGGACGATCAGCGAGTCGACGCCCTTCTGCCGGCCGCCGACCATGCGGCCGAGCCGCAACTTGACCCCAGGGATCGTCGCCACCCCGCGCTGCTCGTGGGTGGGCACCGCGTTGTACGAGGCGTCGTACCAGTAAACCCGGAGCACGGGCATCCCCGAGTGTTCGACCACCCGCTCGGTCAGCGAGCCGACGAGGGCCGGGAAATCGCAGCGGATGTAGCCCCGGTAGCTGGTCCGGAGCAGGGTGGCCCCGGCCGCTCCGAGCAGGTAGCCAACATCGACGAAGACGGCCGAGCGTTCCATGCCGTGAGGGTAGCGCGCCGGGCGCTCGGGGGGAACCCCGGTTAGTGCGGCCGGAGCGAGGGCTCGACCGCCTCCCAGAACGCCCCGACCCGTCCGGCCAGGTCCTCCCTCCCAGTCAGCCGGTCCGACACCGCCTGCGCACCGTAGAGGAAGGACACCACCATCTCGGCTGTCGCGGCGGGATCGACGCCGGGGCGGACCTCCCCCCGCTGGGACGCCTTCTCCAGGAGCCGGGTCAGGACCTCGGTCCAGTCGACCATCGGTTCCGGCAGGTCGGTGTCCACCAAGTTCTGCTCGGCGCTCAGCCGGGTGGCTGCCCGGGCGAAGACGTCGGTCCGGAAGGCCTCGGCGACCCGGTAGCTGACGTCGATGAGCGCGTCGAGCAGGTTGTCGTGCTCGCCGACCACCTCGGCGGTCAGCGGGTCCCATCCCGCCCGGTGGCGCTCGACGATCTCGAGCACGAGATCCTTCTTGCTCGGGAAGAAGTAGTACAAGGCGCCCTTGGTCAGCCCGAGCTCACCGACGGTGTCATTGAGGTTCGCGCCGAGGTAGCCGCGCCGGTCGAAGGCCTCGGCCGCAGCCTCCAGGATCGACTCGCGGGTCAGCTCTGCTCGGGCAGAAAGCTGCTTGCTGTCCCGTTTGCTCGGAGGCCGGTAGCGGGGCCGGCGAGCGGGCGCAGGCGCTCGGGATGCAGAGGTCATGCCAGGAATTCACCTTACGTTTCGATCGGAATTGGCGAATTATCGCTCATTCACGCCACTTCGCGCCAGAACCCGGCGGGACCCACTGACTAGGTCGAAGAGTCAGGTAGTTTGGGCTGCTCACGGTTTTCGCGGATCGCCTCTTCCATGCTCGCCAGGTCGATCCAGACCGGGCTCACCCCGGACTGGCCGGGGGCTGGCTGCTCGCGGTGTGGCAGCAGGGTGTGGTCGTGCAGGCGGACGCGCACCTCGCGCTCGCTGATGCCCAGCGCGCGTGCCGCGTGCTGCACCGTTACGGCGTCGTCGGGTTTGGTGATCATCGCCGGTCCTTTCCCTGAAGTGTTTCCTCATTTGCCCCTACCCCGCCCCGGTCCGCCCTGAAACCGCCCCCAGCGCAATCCGTGGTGCCGGTCGGCCCGGGCACTAAGGTTCAGCCACGATGGAAAAGCCGCTCCCGGTGCTGGCCGACGAGTGGATCCGCTACAAGCGGACCCGGACCCGGCGCGGACTTTCGGTGGCGTCGGAAACTGCCTACCGGGCCGACCTGGCCGCGGTCGCCCGCCGGGTCGCCGCCGATCTCGGTCGCGGGCCCGAGCAGGAACTGGCTACTGCCGGAGCGGGCGCAATCGCCGGGGCCGCCCAGTCCGAACCGCTGGCTCTGCTGGGGCTGGACGACCTGACCGAGGACAATCTGGCCAGCGCCTTCGCCGCCCTGGTCGAGGCCGACTACGCCGCCTCGACCCGATCCCGGATGCTTTCGGCCTGGCGGGGGTGGTGCCGCTGGCTCGCCCGCACCGGGCACCTCTCCGTCGACCCGACCGCCGCGCTCGAAACCCCGGCCGCCCGGGCGAGCTCCGGCGACGCCGACATCTACTTCAGCCCTGACGAGCTCGCCCGGATCGTCGACGCGGTCGCCCAGCCCGACCCCCGGGAGGACGCCCCCTGGCCGGAGCGCGACCTGGCCCTCGTCGCCCTGCTCGGCGGGAGCGGCGCCCGCGCCTCCGAGGCGATCGAGGCCCGGGTCGGCGCCCTGCGCCAGGAGAACGGCAGCGACACGCTCCATGTCGTCGGGAAGGGGGGAAAGCGGCGCACGATCCCGGTGGCCCCCGAGGTCGTCACCGCGGTCCAGCGCTATCTCGACTCCAGGGCCCGACGGCTGGGCGCCCCGGCCGCCTCCGACCGGCTCTTCGTGCGTGCCGACGGCCGGCCGTTGAACCGTCAGGCGCTCGACTACCTCGTGGACAAATGGCTGCGCCGGGCGGGGGTGTCGCTGCGCCCGGGCGAGCTCGCTCACGCCTTCCGGCACACCTATGCCGTCCACCTGGTGCAGATGGGCGTGCCACTCCCCCAGGTCCAGGAACTGCTCGGCCACGCCAGCCTGACCACGACCGCCCGCTACCTGCGGATGACGGGGGCCGAGCTCCAGGAGGCCGCTCTGGTGCTGCCGCTGCGCCGGTACCTGGCGGCCCGGCAGGGCTGAGCTGCCAGGCGCCCTGCCCGGCTCGTACCGGCTCGGGCCGAACGGGTCGCTTTTTTAACGAAAGCTTGCGGCGCCGGCACCGGAAGTTCCCCCGCCCCCGGCCGGCTTCTTGCTACCCTGAATTACGTAGTCACGGGCTCGGGGATATCCGGGTACAGCCGGGTGCGGGGGGTTTCCCTTGATCACGACCAGCAGCGTCATGACCTGGGTCGTTTGGGGCGTTGTCGCCTTTGTTGGCTCGTTTTATTTCCTGATGATTGCTGGCCGGGGCCGGTACAAAGACCCGCCGGAGGACGAGTAGCCCAGGCGGACGGGTAACGAACGAACCCAATGTGGGCTAATTCAGCGGGAAGTGGCAGGCCACGGTGTGCTGGCCGCCCCGGCTGTGCAGTTGCGGCACTTCCTCGGCGCACCGTTCCTGGGCCAGCGGGCACCGGGTGCGGAACCGGCATCCCGACGGGGGGTGGACCGGCGACGGCAGCTCCCCCCGCACCGGCGTTCCTTCCTTGTGCCGCTCATGGCTCGGGTCGGGAAGGGGGATGGCCTTCAGCAGGCCGTGGGTGTACGGGTGGGCCGGCCGGGCGTAGATCTCGTCCCCGGTGCCGACCTCGACGAGCTTCCCGAGGTACATCACCCCGATCCGGTCGGCCAGGTAGCGGACGACCGAGAGGTCGTGAGAGATCACGATGTAGGTGAGCCCGTGGATCTCCTGGAGGTCCTTCATCAGGTTGAGGATCTGCGAGCGGATCGACACGTCGAGGGCCGACACCGGCTCGTCGGCAACGATCAGGCTCGGCCGGAGGGCCAGTGCCCGGGCGAGACCGATCCGCTGCCGCTGGCCGCCGGAGAATTCGTGCGGGTAGCGGTC
>OEPS010000422.1_pt1 | contig 15295 bp, 14 predicted proteins | sample 1539411 | NCBI WGS metagenome assembly OEPS01 (sample SAMN02671747, study PRJEB22543) | soil metagenome | biome: bacteria | place: China:Hunan Province, Lengshuijiang City | collected 2012-10-15 | depth 0.08m m | reverse complement strand
AGTTTTGAAGGGCAGATTTGGGTGGTCGAGGACATCGACGAGGGCACTCGCAAATTACATCTTAAGAGCATCCGTAACGACACATTGCGACTTGTGAGTTCTGCACTGGTGGAGTCAGTCGATCACGACACGATACTTGAAGCCGCCGAGGCAAAAATCGCAGACAAAACGGCGAAGCGCGCGTTAATTCTGGGTGAAGACTTCACTCCGGAACAGAAAGAGCAAGCTCGCCTTCGCTTCGAAATCATAGAGAAGCAATTCGCCGAGAAGCTGTCAGTCGAGGAGGCTGCCAAGGCATGCGCCCTGAGTGTTCAACGCTATTACGAGGTGCGTAAACTTTTCAATGTAGAGGTAGGCCCAATAAGTTTGCTTGGCAAAAAGCGGGGTCGCAAAAAAGGCACTAAGACAATATCTCCTGAAGTTGAGAAAATTATTGCTGACCAAGTATGGTTTTACCGGGGGCACGGAGCTTCCTATCGGACGGTCTGGAAGGCTGTCCAAGCAATCTGCTCTGAATCGAAGATCGAAAACGTGCCCTCCTATGAAACTGTATGCGATCGCATGAACAATCTGCCTGAGTTCGACAAAGACGTTCTGGTGCACGGAAAAAATCACGCCAATGACGCCTTCAAGCTTCGGGACGGATTTCGTGAGCTCAGTCGCGCCCTTGAGCAGGTACAAATGGATCACACCGTGGCGGACGTATTCCTTGCCAGCCGCTATGACCGCAAAAATCCGGTTGGGCGTCCTTGGGTCACCATCGCCATCTGCGCCAAAACGAAAGTAATCCTCGGTTTCTATGTCAGCCTTCGTTACCCCAGCCTATGCAGCGTTGCTCACACCTTGAAGCATGCGGTATTGAGCAAAGAAGCGTTCATGAAAAGCTTGGGCCTGGAAGAGCACGACTACGAATTTTACGGGGTGTTCGATGAGCTGCTGACCGACAATGCCCGTGAATTTCGCTCGGGAAATCTCGTGGCAGCCTGCGCCTTGGAAGGGATCAAGCTGCAGCACCGTCACCAGAAACAGGACGGTGGAATATGCGAGCGTGCCCTCGGCACGCTGAACATCGGGTATGTCCAGATGCTTCCTGGGGGAACAGCATCTCGGACGCGAAAGGATCGGGATTACAACCCGGAAACGCACAAAGTCTTGACGCTGGAAGAGTTCATTCGGTACTTCACGTTGGCTGTATGTGAATACCACGACACCGTTGGAGAGGACGGAAAAACTCCACGGGATCGTTGGTACGAAGCGCTCCGGGATGAGCAGGGTCGTCCGGTAGCTCCCCGCAGCGTGCATGATGTGAAGAACTTCATCATCGAGGTTCTGCCTGAGAAGTACCCGGTGATGACCAAAACTGGGCTCAAAGTGAACGGGTTCCGCTATTCGAACAATGTGCTTCGCCACATGATCGGCAAGCGTATTCGTATCAAATACGATCCTGCAAATCTGTCCGTGGTGTTGGCCCGGTTTGAAGGCCAATGGATTGAAGCGCCGGCCTGCGAAAAGACTACTGGCACGCTGACCGCCAAAGCGATCCTGCAGAAGCACCTCAAACGGGCTGGCAAGCTGGGTAAGCGTGCTGTGAAGGCTTTCCTGGCCCGCGCAGACCAGCTTCGTCAGGCCATCCTGCTCGATATCCCCGCCATGCGTAAGCAGCGTGAAATCAACGAGGGGGACAAGGAGAGCGCACTCCTGAGCCACCACGAGCGGCCTAGCAAGAAGCGCAAGCTTGCCGTCCGCAACTTTTCCGTTGATGTCGAACCTTTCGAGGTGGAATAGCTATGGACTACTCGCATCTCGCTCAGAAGATTCAGCAGGTGGCAATGCTCGATGCCCCTGAGCGCATCGTGTATTGCGATAATCCAGTATGGATCAAAACCACCAGCAGCCAAGCGTTCATCACCGACATTGAGCGCATGGTCAGGGCGAATCGGATGGGTAGCCGCTCCTGTATGGGTTTGATCGGCATCAGTGGTATCGGCAAAACGAAGATGATTGAGCAAGTTGTGTCGCGACTCAATACTCCAGACGCTACACCGATTCTCACCATTGATCTGTCGCACTATGGCCGACACATTGACCTTCAGCAGCTATTTCTCAGTCATTTGGGGTTTACGGAGTCGGTTAAATCGCTCTGCACGGCCAGCGGCATCAACCGGATTACCGAGCGGATCAAACAGATGCATCTGGCTGCATGCATTCTCGATGAGGGAAATGCGCTCGCTGGGGCGAGAAACATGCTCCTTCAGCCGAATTACACGTACCTGCGTGCGATGGCGAATAGTGCCTTTGGGATCAGTCTGGTGATTGCCGGCACCGATGAGCTGAAGACCTTTCTGAGCATGGATCCCCAACTGCGTTCCCGGTTCGGGATATGGGAGATACCCCAGTGGGAGGCGGAGGGAGAGGATTTATCCCGTTTCCTGAAGGCGTTTGTTCGATTCATGCCACTGCGCAAGCCATCCACCCTGGATACAAAGGAAATCCAGGAGCGCTTGGTATCACATTGCCGTGGTAGCACCCGAGAAATCGTTTGGGTCTTGATCAGTGCTGCGAAACTGGCCATTGAGCTCGGGCATGAGTGCATCGATGAGGATCTGCTGGACGCCTGCTTTGAGGCCCGCCTTCCGGGCTTTCTGGAGTAGGGGTCAACATGGGGCGGTGTTGGATTGGAAGCTCTGCAAACCAAGCGCCGCTTGAACGCGTACTTGCATCGATTAGCCAGCGTGGAGGGGGTACCCATGGCAAGCTGATCATTGTTCGAGGTGAGGCTGGAGCGGGAGCTAGCGCTTTCGCTTCACGCCTCCATTCACTGTTGTTACGCAGAAGCATCAGATCTGTTTTCGTCCCTCGATTACCCTTCAATACGGACTTTATTTTTTCCTCGCACCTCTTGAAGTCGCTGGGCTTGCCCAACTCATCCTTTGACATAGCTTCAGGCCGCAGAATCAGGCGCCATTACGAAGCCGCCATCCATCTTCGAAGCTATCAGGCCGTCATATGTGAAGACGCTCACGATTTTTTTCATAAGAGGCAAATGAAAGTAGAAAACATCTACGACTCGATCCATCAGCTGATCCAACCTCCGTACAGTCACTGCGTGGTGCTTTGTGGGCTACCCGACCCGCTGACTGTTGTGGGATACAGGGCGATGGGTATGGAGATGGATGTCGAGTATGTAGACCTTGAGGCGATGCACTACGACCTATCCTACCTGGCGTTTGTCCAAGATGTTGCGGCGGTGGTTGCTCCGATGGGGAATGACGCGAGTCGGATCAGTCCATTTGTACCCTTCATTAGTGCCAAGGGGCAGGCAGACGTCCAGCTCAAAGCCCACGACCCACGTGAGGCGCCGCTTCCTCCACCTGCCTCGACCTCCATCCTCATAGAATCGGAGCCGACTGAGGAGCACACACAGCTAGGCGCTGCTTCCTTCCTGGAGCTCAATCCTTGCCCATTGACGATGCAGGGGCTCGACGTTGGCATCCTGCATGCCCACACAAAGGGGTTGGTTGGGAATACTGTATCAGTGGTGAGGGGGCTCATTGCGCTATCAATGGCGGTTGGAGACTCCGGCACTGCGGGAATGCCTGGTTCTAGTGCCCTTAAATTGAGTGACGCTTCCTGCAGCACAGTACTTGCCATCAGTTCCGAACCATCTGAGCCGCCAGCGGCGACAGAGCAAACGGAGGACGCGATCTCATTGATCGGCGCAAGCCACAACGAACTCAATTATTTCAATGATGAAGAGCCTTGCGTCCCAGCGACACCAGAATTGCTACGTAGCGTTCAATACGCCCCTGGGTCGGATGGCCTGCTCCTGTACTTGGCCGGCCAATCAGATGCTCCAAGTGACACACAACTCTCGCTGCCTTTCATATCGGACGAGGTGCGGCAAATGGAGGTGCAGTTGGAGCTTTTGTTTGAAATCCCACCTGCACGAGCACCTGAGCCTACTTGTGCGCCAATCGTAGCTGCTGGGGGTGGAACCACAGCCCCCCCAGAAGTCAGTGCCACGCTGGACACACCAGGTGGCGTCTCCGGAAATGACTCAGCTTCGAGTGATCCATCAGCACGCACCAGCTCCAAGCGAAACCGACGGTTTTTCGGCTATCTGACGCCCGTTCATGACGAGACCTTGGGCTCATGGCTTTCACGTAATGCCGTGTCGAGCTCTGTCACTACCATCCACGATGGATTTCTTGATTGGTGCGCCGGACTGCTGGAGCCGACGGCGAAGCCGTTTGCGCTATGTACCGCTGGCGATTTCAACCAGGTACCACGCGCCAAGGATGCTGCAACCAAAGCAGACGATGTGGGCGAGCAGGGGGCATGGAATCCTGAGGTGCTGTTGGGCAATCCCCGATCCCAAGATCATAGTCAGGAAGCTAAAGACCTTGAATATGATGACCTGTATAAGTCTGAAGCCTTTCTACAGTCATTCACCGAGCCGTTAAGTACACACTTGGTTGGGCGTTTCAGGCTGCCGAGCAATGCGGTGAGTCCTCAGGAAAACCGTCGCTTCTGCGCACAATGCCTAGCGGACGATGTGGCTGCAATGAGAACTCCTGGACTAAGGCGTGCATGGCGCAACAGAGGCGCGGCACTCTGTACTGTGCATCGGCAGCCAGTCCTCCTGCAGCAATTGGAAAAAGGGCACCTAAGCAAGTTTTCAGGCGCTTGGCAGGCCTATATCCAGCAGACGATGCGGGGGTACTTTGACTATGGGATAGGACTGATTTCCCGCAACAGTACGAGCAACGAGGCAGCATCACTCGAAGCCAGAATTTGTAGAATAGTGTGGCGGATTCAAGATTGGGTTGAATATGCACCCGCGATTCCCTCGGGTCAGCAACCCTCCAAGTACGCGCTGTACTTCTTACTCGGATTCTTCTTGTACCAAGGAAATCTCGTCAGTGATGGCGGTGTCGCTCGCTGGTTTTTCAAAGGAGCACGGGGGGCGAAGTTAAACTCGCATGAATATGAGAAGCCTACGGTTGTGCAAATGGTTAAAAATATAGAGTCGGCATCGCCCCGTTCATTGGCGGTCGCTTACTTGTTCTTGGGGTTTGCATTTGATCTTATCGGTGAGGACGACCTGAGCTTAATTCGTCGGGCTTTAGTTTTCGCCGACAGTTTCTTTCCAGCAACTCGCGAAGAACTTAAATCCCTGGTTCAGTGTTTTCAATCATACCACCTCAACGCTATTTGGGAGAGTGCGTTTCGAAACCTGCAAGTCGATGACCTTGTCCATATGGCCTGGTTGCTGAGAGATCGTTAGTCGACCGTACTTCCGTTTTTATTACTCGGGAAGGTCGCAGGATTCACTGGCTAAGAAAGAGCGTGGAGGGCTCTTGAACAAACTTCCCCCCGCTTAACGGTCGATGCCAATGACGGCGCCCATTAAAGGTTAGCCACGTCAAAGAGCGCCAAGTCTAGAGAGCCAAGGCGGAACAAGTGAAGGTAAGCCAAAACAATGTCGCTCTGCTGACCATGTAGATGACAGCTTAGAAAGGAGGGCGGCGCGCCATATGAAACGCGGATGATCAGTTGGGTTGAACAGGTGGAGGCAGCAACTCAGCCGAGCAGCACTATTCGCACCAAAGCATAGCTCTAGCGCCGATTTCTCGCCGCCGCCCCTCGACCACCCGCCGTCATTTCGCTTACCTCCCGCTGGGCCGAGACATTTGCCGGCAGGCGGTTATGGTTTTTAAGGCTATAAATGCCAGAAAATGCTGTCAATATATGGAGAAAACGAAAACGAGCGAAAACCCTGAAATCATTAATATAGAGCGGTTTTTCCACTTCGCTGAGGGGAATGGCATAGGCGCCAGGCGTGGCTCTCTGCTAGAAAACTGTCCTTTTAAGCATGCTTGAATTTAGTATTCGCTTTGAGCATTTTTGGCCTAAATTGACATATACGGTTTTGGCATAGGTAACCAGCCATAGGTAACCAGCCCTTGAAGACACCATTTGCACCATCAATAATGGCTGCAGCCATTGTTACCGTTTATCGCTGTAATCGATCTAACTATATGATTTAACTAGCAAGATTAAGGGGTGGCCTCCACTGTCCCCAGCGCATTGGAGGAGATGAGTGACGAGATGTCCACCCGTCGCGACTCAGGGGAATTAAGCGGAGCGTGGGGTAAAGCAACGCTTTGATTGTAAAGGATTTTATTTTAAAGCAGTTATGCTAAAGACTCTGGGCATCTTTAAACGGTATATGTCATGCGCTACACTCAAATCGAGCTTAAAGACAGGTACGAAACCATGGCTCGACCCCATCCCTTCGTTAGGTACCTACAGCTTCAAAGCTTGCTGGCAAAGGTTGTCAGCGAGATGCACGCGCTTGAGACCAGTGATGTCAATTATCGACTGGATCGGGAGTTCAGTGCAAAGCTCGATGAACTGATCAGTAGATACGGTTACACGGATCAGGAGGTCGTGGAGATTGTAGAGCTTGCCCAGGAGCATGAGGCACACGGTAACGATGGCATAAGAGTGCTTATGGAGCGTATCCCACAGGACGTTGGCTCCAGTGTGGAAGGCGAAAAATGAGGGCTTTTAGTCTAGATCTCATGTTTGCCATCGTGTCAGGTTTCCAGAGCATCAGGTTTGAGACACATGTTCGCGCGGACGCGCCCAGTCGACTCACCTGTGCTTACTTCATGGGAGAAAGCTAATGACAGCAATCATGGATTACTTATCTCTTGTGGGGAAGCTGAAGCGATTTGAGAGTGACTCTTCTCTTGATAAGGATGCGAGATTCTATCAGGAGCTCGTGGCCTTGAAGGCTCAGTACAACTTCAGTGCTACAGATGTTCTTCGATTGTTGAGGCCGGCGGCATCAGTCGCTGCACCATCACTTATCGAGGATTTGTTCAAAGTGCTCCTATCAGAGGAAAGGCTTGCGTCTGCTGCGGAGTCCACTACCAAACCCCTCCGACGGTACCGAAACCCTCATTCGGGGGAGGTTGTTGAAACCCGGGGCTCGAACCACAGCCGTCTGAAAGAGTGGAAAAAAGAATACGGCGCGGACGTGCTGCCTTTATGGAGAGAACTGTAGTCGCTCGCTGACTAGCTTCCGTAGACGGGCCTACTTTCTGCTCAGCTGCCTTCTTGGGATCAACTGCAATGCACGGTCAGGCGCAAGGTTGGCATGCGGATACAGCGGAGCTGCTGGCCGGATGTAGCCCAACGGCCACTAAGGATCCAATCGCTCTCTTGCATCAGTTTGAGTTAATCCCTCAAAAAAACGACATCCCGCACTCGGAAGCACTCCATTATATCTCGGGCGGGAGCTTCAGCCCTTCGTCAAGTCGTCAAGTCGTCAAGTCGTCAAGTCGTCAAGGATGCTCGAAGTTTCCACGGCTCTCAGGCGTGGAGAAACGCGAGCGCATCAAGGTTTTTGGACAATTGTTCTCCAAGCGCTTGAGTCTGCTGATGAAATCCATCTCGGCGAGTTAAGAGTGAGGATTGTACCAACCCGATGCCGCTTATGCAGTTAGAGCGAATCCGTAGGCACACATCTATTCACCAGACGCTTACGAATATGCAATGTTGGTCAATAACAAGGTCACGCATGGCAGAGTGGCATCGCCGGATCTGGGCAGCGTATGATCTCGCCGCCACCCCGACAGCCCTGCGCGGGGAACGACTGCCAAGGATGTCACCGTGACCCCTATCCATCGCCCCGAATGTCCTGACTATCTTCGTCCATACCTTGCTGATGACCCAAACGTTTGGGAGCAGCATCAAATACTAGATCGACGCGGCAAGATTCGGCGTCACGATTTACCGAACAAAATCAGACTGCGCTTGGTCGATGATCTGATACGGGTTTTCGGCCCGCTATGCTGCTATTGCGAAAGTTATGCGCATCCAGGCAATGGTGTTATAGAGCACCATCGACCTAGGAGTGGCGTTCGCGGTGAGGCGCCGTACTGGCATCTTCAAGCAGACTGGCGAAATCTTTATTGGGCCTGCCCGGTCTGCAATCGTTACAAGGCAAATCGGTTTCCTCAAATGGGCCTAACGCTGCCTGATCGCCCCTATCTGGAGACTGTTGAGTTCGAGGAACCTGGCCTGCTAGACCCATGCCGAGATGATACAGACCAGCATCTGAGGTTCGAAGAAAGCGGTAGCGTCATCGGGATAAGCACTCGTGGTGACATCACAATCAAACTTCTCGATCTAAATCGGCGACAATTGATTCAAACTCGACGTGAGCAAGTGATGCTGATGACGAGGGTAGGCCAACCAGACCTCAGTAATGGTCATCCAGACATCACTAATGGTCATCCAGCTCATCAGGCTGTATGGCGACAGCTCGCGGCAGAGCTGAGTCGTAGCAGTCCTTCGTATGGTTTCCCTAGCCTGTCGGTACACGACATACAAGATAATATCGCTCGTTACGAATCTAACCCGCCGGAAGATGTGATCGACACCGAAACCGGGGCAGGCATGGATTCCTATCTGACCAAAGCCCAATACGTGACCCGGCTTGAGATCAAGAATTTCGGGCCTATTCATCACTTGGATCTCAATCTGGAGGCTCCTGGCGCGTCGAGTGCTCCGTGCTACGCCCTGTTGGGCGAGAACGGCGTAGGAAAAAGTACGGTGTTGAGGGCTTTGGCGTTAGCGTTGTCAGGCGAGGCGTACTCCAAAGCACTTCGTTGCACCAGCAATAAATTGCTGGGAAACGGCGGGTATGAAGGCTCAGTGGTCGTCACCTTGGTGGGCGGCGATCAAGTGGTAATGTCTTTCACCCGCAACAAGAAGGTCACCTTCAGTAACCAGCACTCCCGTTCGTTAGTCGTGGCGTATGGTGCAACTCGCTTGCTCGCAACGGCACGCCACAAGGCGAAACCCGGAAAAGCGCACGCCAAAATCGACAACCTGTTCGACCCATTCCTCCCGATCACCAATCCATCATATTGGCTGAAACGCCTCGATCGCGCGCGCTTGGAGGAGGTCAATGAAGTACTGCGAAAGCTGATGCCGAAAGACCATAAGGTGCGAGTCGTAGTCGCCCCTGATGGAGGCATGACTCTTGATGTTTGTGGTATCCCAGGACGCCAGCTCAATGAGCTAAGTGACGGGTACCAGTGCATGATTGGGATGGCTGTAGACATCATGCAGGTGCTTTACCAGTCCGGCGCGGCGCTTGATTCCGCCGAAGGGATCGTGTTGATCGATGAGCTTGGTAACCACTTTCATCCAGCTTGGCGCTTGCAATGTTTGCCGGCGCTGCGCGAGGCGTTTCCCGGCGCCCAGATCATCTACAGCACCCACGACCCGCTATGCCTTCGCGGACTGAAGGAAGGCGAAGTTGCAGTGCTGCGACGGGACAAGTTGAATCATATCTACGCGCTCGAAAACCTACCCACCGTGGCCAAGCTGAGGGTTGAGCAGCTCCTGACTTCTGAACATTTTGGACTGCGCAGCACAGTGGATCCTGAGCTCGAAATCACGATTCAGACTTACGAAGAGCTGTTGAGCAAGCCGGAGCGGACTGACGAGGAAGAGCAGCTTCTTGCAGAACTGGTGGCTGAATTGACAGACACGCGTTACCTCGGTGGTAGCCGTCGGGAGCGAATGGCTTTGCAGATGCTCGATACGACAGGCGCGCTGGATATCCCAGTGGAAGCTGCGGCGAATGTCCAACACTTCACGGACTCCACTGTGTCGAAGCTCAAATTCCTTATGCAGCAGGTTGCTCCATTGGAAGGCGGGGTAGGGGGCGAGCAATGATCAATGTCGAGCGCCCAAAGGGTAGTACGCCTAAGGGTCTAATCCGGAAAGGTCTCGCAGAGCTGAGGAAGCACCGAAACCTCGAACCCAAGGAGCGCGAATTCAAGGCGTATTCCGCTGATTCAGTTAAAGAGAAGCTGGCTGAGCTATTTGGGCGCAAGTGTATGTTTTGTGAGTCGCTCCTGGCAGGAACGCAGCCTGGCGATGTGGAGCACTATAGGCCGAAAGGGAAGGTGGTCGTCTATCCCAAAACTGATGATGCGCCCGCACAAGTAGCACCTGGGTACTATTGGCTGGCGGCGAAATGGCCAAACCTGTTGTTGTCTTGCGCTGATTGCAATCGGCCCCGAACGCAGGACGATTTCGATGGTAGCGCCAGGGTAATCGGGAAAGCCAACTTCTTCCCGCTTGCTGATGAGACAAAGCGAGCGTCTGGGCCTTGGCTCGTTCTTAGAGAGGAGCCGTTGTTGCTGAATCCCTGCATCGATGATCCTGCCGACCACCTTGTGTTTCTGGAAGATGGGCGCGTGGAGGCGCGATTGATTGATGGTGTGCCGAGCCTTAAGGGTAAAGCCAGCATTCATTACCTTGGACTGGCCCGTGCAGAGTTGCTTCAAATGCGCGCACGCCATGGCCGGATGGTACGTGCAGCGATTCGCCACACCGTAGACGCCTTGGAAGTAAACCGAGAGCCTGGAGCCGACTTGGAAGATTTGGTTGCGTTTCTAGATCCTAAGGAAGCCTATGTCGCCTTCAGCCGCATGCTGATTCATAAGCACATGAGCAAGTACATCAAAACCCTCGGTCTCCAAGTCTGAAGCGCCGGCGCTCGATGTGGATAGGGAACCGGCTTGAGCAGTAACCCTCAAGCCATCTTGCAAGATCTCAAAGGCCTTTTGATCGACCGGCCTGCGGAGACCTTGAAATAGAGCGGTTCAAAAGAGTGAATTTGGAAGGGGTGTTTTGGCGTGCATTAATAGCGTAGGGCCTTATCATCGACCCACACCCACTCTCGCTATAGGAGTCCTATGGACAAGCGAATCGACCCCACCCTTGGTAAAACGATCTATGAGACGGCAGCCGCCTACATGGCAACGCTGGCCACTATCGGCTTGTGTGTCATGTTTTTAGCGGGTCTTGCTCCCACCCGAGTAACTCCAGTAGTAGCAATGACAACTGTAGCTGTCGCGGTTGTTATCGCCTTCTTGTACGGCAAGGAATACCGCAAGCGTGTCGACGAATTCCTGGAGCGTGCGGACTTTATGATGCTCATAGAGATCTGTGCCAAGGCCTGGCCGTTTTGGATGTCCATGATGTATTTGACGGCGATTGGAGTTGGACTCGGCTCGATGACCGAATACGATTTCTGGAACCAACTCATGACATGGAGCGGCATTGCGGGGCTGGCATTACAATACTCAGGTGGGCGTCTGTTCGGGACGTGATCCTTCGCTGAACTGAATCGGCTTGCGTCGGAGGTTGCAGATGCTTCTGATGCAAGCTGTTAATCAACTAGTTGGATCTTGACCTTACCAGTCGTGCCCCCCTTGCAACCCTGTCTACCAATGCCTGGCAGCCGTCTGCTTGGAAATCCCGAGCTCCCGAGCCACCTCGGCCTTGGTCATCCCCGTCGCTTTCAATCGCTGTACCTCTTTGCGTCTTTCCTGCGCGTCAGCCACGCGGCTGGGCGGCCGATCAACAGGCTTGATCTCAAGTGGCGAGATCGAGCCACCGAGGGCTGTCACTTCTTGGGATATGCGTTTTAGGAGATCGGTGGGTAGCTCAGATCCATCTGCGCCATAGGCTAGGGTGAGGATCGTCAGTGGATGAATTCCAAGTTCCCGTGCGATTGCGTCCAGCTTCTCAACGCTGACTCTGCTCTTGGAACGCTCGATTCGGTTGAGGTGCACACCCGTGACGCCTTTGTCCAAATCGGTAAGCACAACCTGCTTCTGCCGGCGTATGTGCTGCAGTGCGGCGGCGATGGCTTGCTTGAGCATCTAGGGCGTCCAGTAAATCCCACTGTATGCCCTGTTTGCCGAGTTCCGCTCAATAACGTATAGTTTAATGAGCGGAACTGCCTGGCCAGTCGCGTTCGTGTTGAGTCACGTTCAGCATCTGGCAGCAGTGGGGCAGCAGTTTCAATATATAGCTAAATCCCAAACCCACGTCCGAAGGCATCCACTGGCTCTGGTAGCTCGATGAAGATCCGTATCTATTCCGATTTGCACACCGAACTCGAAGCGTTCACGCCACCAGCCATAGACGCTGATCTGGTCATCCTGCGGTGACATCGGCACCAAATCGCGTGGTGTGCGATAGGCAAATTGGACGCTCAGCTGCCCAGTGCTTTATGTGTGCGGAAACCACGAGTTCTACGGTGGGCACATAGAGCGGACGCTGGAGAAAATGAAGACAGCTGCAGCGCCTCACGTTCAAATCCTTGAGAACGAGTCTTGGATTTGGAACCAAACACGTTTCCTAAGGGCGACATACTGGACGGATTTCACATCGCCCGGGGATGTCAGCGCAGCTACCAGAGCCGTCTAGGCCATCGGTAGGTGAAAACAGCACACATCACTCTGTCGGCACAGACGAGTGAACGAAACAGGTAGGAACAGTGGAAGCAGCGTTAGTAGCAAACCTTTTGATGGAAGACGGTATTCATTTGGAAGGCATCGGTTTGTCAGATGAGGAGATCGTACAGAAGGTATCGACGGGTCAGCGTACCCGACCATTCTGTGTGGTGAGGAACTGGCTATTACTCGATGTGATGCTTCCAAGCGATGTCGAAGATGAGGTGCGAGATCAGCACCTGCATCCAACGGTGGTATTCGCCCACATGGTTGCGTACGACAGCAGGGTCGCAGAAGCTCGCCTTGGTTCGATCCGCTCAAGCTTTCAGCACAGCCTGCACGATTGGGTCTTCAGGAGCAAAGAAACGGACTTCCTACTGGCAGGCCCAGGTGTGCGCAAACATGTGAGTCTTCCTGCACTTTTGGCTTTGGACGACCTGTGAGTTGCCACACGTTCCCGCCCTAATCTATAGGGCCGATAGCGGGGCTTGCGGCCACGGTGGCAACTGGCGCAGCAGTTTAGTCCCGGCTAGCCCGTTCTACTGGGAAGCGAGTTACTTTTGATTGATCACGTGCCTACAGCAACCCTACACGAATCGGCAGCGCGTGCCATTGCGAAAGAGCGTTTGGCATGCTGGGCCGATTTTTGCCTAAAGCAAAGAGGAGTGAACGGAGATACAGCAGCTATTTGTTCCCGCGTTGAGCTACCACTGATTGACAGACCAAAGGAGGGCCAGATCGCAGCCCATTTTACTGGCGGTAAGCAAATGAGCTGCACGCTGCTGCTCACTGGGTTTGGGGATAGCGAACCGCATGGTATGGCTTCTTACGATAATGGTTCGATTGGAAGTATAAGAAGAGGGTACTGCTTATTTATCCCGATGTTCGACGAAATCAAATGGACGCCAGATGCATGGCCCACTTCGCTCGGGGAGCTCAATGCTTTGGTTAGCCATGTGACTAACGACCCCTCGCAGCTTGAAACATGGCTCATGAAGAGAGGCGAGTCTAATCAGCTGAGAATAGTCGTGCTCATTCATTGCGATGTCTGTTACGGCTATTTAGTGGGGCCTCCTACGCCGGCGGGAATCAGTGCGCTCCGCGTGGTTCCTATTTTCTTCGATAGGTTGGTTGCAAGTTGGGCACTGGCACGCGAACAGCACCTGGAGGTCTTCCAGCGGCGTCGTTCCCTTAGAGCTTTGGTTATCGGTTGCGGCCCACTTGGCTCAATGGTCACTGAGCAACTTGCCTTAGCAGGGGTGGGCTGCATAGATATTGTCGATAAGGAAGGTGTTGATGCGGCGTACTGCGCAAGGCAAAACCTCGGAGCCGACAGTATCGACTTAGGCAAAGCACATGCGGTGGCCAACCGCATGCAGCGACTCGCACCGACCACGCAGGTCAATGCTCATCGAGCCAATGCCGAGAGTTGGGTGCCAACGCATTGCCGCCCGGGACTGTATGACGTTGTGATTGATCTGACGGCAGAGGCTTCTGTCCGCAGCACGCTCGTTCAGCATCGTTCGTTAAGCTTTGCCGGCACACCGATTCTTCACGGGTGGGCTGAACCGTTTTGCGCAGCAATCCACTTGATTCACCTTGCTGCTGATAGCGATTATCCCGTTGAAGAGCCAGCACACGGGGTCGATATTGCACAGTGGCCAACTGAAATGCTTGTCCAGCTGGCCTCTGGTGGTCTTGGATTTCATAGATATGGCTCAGCTAACGTTGCTCAAGCCGCAGGCTTTATCGCAGAACGATGCCTCGCTGTTATCGATGCTGCAGTTTGTGACTCTCTGGTTTGGAGCTGGGTTAGATCAGAGGGCTTCTTCAACAACCTTGGCGTTGGCTCGGTGCGTAGCCTTTACGTTCCCAAGACCGCAAACATATTTGACTCGGTTCATATCACTCGAAGCTTCCACGATATTTTTGGCGCGTCCTAGCCCCAGTAATGCCTGGGAGCATGCAGGCAATTTTCTGGGGCGAATGAAAGGCAAGCTGACCCAACGAGATTGGGTGGCCTACTGTTCTACAACGGCGAGACCTTGGATTACAGCCCAGAACGCTGGGTGGTACTGACTCGCTATGCCGAGGAGGGTGCTGTGCCCATCGACAATTACCAGGTCGAGAACCAGATTCGGCTATGGGCCCTTGGCTGTGAAATTGCACTCCACTTGATCTCCTGATGGCGTCGGTACTAACCACTCGTTAGCGGTCACCCGACTGTCACAATGCCCGGCCTAGTCAGGGATAGACGACAGAACAAGGAATGTTATCCACCAAGCCCGTGAAGGCGTTATCACCCCACTTGCAGCCTATTTCGAGTTAGGCTCAAAGAGGAGTCTGCCATGACCGTACTCGATCGCCTCATGTATTTGCGCGTCGTTCTAGTTTTGGCTGGCCTCGCGTGCCTTGCTCTCTACCCACTTATGTCGCTCTGGCCATCCGGCTGGGCCTGGCACGTCGGTCACTCGGACTACACGATGATGATCGTTGGCATCTACGCCACACTTGGCGTGTTCTTGATCCTGGCCGCACGTGATCCATTAGCCAATCTGAGCCTAATCTGGTTCACCGTGTGGTCTAGCGCCGTACACGGAGGAATCATGGCCGTCCAGGCGGTCACCCAGACGGGGCAAATGGGCCACTTGGCAGGTGACGTACCGGCGCTCTTCATCGTGGCGGTTGCCTTGGCCTTCTTGACGCCCCGCTCGCAATTGGCAGCTCGGCCCCGGACACATAATGGGGCCTGAGAGCAGGTTTGACTGTCAGGATCGAGACGAAAATCGCGTTTCACCAAATCCGTAAGTCTTTCTCAGAGCTTCCCCAGCCGAGCTCTGTATTTTTGCTAGTCTTCACGAATGGTAATTCGCATTATTGGTGATAGCTATGGACTTCGGAAAAATGTTTAGGCAATACCGACGCTCATGTATTACGCTTGCCGTAGCAGCTACAAT
>OEPS010000421.1_pt1 | contig 15334 bp, 19 predicted proteins | sample 1539411 | NCBI WGS metagenome assembly OEPS01 (sample SAMN02671747, study PRJEB22543) | soil metagenome | biome: bacteria | place: China:Hunan Province, Lengshuijiang City | collected 2012-10-15 | depth 0.08m m | reverse complement strand
CCGCGCCCATCGCCGTCAGCAGGCGACCAGCTTCTTCCGCGGCAAAGCGGCTGTAGGAGCGCTCTCTAACTGAGCCATATAGGATCAGAATCCGCGGCGGCTCGTGCAGGTGCAGGCGCTCGGCGATGTGTTGATCAAAGCATTCACTATTCAGGGCTGGAAATTGTTCCATTTTTCTACTCCGGAGAGATCAGAAGATTTCAAATTTAACATATATGATTTACCATATATATATTCTAAAGGGAACGGAGTGAAAAATGCTACAACCTGTTCAGCTTTTCAAAATCCTGTCGGATGAAACCCGGCTCGCCATCGTCATGATTCTCCGGGAGTCAGGAGAACTGTGCGTCTGTGATATCTGTGCAACCATTTCCGAATCGCAGCCCAAAGTCTCGCGACATATGGCTATCCTTCGCGAGGCTGGGCTGGTTCTGGATCGTCGTGAAGGCAAATGGATCCACTATCGTCTGTCCCCCCACATACCGGCATGGGCTGCTGAGACAATCACGACGTCCTGGCAGTGTATGCGGGAGGATGTGCGTGAATGGCTGGATAAATCAGCCTGCACCTCATGCTGAGAAAAGAAAACACATTTACATAATCATATATAACGGAGTCTGAGATGCTTTTGGCAGGGAGTATATTTTTACTGACGCTGGTACTGGTGATCTGGCAACCCAGAGGCCTGAGTATTGGCTGGAGCGCGAGTATCGGGGCAGTGCTGGCGCTTGGAACCGGTGTCATCCATATCGCTGATATTCCCGTTGTCTGGAATATCGTCTGGAACGCGACAGCGGCATTTATTGCGGTCATCATCATCAGCCTGCTGCTCGATGAGTCCGGCTTCTTTGAATGGGCCGCACTGCACGTCTCCCGCTGGGGTAACGGACGTGGCCGCCTGCTTTTCACCTGGATAGTCTTGCTCGGTGCCGCTGTTGCTGCGTTGTTTGCCAATGACGGCGCCGCGCTGATCCTGACGCCGATTGTGATTGCGATGCTGCTCGCACTGGGGTTCAGCCAGGGCACGACACTGGCCTTTGTCATGGCTGCAGGATTTATTGCAGATACGGCCAGCCTGCCACTCATTGTTTCTAACCTGGTTAATATCGTCTCGGCGGACTTCTTCGGTCTGGGTTTTACGCAGTACGCTTCCGTTATGATCCCCGTGGATGCGGCAGCGATTGCGGCCACGCTGATCATGCTGCATTTCTTCTTCCGCAGGGATATTCCGGCAACGTATGACGTTTCGCTGCTGAAGAAGCCTGCCAGTGCAATCAAGGATCTGGCAACCTTCAGGGCGGGCTGGATTGTTCTGTTATTGCTGCTTGTCGGTTTCTTTGTTCTGGAGCCGCTGGGGATCCCGGTCAGTGCGATAGCAGCGGCTGGCGCAGCAGTGCTGTTTGTGGTGGCGAAACGAGGCCATGCCATCAACACCGGGAAAGTCCTGCGCGGTGCGCCATGGCAGATCGTTATTTTCTCGCTGGGCATGTACCTCGTGGTCTATGGCCTGCGCAATGCAGGACTCACGGAGTACCTGTCTGGTGTGCTGAATCTGCTGGCAGACAAGGGGTTATGGGCAGCGACGTTCGGCACCGGCTTCCTGACGGCATTTCTCTCATCAGTGATGAACAATATGCCGACGGTGCTGATTGGCGCGCTGTCGATTGACGGTAGTACGGCGACTAGCGTCGTCAAAGAGGCAATGATTTATGCCAATGTGATTGGCTGTGATTTAGGCCCGAAAATCACCCCGATAGGCAGTCTGGCAACCCTGCTGTGGCTGCATGTGCTTGCCCAGAAAAATATGACCATCACCTGGGGATACTATTTCCGCACCGGGATTGTCATGACTCTGCCTGCGCTGTTTGTAACGCTGGCAGCGCTGGCGCTACGTCTCTCTTTCACTTTGTAATGAGATACTGATATGAGCAACATCACCATCTATCACAACCCGGCCTGCGGCACGTCGCGTAATACGCTGGAGATGATCAGCAACAGCGGTACTGAACCGAACGTTATTCTTTATCTTGAAAATCCACCTTCACGCGATGAGCTGGTCAAACTCATTGCAGATATGGGCATTTCAGTCCGGGCTCTGCTGCGCAAAAACGTCGAGACTTATGAAGAACTGGGGCTTGCGGAAGATAAGTTCACTGACGATCAGTTAATCGATTTTATGCTTCAGCATCCGATCCTGATTAACCGTCCGATTGTGGTGACACCGTTGGGTACTAAACTGTGCCGTCCTTCCGAGGTGGTTCTGGATATCCTTCCAGATGCTCAGAAAGCGGCTTTCACCAAGGAAGACGGTGAAAAAGTTGTTGATGAGGCAGGTAAACGACTGAAATAAAGATGAAGGGGCATTTGCCCCTTCATCTTTATTTCGTCAATTAATCCAGTAGGTCAATACCAATTGGTTCTTCACTATGTAACGCTATTACCCCAGCATATCCATCAGCGGATCGTAGAATGTGATGGCGTGTGGCAGGTCGCCGGGCATAATGTAAGAAAACATCGTCTCTCCTTTATGGAATCAGGGGAGTGAAGATAGCCTGCCTAAATCCCGCAGGCTTTGTTTTTCATTCATCTGCTTTATGAGCCCAGGCGGGCATCGCCGTCAGATAACGTTTTGCCCGTTTTGTTGCTTCTTCCGGGCCGACTTTTTGCCAGGAATCAAGGAAGCTGGCCAAGCCTGATACCGCCTCTTCCCAGGGTTTAAGATTGCCGTTGCTGTCGCTGCAATAAGCACAATATTGATCGCTGGCACTGTGTGCATCGGGTGCAGACATCGGCATTCCGCAAGCCTGGCAGAACTGTTCATGTTGTGACATATGATGCTCCTTATGGTGACATCCTGATTAATAAACATACTGAATATGTATTGTGTAGGTGATGCATCAGATCAAAGCAAAGATTAAGCCCCGATATTTCCAGCAAGAAATACCGGGAACCTGTTGTTACCTGGCGATGAGCGCGAACACGCCCCAGCCAAAGTATTCCCGCGCGTACGTTACGTGGCGTTTCGGCGAGATGTTTAGCTCGGCCCTGACTTTGGCGGCGAAGTCGTCGTCAGGATTGGCTTCCAGCCAGCGGCGCATGGTCAGCCATTTCGCGGCCTCATACCGGTCCCAGCCTTCCTGGTCCGCCAGTACCATTTCCACCACGTCGTAGCCGAGGTCGTCAAACGCGCTGACAAGCCCTGGAAGCGTCAGGAAATCGCTTGTCGAGCTGACGCCGCAGGCCTGGGCAATCTCGTCGGTTGCCGGAAGCTGACGCCAGTAAGGTTCACCGATGAGCATGATCCCGCCCGGTTTAAGGCTCTGCGCCAGCAGTTCGACTGTCCCGGCAAAGCCTCCGGCAATCCAGGTCGCGCCGACGCAGGCTGCCACGTCACATTTCTCTTCTGCCACATATCCGGCGGCGTCGTTATGAATGAAATGAACCCGGCTGCTGACGTCGAGTTCTTCTGCGCGGCGTCTGGCCTGCTCGCTGAACAACTGGCTCATGTCGATACCGACCCCGGTAATGGCGTGATCGCGGGCCCAGGTACAGAGCATTTCCCCCGAGCCGCTGCCGAGGTCAAGAATGCGGGTACCCGGCTTCATGCGCAGCACGCGACCCAGCGTGGCGTACTTCTCTTCGGTGAACGGGTTATGGATGCGGTGTTCACTCTCGCTGATGGTAAAAATACGTGGGATATCCATTAGTTAGTTCCTGTCATTGGGTTAAGCACCAAAAAGGACGCAACAAGATTGTTATTCACGCCAGTGCTCCGGTTTCATCAGGGCCTGCGCGCACTAGATGTGGCCGGTCAGGTTCATGGGCTGAGCGGTGAGTGATTGCATCATCCAGCAGGCTTTGAGTTCCTCCGGGATGGGATAAGGAGCTGGATAGCCTTTGTCTCCGGCACAGGGCTCAAATCCATGTCTGGGGTAATAGGTGGCGTGGCCGAGAACAAATACCGTCTGGCAGCCCATCAACCTCAGGTGCTCAATGCCAGTGCTTATCAACCGTCCTCCCACGCCCATCCCCTGGTATTCCGGTATGACCGCCAGGGGAGCGAGGATATGCATCAGAGGTGAATCCATTTCTCCTTTGAAGGTCGCCCGGGTAAATAAAATATGCCCGACGGCTTTGCCTTCATGTCGGGCCAGCAGCGATAACGCAGGGTGCGCGCTTTTATCTTCAAGTAAAGACGCCACTAAATCGGCTTCTTTGCTGAAGCCAAATGCGCGGGTTTCGACTTCCCGGATATCACTGGCATCACTTTCATCTGTGATTTGAAAAGTGAAGTGGTGTGCTGTCATAGAAACTCTCCTTAGCGATTATCGAGTTGAGCGCGAACGTTATTCAGCCCGGTGGTGTTGATGCGGTACGGCTGACCGTTGACGGACTTGATCAGTTTTTTGGTTTTAAGTTTTTTGAAGGTGGCAAGGGTGCAGTCGGTGAGCAACAGCCCTTCGCGGGTGTAGCACTCAACGGCGGTGACGCGGCCTGACGTGTCGCGAACGTGCGAAATACGTCCACCTTTGGCGAGAACGTGTAAGGTACGTTGTTCCTGACGGGATAAATTCATACTGGAAAACCTGTTTAATCATCATGTGCAAAACGTGCAAACACACAGCGGTGTCCGCATTCGATTTCGGCGCATTGATAATCAGTCCGTCCTGAAAAGGTCGGGGAAACTGATTATCAGATGATTACATTCTCCAGCATCAAAGCCTCGGGTTGAGTTGAAAGGTATTTACGATATGAATGGTAACACGTAATTTCAGCAGGGATATGTATCGGTCGGAAAAATGTGATCGATGTCCAGATCGCAATCCGGCCCACGATCATGGCCTCATCTCCAGGCGATCCACGGTCCCGCAGACAGGCTGAAGGAATAAATCACTAACCCATTGATATATGAAGCTAAATTTTAATTTTTTTTGATTTTTTTTAAAATAAAACGATAAATAATTATTGTTTTATTTTAATTTTGTGTATTGTTTGCACTATCACGCTTTGCTGACTCACAGAGGTTCTATGTCCACTGATGCACTGGCACAACTCAGCCAACGACTGGTCACTTTCACCATGATACTGTTGATCGCCGTCGTTTTGTTAAATTCGATTGTCTTGTTTTTTCCCGCATGGTCATTTTCGAATGAGTTCTACGGGATAACGCTGTCTCTCACTGACCAACGACTCTCGGCTCTCAACGTCAGTTTACAGACGTTGCCATGGTGGCAGGTTGCGGGTGCCGGCGTCATCAGCCTGTTGGTTATCGCTCCACTTTGCTACTGCCTGTATCAACTACGATCGCTGTTTCAGACCTATGCCCGACGGAATTATTTTTCCACTCGATCGGCACAACATATGAGCAGAGTTGGTGCCTCACTGGGAGTCTGGACGGTGATGACCCTGCTTGCCGATCCCATGACCAGTTACTGGCTGACGATGCTGAACCCCGCAGGAGAGCGTGTAATATTAATCGGGTTTGAGCTCTATCATATCGTCTGGTTTTTTATTGCGCTGTGCGTGATGGCAGTGGCTAAAATACTGGAAAAGGCGAGTATCCTGTACGAAGAAAATAAACTTTTCCTCTGAGGCGGTAACTGTTATGGCAATTATTGTAAAACTGGATGTATTACTGGCCGCGCGGAAAGTCAAGTCAAAGGAACTTGCTGATGCGATTGGAATTACGGAGCAGAATCTGTCACTAATAAAACAGGGGAAGATTAAAGGCTTTCGATTTTCAACCCTTGATGCATTATGCAAATACCTTGATTGCCAGCCGGGCGATCTGTTCAGTTACATTCCCGTGAAAGAGAATGACGGAGATTAAACAGAATACCCGTCATGATATTGCATTTCTGTGCGTCTGAATAAACACCGCTGCCTGTGGCGGTGTCGATTATTGCCTAGCAACCATATTGATTACCCCCGACCCTCTGGTCTCTGATGTTGACAGAAACGAGTTAATTCCTGCATCACAGCATGACTCATCTTATCTGAAAGGAGTATTAATTATGTTTATAAGGATAATAGCAACATCCATTGCCCTTTATTCAATTTCGTTTATCCCCTTTGCTGCGGGGGCGAATGAGAATTCGCGCCAGGCCGAAAATACTCAGAAGCACATTTCTGACGAGCGACTGAATCGCCAGGATTATCGCGATCTTCTCATTTCCAGAACAAGTCGTCTTGCAGAACATCCCGCTAATAATGCCCTGCGCTGGGAAATTGCACAGGATGAATTGCTCACAGGAAATCTCGCTAAAGCAGAAGAATATCTGAAGCCGTTATTAGATGTACCTCTGTACGCGGACGAAGCGACCTATACACAGGGATTGATTCGTTATTTGCAGGGCAATTATGCGCAGGCGGAAACATTGTTCCGAAAGGTTCCCGGAGATCTGAGAAGTCGGATTCGGCTACTTTACGTCTATTATCAGACAGGGCAGTATTCGAAGGCGAAAACGCTGTTCGACGATACGCAACTACAGTCTCTCAGTCAGCATGAAAGCGCTCTTCTGAGTTTAATGAATGCGTTTGGCAATGACCAACCTTACAAATCCGACTGGAAAGGTTACCGGGCCGTGCTGCCGTTTATCTCCATGAATCATCTACCGGTGGTATCCGTCAGGGTAAACGGGCAGCCTGTTAATGTTTTCATCGATACTGGCGCCGATTTATTTGTTCTTAACACGACAATGGCAAAGAAACTGGATCTCAAACCGCAAGCCAGTTTCACGGGGACGTATGCCGGCGGAAAGACCGCAGAAACGCATTATTCCCGACTGCAGACATTGGGTCTGGGAGAAGTCACGTTGCATAACGTACCGATTGATATTGCAGAATTTCCAGACTCATGGGTTTTTACGGATGAAACGACGGGAGAAAAAATTAATGTCGACGGTATATTATCCACTGGCGTGTTTCACCAGTACCTCACCACGCTGGACTATCCGGAACGACAGCTGGTGCTGATGCCCAGAAATAAAGAAAGTCAAAACAACGTCGCCAAAAGTGGCGGCGTAAACGTTCCCTTTATCCTTGAGGGAACGCATTTCATGATAGTCAAAGGCGCAGTGAACGGTAAGAAAGACATGACCTTTTTCCTCGATTCCGGTCTTGACGATCCGGATGCCGCAATTTTGTTGCAAAAAGAAGCCTTAAATTATGTTGGGGTGAAATTGCAGGACGGAGAGCACGTGATTCCGGATGATGATAAAGGCGGACTTGGCGGTGGCGGTTTTGCAATAACCCGTCTGCCCATCGACAGTATCTCTGTCGGTACCTTAATTCAAAAAGATTCGACAGGACTTTATGGTGTCTTACCAGAAGAGCTCTATTTCACTGAATCGGGTATGATTCTGGACGGTTTTATCAGTCATCAGTTTTTAAAACACTATAAATGGACCATCGATTTTGACTCAATGATGATGACATTCCAGTAACGGAACAATGTCCATACCAGCGATCTCACGTCAGGGATAAAAGGTCTAAAAAGACCTATCCTCCCTCATCAATATCGTCACTTGCGTAACTGACGGCCTGCCGTTACAGGCAGGCCTGGTCAACGGTCTTACCCCTGACGCGTTGCCGCTTTCATGCTCATCACAAATGCCTTCAGCTCAGCCAGCATCGCCTCCTTATTATCGACATGTTTCTCAATGATGTTGATGATGGCAGAGCCTGAAATGGCCCCCGTTGCACCGGCTTCAATTGCGCCCGCCACCTGATCGGGCGTGGAAATACCAAACCCCTGGAGGGTTGGCGGGGCCTGATACTTATCCAGCGTTGCAACCAGATGTTGCAGCGGCTTTGCTGCCTGCCGTTCGGTACCTGTGACCCCTGCCCGGGAGAGCAGATAAGTATAACCCCTCCCATGGCGAGCAATCTCCTGGAGGAGTTTATCGTCGGCATTCGGTGGACAGATAAAAATGGGGGCCACGTCATGCCGCATCGCGGCCTGACGGAACGGCTCCGACTCTTCGAACGGCACATCCGCCACCAGCACTGAATCAACCCCAATACGAGCACATTCAGCATAAAACGCGTCGATGCCACGGTTGAAGACCAGATTGGCATACACCAACAGACCCATCGGAATGGCCGGATGCGTCTGGCGAATCGTGGCCAGCATTTCAAAACACAGGGTCGGTGTGACGTCTGCAGCAAAGGCTCGTAACGCGGCATTTTGAATTGTCGGACCATCGGCCAGCGGATCTGAAAATGGGATCCCCAGTTCCAGCGCGTCTGCGCCCGCCGCAATCAGGGTATCAATGATTCGGAGCGACTGCACCGGGCCCGGATCGCCGAACATGACAAAGGGGACAAAAGCGCCTTCGCCACGGGTTTTCAGCTCAGTAAAAAGCGTGCTATAGCGTTCCATCACATTTCTCCTCGTGCGTGCAGAATATCGTTTACGGTAAAAATATCCTTGTCTCCCCGACCGGAGAGGTTAACCACCAGCAACTGCTCTTTGTCAGGATTATCACGCATCATTCTCAGGGCGTGAGCCAGCGCATGAGAGGACTCCAGGGCGGGAATAATGCCTTCTTTCCGGCTCAGGGTTTTGAAGGCATCCAGTGCCTCATCGTCGGTAATGGAGACGTAGTTTGCTCGCCCCGTACTGTTCAGGTACGCATGCTGTGGTCCGACGGAAGGGAAATCCAGACCGGCAGAAATGGAACAGGATTCAATGATTTGTCCCTCATCGGTCTGCATCATTGGTGATTTCATGCCAAAGTAGATCCCCACACGACCGTGTTTCAGCGGGGCACCGTGCTCGCCGGTTTCAATTCCGTGACCCGCCGGTTCAACGCCGATAAGGCTTACATCTGCCTCATCAATAAAGTCGGCAAACATGCCGATAGCGTTGGATCCACCACCCACGCAGGCGATCACCGCATCCGGCAGGCGTCCTTCTTTTTCCAGAATCTGTACTTTTGTCTCCTCGCCGATCATGCGCTGAAACTCACGCACGATGGTCGGGAACGGATGTGGTCCGGCCGCTGTACCGAGCATAAAATGCGCCGTTTCATAACTCCCGGACCAGTCGCGAAGCGCCTCGTTCGAGGCATCTTTCAGGGTGGCAGAACCGCTGTGTACCGGGATCACTTCAGCCCCCATCAGACGCATACGAAAAACGTTCGGCGACTGGCGCTCTATATCCTTTGCCCCCATATAAATGCGGCATTTCAGGCCAAGCAGTGCGCTGGCGAGCGCCGAGGCGACGCCGTGCTGTCCGGCCCCCGTTTCGGCAATGATTTCAGTTTTCCCCATGCGCTTTGCCAGCAGCGCCTGGCCCAGTACCTGATTGGTTTTGTGTGCACCGCCGTGCAGCAGATCTTCACGTTTGAGATATAACGTGGTGCGGGTTCCTCTGGTGAGGTTGCGGCACAGGGTCAACGCTGTTGGACGCCCGGCGTAGTTTTTCAGCAGGTCAGTAAACTCAGCCTGGAATGCGGGATCTTTCTGCGCACTGACGAAGGCTTCTTCCAGTTCACGCAGGGCAGGCATCAGGATTTGAGGGACAAACATCCCGCCAAATTCGCCAAAGTAGGGATTAAGTAATGTGCTCATTATTGCTCCTTAGAGTATGCGCAGTGCCAGATGAGTTGGGCCAACTTCCTGCCCCTGACGCTGCCGAAATGTAAAAAGAGTGACTGCACCGCGCATCCTTGCTGCATTTACGCGCTGTGGTAGTTCTCGTTTGATGATCTTTGGGCAAAAAAAAGCCCGCTCATGGCGGGCAGGGTATCGGTGTGCAAGCTGCATACGTGACGATACTGCCCGTTAACGGGAAGTGCGCCACCAGCCATGCAGAGTCATCATTGAGAATGCCATTGTCCAATACCTGTTTAAAGTGAACTTGTGTACTAGTTAACGGGTTCTTTGCGGTGAGGTCAACTCTTTTTTGGCGATTAATTGTTCGAATCTCCGTTCGTCGCATCCAGGAGGAAACATCACCAGGATTGATTAATCTCATATCCCCGATGATGGCCACTTTGTTAGTCTCGGCCTAAGTATTGTTGGCAGACAGGATTATAACGTTGGAAATCTTTTTTTAACCCACTGAAAAATATCTCATAAATATTTTTCATACATAAACATCCATGGTCCGTTGCGTACGGATCCGGTTTTGTATGGGTTAAAAAAGGTATGTTATGAAAGTTACATGGACCGTCACGCCCGTGGGCTATCAGCGCATTGCGAAACGCTGCCCTTCATGCAGCATTAAACGGGACTTTTTGCCTTCGGGGGCATTTCGGGTTAATTCGCAAAAGAAGGTGCTGGACGTGTGGAGTATCTACAAATGCACACACTGCGATTACACTTGGAATATATCCCTGTTTACGCGCCTGCACGTCAGCAAAATTGACCGCGAACTTCATCACCGATTGATGATGAACGATGCAGCCACGGTTCTACATTTTGCCTATGACACAGCTACGCTGAAGCGAAATAATGCCGAGCTATCGGGTCGGCCTGATTTTCGCATTCAGGAGCAGTGGTTAGCCAGCCTTTCTCCCGGCAAACGGGTCAAGGTTAGCGTCAGGATTTCCCGTTCTTTTCAGGTCAGCCTGCTGTCGATTTTGAAGCAACAGCTCATGCTGAGCACTGGTGAGATTCAGAGAAGGGTGGAAGCAGGGCAGATCAGCGGCGTTACGATGAAGATGCTTAAATCGAGAAAGCTAAAGGCAGAGGAATATGAATTCCAGCTGTCTGCGGAAACGTTATATGCTCGGCGCAAGATTGTTCTGATACATCGTTAAAAGTAAGAAGCTCATCTTGAGGTCAGTTGTGCCAGTAGGGTAATGGCTTAGTAGAAGGACAGATTCAAGATGAGCTTCAGGTGAATTACATTGCCTGTGACATAAGCTAAAGGCAATGATGAAACTTAGGGGGAAATATGAATGAGCATGCGGTTCTGAAATTGCTTAATGAGCTGGATGTAGTGGTTTACTGAATTTGGCCACCTGAACAGAGGTGATATGCTCACCTCAGAACATTACAGGTGCCCCAATGAAAAAAAGAAATTTCAGCGCAGAGTTTAAACACGAATCAGCTCAACTGGTCCTTGATCAGAACTACACCGTTGCAGCTGCGGCCAGTGCTATGGATGTGGGTCTTTCTACCATGACGCGATGGGTAAAGCAGTTGCGGGATGAACGACAGGGCAAAATACCTAAAGCCTCCCCTATAACCCCGGAACAGATTGAAATACGCGAGCTGAAGAAAAAACTACAACGCATTGAAATGGAAAACGACATATTAAAAAACTGTCTATGGGTGAAACCCCGTCCTGAATCTCAGAAACTCCCCGGAAAAGTTGGCAGGCTAATTTAGCGAAGGAAGCAGCCGTCGGCCTTTTGGTGGTATGACCCCGTAAAAAAACATGGTTCAGGGACTGTGGCGGATCCGACAGTGGTGACTTTGATCCCGTTCAGGAAGGTGATTTCTCCGTCGTCCCCTCCTTCGTTCATCGAAAATGAGCAAGGAGATTTCCATGAAAAAATCCTCCCGAATGTCTATTGTCCATCCTCATGCTGCGGGCGTTGATATTGGCGCTGAGTTCCACGTTGTCGCCGTACCGCCTGATGCTGACACCGAGCCAGTCAGGACTTTTCAAAGTTTTACTGGCGATCTTCAGCGGATGTCTGACTGGCTCAAAACCTGTCACATTACGACCATTGCCATGGAGTCCACCGGCGTTTACTGGTTGCCTGCTTTTGAAATCCTTGAAGCAGCTGGTTTCAAGGTGATCCTCGTTAATGCAAGAGACGCAAAAAATGTTCCCGGTCGCAAGACCGATGTCAACGATGCCCAGTGGTTGCAGAAGCTGCATTCATTTGGTCTTCTCCGTGCCAGTTTCAGACCTGAACACGACATTTCTGTACTCAGGTCTTATCTGAGGCAACGGGAACGCCTGACTGAATACCGGGCTGCGCATATTCAACATATGCAGAAGGCGCTGATGCAGATGAATGTGCAATTACATCATGCTGTATCGGATATCACTGGCGTTACCGGTCTTTCAATCGTCAGAGCTATCGTCAGTGGTGAGCGCGATCCTTCAATGTTGATCCAGTATCGTGATGTGAGATGTAAAAAGACGCCAGAAGTACTTCGGCAGGCACTGACAGGGAACTGGCAGCCTGAACATCTTTTTGCACTTGAACAGTCGGTTGCATTTTTCGATTTTTACCAGGAAAAGATCCGCGAATGTGATGATCAAATCGAAACCTCATTATTGCAGCTCAGTACCGGAATTGAAGAGCCGGAAGGGGTATTGCCCTCCGCCAGACATCGTACAAAGCAACCCAATCAGCTTTCCTTTGATGTCAGACCATTACTCTGGAAAATTACAGGGGCAGATCTGACACAGATACATGGGTTCGGACCTTATCTGGCACTAAAATTCATTGCAGAATGCGGTACTGACATGAACCGCTGGCCGGATGCGAGCCATTTTACCTCGTGGCTATGTTTGTCCCCAGGAAATAAGATCTCCGGTGGAAAAGTGCTGTCCTCGAAAACACGGCGTTCATCCAGTCGAATTGCTGCGGCACTCAGACTGGCAGCCACAACAATTGGCCGGAGCGATACCGCGTTGGGCGCATTTTATCGTCGATTATCATCACGTATCGGGAAAGCAAAAGCAGTCACTGCAACAGCAAGAAAACTGGCAATACTGTTCTACAATGCCCTGAAGTATGGTCAGAAATATGTCGATCCTGGCGCAGATTATTATGAAGAGCGCTACCGTAGTCGCGTACTCGATGGGCTTAAGCGAAGAGCAAAATCACTGGGTTACTCTCTCCAGCAGGATCCTGAATTATGTGTTTGAACCGGGAGTTTCTCAGGAAGGCTACTGCGCTCTTGATGTCAGACTCCCTGAACAGTTCTCGTTAATCGGGAAACTCAGAGCGCAGTATCCTGTGGTCACACTTTGCCACGTGTTCGGGGTTCATCGCAGCAGCTACAAATACTGGGAAAAAAGCCCCGAAAAGCCAGACGGCAGGCGAGCGGTGTTACGCAGTCAGGTTCTGGAACTGCATAACATCAGCCATGGCTCTGCTGGCGCAAGAAGTATCGCGATTATGGCAACCCTGAGAGGCTTCAGAATGGGACGCTGGCTTGCCGGCAGGCTCATGAAAGAACTGGGGCTGGTGAGTTGTCAGCAACCTACCCACCGGTATAAACGTGGTGGTCATGAACACATCGTTATCCCGAATCACCTTGAGCGACAGTTCGCAGTGACAGAGCCTAATCAGGTATGGTGCGGCGATGTGACGTATATCTGGACAGGCAAGCGTTGGGGTGGATCAGTTTTGCATCGTTGGTAACAATGGCGTGGGAAACTCGCGGTAAACCAGCCGGAGTGATGTTCCACAGTGACCAGGGTAGCCACTATACAAGCAGGCAGTTCCGGCAGTTACTGTGGCGTTGCCGGATCAGGCAGAGTATGAGCCGACGTGGAAACTGTTGGGACAACAGCCCGATGGAACGCTTCTTCAGAAGTCTGAAAAACGAGTGGGTGCCAGTGACAGGTTATATAAACTTTAGCGAAGCTGCTCATGCGATCACAGACTATATCGTCGGGTATTACAGCTCGCTAAGGCCGCATGACTATAACGGTGGGTTACCCCCAAACGAATCGGAAAACCGATACTGGAAAAACTCTAAAGCGGTGGCCAGTTTTAGTTGACCACTACATAATCACTGATATCGTATGAATATTGTTGGGTTATCAGGTAGTTGATTGACATATACACGCTCTTGATTAGCAGGTATATATGTACATGAACAACGGAAATATATTACCTATCCGACACTATCTCCACACAAAGGATCCTTTTGGTAAAAGGCTTAACTAACTGTTTTAGCAGCAATAATGACTCCGAACTTAGCGACTCCATAACCAGGTGTTGACCATGTAGCCGCAATGTCTTCCATCAGCCTCTCAGACGTTTAATTCAGGAATTCAGCTGTCGTTCGCCATGCAAAGCAGACGTACTCGTCCATCATACTGGTTAGCGCAGGATTTTCTGCCTGCCGGTCATTAACCCAGATTTCCATCTCTTTATCTTTTTTGAACCTGAGATTGTCAGTCCAGTTATCAAGGCAATTACCCAGCATCAAATCGTACCAGCACAGCCAGACAAGCTTCAGACGCAACTCACTACCGCTTAACTGGCGAAACAAACTGATGAGCTTATTTGCAACAGGGCGTTGTTTTAAACGCACGCACTCAGACAGCAAAATACCCTCCAGCATGGGATGGTGAGCCAGCAGATGCTCTTGGGTAAATAAACTGACGTTCAGGTCATCATTAACAGTCAGTGGGGCTGCTGATCTGCCATAAATAATCCGGTGTAGGCATTGGGGGACAATAGCAATAACCTCTTCCTCTCCCGGAAATTTAAGGCTGCCAACCGTCAGGGTATGATGGTGGTAGATATTCTGGTGGCACATACCCGATCTGACCGTTAGCTTCGTAAAATCGGTCAACCAGACCTGGTAATATTTATAAAGTTCTTCGTAACGAGGTTTATAATGTTTCATGGTCCATATTCCTTCTGGCTTAAATTGCAGACAGCAGAAAACTTCCGGAACAACCGGATAATTATTTTTATGCTGCGAGTTTAGTTAAAGCGGGTAGGGTGAATTACATGCGGGACTGATTAATGCGTTCCTGAAACCAGGATTCCACTTCGCTTTTTAACCAGCGGGAACTGCGCCCAAGTTTAATAGGCTTGGGAAAATTACCATCCTTGATGAGCTTATATATCCACTTGTCTGTCATCTGAAACATATTGGTGATGAAGGCCATGTCAACGAACTGGTCTTCTATAAGTGAGGGGCGGGTAGTCATGATTTTTTCTCCGGTGATAACAGGTAAGCCGGAATAGTGATATTTGATTACGACCACTGCTCCGACATACTTACCGGACTAATACGTAAAAAAAAGAGAAAACCGTTTACCTCTGTTTCCTTCCCCTAATCCACAAGGGTATATCGCACCCGAAAGAGTAATGTCGTAATATATAAGGCTTTTTTGTTAAATCACTCTACCCCCGGGTTTAGGAAGAGTATATTTTCTGAAAGACTGCCAACATTGATTGTGAAAAAGCACAAGTAATGATAACCAGAGAGGATAATAAATTATTCTGATATCACTGGTGTACACCCGTTCCCCGGCATTTATTCAAACCTGACATTAATCGAATGACATATTTAGGCTCACTGTGAAAAATAAATGTGATAACGCCCCGAACTAACAATGCGAGAACAAAAATACCTGACGAATTCTCCTGGTTTTCTTTCATTGCAGAAA
>OEPS010000420.1_pt1 | contig 15356 bp, 14 predicted proteins | sample 1539411 | NCBI WGS metagenome assembly OEPS01 (sample SAMN02671747, study PRJEB22543) | soil metagenome | biome: bacteria | place: China:Hunan Province, Lengshuijiang City | collected 2012-10-15 | depth 0.08m m | reverse complement strand
ATCAGTTGCGAAGCCGACCCGCGAGAACTGACGCGCGAGCATCTGGTGGCGCTGCGCGAATCCGGCTTCAATCGCCTCTCGTTCGGCGTGCAGGACATGGACCCGGAGGTCCAGAAGGCGGTCAACCGCGTCCAGTCCGAGGCGCTGATCCGGCAGGTGCTCGACTGGTCGCGCGAGCTGGGCTTTTCCAGCATCAACCTGGATTTGATCGTCGGGCTGCCGAAACAGACGGTCGAAAGCTTCAACCGGACGCTGGAGCGCGTGGTTGATTGGGCCCCCGACCGGCTCGCGGTGTTCGCTTATGCCCACGTGCCGTGGATGAAAAAACACCAGCTTCTGATCCAGCGCGCCGATCTGCCCGACGCGGCGACCCGCCTGGGTCTGCAGCAGGCCGTGAACGACGCGCTGGGAGCGGCGGGCTACATCAACATCGGCCTCGACCACTTCGCGCGTCCCGACGACGAACTGGTCCGCGCGCAGCGGAACAAGACCCTGTGGCGCAATTTCCAGGGCTACACCACGCACAAGGACAGCGATATCCTCGCCTTTGGTGTGTCCAGCATCAGCCAGACGGCCGATGTGTACATGCAGAACGAGAAAAACCTCAAGCGCTATCAGGAACGCGTCGCCACGAACGGGTTTGCTGTCGAGCGTGGCATCAGGCTCGGGCGCGACGATAAAATCCGCCGCGATGCCATCACCCGCGTGATGTGCGACCTCGAACTCGACTTCGCCGCGTTCGGCCGCGAATGGGACATCCCGTTCACGGAGTATTTCGCCGACGCACTGACCGACTTGCGTCCGCTTGCGGATGACGGCCTGGTCACAATCGACACCGGCAAGATCGCGGTTACGCCCACTGGGCGGCTGTTTCTGCGCAACATCGGCATGTGCTTCGATCGCTATCTGAAGGAAACATCGAGCGACCAGCCGCGGTACTCGCAAACCGCCTGACCGCGCCCCTCGCCGCGCTGCGCAAAGCCCATGCCTGACCGGCTTCGCCTTCTCCGATAAAAATTATCAGCCGGCTCGTCCCCGGCCAGGTTATCGAGGCAGCCAAGATGCAGCCTGATCGTGGGCACGAGGCGCGTGCGGTAACGCGCCGAGCCCGAGTCCGCCAAACAATAAAATGAACGCTACCGGCAAACTCAGGCAATTCCTGTTCTTCCCGTTGGCTACCGGGCTGAGCTACTACTTCGGCGCCTTACTCGGGGTGACGGCCTCGTCCATGTCGGAAGGCATTTCGATCTTCTGGCTTCCGAATGGCGTACTGCTGGCAGCCTTGCTGCTGGTTCCGCGGCGTTATTGGCCGCTGCATTTGCTGTTCGCGGTGGTGGCGGAAATCGCCGCCGACTTGCCCGCATTTACCTTGCCGCAGGCGCTTGGTTTTGCTGGCGTCAACGTATTCGAATGCCTGCTCGCCGCCTATTTGCTCGAGCGCGTCGCGCGGCCATTCAAGCTCGATAGCCTGCGCCACGTCGCGCACTTCGCCGCGTATGTCCTGGTGGCGTCGGGACTTGCGGGGCTGCTCGGTGCGACGATCTATGCGCTGAGCGGGCCGACCGCCACCTCGTTCTGGACGTACTGGAGAATCTGGTGGCTCGGCGACGGCCTCGGCGTGCTTCTGATCACGCCGCTCGTTCTGGGCTGGTTGCAGCGCCCGAGCCCGTCCGCCGAACGCCGGCGTCTTGAAGCGGCTGCGCTGTTCGCTCTAACAGTACTCATCGCGGCCTGGGTTTTTTTGCCTACCCCCGACCTCCTCGAAGCCGTTCTTCCGCGGCGCGCCTTCCTGCTGCTGCCGCTCGCGCTATGGGCGGCGGTACGCTTGGGCATACGCGGCGCTGCAAGCGCGTCCCTGCTGATCGCCGGCATTGCGATCGCGGCGACGCTCTATGGACGCGGTCCCCTGGTTCTCGCCACGCCTGAGGCCACGGTTTTGCTGCTGCAGGAATACCTGGCGGTATTGATCCTGCCTGCGCTCGCACTTTCGGCGCTGTTCCAGGAACTGCGCCAGCGGAACGCGCGGCTGCGGTCGCGGGAAACCGAACTGCGCGTGATGCACGACGCGCTCGATCGTCTGAATCGTGAACTCGAAGCCCGCGTCGAGACACGTACCCAGGAATTACAGCTGGCGAACCAGCGTCTTGAGGAGCTCGCCTCGATCGATCCGCTCACGGCGGTCAGCAACCGGCGCCACTTTCTTGAACTGGCGAGACCCGAGATCAGCCGTGCCAAGCGGCAGGGACTGCCACTGGCGGTCATCATGCTCGACATCGATTTTTTCAAGTCGGTCAATGACCGGTTTGGCCATGAAACGGGCGACAAGGTACTGATGGCACTGGCGGCCACGGTACGGGGCGCGCTGCGCGGCGGCGACATTTTTGCGCGGCTGGGAGGCGAGGAGTTCGTCTTGATGCTGCCCGGCCAGGGCTTTCCTGAAGCGGTACAGCTGGCCGAGCGGCTGCGCGAACTGGTTGCGCAAAACGAGGTGCCCGGCTCCGGGGCTCATATCACCGTCAGTGCCGGCGTTGCCGGTCTGGAAAACGATACGGACGAAATCGATGACTTGTTGCGGCGCGCCGACCAGGGACTCTACCGTGCCAAAAGCGAGGGCCGCGACCGGGTGTGTACGGCTCGTGCCGACGTCCCTGACCGCGCTTCCGAAGTGCCGCGCCCGTCCGAGTGAGCGGGTGACGTCGCCCCTTCTGCACATAACAACACCTTCTAGCAAACCTTCTAGCAACAGGTATCGTCGTTCTCGCGTTTGGGACACCCCTCCGGCCGCTTCTTCGGAGGCAGCGGGCAACGGTTGATTTCGTCGGCACTGCGCTGGAAATAGCAGGTCATCGCGCTGGAGCCGATGCAGATCAGCCAGAAAAAGAAAAAACCCAGGGTGTAGGCGGCGATGCGGTGCTCGATCAGCGGTTCGCCCTGATACAGGATCTCCATCGGGTCGAACAGCGTGGCGAAGAGTATGTTTGCCGCCCCGGCGATGAGGAAAGATGGCCAAAGGATGTGAATCAGTCGCTGCATCATGGCGGGCTCCCTGGGCGGATGGTCTTCGTTGTTCCGGCGGGCTGGTTGCCGGCGAACGCTCGCGTATAGGTCGGCGCAGGGCGGTTCATTTCAGCGGCTCTCCAGCAGTGAGGCGGACGCGGGTTCCGCCGCCCCCAGCGTGACGGGCTGGTCGAACGGCGTGTGCAGCACGCCGGAAAGCCGCCAGACGGCGTCGGCGTCGGCCAGTTGGGCGTGCCATTTTCCGGACGGCAGCGCGGGCAACCGGGCGCGGTAGCGTCCGCCGCCCGCGTGGTCGAGGACGAGCACCCGGTCCATGCCCTGGCGGGTGGGATGCGCCAGCGTCAGCGTGAGTTGCGCGGGGTAGGCCTGCAGCCGGCCGGCCAGCATCAGCGCCAGGCCGCCATCGGCCTGCTGCAGCGTGGCGGCGAGCGCGAGTTCGCGCGCGGCATCGTCGCGCGCCAGCGTCTGATTAATCGCGAGGCCCGCCTTGTAATAGTCGCCGACCACCAGGCCGTCGGCGCTGCTGATGGCGATCCACACGGTGATCAGTCCGGCGATCACTGCTGTGGCGGGCAGGCTGATCAGAAACCAGGGCCAGGGCTCTCGATACCAGGGTTTGGATTGCAGGTCCAAGGCGTTGTTTTTTACGGTGTTGTTTGTCATCGCGTCCCCGTTCAATCTAGTGATTGAAGAATTTGGTGGTGACTTCGTCCCTGATGCGGGGCTCGTCGACGGCCTGGATCGTGAACGTGACCTCGATCGAGCGGCCTTTCAGTTCGACAGGGTCGGCGATCAGGCTGACCGGCACATCGATGGTCTGCAAAGGCGCAGCGACGATTTCGCGCGACGTGGTCACCACCTGCAGGCCCTCGATCCCCCGCGCCTGCAGACTGTAGCGGTGCGGCTCGCCGTCCTTGTTGATCAGTTGCAAGCGGTAGACGTTTTCGATCATGCCCTCGTCGGTTTCCTTCGACAGCGCGGCGCGGTCGCGCACCACGTCGACGCGCAACGGCACGCGGGTCGTCAGGCTGTAGACGAAGGCGCCGCCGATGACGAGCATCAGCGCCGAATACATCAGCGTACGCGGTCGCAGCACGTGCCTGAAAATACCGCTGTCCGGATAGACGCCCTTCACCACGTTTTCGGTGGTGTAGCGGATCAGTCCGCGCGGATAGCCCATCTTGTCCATGATCTGATCGCAGCCGTCGATGCAGGCTGCACATCCGATGCATTCGTATTGCAGGCCGTTGCGGATGTCGATCCCGGTGGGGCAGACCTGCACGCAGACGCCGCAATCGACGCAAGTGCCGAGGCCTGCGGCCTTGTAGTCGGTTTTCTTGCTGCGCGGTCCGCGGGGTTCGCCGATGGAGTTGTCGTAGGTCACCGTCAGCGTGTCGGAGTCGAACATCACGCTCTGGAAACGCGCATACGGGCACATGTACTTGCAGACCTGCTCGCGCATGAAGCCGGCATTGCCCCAGGTGGCGAACCCGTAAAACAGGATCCAGAACGTTTCCCATGGGCCGAGACGCAGGCTGAGTGCTTCGGCCATCAGCATCTGGATCGGCGTGAAATAGCCGACGAAGGTGAAACCGGTCCACAGCGCAATGACCAGCCAGACGAAGTGCTTGAGGCCGCGCTTTCTCAGCTTGTTCGCGTTCCACGGCGACTTGTCGAGCTTTTTGCGTGCGAGGTGGTCGCCTTCCAGCCAGTTTTCCACCCACATGAAAATTTCGGTGTACACCGTCTGCGGGCAGGCGTAGCCGCACCACAGCCGGCCGGCGACAGCGGTGAAGAGGAACAGCGCCAGCGCCGACAGGATCAGCAGGCCGGTGAGATAAATGAAATCCTGCGGCCAGAACACCAAGCCGAAGATGTAGAACTTGCGCGCGGCCAGATCGAACAGCACCGCCTGGCGGTTGTCCCATTGCAGCCAGGGCAGGCCGTAATACAGCGCCTGCGTCAGCAGCACCAGTGCGATGCGCCAGTTGGCGAACACGCCATGCACCGTGCGCGGCTGGATCTTTTGCTGGATCGCGTAGAGCTGCTGCTCGATCGGCGCGTCGGCGGATAGGGACTGCTTGTCTTCGGTCACTGCATTTTTCCCTGCAAGGTCTGAGCCGCTTGAACGCACTGAGGCAATGCGCTCAAGCGGCTCGCCGGACAATCAATCCGGCGAGCGCGACGCGTTGCTTATTGTTTCTGCGACAGCCCGTATACATAAGCCGACAGCAGATGAAGCTTGGCGTCCTTGTTGGACGTGGTGCCGAGCGTCCGGTCGGCAGCCGGCATCACCCCGTTGCGGCCCTTGCTGATGGTTTCGATGATCGCAGCCTCGGAGCCCCCGTAGAGCCATACCTTGTCGGTGAGGTTGGGTGCGCCCATCACTTGCATGCCGGTGCCGGCAGCGGTGTGGCAGGCGGCGCAGGTTTCGGCAAACTTCGGCCGTCCGGCGGTCGCCAGTTCGGCATCGTGCTTGCGGCCGGACAACGACAGCACATAGTTTGCCACTTCCTTGGTGCCTTGCGCGCCGAGTGCCTCGCCCAGCGCCGGCATCATCCCGCTGCGGCCGTCGGTGATGCTGGCCTTGATCGTATCCGGGTCGCCGCCATAGAGCCAGTCGCCGTCGGTGAGGTTGGGAAAGCCGCGCGCCCCTGCGGCATCCGAACCGTGGCACTGCGAACAGTAGGTCAGGAACAGGTTTTTGCCGAGCGCACGCGCGTCGGGGTTGGCGGCCAGGGCCGCGATGTCCTGCTTCATGAACGCCTCATATACCGGCTTGAACTTTTCTTCCGCGGTTTTTACTTCCGCTGCGTACTGCCCGGTGGACGTCCAGCCCAGCAAGCCGGCGTAGTTGCCCAAGCCCGGCCACAGCAGCAGATATATCCCGGCGAACACCATCGTGCCGTAGAACAGACCCAGCCACCACCGCGGCAGCGGGTTGTTCAAGTCCTGCAGATCGTCGTCCCAGGTATGCTGGATCAGCTCGGGTTTTTCGCCGGGGGCGAGCTTGCGCGTGGTCTGCGACTTGAGGAACACCCAGGTGCCGACGATGCTCGCCACGGTAAGCACGCTGATGTAGATCGGCCAGAAGCCGTGTGTGAAATCGCTCATTTCTTGTCTCCTTGTTGGGCAGGCGTTGTGTCCCGCGGGGACGCTGTCCCTTGGATGTCGTCTTCTTCCTCGAAAGGCAGCTGGGCGGCGTCGTCAAAACGCTGCTTGTTGCCCTTGCTATAGGCCCACCAGACGATGCCGATGAAGACCACGATGAAGATGACCGTGACAATGCCGCTGATCATGCCGCTGTCCATGGCGGTCTCAGTTTTTCGGCGCGTGGACGCCCAATGCCTGCAGGTAGGCGACCACCGCATCCATCTCGGTCTTGCCTTGCAGCGAAGCGGGCGCTTCGGCTATTTCCTGCTCGCTGTAGCCGTGGCCGACGATGTTCAGTGTGCGCATCTTGCGCTGGATGGCGGCGTCCTGCAGCGGCCGGTCGAGCCAGGGATACGCAGGCATGTTCGATTCCGGCACCACGTCGCGCGGGTTCAGCAGGTGCGCCACGTGCCAGGCATCCGAGTAGCGTCCGCCGACGCGATGCAGATCGGGCCCGGTGCGCTTGGACCCCCACAGGAACGGACGGTCGTAGACGAACTCGCCCGCGACCGAGTAATGGCCATAGCGCTCGGTCTCCGCACGGAACGGCCGCACCATCTGCGAATGGCAGCCGACGCAGCCTTCGCGGATGTAGATGTCGCGCCCGGATAGCTGCAGCGGCGTATAGGGCTTGAGGCCCGCGACCGCCGTGGTGGTGGAGGTCTGGAAGAACAGGGGAACAATCTGCACCAGGCCGCCCACGCTGACGATGAGTATGGTCAGCACGATCAGCAGACCGAGGTTCTTTTCAATGCTTTCATGCGAAATCATGTTCGGTCTCCTTAGGCGTGGACGGCTTGCGGGATGCGTGCGTCGTTCACCACGCGGCCCTGACGCACGGTCATCCAGACGTTGAATGCCATCAGCAGCATGCCGGAGAAGAACAGCGCACCGCCCAGCAGACGAATGCCGTAGAACGGATACATCGTGTTGAGCACCTGCGCGAAGCTGTAGGTAAGCGTGCCGTCCGCGTTGGCCGCGCGCCACATCAGGCCTTGCGCCACACCGGCGATCCACATCGCGGCGATGTACAGCACGACGCCGATCGTAGACCACCAGAAATGCCATTCGATGAGCCGCGTGCTGTACATCGATTCGCGCCCGAACAAGCGCGGAATCAGGTAGTACATCGAACCGATCGTGATCATCGCCACCCAGCCCAGCGCGCCGGAGTGCACGTGGCCGATGCCCCACTCGGTGTAGTGCGACAGCGCATTGACCGTCTTGATCGACATCATCGGGCCTTCGAAGGTCGACATGCCGTAGAACGACAGCGCGGTCACGAGGAACTTGAGAATCGGGTCGGTGCGCAGTTTGTGCCAGGCACCCGACAGCGTCATGATGCCGTTCATCATGCCGCCCCAAGAAGGCGCAAGCAGCATCAGGGAGAACACCATGCCGAGCGACTGCGCCCAGTCGGGCAGCGCGGTGTATTGCAGATGGTGCGGGCCGGCCCACATGTAGATGAAGTTCAGCGACCAGAAGTGCACGACCGACAGGCGGTACGAGTAGATAGGCCGACCGGCCTGCTTGGGAATGAAGTAATACATCATGCCGAGGAACGCCGTGGTGAGGAAAAAGCCCACCGCGTTATGGCCGTACCACCACTGCACCATCGCGTCCTGAACGCCCGCGTAGGCCGAGTACGACTTGGTCATCGTCACCGGCAACTCGGCGCTGTTGACCAGATGCAGCAGCGCAATCACCAGGATGTAAGCGCCGAAGAACCAGTTCGACACGTAAATGTGCTTCACCTTGCGCTTGATGATCGTGCCGAAGAACACCAGCGCGTAGGACACCCACACCACCGTGATCAGGATATCGATCGGCCATTCCAGCTCGGCGTATTCCTTCGAGCTCGTGTAGCCCATGGGCAACGTGATCGCTGCCAGGACAATCACCGCAGTCCAGCCCCAGAACGTGAAGGCCGCGAGCTTCTCGCCCCATAGCCGCGCCTGGCAGGTGCGCTGCACGACGTAGTACGACACCGCAAACATCGCCGACCCGCCGAAAGCGAAAATCACCGCGTTGGTGTGCAACGGCCGGAGACGCCCGTAAGACAACCACTCGATGCCAAAAGTCAGCTCCGGCCAGATCAGTTGTGCCGCCAGGATCACCCCGACAAGCATGCCGACGATCCCCCAGACGACCGTCATGATGGCGAACTGGCGCACGACCTTGTAGTTGTACGTTGTCGCTTCCATACACGTCTCCCGTGATTGATGAGTGAATTAGTACATGCGAATTTGGTGATTCGTTTCGCATATGAAGATAAATATATCCACTTTCAAAAGAGGGTGTCAAGGCATAGCGTTTTAAGATCGATTCATCCTCAGCTTAGACGGGGAACGCGGGGACCTATCGCGTGTCACGGCGCGCGCGACAAGCGCGGCATCCGCCCAAACTGCTGCGGGCCATTTGTCTTTCAAACTGACGCGATCAGGGTTTTGTGCCAGATTCGAATCTGGCTTTGTGAGCGCAATCCCTAGATGCCAGCCATCCCTCGCCCCCCCGTGTCCGGCACCCGCATATGCATCATTCGTCATGGTGAAACCGACTGGAATGTAGAGAAGCGCATTCAGGGGCATACCGACGTTCCGCTGAACGAAAGGGGGCGCGCGCAGGCGCTGGCGATGGCGTACAACGCGGCGCACCACCGTTTTCAGGCGATCTACAGCAGCGACCTTGCGCGCGCGGTGGAGACGGCGCAGGTGCTGGCGCAGCGCGAGGGCCACGAAGTGAAGTGGCTGCCGCAACTGCGGGAGCGGCATTTCGGGCTGTTTCAAGGTGTCACCGCCGCGCAGGGCGCGACGCTGTATCCGGCGGCGCATGCCCACTACGTGGCGCGCGATCTTGATTACGATTTTGAGACGGGCGAGTCGCTGCGCCGGTTTGCCGGGCGCGTGACGGAGGCCATTGACTGGCTGGTGCGCCATCACGCCGGGCAGACAATCGCAGCGGTGACCCACAGCGGCGTGCTGGACGTGGTTTATCGGCGCGCGACCCGGCGCCCGCTCGCGACGCCGCGCGATTTCGTGATTCCCAATTGCGGTCTCAACTGGTTTCTTTTCGACGCCCACGGCTGGCACCTGGAGGCGTGGGCCGATCGACACCATCTGCACGAGGTGTTGACGGAGCCGCCCGAATGAATGCGCAGGCGAACTGGGTGGTGCTGTTCCGCCACGGCCACAGCGAATGGAATCTCTCCGACCGCTTTACCGGCTGGGCCGATATCCCGCTGACCGAAGTGGGCCTCGCCGAGGCGGCGGAGGCCGGGCGGCGGCTGGCGCGGGCGGGTTTTGTTTTTGACGAGTTGCATGGTTCGCTGTTGCAGCGCACCCGTCAGACGGTCGACGCGCTCCTGGCCGCGATGGGTACGTCCGACGTGCCGTTTTTTGCCAGCTGGCGGCTCAATGAACGGCATTACGGCACGCTGCAGGGCATGAACAAGCAGGAGATTTTCCGCACCTGGGGTGACGCGGCCGCGCGCCGCTGGTGGCGCGGCTACTTCGAAGCGCCGCCGCCGCTGGCGCGCGACGACCCGCGTCATCCGCGTTTTGATCCGCTGTATGCGGCGCTGGATCCGCAGGACTTGCCCGCCAGCGAGAGCCTGCGTGACTGTCAGCGGCGCACGCTGCCGTACTGGAATGAGGTGGTGGTTCCGCGGCTGCGCGCGGGGCGACGTGTGCTGGTGGTGAGCCACGGCAATACGCTGCGCGGGTTGGTGATGCACCTCGCGGGCATCAGTGCCGAGGCGATCCCGCATCTGGAAGTGCCAAGCGGCGTGCCGCTGATGGTCCATTTCGGCCCCGGCCTCACCGTGCGCGGGCACACGTGGCTGGATGGGACCGGCGCAGCGGACCCGCGCTGAGTCAGCCGACCCCCAGGTCCTGCGCCAGCCCGGCGTGCGTGATTTTCCCGGCGTGAACCTGCAGGCCCGCGTTGAGGCCGGCGTCGGTTTCCAACGCCGCCAGCCCGCGCGCCGCCAATGCCTGCAAATACGGCAGCGTGGCGTGAGTGAGCGCCTCGGTGGCCGTGCGCGCGACCGCGCCCGGCATGTTGGTGACGCAGTAGTGGACGATGCCCTCGGCGACAAAGAACGGCTCGCTGTGGGTGGTGGGGCGCGAAGTTTCGGCGACGCCGCCCTGGTCGATCGCCACGTCGACCAGCACCGCGCCCGGCGGCATCTGTTTCAACAGTTCGCGCGTGATCAGGCGCGGCGCGTGACGCCCGGGAATCTGCGCGGCACCGATGACGATGTCGGCCTGGGCAAGGCTTTCGACGATCGCTTCGGGCGAGGAAAAGCGGGTTGCCGCCGCGCTGCCAAGCTGCGTTTCGGCGAGCGCGAGCTTGTCGGTCTGGCGGTCGATCAGCGTGACGCGCGCGCCGAGTCCGACCGCGACACGCGCCGCACTCATGCCCACCACCCCCGCGCCGATGATGACTACATGCGCAGGCGGCACGCCCGGCAGCCCGCTAATCAGCTTGCCGTTGCCACCATGAGAGGTATGCAGGCCCAGCGCGCCCATTTGCGGCGCCAGCCGTCCGGCGATTTCGGACATCGGTTGCAGCAGCGGCAGCCCGCCGCCGGGCTTGCCCACGGTTTCGTAGGCAATCGCCGAGATGCCGCGTGCTATCAGTTCGTGCGCCAGTTCCGGCGCGGCCGCCAGATGCAGATAGCAGAACAGCAATTGCCCGGCGCGCAGCGCTTGCACCTCGTTCGGTTGCGGCTCCTTCACCTTGACGATCAGTTCAGCCGCGTAGGCTTCGGCGGCGCTGCCGACGATGAGCGCGCCGGCGGCGCGATAGGCGTCGTCGCCAAATCCCGCCACCGCGCCAGCGGCGGTCTCGATGCTGACGACATGGCCGGCCTCGGTCAGTGCATGCGCGCCGGCCGGCGTGAGCGCCACCCGGTATTCATGATTCTTGATTTCCTTGGGAATGCCGATGTGCATGGCTGACGGGCCTCGTGGAACGATGGGTGTTTATCCAGCATAACCAAAGCGATCACGCGCTTGAAGGGGCGGGCTCAGCGCGCCGGCGCGGAACCGGGGCGGAGCTCGAAGCGGTAATACGCCGGCGGAATGTTGTTGAGCTTGATCTCCCGCGCGCCTTTGGCGACCGCCAGCCGACCGACGCTGCGGAAGGGGCCGATCATCGACGGTGCCGCCTGCAAGTCGTAGATCCCGGGCGTAAGCAGGCGTGCCGAAAGCGTAAGGCGGCCTTCGTGAACGCGGTGGCTCACCCCGGCGAACGGACGCGCCAGCGGCTCGCCGATGAAAAAGCCTTGCCCCGGCATCTGCACGCTTTTCCAATACGCCTCGATCAGGGTTTCGCCCTGCAGGTAGTGGGCCATGACGACGCCGGGAACCGGGAACTTGGCGGGGAAGTTGCACGGTTCGACCACGGTCCCGTAGCTGCCGGTGGCGCCCGCCTGCAGCCAGCGCAGGCTGCTCATCTGGCTGCCGCCGAACAGTTCGCCGCCGACCGAGGTGAGGTGGTCCGCAATCGCGCCGGGCAGGAAGGTATTGGTATCGAGCGCTTGCACCTGGATCGCGCCGGTGAAGTAGAACATCACGTCGCGTTTGTTTTGGAGTGCGTCGGTCTCGATAATTTCGACCGGCAGGATGGGCTGTAACTGGGTGCGCAGCGCGTGGTAGCCCGCGGCCCGCACGTTACGCGCCTTGTCGCTGGTACTGACGAGATACGCGGTGCCCGCCGGGTTGCTGCCGTCCGACGCGACGCCGCGGTCGATCAGCTGCTTCGCTTCGGCGACGCTGGCGGCGGCCAGGCTCATCGTCGGACGGATGCGATGGGTGGCATAGGGCCGGGCGGCGCCGCTGTTGAAATACGGGCTCGGCCGCGTCGGCGCACAAGTGCTCGCGCAATAGGCGGGGTCGAAGCCCAAGGCGAATGCCGACGTGATCGACATGCAGTCGACCCGGTAGGGCTGGGCCCAGGTCAGCGCGTAGGCCTGCACCTGCGCAGGCGTGAGGCGGTCGATCTGGCGCTTGACGGCGGCGAACGCCTCGCGTGTCAGCGTGCTGCGGCCCGGCTCGAAGCGGACGTGTATGAGGTTGGCCGCCGGGATGCCGCGTTTTTCCCGGTAATACGCCCCGATCGCGACGCTGTCGGGGTCCGCGTCGTTGATGATGACGCCGAGCTGGTCGGCGGCCAGGCCCGGCTGGGCGAAGTGGGTGACGATAGGCTGGTCCGGCGCGGCGTGCGCGGTCGCCTGCAACAACAGCAGGCCGGCGGCCAGGCCACGCAAAAACCGCATGCCCATCAGCCGAGGCGCTCCACGCATTCCCGCACCAGTTCCGGGCCGCGATAGATCAGGCCCGAATACAACTGGATCAGCGACGCGCCGGCGGCGATTTTTTCCTGCGCGTGGTCTCCCGACAGGATGCCGCCGACGCCGATGATCGGCACCTCGTTCTTCAGATGGTGCGCCAGCGCGCGGATGACGCGGGTCGAGGCGTCGCGCACCGGTGCGCCGGAGAGCCCGCCCGCTTCATCGGCGTACGGCAGACCGGCGACCACATCGCGCGCGAGCGTGGTGTTGGTGGCGATCACGGCGTCGATGCGGTACATCATCAGCAGGGCGGCGATCGCGGAGATTTGCGCGTCATCGAGGTCGGGTGCGATTTTCAGCGCGACCGGCACGTATTTGCCGTGGCGCTGCGCCAGCTCGGACTGGCGCAGCTTGATCGCCGACAGCAGCGTGTCGAGCGCCTCGTCCTTTTGCAGTTCGCGCAGACCCTGGGTATTGGGCGACGAGATATTCACCGTGACGTAACGGGCGTGCGCATAGACGGCGTCGAGGCAGGTCAGATAATCGTCGACCGCCCGCTCGTTCGGCGTGTCCTTGTTCTTGCCGATATTGATGCCGAGCACGCCGGTGAATCCGCTGGCCTCGACGTTCTTGACCAGATTGTCGACGCCGCGGTTGTTGAAGCCCATGCGGTTGATGAGCGCGTCGGCGTCGGGCAGGCGAAACAGTCGCGGTTTCGGGTTGCCCGGCTGCGGGCGCGGCGTCACCGTGCCGATCTCGATGAAGCCGAAGCCCAGCGCGGCCAGCGCGTTGATGTGCGCGCCGTCCTTGTCGAGGCCTGCGGCGAGGCCGACCGCATTGGGAAAGTCGATACCCATCACGTGGACGGGTTTGCCGTTTGCGCGCGGCAACAGCTTTAGCAGCCCGAGCTTGTGCGCCGCATCGAGGCTGGCGAGCGTGAAGCCGTGCGCGTCTTCCGGATCGAGCGAAAAGAGGGCGGGGCGGATCAGGGGATAGAGCATATTCAGGCAGCCGGAATAGTGGGAGCGGGGCGGGCGGTTGCGGCCTCGATCGAGCCTGCGCCCGGGTCGTCGAATACCGCCTGGTCGAGCGCGTTCTCGCTTTTGGCGACGATGCAGCTGACGGCGCAATCGCCGGTGACGTTGACCGTGGTTCGCATCATGTCGAGCAGGCGGTCGACGCCGATGATCAGCGCGATGCCCTCCACCGGCAGGCCGACCTGCCCGAGCACCATCGTCAGGGTGACCAGGCCGACCGCGGGAATCGCAGCCGTGCCGACCGACGCCAGCGTGGCGGTCAGCACCACCAGCAAATAGTCGGTGAGCGACAGATCGAAGCCGTAGACGTTGGCGATGAACACCGTGGCCACGCCCTGCATCATCGCCGTGCCGTCCATGTTGATGGTGGCGCCGAGCGGTACGCTGAACGACGCGACGCTGTTCTTCACGCCCATCTTGTATTCCACCGTGTGCAGCGTGACCGGGATGGTCGCGCCGGAGCTGGCAGTCGAGAACGCGAACGCTGCCGGGTCGCGCATCTTTCGCAGGAATGTGAGCGGATTGAGCGAGGCCAACAGCCGCAGCAGCAGCGGATAGGTGCCGAACATCTGGATCGCCAGGGCGGCGGTCAGCGTGAGGAAATAGGCGGCCAGCGGGGCCAGCAAATCCAGTCCCTGGGTGGCGAAGGTGCGGGTGATCAGCGCGAATACGCCATAGGGCGCGAGCCGCATGATCCATTCGACCATGTGCATGATCACGACATTGAGGTCGGTGAACAGGTTCAGCACATGCTTGCCGCGCGCGCCGGACATCGTGATTGCCATGCCCAGCAGCAGCGCGAACACGATGATCTGCAGCATGTTGCCTTCGGCCATCGCCGCCACCGGATTGGTCGGCACCATGTCGATCAGCACCTGGGTCAGCGGCGGCGCATCCTTGCCGGAAAAAGTGCCGGTGCTCTCGCCGGCATCGAAACCCCGCCCGGGCCCGACCACGCTTGCCAGCGACAGCGCGATCGTCACCGCGACCGCCGTCGTCGCCAGATAGAGCGTGAGCGCCTTGGCGCCGATGCGTCCCAACGCCCGCAGGTCCGACAGCGCAGTGACGCCCACGACCAGCGACACCAGCACCAGCGGCACCACCATCATTTTCAGCGCGGCGACGAACACCGAGCCGACCACCTGCAGCAGCCCGTCCACCACAACGGTCTGGACCCAGGGCGCGGCGCCCAGCAGATTGAGCGCAACGCCCAGCGCGATTCCGGACAGCATGGCGGTCACGATCTGGCGGGTGAGGCGGTGGGATGCGGAAGCGGCCATAGGGCGTGGGCGGGTGGTTGTGCAGCGAGTTTAACAGGGGCGTGCGATCTGCACTGTCGCTGTCCCGGCGAGCAATGTTATCCTGAACTTATGCGCGTCTGCGGGACTCTGTAGGCGCTGTTTCAACGTTTCCACTCATCGACGACCCCATGACGACCCCGTACTTTTTGCAGCGATTCGTATTGCTTTTCAGTGTGTTGATGGCACCCGCCGCCTGGAGCGCTGATGTCGTTCCGCCGCCCCCGCAACTGGAGGCGAAATCCTGGGTGCTGATGGATGCGGGCAGCGGCGCCGTCCTGGTCGACCACCAGGGCGCGATGCGCTTGCCGCCCGCGAGCCTGACCAAACTGATGACCGCGCACGTTGCCGCGCTGGAGCTTCAGCGCGGGCGGGTCAAGGAAGACGATCTCGTCACCATCAGCGAAAAAGCCTGGCGCATGGGCGGCTCCAAGATGTTCGTCAAGGTCGGGAACCAGGTCGCGGTGAGCGACCTGCTGCGCGGCATCATCGTGCAGTCGGGCAATGACGCGAGTATCGCGCTGGCCGAGCATCTTGCCGGCGGCGAGGACACCT